>Ga0209517_10000383_pt1 | contig 77170 bp, 72 predicted proteins | sample PeaSoiMetSII2010_FD_187695 | JGI IMG/M metagenome (GOLD analysis project Ga0209517, IMG submission 187695) | Peat soil microbial communities from Weissenstadt, Germany - SII-2010 (SPAdes) (version 2) | ecosystem: Environmental > Terrestrial > Soil > Wetlands > Peat | place: Germany...
TCCACTCCTCTGATAACCACTGCTCCACAAACTGCCTGCGCTTTTCCACCATTCCGCTCACTTTCCAAGGCATGCTCCTTTGTAGCCGCCTTCTGTGAACGGACCAAACTGTCAACCATGTGCCCGGTCTGTTTTGTCCACTATGTGCCCGGTTTGGACCACCTACCACCCACGGCTTACGCCGTGGGCTGCATTCTTGCGCCGCTTCGCGGCTACTGAAGCCAATTTGGCGCCCCACTTTTTCCGAGGACTGTTGGCTTCGGCACAGACTCCGGAGGGACGGCGCCGGTTCTCATCAACTCTGAGCATGCCTCTGACAGTGGGCGCTTCAACTATTTGAGTGGATGTTCCGACCTAACGCAGCGCCAGCAGCGAACCTACCCCCGGCTTATAGCCGTAGTAGTCGCCGATCATGTGCAGCTTTTCGATGATCTCCTCATCGTAGCGCTGCTTGAGTTCGTCGGTCAGAACGCTGTGCTCGGCGTTGGGGTCTTGCGCAAGATCAAACAGATAACTCTGCGCCGGAGAATCATAGGTTGTGTACAGATATCGCCCGTCCGCGGTGAGAATCCCGTACACCGCCCGCACATCGGAGGCCAGCAGCAGGTCGTCGCGCCGGTAGCGATCGAGTTCCTGCCTGGTTTCGGCAAACAGAGGCCGCCCGTATAGCGGATTCTGCCGGATGGGCCGGTGCCCCAGCAGGTAGTAGAGCGTGGGCGCGATGTCGGTCAGGGTCGAGAGTCTGGCGTCGTCATAGACGAGATGCTCGCGCATCTTCGGCGGCACGTGCATGATCAGCGGGACGTGCATAATCTCCGGCCAAATCGAGGTCGAATGGCTGCTGCGTCCGAACTCGCCGGTAGCGTCGCCGTGATCGCTGGCGATCACAATAATGCTGTTGTCGTACATCCCGCGCTGCTTCAAGTAGGCGAAAAACCCGCCCAGGCAAGAATCCACCCAGTGCACCTCGTAGCTGATGCGCCCGCTCATTCCCACCGGGCCTTGCCAGTGCTGTGATGCCGCGGAGGGCACATCATTGCGCGCGAACTGATGCACATTCATGGATTGCGCGTAAAAGAAAACGGGCTGGGCTGGGCCTCGCCGTCCATCGAGCGTCGTTTCCAACTGCTGCACCGTAGAGCAGATTTCGTACTGGTTCCACAGCTGCGTGTTCAAATCGAGCTTCGTGAACTCATCGGAAGGCGGGAAAATCTGCTGCAGCACCGTGTCATAGCTCACCACCATCTGATATCCATCGGTCCGGGCCAGCGTGCGCAGGCTGTTGACTTCGTTGAAGGGTTCCGGAAAGTGCGTGTGCAGCAGCAGCGCGCCCGACCAGATCGCCGGCTCGGAAAGGGAAGTCCCCATATACTGCGTGTCCGCGTTCTTGAACACGACGCTGTCGCGTGCCAGCGCATCCAGGTTGGGGGTGTAGTTCACGTGTTGCGGGTTATAGGCGCCCAGATAATCCGGCCGCATCGAATCGACCACAAACAGGAAGATGTTCGGTTTTTCACCCGGCGCCGGCGACAGATTGTCCACCAAACGCACTCCCTCGCGGATGTGAGTGTCGCGGATATCCGTATTTTCCCGCAGGATGCGGCACAGGTCTCCGCAAGCCTGGTGGCGGCTGTTGCCCAGCGCGTGGTGCGCTAGCAGGAAGGAAGCGTCATGCCCGCCATAGGCTTCGAGGTTCAAGGAAATCTCGTCATCCGTTGAACCCATCGGCCTGCCCCAGAAAATCTCAGTGGCCAGCAATGCTTTGTAGACAAAGGCGCTGACCACAAATATCCCAAGAACAGCAACGATCGAATAATTTGCCCGCGCCGGGCGCAGGCGGTACAGGCACAGGCTCATGGCGATCCAGAAGATCAGCGCTGACACGCTCTCCACAAAGCCATTCCAGTCCTCGCCGCCGATCAATGCGCGGGACCCCAGCGCCAGGGCCACCAGCGCCGCCATTACCGCCCAGGTCAGAATGGCCGCTGAGGGTGAGATTTTGTGCTCGCCTGGCAGGGGCGCACTCCGCAGCGCCAGCACCGGCGTCACCAGCGAGAATCCCCACAACGTTAGCGACAGAGCCAGGGCTCCGGCATAAATCCAGGCTCGCCGGCCATCAAAGCTCATGGCGTTGTCGAGAAATCGCGTCAACACGAAGGCCAGAACGATCGTGATCAAACTGCCCAGCAAAATCCGCCGCGTCGCCTGTGGCCTGGCGCTTTTGGCGGCTGCGAGGAAAACCACGTTGACGACGGACAGCACTGCGATCGCCAGCGCGACGTGCGACACCGCGCTCCACAGAGCTACTTCTATTTCGCGAGCGCGAAAGCTGAAGGCCAGGGTCTCACTGTAAATCTGTACGCGTGCGCCGATCGTGTAGATGGCGCTGGTTACGGCTGCGGCCAGCAAGGCGGTGGAGTACCCGAACGGGCGTCCGCTGCCTTCGGCCTGGCTGGTCGACTCCGTCGCTGACCCATTCTTCTCCCAAAGGGCAAACCCGACGACCGGCAGCAGGGCGATGAGACTCCACACATAAGCGTGTTGATCGCTCTGCAACACCGGAAGGAAGGGCCGCATCGTGAGATAGGCTCCGCTTGCAACCAGCAGCCCGCAACCAGCGACGAAGCGAGGGGCTAGAACTCTTCGGTCACGCGGAGACCCTGCTGAACTCCAATTCGCTCCCACTGCCATCGCTGCCGCCAGCCAATACAGTCCAGCCTGATGATGCGCGAACCAAGGCATCCACGGATAGGGTGGCGCTTTGATGAACGCGGTGTAGGTGTACGGCAGAAAGGCCAACAGGCAATAGAGCGACGTGAGAACGAAGTAGGCCCCCGACACCAGCCGCAGCAGCGTGTTAAGCCAAACCTTCAAAGTACCGGATCCTCTGGAGAGGAACGACAAAACGACACCAATCCCTCGCCGCCAACTTCAATTTTCCCCGACCGCCTCGAATGCCCGCAAGTTACTGTGGCGCTGACCAAAGAAGCTGGCCACGCCGACGCTTGCCCCGCCGGCTCTCCGTGACCAAAGTACCAACCTCATCAATACCTCCGTGTGCCGATCGCACGCCCTGAACTTGCTGCACATCGGCTAGGATGGAGACTGCGCTCCCGCACGAGGGCGCTTCCCGAATGCCCACACCTGCCGTCAGGAAGTCCGCGCAATCATCGGTGACGCTGTTTGCCCGCAACTTCTTCAAGCACCCCTCGATGTTGGGCTCGGTTATCCCCAGTTCACGGTTTCTCGTCAAGGACCTGATGGCGCAGATTGATTGGGAGCGCGCCCGGGTCATGGTCGAATTCGGCCCCGGCGTCGGCACCATCACGCGCGAGGTCCTGAAGCGCATGCGCCCTGATGCCACGCTGCTGGTGATCGAACTGAACGACGAATTCGTCGACTACCTGCGTACCACCATCCCAGACCCGCGCCTGCGGGTGGTCCACGGATCGGCTGCCCACGTGCGCCGCATCCTCGCAGAACACGGCCTTGCCCCGGCCGACTACATCATCTCCAGCTTGCCTTACAGCCTGCTGGACGAGCCCCAGCGCCGGCAGATCGTTGCCGAATCCCGGCACGCCCTGAAAGCCCAAGGCTCGCTGCTCGTCTTCCAATACAACCGCACGCTGCTGCCGTACCTGCGCTCCAGCTTCAGTTCCGTCAAACTTGGCTTCCAGTTGTTTAATATCCTGCCCGCGCTGATCTTTCGCTGCACGCCGTAAACGACATCGTCTAATCTTGCAATTGTCCCGCCGGGTGGTATGCTGTTGCCCGTCATGGCGCGCATCTCCCCGGAGCAGGTGCGGTCTGAAGTCCACAGGTTCTGGCAGGTTCTGACCTGCAAGTCGAAAGATCCATTCGAAGAGTTCTACTCCCCTGACGCTACCGTCATCACGGGCAAAGCCAAGCGTGCCGAGCGGGCGCAGCTGGCCGTGGCTCGCCGGAAGCGCGAGATCGCGCAGACCAGCGACGCCAGCGTAGAGCTCGGGGCGATCGATGTGGAAATCGTCGGCGACCAGGTAGCCATTGCCTCCTACACCTACAATTTTCGGAGGATTCGCAAACGCGGCGATGGCGACGTTCGGCGCCACACGCCCCACGGCCGCGCCACGCACGTGTTTCAACGGGACGCCGCCGGCAGCTTGCGGATTGCGCATGAACACCTCAGCTCTGCTGCTCCAACCGGGGTTCAGCCCGTGCCCAGGGAGTAGACGTGCGTGAGTTGCTTCGGCGGGTGATCCCTGCCGGGGGCAGGGACGAACATGGAGAAAATTTCGGCCGAGCAGGTTCGGGACAGGGTTCAGCGCTTCTGGAACGCTTTTTCGGGCAAGGCCAAATCCGAATTTGAAGACATGTATCTGCCGTCGGCAACGGTGTTCGCCGTGGACGGGCGGCGAAGCGAGTTGGGGCGTCTTACCGTGGTGCGCCGCGCCCGCGAACTCATGAGCCAGTCATCCTCGGTCACGGCTCGATTGGGGACGATCGAAGTGCAACTGCTCAGCCCCGAGGTTGCCGTGACCTCCTACCCTCTGCATTTCTGCACCGTCCGCAGCATGCCCAATGGCCGCCGCTACCGATCGGAAATTCCCTACCTGCGCGCGACCCACGTTTTCGCGCGCGATGGCGAAGGCCATCTGAGAATCATTCATGAGCACTTGAGTTCGGCGGAGCCGGTTGTGGTGCAGGAGCTAACGCAGTAGGTTGTGCCGGGTCCCGGATGCACCTTCAACAAACGAAGGCCGGACATCCCGGAATTGCTTCCGGATGCCGGCCCACGTCTTCCTTCAACTTGGAGAGGAAAGCTTTTTGGGTGCCCCATTTCTCGCGCGTTTTGTGCGCGAGAAGTGGGGATTTTAGGCCGACCTCAGTTGCCCGGGTTTGAGTTTGAGGCCGTGGTCGGAGTCCCGTTCGTAGCGCTGGCCCCGAACCGCGCCAACCGCGGATAGAACGGCGTGACTTCAAACGGCATCTTGTCGCGCGCCGAGGTGATCGCGACCGGAGCCGCCTTCACCATCTCCGCCTTGTCGTCCCAGGGATTGATCTTCACGCGGCCGCCCAGAGGCAGGGCCGCGATCTGATCGAGCTTGTTGTTGTCGAGTGCCGGACCCTGCGTTTCCAGAGCCTGCAGGCGGGTGACAGAACCGCCTTCGGCCAGAGGATTGCCCAGGTGCGTCGTTAACAGGGCGCCGAGAGCCGGAGCGCGCAGTTGCAGCGCCTTCAGGAACAGGCCCACGTTGTCGAGCTTCTGCGCGTAGGGCGAATTCTTCAGCAGATCGATGGCTTTCTTGTCCGCTGCCTGCTCTTCCTCAGGAATGTGCTTGAATCCCAGGTTCTGGTAGGTCCCTTCGTCGGAGAACAGCATGCGGTCGTTGAAGGCGTACTTGGAGCCCAGGTTGTGGCCGAGCACGATGTGCGCCAGCTCATGCGAGAGCACCGCCGCCAGGCTGGCCTCGTCGGGCAGAACGTCCACCAGGCCACGGCTGATGACGATGGTGTTGCCCACGCTGAAGGTTTCGAGCGGCGCGGTCAGCAGCACCCGCGTGCGCACGGGCCGCGGCAGATCGATGTTGTTGGTAACTTCAAGGTTGTTGACCACGGTCTGCAGAATGTGGTCGAGGTCGCCCTCGGGAGCGAGCAAGCCCGCCCGGGTCAGGCGCTCTACGACGTTGTCTTCGGCCTGCTGCTGCCACTCGCGCTCAGCCTGCAGCGGAGAAGCATCCTGCGCCGCCGGGCTTTCGTCTTTCACCGCGTCCACGCGGATCTGCGTCAGCTCGTCGTCCTTGTCGCCCTTCTTCAGGTCATAACCCCAGATGCGGGTCTGCGCTTTGAAGGCAAGCTTGTTCTTCACGCCCGCGCTGAAATCGCCTTCCTCGCTGTAAATGAAAGCCGGCACCCAGTAGCCGGGGATCAGGTTCAACCGCCAGCTGTCCATGTGGAAGAAGTAGGTGTTGCGCGTGGGCGGATAGTACGTTCCGTTCAGGCGCACGATGTTGAAGTCCTGGTCTTCGACCCAGATGCGGCCCAGGAAGCGGCCGCGGCCGGATTTCGGCTTGGGCTTCACGTCAAACACCAGGCAGCGCACTTCGCCCAGAAATTCGCGGCGAATATAGCTGAAATCGTAATGTTCGCGGTCGAAGTCGGAGCGGTCGGCGTAGACCATCCAGGAGAAGCCCATGGGCTGATACTGCACCTTGTAGAGCTTCTGCAGCCCGCCCAGCAGACGCGTCTGCATGCCCTTTTCTTCTTCTTTCAGATAGTCCTTACGATCCACGGTCTCGCCCATATCCAGGCGGCCGAGGAAGTAGTGATCCTCGCTGGGAATCGGGCCAAGCTGGGGATCGCTGGTCAGGTTCTGCAGATAGGTCTCGACCACGGGCGTGCGGTTCGACAGGGCCTTGATCAGGCCGTGCTCGCGCTCGATGAACAGGTTCACCACCTGGTCCATGGTGGTGGGCGCAGCCAGGGGCGCGGGTGCGGCCGGAGCCGTGCCTGCGCTGGCCGCGCTGGCCGGAACCGAAGTCGTCGAGGCCTGCGCGGTCTGGGTCGTGGCCGGGGCTGCCGGCTGAGAAGGTTGAGCCGTCTGCGTCGCGTCAGGCGCCGGCGACTGCGCGGCCGGTTGTGTCCCGTCCGCTTGCTGGGCGGACGCGCTCATCGCTCCGAGCAGTACCGCCGTAAGGATCCAATTCCAAGTACGCATGACTCTCTTCTCCGTAAATCAGTTATCAGTATCCAGTACCTAGTACCTGGTACTCAGTACCCAACGAACGCACGCTACTGGGTACTGAGTACCGGGTACTGAGTACTGCTTTTCAGTACGCCATCTGAAACGTCACATGCACGATGGCGGTTGAATCCACCGGCTGCCCGCTGTGCAAGGCCGGCTTGAACCTGATCTTGTTGGCGGCGGCGATGGCAGCCTCGTCCAGCCCGTGGCCCAGGCCGCGCACCACCTTGTTCACATGCAGCGAGCCGGTTGCCGAAAAACTCACCTCGAGCAGCACCTCGCCCTCGAGCTTCAATGCCCGCGCCTCGTCCGTGTAAACCGGATTCGGCTTGTAGGTGATCTCTACCGGCGTGGTAGCTGCACCCGCGTCTGGTGCCGCGATTTTCGGCCCCTGATGCGCTGCAACCGTCTCCGACCCGAATCCGCCGGTCGAAACACCCTGCCCGTTGCTGCGGCCGTCACCGTGGCCGCCGTTGGCAATGCCATTGCCAAATCCGGCGCTGGCCACCGTACCTTTGATTCCGTTGGCCCCGCCCGATCCGTTCCCTTGTCCCTGGCCCGCGGGCATGTCAAACGATCCCAGCGCCGCGGTGTACAACTTCGCGCCCGCCTTGCCTGTACCGGGCAGTCCATTGGGATCGCCGAAGCCGCCGGTCTGCACCTTCTCGACCGGAGCATTCACGGTCGGCGTCTTCGAGCTTCCCTGAAAATCTCCCGTATGCACCAATTGCGGACGGGCTCCGCCGCTCACCGCCATCTTGATTTGCGGCGCGGCGAACTGGTTCACCACCACCTTCGGCGCTTCCACGGGCTGCGGGACGTTGTGACGCACCTCGCGCGGCACCACCAGCTTGGGCTGGTCGAGTACGGGCTGCAGCTTCACCGCCGGCAGCAGCTTGGGTTTAATCTTCGGCACTTCCGGCTTAATGGGTTCGGGCAGGGGCCGCAGCGACGGCATGGGAATCAGTTCGGTGATGTGATACTGCGCCAGTTGCAACCTCTGCGGAATCAGGAGGCCGATATTAAGAATGATCAGTACGGCCAGCGCCACCAGACCGTAGCTGGCCGCCATCGCCTGCTTGTTGACCTTGCGCTCCGGCAGTATTCCGAGTTGAAACCCGCGGTAAGCTGTCGCCATCTAAATTCACTCCATAGGGGCCCGGTCGGGGAGAGTTCCGGGACTTGGAGTCTTCAAAATACGAGAGATAGGACAGGGGGTAAACGTGTCCACGGCTCCTGACCTTAGGTAACCAGGGCTACGACCCTTTGGGGAAAGTAGCCCGGAACGGGCTCGGGACGCGGCTTCTGCGGCAATTGCTGTTCACCCTGAACTGAGGAAAAACGGGAAGAAAACCAAAGTACAGGGGTAAAACCCGGCGCTATCGTATCAAGTGCCGCGCAGGATTGCCCTCGGTACCGTCGGTGATGAAAGGGCCTTAAGAAGGGGAGTGTCGACGCAAAGAAGAAAACACCAGAAACACAGGAATTCCGGCCAGAATCACCAGCAATCCATAGCCTGAATTCGGCCAGTCGTTGCGGAAGGTGTAGCACAACAATGCCGCCGCCACGGCCACGAACAGCGCGGGCACGACCGGATATCCCCACATGCGGTAGGGCCGTACCGCCTGCGGTTCACGCCGGCGAAATACGAAGACCGTGCTGCCCGAGATCATGTAGAAGAGCCACTCGGCGAAGATCGCCAGCGAAAACAGCTGGCGGAAATTCGCTCCCAGCAGGAGCAGGACGATCGACAGCGCGCCCTGCACCGCCAGTGCCATCGACGGGGTGTGAAAACGCGGATGCACCTCGGCCAGCGCGCGGAAGAAATATCCGTCGCGCGCCACCGCATAGGGCACGCGCGCTCCGCTCATGATCGTGCCATTCAGCGTCACCAGCATCGACAGCGCCATGCCGGCTGAAACGATGCCGGCACCCATCCGCCCCATGACCAGCGCGACCGCATCCGAAGCTGGCCGCGGCGAGGCGGCAATCGCCTTCGCCGGCAGCACATATTGCACTCCCGCGTTCATCAGCATGTAGAGCGCGGCCACGACGGCCACCCCAGCGATCAGCGCAACCGGAATATTCCGCTCCGGACGCTTCACCTCTCCCGCCACCATGTTGAGATCGTTCCAGCCGTCATAGGCCCAAAGCGCCGCCACCAGCGCCGCGGTGAAGCCTGCGAGTCCGCCCTTGGCGCCGGCGAACGTCCCGGCAAAATTGTGCCAGCCTGCTCCCGCGACGGCCCCGGCAAAGCACACGACCACGATCCCCACAATGATCACAACCTTCAGCAGCGTGAACACCAACTGGAACTCTCCAGCCTTTTTAACCCCGACGTAATTGAGGAGCGAAATCAGGATTGCCGCCCCGATCGCCACTACCTGCCCCCAGCTAATCGCAAAAGGATGGGAGATCACGTTGGCAGAGAAGAAAGAGAAGACCGGGAACGTCCCCAGAATCCGCACCAGCCCGGTCACGACCGTTGCAATCGATGCGGGCTTGGCGATGACGAACCACGTCCAGGCATAGAGGAATCCGGCCAGAGGCCCGTAGGCGTCGCGGACGTAGACATACTCGCCTCCGGCCTGCGGCTTCATGGCGCCCAGTTCGGCGTAAGTGAGCGCCCCGAAGAACGACAGCAGCCCGCCCACAATCCATGCCAGGTAGACGAGTTTGGCGGAGCCGACCGCCTGCATCATCTCGGAGGGGACAAGAAAGATGCCGCTGCCAATGATCGTGCCGACGACGACCGCGGCCGCGTGGCTGACGCCGAGGTCGCGGGAAAGCTCAGGACGGAAGGTGGCGATCTCAGGCATGATCGAAGTGAGCCAGTATACGCGAGAGGCGCAGCAAAGCCCTTAACCGCGAAGGTCGCAAAGAAAGGCCGCAAAGATCGCGAAGAGAAGCTGCTGACTTTGCCCCCCTTTGCGTCCCTGGCGGCGGTTCTTAGCGCACTTTGCGGTAAAGGTCTTGGTGTTGGAGCTGAAGGTTATCTTCCGACAGTTCTTGGTAATTGTTGACCATCCGTCTAATCCCGTCCTTGAGGAGGACGACGTGAAAGTTGATCAATAGACCGACGTGAATGTCCAGTAATCTGAGGTGTGACAACAACTGCGCCTCATCTACTGGGTGGAGTGTATCCTTGCATTTGATCTCAACCACGACCGTGCCCTCAACCACCAGGTCGGCGCGAAATCCGCACTCCAGCTTTACTCCGTCGTAGACAAGCGGAACCGGCCTTTGCCGCTGCACGTGAAACCCGAGTTGCTCCAGTTCGTAAGCGAGGCAGGCCTCGTACACCGATTCCAGCAGGCCTGGCCCTAGCCGCCGATGAACCTTGATCGCAGCTCCGATGATCTGCGGCGTGATGTCCTCGCGAGTCAAGAGCTGAGTCCCAGCCGCCACCTACGCTCGCTGCAGCACAAGACGGTCAATGTCCGCAAGAAAAACTCGATCTTGTTCCCAAAACGAAACAGCAAAGACTTTTTACCGCAAAGGACGCGAAGGAAATGCCGCAAAACACGCTAGGAAAACCAGCGACAAAGCTAGACCAAAGGGGTTGCTTTTCTTAGCGTGCTTTGCGGCATTTCCTTCGCGATCTTTGCGGTAAAAATGTGTTCACTCAACCCGGTCGCGATCTTAGGGGAGAACCTGCTCTCGAACGATTGCCATGCTCACCACCCACCCCACTGCAAACGTCACCCCGCTCCCGATCATGACCCACCACGTCCACGAAACCCGTGTTCCCAACCAGAGATAAAGCTCCGTCGCAAACCCGCACAACATCCCCACCATAGCCCCGCGTTGATTGGCCCGGCGCGTGAGCACGCCGAGCAGGAACGCGCCCAGCAAAGCCCCGTACGCGACCGACGCAATCTGCAACCCGACTTCTACGACTCGCCCGGCTTTGTGCAGCGCGACTACCGCCAGCGCAAACAGCACCAGGGCCCAGGCGAGCGTCGCCACACGCGCGAGCCGCATCTTGGTTTTCTCATCCGCTTGCGGCCGCAGCCGCACGTAGAAATCCAGAATCGCGCTCGACGACAGCGAGTTCAGCGCTGCGCTCAAATTCGACATCGCCGCTGCCAGAATGGCCGCAATCAGCAGTCCCGAAACGCCGTGCGGCATCTTCGTGACAATAAACGTCGGATAGATCCGGTCTGGCTTCCCGAAACCCGCCGAGGGCACGCGGTAGTAGGCCCACAGCATGATTCCCACCATCAGAAACAGCGCAAACTGAAACAGCACTGCCACGCCACTCGAAATCAGTGCGGTCATCGATTGTTTCTGCCCCCGCGCCGCCAACAATCGCTGCACGATCAGTTGGTCGGTGCCGTGGCTGGCAACGGTGAAAAATGTTCCGCCAATCACTCCGGCCCAAAACGTGTATGGAATGAAGAATCCACCGCTGAAATCGAACACCTGCAGCTTGCCCGCCCCTGCCGCCGCCGCATGAATGGCCGTCCAACCTCCGGGCACAAGGTGGACGATCGTTGCGATCCCCACGAGCGTTCCGCCCACGTAGATTGCCGTCTGCACCACATCGGTCCAGATCACCGCCGCCAGCCCGCCTTCGTACGTATAGATCAGCGTCAATGCCGTGATAATGGCAATCGATGCCACCTGTCCGGTGCCCAACGCGATCGCTACTACAATCGAGACGGCGTACACGCGCACGCCTTCCGCCGCCGCCCGCGTCAGCAGAAACAGTCCCGCCGTCAAAGAGCGCAGCCCGCGCCCGAACCTGCGCTCGATCAATTCGTAAGCCGTGTAGAGATCACCGCGGAAGTAGTGCGGCAGCAGCAGAAAGCTGATCACCGCGCGCCCGATCACGTATCCCATCACCACCTGCAGGAAGGTGAAGTTGGTATCGTAGGCCAGCCCCGGAATGCTGATGATGGTCAGCGTGCTGGTTTCGGCCGCGACAATGGAAAGTGCGATCGCCCACCAGGGAATGTCGCGCCCCGCCAGAAAGTAGTCGCGCAGCGAGCGATGCCGCTTGCGGAAGGTCAGGCCAAACAGCGTGATCCCGGCCAGATATAGCGCGATGATGGCGAAATCAAGCTTGTTCAGGCCCATGCGGAAATTTGGTAATTGGGTAATTTGGTAATTGAGTAAATTGAAGCCGTACAGCCTGATTCTGGTCTTGTCTCTGGCGAAATCAATTATCACGGGAAGCGCAACCTTCCGCGAGTGAGACTCTGGAGTCGTGAGCAGGGAGCCGGGAACTCAAGGCTCGCGACTCCTGTGGTAGAACTAACCCGTGTCCTACTATCTCGGCATCGACGGCGGCGGCACTAAGACGACCTGCGCCGTAGGCGACGACCATTCTTTGCTCGCCACCGCGACCGCGGGGCCCAGCAACATTGTGCGCGTGGGTGAAGCGCAGGCGCGGGCATCGCTGCAGGAAGCGGTGCGCCAGGCGTGCGCTGCGGCTGGCATCGACCCCGGGCAAGTCGCGCATACCTACGTTGGAGGCTCGGGCGCCGCTCGCCCCGAGTTGGCCGCTATCGTCCGCCGCTCGCTCGCTGAAATACTCTCCACTCCCATCGACGTCGTTGGCGACATGCAGATTGCGCTGGAAGCCGCCTTCGATGCCGGACCGGGCATCGTGGTGAATGCCGGTACTGGTTCCTTCGCGTACGGCCGCAACGCGCAGGGCAATACCGCCCGTGCCGGAGGCTGGGGATTCGCCATCTCTGACGAAGGTTCGGCGCACTGGATCGGCCGCAGCGCCGTCAGCGCCGTGCTGAAAGCTGCCGATCTGACCGGAGAAGCCTCCGAAGCCCGCGTGCTGTTGCAGCAATCGCCGTTTGTCGCCGCCCTTCTCAAAGCCTGGGGTGTGTCGTCCTTTGCATATCTGGCGCGCGCCGCCAATTCGATTCCGCCTCTCGACTTCGCCGCGCTCTTTCCGGCTGTCGCCGGCGAAAGAGACGATTTAGCCCTGCAAGTTCTGACTAGCGCCGGCAGGGAACTGGCGCAGCTCGTCGCGGTTGTGATCCGTCGCCTGTTCGCCGGGAACGACGTGGTCTCCGTCCCAGTGGCCATCACCGGAAGCGTCTTTCGTCACGCGCCCCGGGTGTGTGAGGTTTTCTACAATGAACTTCGCCGGCTCGACTCGCGGATAGAGACCAATGCGCAGATTGTCGAGCCGGTTGAAGGCGCGCTGCGCCTGGCCCGCAGAGCGGGTACTAGAGGCGCTTCGAGCTAGGCAATGGCGCGTGGGGACAGCCGCCTCGGCTGTCCGCCGGGCAAAGCCCGGCCTGGTGGAACACGGAAGCGAGTCACGTAGGGACGGTACATTCCAGACACTTATCGCCAAAGATGACAGGAATCGGGCCCAAAATCGCGGCCGATATCACAGCACCACCGCTGCCCGGTAACGCCGATCCCGCGCTCACCGAAGACCAAGCCCTCGCTCTTCTCGACAACCGCGACCTGCCTTCTGACGCGATCGAACAGATCATCAAAAACTCTGCGCTGATGAAATCCCGCAAGGTGCGTTTGGCCCTGGCCGCTCATCCGCACGCGCCGCGCCGGATCGCCCTGCGTCTGATCCGCGAACTCTACAACTTCGATCTAATGCAGTTTTCGTTGACGCCCGCGGTCGCCGCCGATCTCAAACGGTTGGCCGATGAACTGCTCGTCTCCCGCCTCGCCTCGATCGCGCTGGGCGAGCGTATCTCGCTGGCCCGCCGCTCCTCGGCGCTGGTGGCCGCTGCCCTGCTTGTTGATAAAGAGCCGCGCGTCTGGCAAACCGCGCTCGAAAACCCGCGCGTGACCGAAGCCGCGATCGTGAAGGCGTTACAGCGTCCTAACGCAACCGCGGCATTCGTCGAGGCCGTTTGCCATCACGCCAAGTGGTCGCTGCGTCCCGAAATCCGCATGGCCCTGCTGCGCAACCGGCACACTCCGTTGGCCCGCGCGCTCGAGTTCGCCCGGCGTGTGCCGCCGCCAGTGCTGCGCGACATCCTGCATGCCTCGCGCCTGCCGGAGAAGATCAAGGAGCATTTGCGGAAGGACCTGAATGGCGGAGAGAGAGCAAACGTCGAGAAACACGATCGACTCAATTGCCAAACTGCTAGAATACCGTCCAGAGGGCACTATGGCTGACCAGACCGCACAGGAGCGCGAACAGGCTCACGCGCTGCTCGATATGCTTCCTGAGGAGAAGGTCTCCGCGGTACGCAGCCTTCTCGAAGTGATGGTCGAACCTTTGTCGCACTCTCTAGCGGCCTCGCCGGCTGAGGAAGAGGAAGTTACTCCCGAAACCTCGGCTGCGATCGACCGCGCTCGGAAATCACTCGCCCGCGGCGAAGCGATTTCTCACGAAGACGTCTTGCGCGAATTCGGCGCGAAGAAATGACGGAGCCGGAGATTCCTCGGAGACTTGCGCTCCATTGACCGCGAGACCGCCCTGCAGATTCTTCACAGTCTGGATCGTTACCTCTCCAAGCGCGTCGGCGACGTGAAAAAGCTGAAGCCTCCGCTCGGAGGCTTCCGGCTCCGTTGCGGAGAATACAGGGTATTCTTTGATTCCAAAGGTGACGACCGGATCGAGATCACGGCGGTGCGACATCGGCGGGAAGCGTATCGATGAGATACGGCTGGCACTAAATCGGTTCTGACCCTGACCGCTAGCCCCTAGCCCCTGCCGTTTCCTCCCGCTTCCCATGCTTCATCTCGACAATCGCCGCGTACAGTCGCCTGCGCGTCTCATGCCGCTCGTAGGCGCGCGTGATATAACGAACGCGAATCTCCACCCCCGAGCCCGTCGGGCGCACGTTGATCCCCGGCTCGGCCGATAGCGCCCGCGCCCGGTAGCGCGCGTTGGCCTGCCGCCATTCCGCTTCCGCCTTTTCCGCGTTGGCTTTCGTTTCTTTATCCACCAGCTGCCGCAGGCCGTCGATGACAGGATACGGGTCCTGGTCTGCTGGAATCGTAATCTGCAACTCATCCCACATCCACTGTCCTGACGTCGTGAAGTTGAAGAAGTGCCCCTCGATGGCGAAGCTGTTTACGAACGAAACTCGCCGCCCCGTAGGATGCCCGGCATCGGTCCAGCTGCCGGTTTCGAGCAGCACGGTCTTCAGCAATCCCACCTCGACCACTTCGCCGGCGACCCCCTGGATCTCAACCCAGTCGCCGACGCGGATGCCGTTGCGGCCCATCAGAATGAACCATCCGAAGAAGGCCACGATGAAATCCTTCATCGCGACCGTAAGCCCCGCGCCCGCCAGTCCAAGAACGGTGGTCGTCTGCGTGGGCATGCCGAAAATGATGAACAGAATCGCGATTGCGCCCAGCGCCTGTGCCGCGAACTTCACCACCGCACGCAGCGTGTCGACGCGCTTGTTTTCGGCAGTCACTCCGGTGAAGAGACGCTCGATCAACCGGTCCACCAGGTACACCGCCAGCAGCACCAGCAGAATCCACAGCACCGCTTCAATCAGGTTGTGCAGGGCAGTGCGCTCGCGAGCCGCGACCAGAGCGATCCAGTTCGCATAGATGTCCGCGAGTTCCTGTTCATCCTGCAGACGGCGTCCGCGGTCGGCGAGGTTCTTCTGATCGTTGGTGTATTGCTTCAGCGCGTCGATCGCCGCTTTGGCCGCGGCTTTCGAATCGTCGCGGCTTGCCGCCTGGCCGCCGCTGGAAAACCCCTTAGCCTGCTGCCTCGCGGCCTGTCGATTTTCCTTGTCTTTCTCGACCCGCGCTTCCAGTTCGGCGTGCTTCGTGCTCAGGTACGCCTCTTTTTCGATAGTTTCAGTGCGGGCATTCTGCAGCTGAGCTTCTTTGCTGCGCAACGCCTGCCAGGAGCGAAACACGCTCAGCAAAGTGTGCGTCTGGTAGTCCTGCTCATGGGGATTGACCGCTGATCCGGCCGCGGCCACGTTGTGGTCGCCCGCTTCGTGCTCTTCCTGCAACCGCTTGATCTTGGCTTGGGGATCCCCGCCCGCCTGCTCAAGATCCTCGGTCGCGTCGTCGAGTTCGTCCTGATCCAGATCGGCCTGCGCCTTAGCCACGTCGATCTGATCCTGCAGGTTGTCCTTTTGCGATTCGGGCGCCGCCGCCAGTTTGCGCGTGAGCAGTGTGATGCTGTCCTGGTCGTCCTTCAGGGTCTGCTGGGCCTTGGCCTTGCGGGCGGCGATCTGTTTGGCTTCGGGCGAGAGCGGAGGAGGATTCTGCTCCGCCGTACGCAGGGCATCGAAGAACGTGAGGTCGACCTCGTGGTCGCCGACTTTTTCCGCCTCATGCGCCAGCGCCTGCTCTGCCGGCGTGCCGGCCATGGCCGCCATGCGGCGCGCCGTGTCGAGAGGACGCTGATCGACCAAGGGATGCTGCGCCGGAGTCTGACGCGCTTGGAGCTTCTTGCCCGAAGCCGTCGCGGCTTCCTCGGTCGCCGGCGGCAAAGGCAGCGGGCGCGACCATAGCAACCCCGTCACCGCCGCCGCCACCAGCAGCAGCAACACGATCGCGGTAATCCACTGGGGGACTTTCATGACCGAGTGATGGTGTTCAAACCACTGTAACAAGAAATGGCTGCCGCTTGCGATGCCGTACGTTGGTAACGTTTTCCGGCGCGGGTGGCCGCTCCTAGAATCTCAGCATCGCCCCAGCACGGCGTGACGCGTATGCTCGATTCCCTGCGATCGACGCTCGACGAACAAATTCTCAGCCACCCCTGGAATCCGGTGTCGCGCCCGGCCGTGGCGGCCTGGCTTGTCTTCTATATTGGATTCCTTATCTACGCTTTCTTCGCCCGCGGCGGATTCCTCTTCATCGACAGCGCCAACCTGGTCGTGCACGAAGGCGGACACAACCTGTTCGGCTGGTTCGGTCCCACGCTTGGCCTGTGGGGAGGCACCCTGCTGCAATGGCTGGTGCCGTTCCTTCTGGCTGCGTATTTCTTCAGCCAGCGCCAGACCACCTGCTTCGTCTTCTGCCTGTTTTTCTTTTTCGAGAACTGGCTCTACACCGCGACCTATATGGCCGACGCGCGAGCGCAGGTGCTGCCGCTGGTGACCACCGGCGACCCGGATTTTGTGGAGCACGATTGGTATGTCATTTTTTCGAGTCTTGGTGCTCTGAACCACGACACGCAGATCGCGTCCGTGGTGCGGGTGCTCGGCTGGTGCGGGATGATCGCAGCGGTAGGCTGGCTGGCCGCAAGAGCAAAAGCCGGAGGCAAGTGACATTGAGTGTCAATCGGCAATCGCAAATCGGCAATTGCAAATTCAACAATCAACATTCAACAATCATCAATCAATAATTTCCTACGGCACCCAATCCGCAATAAAGATATTCGTCTCATGCGGAGCCTTGGCATTGCGGTTCGACGCCCACACCAGCTTCTTGCCGTCGGGCGAGAACATGGGGAAGCCGTCGAACCCGGGGCTGTAGGTAACGCGCTCAAGGCCCGTGCCGTCGGGATTGATCAGCCACAGCTCGAAATTGCCCATGCCGCCGGTGGCGTGCGTCTCAGGATCGTAGTTGGACGAGAAAATAATCTTCTTGCCATCGGCCGTGAACGCCGGCCCGAAGCTGGCGGCGCCCAGGTTCGTGATCTGGCGCTTGCCGCTGCCATCAGCCTTCATGATCCAGATTTCGAGCGACGTCGGCCGGATCAGATTTTGCAGCAGCAGTTCCTTGTAATCGCTAATTTCTTTTTCGGTTTGCGGATGGTAAGCGCGATAGACAATCCATTTTCGATCGGGCGAGAAGGTCGGACCGCCGTCGTAGCCCAGTTCGTGCGTCAACTGCTTCACGTGTGTGCCGTCGGAGTCCATCGAGTAAATATCGAGATCGCCGTGGCGCAGGGAAGTGAAGACGATCTTCTTGCCATCGAGCGAGATCGTCGCCTCGGCATCGTAGCCGGGACTGGTGGTGAGTTGTTTCAGGTTCGAGCCATCAGGGTTGGCGGTGAAAATGTCATATCCGGAATACACGGCCCACACATAGCCCTTCGAAAAATCCGGACGCGGCGGACAATCAGGGCTGGCGAGGTGGGTCGACGAATAAAGAATCTTCTTGCTGTCAGGATAGAAGTAGCTGCACGTGGTACGTCCCTTGCTGGTCGAGACCATGTGCTGGTCGCTGCCGTCGGCGTTCATGATGAAGATCTGGTCGCACTTCACGTCGCCGTGCGACGACTGAAAAATCAATTTCTTGCCGTCGGCGGAGAAGTAGGCTTCGGCATTCTGACCGCCGAAGGTCAGCTGATGCACATTGCGTAAATGTTTCTCCTGCGGCGTAGCCAGATCGGGGAGCGCGGAAGTCTGCGCGCGGGCAGCTGGCAGGGAGGCGACAGCGAAAACGGCAAACCAGAACGAAGGTTTCATAAACCGACGGCGGCTAGTGTAGCAAAGCCCACGCAAATCCGCGGAGTGCGTCCGCTACTTCCGAAAGTGATTGTGAATCGCTTCGGCTTGTGAGCGGGTTACCACCGCTGACAAGGCGGCGGCATCGGCCTGTTTCACTGCCTGCAGGCTGCCGAAATGTTCCAGCAGGCGTCGCGTCGTGCTGGTGCCCACACCCGGGATCTCCAGCAACTCGGTCGAGCGGTCGCGCATCTGGCGGCGCTTGCGGTGGAAGGTCACGGCGAAGCGGTGGGCCTCGTCGCGAATCAGCTGAATCAGGTGCAGCACGGGCGAGTGATGATCGAGTGCGATGGGATCCTTCTCCTGCCCGTAGACGTAGAGAATCTCTTCGCGCTTGGCGATGGCGGCCAGCGGCTGGTTGATGATCTCGAGCGATTCGAGGGCCTCGGCCGCCGCATGCAGCTGGCCCAGGCCCCCGTCGATCAGCACCAAGCTGGGTATGGGCTTCTTGTCCTTTTCGTTTTCCTGCAGCACACGCTTGTAGCGGCGCGTCACCACTTCGCGCATGGAAGCAAAATCATCGACTCCCTCGACGCTGCGAATAATGAACTTGCGGTAGTCCGACTTCTTCATCCTGCCGTCTTCCCAGACGACCATCGAAGCGACGGTCTCCGCCCCCTGAATGTGCGAGATGTCGAAGCACTCGATGCGTTTGGGCAGTTCCGGCAAGCTGAGCGCGTCCTGCAGTTCTTCCTGAATTTTGCGCGCGTTGGGCTTGAGTATGCGGAAGCGCTGGTCGTAAGACTGCTTGGCGTTATTTCCGGCCAGATCGATGAGCGAGCGCTTGTCGCCGCGCTGCGGAACGAGGATATGCACCCGTGTGGGGCGGGCACTCCTGTCCGCCTCTTGCTCGGAGAGGAGATCTTCGAGTTCTTCGCGGTCTTCGAAGTCGACAGGACTGTACAGGTTGCGCGGCACATAAGGCTGGCCGATGTAGAGCTGCTTGAGCAAGGCAGAGAAGAACTCGCCGGGATGAAAGTTACCCGCCAACCCCTTGTCATCCTGAGGACCGCGCTCTTTGCGGGCCGAAGGACCTATGGAGTCGCCGGTTGCATCGACGCTGCCGGCAGGGTGCACAGGTCCTTCGCTTCGCTCAGGATGACAATTCGAAGAGGGCTCTGATCCTCGATCCTCCGTCGTTAACTCCGGCAAATCTTCCCAGAAAAATTCTCGCCGGTCGACCATCTTGCCACCGCGCATGTGGAACAGATTCACCGCCAGCATGCCGTTCTCATAGTGATAGCCGAACACATCGGCGTCATCACCTTCGGCGGCGGCGATGCGCTGGCGCTCCTGCAGCTGCTCGACCGTCGAGATCAGATCGCGATAGCGCGCGGCACGCTCGTACTCCTGCGCGGCGGCGGCCTGCTCCATGCGCATGCGCAGAGATCGGCTCAGATCTGTCGGGCGGCCTTCCAAGAAAAGCTTCACGTCGCGGACCGCTTCCTGATAAATCTCCGGCGTCGTCAAATCCTTTACACAGGGCCCCAGGCAGCGCTTGATGTAGTACTGCAGGCACGGGCGGGGATGAAAGCGCGTCAGGTCAACCTTGCACGATGGGATCAGGAAGTTGCGGTGAATCAGATCGACGATGCGATAAGCGAGATTGGCAGGGAAGTATGGGCCGTAGTATTCGCTGCCGTCCTTGCGCAGGCGGCGGGTGACGTAGACGCGCGGCCAGCGCTCGCCCAGCGTCAGCTTCACGTACGGGTAAGTCTTGTCGTCGCGCAGCAAAATGTTGAAGCGCGGTTTGCGCTGCTTGATGAGATTATTTTCGAGCGCCAGCGCTTCCTTGTTGTTGGCGACGACGATGTAGTCGACGTCAACTGCCTCGCGCACCAGCGTGCCGGTCTTCGCGTCCTCCCAGCGGCCTTCGTGGAAGTAGCTGGCCACGCGGCTGCGCAGGTTTTTCGCCTTGCCGACGTAGATGACTTCGCCCTCGGCGTTTTTGTAGAGATACACGCCGGGCTCGGTGGGAATGGTGCGGATTTTCTGGAGAAGGTCCATGCGGGAATAGGTTCATTTTATGCGATTGCCCCGGAGCTCAAGATCTGGGTATGTGTTACAATATGTCTATATGAGTCACACATTAACAATTCGTCTTACAGATGAGCTTCTGGATTGGCTCAAGGAGACCTCGCGGGTCACGGGTATCCCAATGGGACGACTTGTCCGCGACCAGCTGGAGGCGGCCAAGAAAAGCGGCGGAAAACAGCGATTCCTGCGACACCTGGGAGCAATTCAAGGTCCGGGCGATCTTTCGTCGCGCAAGGGGTTCTCCAAAACATGAAGGGAATTGCCGATACCGGATTCATCGTCGCGGCCTCCAACCAGCACGACAATCACCACGCCTGGGCGCTCAATATCGCCCGGGCGGTAACCGAACCGCTGCTAACCTGTGAAGCCGTTCTGGCGGAGGCCGCATTCCATCTGAAGTCAAGCTCCGGCGTGCTGTCCCTGGTCGAAGACGAACTGTTGCGCGTAGCCTTTGATCTTTCGAAAAACCTGCCCGAACTGCGCGAGCTGGCTCGACGCTATGCAGATCGCACCCCGGACCTGGCCGATCTCTGCCTCATTCGGATGAGCGAGCTTCATCCCCGCCATGTGGTCATAACCGTCGATGAAAGTGACTTCCGCGTCTACCGGCGCAACAAGCGGGAAGCGATCCCACTGCTTTGTCCGCCTCGCGTGGTATGAAGGGGGGACTTGGCCACCGCGATACCCCTTGAAGGTCTAGCCGCGGGCGGTTCGGGTTTGAAGAACGTTCACTGCGGGCCAAAACTGAACTTAACTATTTCCCTGGTTTCGTTGGAGGCGGGCTGATACTTCCACTGCTTCACCGCCTGGACTACGGCATCAACCAGCACAGGGGGGCCACCCACGACTCGCACTTCTTTCACCGTTCCATCCGGCGCCACCAGCGCTTCCAGTTGCACGGTTCCGGTCAGCTTCGAGCGCGCGGCAATGTCGGGATAGTCGGGCGGAACGCGATGCTTCACGGGCCGCGCCCCTTCCTCCGGTGCGTTCGAGGCCGCGATGCGGGGAGGCGCGGAGGCAGTCTTGGCCAGCGTCAGAATTTTCGCGCTGAGATGGATCTGCGAACGGTCCAGCGCGTCCGCATTGACTTCGAAGCGGACGCTGCCATGGTCCCGGACCAGATTGATCATGCCGCCTTGCCGCAGAAAAGACTCGTCCTCGCCCACAAGAAGTACCCCCTGCGGGACGCTCTCGAGGACGGCATGGGCGCGCTTCTTGTCGGAGGCGCGAAAGAAAATGATGTGGCAGGACTTCATCTCCTCCGGAGAATTGACAGCCTTGGCCTCCGCCGGATGAGTCCCAATAACTTTTCCCGCAACCACGGCCTTCAGGACAGCGAGGAAGTCTTCGTCTCCCCCACTGACTCCGATCACCATGGGTGAAGGCCCGTCCGGCAAAGCGGAAGCGGGCCACTGCGCCACTTTGGCGAAATTGAGAAGATAGGCTGCCTTGACCTGGTCTTCCGTGACGGCCTGTTGTCCCAGAGTGGCGAGATGAAGCGCCAGAAGATGCAGGGCTAGAAGATGGAAAATTAAAAGTGCCAGACGGATGCTCCGGGCGGCCCCAGGCGGGGTGTGCCGGAGCGACGGTCCGTCTTGGCCCGAAAAGTGTGCGCTGCGCATCAAAACCTGCCGGTAAGTTTGATCCGGAAATTCCTTCCATCCTGCCGGATCGCATCTTCTGGATCTTCCGGACGGCCGGGGTTGAAGTACTTCTTGTCGAAGATGTTGTAAACGCTGGCGGAGACATCCAGGTGCTTCCCCAGCGTGTGTCCCAGCAGGGTGACGTTGAAGACGGAAAAACCGCTGACGGTGTTGCCGGCCAGGGTCTGGACCGGACTGGTGTATTGCGCGTCCAGGCTGGCGAAGAGGCGCTTCTGCATTACCGGGTAACTCAGGTTCAATTTACCCAGGTGCTGCGGAGAGTTGTTGAGGATCTGGTGAGTTGTGGGATCGTGCGCGTCCACGAAGCTGTAGCTTGCCCTGCCTTGCAGACCGCTGGCGGCTTGACCAGTTAACTCGACTTCCGCGCCGGTGGCTACCGCTTTGCCAGAATTGAGATAGACCTGGTTATTGTCGACCGGATTGGTCTCGAGCGAGATCAGATCGCGAATCGAGTTGCGGAAGACGCTGCCCGACAGCGTGAAATGCGGTCCAAGTCCTTGTTCCACCACTCCCTCGAAGCTGCTGATTTTCTCGGGTCCGAGGTGCAGGACGCGGCCCGGGATACGCAGAATACCGCCAACGACCCTGCCGCAGCCAATGAAAGAAGCGCGAATAAGAGAAACGTAATAATCCACGACCTGACGGCGTCGCCCCGGCCTGCTAGAGTACCGAGCCGCCCAGGCAAAGCGCGGCGAGGCGAGGGCGTGACCCAAATCATTCCGGCGACACTCAACGGAGCCTCCCCAGAGGTGCTGCGCGCGAGTTCCGGCGTGGAGCGTGGGCAGCTCTCTCTATGGGTCATCTTCGGCAGGATTAAGGCTCTTCTCCAGTCGGCTGCGGAGCAAGAAGTGGATCCGGGCGCCCGATCTGAGCCTCGCCGTATAAAATTTCCATTCCGGCGTGTGTGGATTGCGTTGCGTTACCGGCGGCGCAGCGGTCGGACCACGCATCTGGACTTCCGCAAGCCGTTGAAAATCGGTATACTTACAGCGGAAGGTTTTAATACCCGACACTGGCATTTGCCGTGCACAAGTCAAGGTCGGGACTTGTAAGCAGTCAGCCTCCCAGGGCCTCAAGGATTGCAAATTCGTGCGCAGGGCAATGTAAGTCAACCCAGGGCGCGCGATAACAGGATTGATGAAGGAGCCTCACCTTATGAACCGCACTTCGTTAGTGATTTGTCTGGCAGCCAGCATGGTGGCCACCGTCGGCTGCTCCAGCAAGAATTATGTGAAACAGCAGACGACGCCACTGATCAACAAGACCAACGAACTCGACGACCTCACCGCGAAGAACACCAAGGACATCAAGGACGTTGACGCGCGGGTACAGGCCAGCCTGGCTGAGGTGAACTCGAAGACCGACGCGGTCGAGCAGAAGGCGACGACTGCCGGCCAGAATGCCGCGCAGGCGCAGCAGGTGGCTGACGCAGCCAACACGCGCGTGGGCGTGCTGACCAACACGGTCGCCAACCTCGATAACTATCACCCCGTGGCTGAGACGTCAGTGAAATTCGCCTTCAACAAAGATAATCTGACGCAGAAGGCCAAGGACGCGCTCGACCAGCTGGCGGGCGGTATCGCTTCGACCAAGGGCTACATCATCGCGCTCGAAGGCGGATGCGATTCGGTCGGACCGGCGGACTACAACTACGATCTGAGCCAGCGCCGCGCCAACTCGGTAATTCAGTATCTGGCGTCGAAGTACAACGTGCCGGCGCACAAGATTTACGTGATCGGTCTGGGCAAAGACAAGCCGGTGGAATCGAATAAGACCTCGGCTGGCCGTGCCGATAACCGCCGCGTGGATGTGCGCCTGATGACCAACACGGTCGGCGACACTACGCCGGCGACTCCGACGACGACGACCGGCAGCAATCCGTCGTCGATGTAAGAAAGGAAGCGCGCCAAACGCGCGGGTTGCTGCGTCGCAAAGGACGCGACGCCTCGCGCGGCGCGCTCAGGTCCTTCGCGAGACCAAGAGCGTCTCGCTCAGGATGACAAGAGAGTTTACCCTCCTCCCCGGAGGACTTCGCCAACCAGGCCGCTCGATGCCTCCCCCTGAGCGGCCTGTTTTTTTTGCTCTGAGCCCTTGGCTTGGCTCGCACCACACTCAGCCTCGGGGTTGAGGGGTAGAATAGTTTCATGCGTGGTTTCTCTCTTGCGCTGCTGCTTGGCTGTTGCATAGGAGCTTGGGCGCAGAGTTCTCCTTCCTCGAGCCCGACGCAGGGCACTTCTTCTCCTGCGAACTCGCAGGTGCCGGATGCCCCCGCCGGCGTTCCCAAGCCGAGCCCGGCCATGCCGCCGCCGAATCAGCCTCCGCCACGTTCTGACAGCGTCGATGCGTCGGCCCTGAGTGAAGAGCAGGGAGTCAGCTCCAGCAAAGACACACAGGTTGATCTGAGCCCTCCGGCTGGCGACGACCAGGCGCATCCCAGAAGTTCGGACGTGCTGACGGACGCGGAAGCGGGCGGCGACGTCGGCGAGGTCCATCCCTGGAACCCGCACAAGGCGGCCAAGGACGTCGAGGTGGGTGACTTTTACTTCAAGCGCAAGAACTACCGCGCTGCGGAGGATCGCTATCGCGAAGCCCTGCTCTACAAGGACAACGACGCGATGGCAACCTTCCACCTGGCGGAGTGCCTGGAGAAGTTGAGCCGGCCCGTGGAAGCCCGTGAGGAATACGAGAGCTATCTGCGGATCCTGCCCCACGGCCCCGAAGCCGAAAAAGCGCAGAAGGCGATTGAGCGGCTGAAAGAACCTTCCGCCCAGGCGAAGCCGGCGCAGTAGAGCAATACCAGCGGGTAGACGCTGCCCATCCGGCTGAAATACTACAACTCATTCCGTAAATGGTGTGGGGAAGGGCGCGGCTTCAGTCGTGCCGTCAGGGGCCGCATTAATATGAGCTTTAGCCCCTGCGGTGAGCGGTTCTCCTCCCCTGGTTTTATTTGTGGGACGAGTTCTAGCGTCTTGCCCCGAGCTTTGGTTTCCTCTTGCTGTTCCCATCGCCGTTTCCCACGCGGCTTTGTTTGCCCTCGCCGAGAATCAAGGTCTGAGGCCACTTCGGGCCGGAGTGGGCGATGCCCTTCGTGCGCTCGGCGGCCTCGAGAATCGCGTCGAAGACGTCGAGGCAGGAGTACACCGTCTGGGTGCGCAGCGGACCTTCGAAACGGCCGCGGATGATCAGCATGGCCGTGCCGTGCATCAGCGACCACAGGGCGAGCATCAGGCGTGTGTGCTGGCGCGGAGTTCCACCGATCTGCCCGGCCACGCGCTCTCGTATGAGATTGAACGAGGGCCAGCTCTCGTGCAGGGAAGGCGGCCGCGCCACTCCATCGAACAGCACCTCGTAGGCGTGGCTGTGGGCGAGGGCGAATTCCACGTGACATTGCACGGCCTGGCGCAGGGTGCGGGTGCGGCTGAGGGCGGCGAACAGGTCGCGGCGGGTCTGCAGGCGCAGGGCGCGCAGAATGTCGTCGCGGTCGCGGTAGCGTTCGTAGACGGTAGGGGTGGTCGTGCCGGCGGCCTTGGCCACGGCGCGCATGGTGAGGGTTTTTTCCCCGCCCCGGGCCCACAGGCGCGAGGCGGCGTCGAGGATGCGTTGCTCCAGGGCGGGATCGGGTTGTCGAGGCACTTTCTCTCCAGGGGCTAGAGGATCGCCGCGTGAAATCGAATTAATTACTTGCACTGCGTTTCATTAACACTGTATACTTATTGCCACGTAGCAACAACTGACGGCCTCGCAGGTGGCTTCTGCCGGAACCCAACGAGTGGCAGTTCTCCCCAAATGGTTCCCGGATTCCACCTGCGTACATTTCATCACAATCGAGGAGCGGTAGATGGTATCTGCAGTGAAGAAGCAAATTGACGTTGTCCGCCTGACCGCGGACCTGGCCGCCGCCAAGGTGGAACTTCTGAGCGCGCAATGCGCCGCGGACCGCATTCGTCTGCAATATTCCCCCCAGGACATCGTGACCTTCGGCGAGCGGCAAACTCTGGAGCAATCCATCGCTTCCGCCGAGGCGGTGTACCGCTTTTTTTCCCAGATCGGAGCCCAGATCAAGAATGCTCAAGAACCGGGCCGTGGGAAGGAGTAGCGCGCTCCACGGCCTCCGGTTCTTCGAGGTGCTAACGAATTACTCGCCGCAACCGGGGCCAGTCTACTTCTCCACCCGGATGAATTCGCCGGTGGAAGCATTGACGGCAACCGTCAGCTTGGCGGTGTCGCGGGTGGCGCCGTAGATGACGTGCCAGACCAGTTCGTTGGTGTTGTGGTTCCAGTCGCACACGTAAGTCACGGGCGTGTCCGGCGCCGACTCCAGGATCTTCTCGCCGCCGTGTTTTTGCGCGGTGGCCAGGGCCTGATCGGAGTCGATCTTCAGGAAGGCCATGTCGAAAACCTTGGTCGAGGCGTTCGTCGGGCTGTAGCTGTCCTCGATGCCGGGATTGACGCCGCGTTCGGGGGCGCCGTTGGCCGCGCTGCCCGACCACACATAAGACTTGGTGGTGCGGTGTGTGTCGGAGGCGAAGCTGCCCCGCCACTCCGCCCACTTGCCGTCGTGTCCGTTGCCGTCGGTGGTGACGATCGATTCGATGCGATAAGGTTTGGCATCCGGCGCCCAGCCGCGCGCGGTCACGTAGGCCTTCTGGAAGGCGGACCGCGCCGTGATGAGATCGGGAGCTTTGACTTCAGGCTTGGCCGGCTCTGCCGGCTTTCCAGAATCCGAAGAGCACGCCGCCAGCATCGCGAGAAGCGCCAGTGTGAGAACGGCGGAACAGCAAGCGTACATCGTCCCAAACGAGATTCCTTCCCGGTCGCGAGCGCGCCGGTCGTAACCAGCCGTTTTCATTGGCATCCTTCCTGTTATAAGGTTATTGGTTTATGGCCGCGCAACATTCTACCCGAAGCGGCGGAAAAGGCTAAGTCACGCCCGTGGATCCTCAACTCCAAACCTTGCGGCAAGCGATCGCGTCTGCGATCGACGGATTGACGACGGAGCAAATGAACTGGCATCCGCCCGGCAAGTGGTGCACGGCGGAAGTTCTGGAGCACCTGTATCTGACCTACACCGGAACCACGAAGGGATTCTCGCGCGTCGACGAGGCCGGGAAACCGCTGGCAACGCGCGCCACGTGGGTGCACCGCGGGCGGGCGTTAGTGGTGACTGGGCTTGGCTACTATCCGTCGGGCAGGCAGGCGCCGGCGGCAGCGCGTCCGCGCGGCCTGCCGCAGGACACGGTTCGCGGGGAGATTCTGGCCAGAATCTTTGAAATGGATAACGTGATCGGCCGTTGCGAAGAGAAGTTTGGAGCGCGCCACAAGTTGCTGGACCATCCCATCCTGGGGCCGCTCAATACCCGGCAGTGGAAGAAATTTCACCTGCTGCACGGCCTGCATCACGTGAAGCAGATTCGGCAGCTGCGGGAGAGCGCGGGTGCTTCGTTCAGGTGAACGAGACCGAGCCGTGGGTGGGAGCACTCCGCCCAATTTCGATTTCCACCTGTTCGTCCGCGTCGCTTTATACGGGAGTCTGAGCCGTGAGCGGACTGCGCACCGCCCGTGAATGCGTCATGAATGTGCTACGTTTCCTGGCTCACCTAATTGTCAGCACCTTGGGTGTCGGAATTACAGCGGCAGCGCTGACATACTCGGTTGTGCTGCCCTTGCATCAGTTTTTCCCATCGCTAGGTTCACGAACGGTGCATTGGATATTGACTGAGACTCCTTATTTTCCTGTGCAGATCGCCGTTGGATTGCTGTGGGGATTTCAGCTAGGCCGCCGCTACAGACACAAGGTCATGCTCTGGACATGGACAGTGCCAGCTTTGTCGATCGTTCTTCTCGTCCTCTTTGCTTCGTTTCCACCTGCAGTCGTGGGGGGAGTGGAGATTACTGGGGTCGAGCATTTCTTCGGGTGGGCCTGCCTTCCGCAGAACCATTGCTACGAACAGGTAGGACTGACGCTCCCACTCTACGCAGCGGTCGCGTATTCATTAGGAGCGTTCCTCGCACGAGTCATTCCCCCTACGAAACGAGCTTAACGCGCGGCCTGAATTGGGACAGGTCTGACTGAACAGCCAAGGGCGGCTTCTCCACATGGCTCCAAATGAGTTGAGCGCCGGGAACCTGGCCCCGGCGCTCGTTTTGTCCCGTCAGAGTTTATGGCTCGGCGATGGATGACGGCACACCAGCCTTGCGGGCGTCTTCCTGCAGGTCGGTCAGTTTCTGGTTGGCATCGTCCACCTGCTTCTGCTTGTCGGCGATCTGCTGCTTGTACTGGGCGTCCTGCTTGTCCCAGTCGGTGGAGTTGCGAAAGCGGTTGCCGACGTCGGCGTACATGGCAGCGGCGCGAAGTTGATACTCCTTTTGCAGCACACTCAATTCCCGGTTCAACAGGTCAATCTGATCTTTTTGCGAGGCGATCTTCTCGCCCCACTGCTTCCACACGGCTTGCTTGGCCGCCTGGTCCTCTTCTGGAGCCTTGGCAGAACCGGCGGACTGCGCGGGCGCCGTAGCTTTGTTGTCGGTTGAGGCCTTGGCGTCGCCGCTGGTGGGCGCGCTGGCCGTATCAGTCGACTGGGCGTCGCCGGAATTCTCCGCTGGCGCCTGGCCGACGACCGACAGCTTGTCGTCCTTCGGCAAGTTGTCGTTGTCGAAGGCTCGTGGCTTCGAGTTGGTTTCCGGAGATTTGCGGATCTGTTTAGCGTAGTCGCCGAGCGAAGGGCTGGCGTTTTGCGAATTCGACTGTGCCTGATCCTGCGCGGCGGCAGTTAGCCCCAGCGAGATCGTGGCCAGTACCATTCCGAGTCCAAGATATGCGATGCGTTTCATTGTTCCCACCCCTGTTGAAAGTCTGCCTTGCCGGCGCGACGAATTCCCGGCCACGACCGGCGGAACCGTGCTGTCCCTCGCGGGACTCGCGCTACTTACCGTTCTCCCCCGGCTCTGACGCCCGGGCTATCGAATGCCGCCGCTTGCGCGGCTGAACCTTCGCCAAAACTTGCTTTTTCGTTCCACTCTTCGTACCTGCTCAGCGTGCTTGTTCAGTCCCGCTTCTACGCCCTCGAACCTGCGGCTTGGGCCGTGCCTTTCTCAGTCAGAAATCCTCCAATGCTGCGGTCCAGTTGTGCTGCCTCCTGCGCGATGTCGGCGGCGAGTTGCTCGGCCAGTTCGGGGTCGCGGTTGTTGGCCAGTTGCTGAGCGAAGCCCGCGATCGTGGCCAGCGACGCGCGCAACTGCAGCGCCATCCCAGCCGAGATCTCTCCCTGCAATTGCTGCTGGCGACGGATGCGCTCCAGTTCGCTCAGATCGTTGATCAGGCAGGCGACGCCGAGCAGTCCGCCGTCGACGGCGGCGATCGGAGAAACCGTGATCGAGATGAACCGCTTGTCGCCCGCCGGCGTTTCGTACTCGGCGTCGACCTGGCGCTGCTTGCCGCCTTCGTGCAGTACGGCGGAAACTTCGTCAGTCACGCCGACCAGCCCGTCTCCAATTTCGCCCGGCGTTTCGTCGGGGGGGCTCGTGCGCGTTTTCCTGGAGCCTCCGGACCTGACGACGGCGCCCCGGAACATGTCTTCGGCGCTCATGCCCGTAGTTGAGCCAAAGCCGAGAATCCGCTTGGCGGCGGGATTGCTGGTCTTCACCAGCCCATTCGATCCGAACACGAGCACGCCGCCAGAAAGGTTCGAAAGCACCGCCTGGCTGAAGCTTTCCTGGGTGCGGGCGCGGTGCTGCTCCGCCTGCGATTGCACCTGCAGTTCGTGCTTCTGCTGCTTGAGCTGCTGGATGACGGTGTTATAGAGGTGCAACGGCAAAGTCTCGAGCGAGGTCGAGGGTTCCGATGAAATCTCGGAATCTTCGGTGATGCTTTTCTTGAGCAGGCGCAGGCACACCAGGCTCAGCAGGAAAGCCATGGTCGCGCCGACAAAAACGACGGCCGCGCGCAGCAGGATCGGGTTGGCCAGGATTTTCACCAGAGCCTCCCGTACCAGCGCAGGCATTGATTGCCGAAGAAAAATGCCAGCAGAGCCATGCTGCCCAGGAAGACGCCAAAAGGCATCTGATAGTAGCGATAGACCATTTGAGCGGATTGCCATCCCCGCCGGCGAGCGGCTGGCGCGTTCGCCAACCGGCGCATGAAGCGGTGCGTGCGCTTGAGCCACACGATGAAAACCGTGGTCAGCCCGAACAGCGATCCGGCCACCGAACCGCTGAAAATCGTCAGGATGGTCAGCTTGGTTCCCAGAAACGCCCCCACCATCGCCATGAGCTTGACGTCGCCAAAGCCCATGCCTTCCATGCCGCGCCAGCGCAGGTAGATTGCTCCCACGCCGTAGATGAACGAAGCGCCCACGGCCGCGCCCAGCAGGGAATCGGCGAGCGAAAAAATGCGTGCGGAAACATCACTGCCGGGCAGGTTGATCATGCCCGGAAGAAACTGCGAAGCCAGATCGTTTACCGGAACCATCAGGCTGAAGGCCACGCCCAGCGCCAGTCCGGGGAGGGTCAGCTTGTCGGGCAGCAGCTTGGTTTCGGCGTCGGTGAAGATCAGGCCGAGCAGCAGGAAGGCGAAGCAAGAGTATTTCAGCGTCGATAGCGTCAGCCCGAAAACCGCATAGCAGGCCACGAACAACGCGCCGGTGAGCAGTTCGATCAGCAGGTAGCGCGCAGAGATCCTAGTCTTGCAATGGCGGCAACGCCCCCCCAGGATCAGCCAGCTCAAAACCGGAAGATTGTCGTAGAAAGCGATGGCATGCTTGCACTTGGGGCAGGCCGAGCGCGGCGTCACAACCGACTTCCCCAGGGGCAAGCGATAGATACACACGTTCAGGAAGCTGCCGAAGGCCAGCCCGGTGAGGAAAATCGCGGTTGTGAAAACTGGATCCACTTGGTCTCTGACTTGGCCTCTGCTGATCTCGCAGGATGTGCCGCGCGGTTCGGCGCGAGCTTCTCCTGGAGAACGCGAATTCTGTCTGATCTTGGATGGATTATAAGGTGATCATCGGGGCGGGCACTAAGGTACTGAAGTCACTGTCCAAGCGGCCAATGCACGGCAAGGCATTGAGCGGCAGGTGGTTACCAATAGGGACGAGGATGCACGATGAGGTTCCCCCGGAATATGACAAGCTCGCGGCAACCTCGGAGCGCGCCTTGAGCGCGTCCCGAGGTCATCGTTCGAGAAAAAGTGTCCTTCCCGCTTATTTCGCCTGCAGAGTCTCGATGTATTTGACCAGGTTGGTGACTCTCTGCTGCACCTGAGCCTCATTGCCATGGCTAATGCTGGAGAACAGCGGCCCCCAGATCGGCATTTCCTGGCTGCCATGGGACGGCGTAGTGGCCTGTCCGCGAATCACGGCGGCGACGTGCGCTGACGGGTATTTCCCGCCTTCCTTCTTAGCCAAACCAGTGAGGTCGGTGGGCGGAGTCTTCATGGCGGAGGCCGCCGGGCCATTGCCTTTGCCATCCGTTCCATGGCAAACCGCGCAATAGCCGTTGAACATCTCTTTGCCGGAGTTCGACGCGGTGTTGGTGATGGGGACATGCTTTACTTCGGGTGCGGTCTGAGCCGGGGCCTGCTGCGCCACGGCGAAAGCGGAAATCGTCACGACAATTACGACCATGGTGATGAATTTCATTACACGCATTGTCTTCCTCCTAATGCGAACAGAGCCCAAAAGCCACAACAAGGTAGTCTAGGCGTGAGGCAAAACGAGGGCTGTGATTAGTATCACAGCATGTCGTCCTGCCTCTGGTCGGCAAAAGCCTACTCTTAGGGCAGAACGAAGTGCAAGAGTTCTCCTTCCAGCGCCCAAGCCGAGGGATCGGGGGCGGGAAACGTCCTTTCCCATCGCTTCCAGCTGGAGGGCACAAGACGGACTTGCGGGGCAGGGATATCGACCCACCCATCCGCTGTCTCTTGGCGCAGGAAAACCGAGAAGGCCGCCGCCGAAAGAGAACCGGATGGAAGCAACTTCCATTCGAAAAGACTGGCGGCCAGGCCCTCAGTGAGGGACTCGCGCGGGTCGAGGCAAAGCACCCATCCCGGCCGGACGGATTGAAGATAGGCGGATTGAAGATAAGTGTCGGGAGAAGCTCCCTGCTCGGCGGTCAGCACTTTTGCCCCATATTCACAGGCAACGCGGATGGTTAGGTCGCGGGAACCATGGTCGACGACCAGAATCTCGTCACAGGGGTAGAGTGTCTCGAGGCAGCGGCCCAGCCGCAGAGCATCGTTTTCAGTGTGCAGCAGGGCTGTGATCGGGGGCATGAGAGCGATGCCTTCTCGACCAAAAGTGTACGCGAAACGGAGCGACAGGCGCGCACAGGAACGGCTACGTCAGCGGTATACGCTCTCCTGGCCTTAAGTGGGAAGCAATTGCTACTGCGAGCTACTCAGCTTCGGGCGATCGGCGTCCGGCTTGGGCGCCTGGGTTACGGTCAGGGGCGACTGCAAGGTGAAGCTCAGGACCGTTTCTGACGGAAACTTGATCTGCTGCGCTTTGGTGGCGGCTTGCACGCCGCCGCCAACGCCGGCACCGGCTGCCGCCCCAATCGCCGCTCCCTTGCCGCCGCCGGCGAGCGCTCCGATGATGGTGCCGATAACCGCGCCGCCACCGACTTTCTCGGCCGTATTCTTGCCGCGCGAACTGCCGGATTTACGGTAAGTGTCGGTCTGCAGGTTGTAGGTCTTGCCGCCCGAGGAGATGCTGTCGAGCTGCATAGCGACCGTTGACTGTCCGGCGAACTTGCCCGCGCTCTTCACTTCTACCAGATGACCGGTGACTTCAACACCAGCCGGTAGCGCTTCTTCTCCGTCAGAGGTAAGAGGAGCGTTGAGCGTGGCGTGGAAGGTGTCGCCAGTCTGATTCTTTTCGCTGTCGATGGGATCGATCAGGCGAACCGTCATTTGCGTTCCCTGGTCGATGATGAACTGTTTCGGCGGCGGCGGAGGAGGCGGTGGGGGTGCCTGCACCGTGTCCGATGGCGGCGAGGACATCTGTGAACTCGTGTCCGGGGCCTGATTGCTGGCGTTCATACTTGGAGGAGTTGAACTGCCGGTGCCGCCTGCATCCTGAGAGGCGCGAGATCGGTGCGACTTCTTTCCTGGCTCCGGTTTGGCTTTCTCGGGAGCCGCGGCTGCCGTTTGCGCCGGAGCCGCAGTTTCCGCTACCGGAGCGGGAGCGGGCGCGGATGCGTTCGCTACCTGGAGGTTATTCACGACTTCCTTCACCCCGGGAACCGCAGCAGCCTGACGCGCCGCGGCGTCCCGCTGGGCATCGTTGTCGACCGCACCGGAAATGGTCACAACACCAGCGCTCGTTTGCACCGTCAGCTGCTTGGATGAGAGACCGGAATCCTGGCTGAACCGGGTTTGCACGTCGCTGGAGATCTTGGCGTCATCCGTCTTCTTGGCGCAGCCCAGACCGGTAACGAGTATGAACGTGACAACAAAAGTCGAGACGAACAGGGGAGACCGTTTCATACAAGACTCCTGGCCCCGGCCGCGACAGCCGAGCGTATGGGTACAGTTTAGCCTATGTGAGCACTAGAGGTAGGAACTCGGCAGGCGCCGTTTCTTGCACACAAAAAAGGAGATTTCGTGCCTACGACACCCGCCCGCTTAGTGGATGAATTTGTAGTCGACGATGGAGGCGGCCAGGCTGACGCTGCTGTCGGTAGACTCGGCGGTGTCTTTGAACCGCATCACCCGGCCCTGGCAGACGACGTTGGAGTTTTTCTGGCCGGAGATTTCTTCCGGCATCTCAAAGACCATCTCGATGAGAGCGTTAACCGGAAGCTGTTGCGGGCCGTGGAAGAGCACCCCGCTCTGGCTGAGGTTTTCGATGACGCCCTCATGCCAGGTGCTGGTGCGGTTGACGCGGTAGCGCAGGGGCACGTCGAGCTTCAGGCGGCGCGCACGGGGCACCCAGGACGGGCGCTTTTCGCGGGCGTGGCTGCGGCGCGGTCCAGTCTCGGGCTTATGTTCCACGCGCTCGGTGCGCCGCATGGTGGTCCAGTCGTACTTGTATTCCGCGGCACAGAGCAAGCAGACCTGGTAGTAGTCGCCGTCGGCGCCACGGCGCGGCCAGGAGAACTCGTGGGAGCAGCGCCCAAGCATAAGCACATCCATGATTTTCTGCGGCATGTTGGTGGACTTCCGGATCAGTTGGGCCGGACGCAAAACCATCATCGCGCGCGGAGTCGGTTTTGTGTAGGTTACTTTCGTGCAGTAAGGCTGCGGGTATGAAACTAAGTTACGCAGATACAAGTGGTTAGACTGTGGGCGTGTGGCAAGCGGCTGGTGTGACACGTCCCCCCAGTCCGCGGTATGTCCGTGGCAGTGTGTCCGTGTATGATCGCCGCATGGACGGCATTTCGCCCGATGTGGCGGCGTTCATCATGGCTGGGGGAAAGAGCACGCGCATGGGCGTAGATAAGGCATTTGCTACGCTCAACGGGCGGACGCTGCTGGCGCGGGCGCTGGAGCTGGCGCGGTCGGTGACGGCGGACGTGCGGATCGTGGGCGACGCCGCGAAATTCGGAGCGTTTGCGCCGGTGGTGGAAGATGTATTTCGCGACTGCGGGCCGCTGGGAGGGATTCATGCCGCGCTGCGGGCATCGCAGGAAGAGCTGAACCTGGTGCTGGCGGTGGATGTGCCGTTTGTGTCGCTGGCGCTGCTGCAATATTTGATCAAGCGGGCGCGCGGTTCGTTGGCCATGGTGACCGTGGCGCGCGCGGGCGGAGGGTGGCAGCCGTTGTGCGCCGTGTACCGGCGGGACTTTGCGGATATCGCAGAGAATGCGCTGCGGGCGGGGAGATACAAGATTGACGCGCTGTTCGATGGGGCGTCGATGCAGGTGATCAGCGCAGAGGAATTGGAGACGGCTGGGTTCGCGCCCAGAATCTTCCGGAATTTGAATACGCCGGAAGAATTGGAGGCGGCGAACGAAGCATAGGGCGCGATCGGCGCCCAGACCGCGCGGGTCATCGCAAACCGCCGGGCTTCGCCCGGCCGGACAGCCGGGGCCGGCTGTCCCTACATGGTTTGTTGCGGGGTATGCTAAAAGCTAAGAGCTAAGAGCTGATTTCATGACTGACGAGGCAAAACCGGCACCGTACATCGAATTCTGCGACGTGAGCAAAGCGTTCGGCGACAACGTGGTGCTCGACCACGTGAGCTTTGAAGTGCTTCCGGCGGAGACGGTGTGCATTCTGGGGCGCAGCGGCGTGGGCAAGTCGGTGTCGCTGCATCACATCATGGGGTTTTTGAAGCCCGACTCGGGGCGGGTGGTCGTCGCCGGCGAAGACATTACCGACTACAACGAGGAGCAACTGGAGTTGATCCGCAAGAAAGTCACGATGGTTTTTCAGAACGGGGCGCTGTTCGACTCGCTCACCGTGGGAGAAAACGTCGCGTTCCCTCTGCGCGAGAGCCGCGACTTGAACGAAGAGCAGATCTATCAGATTGTCGACGGCCTCCTGCAGATGGTGGGTGTGCAGGAGATGCGCGACCTGCTGCCGTCGGATCTTTCGACCGGAATGAAACGCTCCGTGGCCATCGCGCGAGCGCTGGCCGCTCGGCCGGAGTGTGTGCTCTACGACGAGCCGACAACCATGGTCGATCCGCTGATGGCGCAATTGCTGGGCGATCTGATCAAGCGGCTGAAGATCCAGCTCAACCTGACCAGCATCGTCGTGACCCACGACATGCGCCTGGCGCACAAGCTGGCCGACCGGGTTGTCTTCCTGTATGAAGGCAAGGCCGTGTTCTTCGGCCCTTACAGCGAGATGGAGAAATCGAAAGTGCCGATCGTGCGCGAGTTTCTGGAATTGGATGAGCTGAAGATAGAAGTGTGAGAGCAGTACTCAGTACCCAGTACCTAGTACTCAGTACTCAGTACTCAGTATCCAGACATACAAAGGGAACGCGCACGCGCGCGCCAATATATCTAGAACGGATTCAACTGAGTACTGGGTACTAGGTACCGAGTACTGGGTACTAGGTACTGAGTACTGGGTACTGAGCGCTGCCCTCAGAACCCTTGCTCCACAAGCTCCTCGATCGTGAACGAGTTCGTCGAGGATTCTCCCCGCATCATTTTTTCGACATACTTTGCGATCAGATCTGCTTCCAGATTTACCGGATCGCCGGGTTTGAGTGAGTGCAGATTCGTCACCTCGACCGTGTGCGGGATGATGGCGATCGTGCAGCGATTCTTCTCCAGCTTCGCGACCGTGAGGCTGATGCCTTCGATCGAAATCGAGCCTTTGAAGACCGTGTACTTCTCGACGTCGTCGGGCAATTGGACATGCAGCCACCAGTTCTCGGAATCAGAGATGCGATCAAAGGCGATCAGCTTGCCCACCCCGTCAACGTGGCCCTGCACGATATGGCCTCCGAAGCGGCCGTCGGCCTTCATAGGCAGTTCGAGATTGACCAGCGCGCCTTCGTGAATGCGCGAGAACGAAGTGCGCACCCAGGTTTCGGGTGCGAGGTCGGCGCAGAATGAACCTGGCTTGCTGTCGAGCGCCGTGAGGCAGACGCCGCTGACTGAAACGCTGTTACCGGTGCCGAGTTCCTTGGGCGTGCGATCGGCTGCGACGGTGATGCGGCGATTCTCGCCGCGCTGCTCGATGCGGGTGACGCGTCCGACCTCTTCGACAATGCCCGTAAACATGGAGGGCCTCCAATAAACCCAACATCATAATTCACCACGGAGGCACGGAGCCACGGAGAAAAAGAGAATGATTTTCTCCGTGTCTCTTTGGTGAGGATTACTCCTGATACGGATCGCGCAGATAGCCTTCCACGGCGAAATCCTCGCCGAAGCGGTGCAGGTGAACATGCTTGACCTGCAGGGCATGGGTCAGGCTATGGGATAGCGTGCCGGACGCGAAGGGAATCGCCCCCGGGTGTCGGAAAATCTTCGGGGCATAGTAGAGGAATATCTTGTCGACGACGTTCGCAGCCAGCGCGGCCGCATTGATGGTGGCTCCGCCTTCGATCATGACGGAGGTAATTTCAAGTTCGCCGAGACGGTGGAAAACCGCCAGCAAGTCGGGGCGGCTGTCGGACGCCGCTGCAGGCAGTTTCTCCACCTGAACGCCCAGTTGTTCGAGTTGGGCTTGTTTGCGCTCATCCGCAGACGAGCAGAAAACCAGCATGTCGTTCCCCCGCTCTTCGCTCACGCTCTGAACCAGTCGCGATTCGAGCGGCAGGCGCAGGCGGGAGTCGAGAATCACGCGCAGCAGAGGACGGCGGCGCGGGCGGCCGCTGCGGTCGGTGAGCAGGGGGTTATCGGCAAGAACTGTCCCGACTCCGGCCAGAATCGCGTCGTGCTGATGGCGGAGTTCGTGCACATGGGCGCGGGCGGTTGCACCAGTAAGCCAATTTCCGGAGAATTCCTCCTGATTCGGTGGTTCGCTGCCCGGCCTCGACACTTCTTCCGGTGCCGGCGCAATCTTGCCGTCGAGCGTCATGGCGGACTTCAGCGTGACCAGCGGAATGCCATGCCGAATGTAGCGGGCGAACGCTTCGTTCAGTCGGCGGGCCTGCTCTTCCAGGCGTCCGACCTCGACGTGGACACCAGCAGCCCGCAGCTTTTCGAATCCGCGTCCGCTGACTTTCGGATTGGGATCGGCCATGGAAGCCACCACGCGGTGAATTCCGGCGGCAATCAGGGCGTCGGTGCAGGGCGGCGTGCGGCCCTGGTGCGCATGCGGCTCGAGATTGATGTAGAGCGTGCCGCCGCGAGCTTTAGCTCCCGCGGCTTGCAGCGCGAGGATTTCGGCGTGCTTCACGCCCGCATAGGTGTAAAAGCCGGTGCCGACGACATTGCCGCGGGCGTCAGTGATGACGGCGCCGACGCAGGGATTCGGCGAGGCCACACCGATTCCTTGCCGCGCCAGTTCGAGGGCGCGGTGAAGGAGTTGTTCATCGGCGGAATGGGGCATGCAGGGAGAATCTAACACGGAGGCACGGAGATACCGAGAATGCGGTGTTCATCGTCGACGCTGAAGAGGGCCTTGATCTGAATCGTCCTCGATTTCGGCGACCGCAGCGCCGCTCCGGCCTTTCGGGCCTCGACTGAGCGGAGCCGTGACATAGGCGTACGGATCGACTGGGGGCGGCGCGGGCCTCTTGCGGAAGAGGTGGCGCAGCGCATCCAGAATCGTTCTCAACAGGTCCCGACGTTCTCTTGCGGTTGGCATGGCTCTCCCTTTCCGGCAGTCATACGCCTTCTACGAACACCATGTCGGTTGCGGTTGCACGTTGGCGCAGGGCCTTCAGAGGCTCATACTCCGGATCGTCGTAGAAACTTCGGATTGCATCCATATCTTTGAAGCGAAGCACGACGATGCGGTTTGGTCTCCAGTCGCCCTCTGCGACAGCGCTCTTCCCGCCGCGGACGAGGTACTCGCCGCCGTGCTTGTGCACGAGCGCGGGAGCCTTCGCCTTGTATTCCTCGTAGGCCGCGGGATCCTTTACCGCCGCGATGTCAACGATGATATATGCAGACATGATTTCGTCTCCCCCGCCTTCCGTTTTTCGACCGTTAAGCCATCGCCCGGAAGAGGGTCTCTACTCAAACAACGAATCCACAAACTCTTTCGGATCAAACGGCAGCAGGTCGCCAGCTTTTTCGCCTACGCCGACGAACCGCACTGGGAGCCCCAATTCGCGCGAGATAGCCACGACCACGCCGCCTTTGGCAGTGCCGTCAAGCTTGGTCAGAACGATTCCAGTCACACCCGCCGACTCGGTAAACATGCGTGCCTGCTGCAGGCCGTTTTGACCGGTAGTGGCGTCCATGACCAGCAGGGTTTCATGGGGTGCGCCGGGAATGATGCGCTGCGCCGTGCGACGCATTTTTTCCAGTTCGGCCATGAGGCTGGTCTTGGTATGCAGGCGGCCGGCGGTGTCCACGACCACGTAGTCGGTCTTGCGGGCCACCGCGGCCTGTAGAGCGTCGAACAGAACCGCCGCAGGATCGCCACCGGGTTTGGTCTTGATGACTTCAGTGCCGGTGCGCTGCCCCCAGATTTCGAGTTGCTCGATGGCGGCTGCGCGGAAAGTGTCGGCCGCGCAGAGCAGAACGTTTTTGCCCTGCGAGCGGAAAGACTGAGAGAGCTTGCCGATGGTCGTGGTCTTGCCGGTGCCGTTAACGCCAACCACGAGAATGACTTCCGGCGTGCCGTCGACTCTCTGAACCGGACGCGTGTTGGCCGAGGCCAGAATCGCCAGCAGTTCTTCCTTCAGCAGGCGCTTGAGCTCTTGCACGTCTTTGATCTGCTTGCGGTCCGCCTTGTCGCGCAAATTGGCGAGGACCTGCTGCGTAGTAGCAGTGCCGAGGTCAGCGCTCAGGAGGGTGGCTTCGAGGTCGTCAAGAGTGTTGCGGTCGATTTCTTTGCCGATAGCGACAACCTGATCGATGCGCTCGGCGAGATTCTCGCGCGTGCGCGTGACCGCCTGCTTCATGCGGTCAAACAGGCCAGTCTTCTTTTCTTCTTCCAGGCTGCCGAACAGGGTTTGAATCATGGGAACGCCAAAGAACGATTATACGGGGCCGAGTCGGGTCATTGAGACATTGAGTCAATGAGACATTGAGTCATTGAGACATTGAATCATTGAGCCAAACAGACCGGCGACTAGCTAGTGGTTTTCTATTGACTCAATGAATCAATGATTCAATGACTCAATGGCTAGACTCGGGTTCGTTCCAGGGCGGCGGTTTCTGCAGCGAGTGTGGCTGGAGAGGCAGCGCTGGCGGCGTCCGCCGGCACCGCAACCGGAGCCGGAGCGATGGGGCGCTTGATGGTGAAGCGCTGGATTTTGATATCGCCGCGGGCATAGACGGCAAGCAGGGCTTTCACCGCGTCGGGATCGAGTCGCTTCCCGGAGAGGTTTTGAATAATCTGCAGCGCCTGGTCGGGCGTGTGGGCTTGCTGGTAGGGGCGATTTGTGGTCAGGGCGTCGAAAGTGTCGCCGACGGCGATAACCCGCGCCAGCAGCGGGATTTGGTCGCCCTGCAGGCCGTAAGGATAGCCGCGGCCGTCGAGCGCTTCGTGGTGAAGCTCGATTCCGGGAAGCATCTCGGCCAGCTGCGTGACCGGACGCAGAATGTTGGCGCCCTTGGTGGTGTGGGTCTTCATGACTTCGAATTCCTCGGCGGTGAGCGCCCCCGGCTTCTTCAGGATGTGATCCTCGATGCCGATCTTGCCCACGTCGTGCAGCTGGGCGGAAATCTGCAAGGTCTCCATGAAGGAAGCGGGCAGGTTCATCTCTTTGGCGACAAGCATGGAGTAGCGCGTGACGCGGTCGGAGTGGCCGCGGGTATAAGGATCCTTCTCGTCGACCGCGCCGGCCAGCATCTGGATGGAGCCCATGAACAGGGCGCGATTCTCGTCGGCCGCGCGCTTCAGGTCTTCAACGAAATGCTCGAGCTCCGTGGACATGGTGTTGAAGGTCTGCGCGAGCTCGCCGATTTCCGTGCTGCTGTTCAACCGAACCCGCTGGGAGAAGTCTCCCCTGGCCAGAGCGCGGCTGAACTGCGTGAGCACCAACAGAGGATTGGTAATGCGGCGCGCGGCAAAGATGCTGACGCCGATGCTCAGCAACACCGCCAAAAGTGCGAGCAAGCGGGCGGTACGCTGCATCTCGTACACACCGCGATAGGCCTCGCGGCGCGGCTTTTGCACCACCACGGCCCAGTCGAGCGACGTGACCGGGCTGTAGGTGCCGAGCATCTCCACGTGCTCGGAACCGGTATCGACGGTGAACTCCTTGGTCGCTGCCAGCTGCGCTTTGTTGCCGCCATCGACGAAGTTGCGGACGATCTCCAGCTTCTTCATGTCCTGGCCGGTGGCGTACTCCGGAGTGGCGGCTGCGACTAGGCGACCCTGCGCATCGACAACGTACGGCGTGAGACCGCCGCCACTGACTTCCTGCAGGCGGCGGATCAGGAATTGCAGATCCACCACGGACGCGATCATTCCCAGAAAGCGGTCGCTATATTTCACGGGCGAGCTGACCAGGAAAACCGTGCGCGCCGACGTTCCCTCGCCCACCACCAGAGCCTGGCCGTTATAGGCACGCCCGTCTCGGGCGGCGGCGTAGGCTCGCTCCAGTTCGCGCTGCAGAAACGCGTCGGGAGCCATGCGGCCCGCGGAAATACCTTTGCCTTCGGAGTTCAGCAGACTGGCGTAGGCGATCTCGTCGGAGGAGGAAACGAAGTTCTCCAGCAGGGCGCGCAGTTCCGGCGACTCGATGTTTTTCTCGCCAATATCGCCGCCGCTGGCCACCTGGATTGCGGACGACAAGTTCGACAGCATCATGCGCAACGAACGCTCGTGGTGCGAAAGATCATCGGCCAGCGAACGGGTCACCGTGTTCTGCAGCAGCATCTCGTTGGTTTTCAGGCGGTCCCGGTTGATGGCCTCGACCTGCTCGGAATAAAAGTACATGGGGACAATGCTGATGACCAGGAGCACACCGAGGATTACATACAGAATGGGGACGCGCGCGTGGTTGGATGCGCTCGAGGACAAGGCTCTCCCTTCACTCCAATGGCAGACGCCGTGACGCAGTGACGGCGATATTCAAGGTATCCCTAAAATTTTAATAGGGAACGGTCGCGGGGAGGCCGAAAAGACAGGCAGTTTGGCGTTACCGAAGTACCCCGCCGGACGTGCCTTCTGGCGTGGGTCGTGCCAGAAACTCCTCGATAAGCCTGTGCTGGTGCGAAAGGTGCAAGGGGTTCTTCGCTTCGCTCAGAATGACAAAAGAGGAGGCTCGCAGCTCACGACTCGTGGCTCGCGGCTTCTTCACAGTTCGCTTTTGCCGCTGCGGGTCATCAGTTCGTGAATGGCTGCGCGCGGAGATTTGCCCTGGTGCAGGATGGCGTGCATCTGCTCGGTGATGGGCATTTCCACGTCGCGTGCGTGGGCGAGGCCGACCGCGGCGGTGGTGGTGAAGATTCCCTCCGCGACCATGCCGTGCATGGACGCGAGGATTTCGGGCAGCTTGCGGCCGCGGCCGAGTTCGACGCCAACACTGCGGTTGCGCGAGAGTCCCCCCGTGCAGGTGAGGACCAGATCCCCCAATCCCGCCAGCCCGGCCATGGTTTCGGTGCGTCCGCCGCACGCCACGACCAGGCGCGTCATCTCCGCCAGGCCGCGCGTGATCAGAGCTGCAACCGAGTTGTGACCGAGTCCAAGGCCATCGCAGATGCCTGCGGCGATGGCGACGATGTTCTTCAGCGCGCCTCCCAGTTCGACGCCGATCACATCGCTGTTGGTATAGACGCGAAAGCTGGGATCGCTGAATTCCTGCTGCACGGCACGCACCAGCATCGGATCCTGCGAGGCAATCGTGATAGCCGTCGGATCGCCGCGGGCGACCTCCTGCGCAAAGGACGGACCGCTTAGCGCACCGATGGACGAACTGCCCTCGCGCTGCAGCACCTGCGCGATCACCTCCGTCATGCGCAGCAGCGAGCTCTCCTCCAGACCTTTGGTTGCACTGACGATCAAGGTGCTTTGCGGTATCAACGGCCGCATGCTCTCGAACAGGGCACGGCAGTGCTGCGAAGGCATCACGCTCACGACGATTTGAGCGCCCGCGAGCACATGGGCGAAGTCGTTGCTGGCAGTCACGGATTCTGCGATCGGGCGACCAGGCAGGAACTTGTCGTTGATGCGACGCTCGGTGATCGAGGCGCAAACCTCGGGTTCGTGCGCCCACAGGCGAACCTGATGCGTGCCTTTGCGCCCGAGCACTATGGCGAGGCCCGTGCCCCAAGCCCCCGCGCCAATGACTGCTATCTGGCTCATTGCGGTTTAGACCTCGTGGTATTGCCGGCGTGATTTCCGCGACCCTTCCATTCGAAACGGCTCTCGGTGCCGGCCAGAAGGCGGCTGACATTCCCGTAGTGCCTCAGCACGATGAGCAAGGCGGCGAGCGATATGAAGGCGAGCGCCGGCCAGGCGTTCCCATATTGATGCAACTGCCACACCAGGGAAGGGAAGATGGCAACGGCTACAACCGATCCCAGCGACACGTAACGGGACACGAGGACGATGACGAGAAAAACCGCGGCGGCGATCAGCACGGCCTTAGGAGCGATGATCGCGAAAGAGCCGAGACTGGTGGCGACTCCTTTACCGCCCCGAAACTTCAGCCAGACAGGAAACATGTGACCGGCGATGGCGAAGAGGGCGGCGAGAGACATCAGTGAGTACGAATTGCCGCCGGCGCTGCGCGAATAGAAAAGCGCCAGCATCACTGCGGCGTATCCTTTGAGCGCATCAAGGATCAAAGTCAAAACGCCGAGCAGCGGAGACTTGCGCGAGACGTTGGTGGCGCCGATGTTGCCGCTGCCGCTTTGCCGCACGTCCTCGCCGCGGAAGATGCGCACCAAAAGATAGCCGAAGGGAATCGACCCCAGCAGATAACTTGCGACGGCGATGAAGAGGAATCTCGACACTGGCTTTTCCGTCGATCGGCCCCGGCATCTTACGGCTGCACCCAGCGCGGGCGAGACGCCCGCACGACAGCCGCCGGGACGGCGGCGCTACGCTAACGCGAATCCGGCGAGCTTGATGTACTTCGATCCTTTCGGCGACAACTGACTCCGATACAAAAAGAACTCGCGGGCGGTCATGGTACCAAACTCGGGCGTTGGAAGCGCAGCCAGCTTTTCCTGAAGATGCTGAAAGCCACGACTAGGGCCGTCTCCTTTGCGCCAACGCGGAGAGCCTGACTCACCTGCGCCGCGAGCCAGCGTCAAGTGCGGACTGAAAGCGCGGTCCTCCTTCGGGATGCCGAGCGATGAGGTCTTGCCGTCGATGGCCGCCGCCAACGCGGCGAGTTGAGGATCCGCTTCCATCCCGACCCAGAAGACACGCGCAGATTTCGCGCTCGGGAAGAATCCGTAGCCGCGAAATTGAATCTCCGTCGGGCTGGCGCGAACCGTTCCCAGCGCCTGCTTGATCTGCTCGACTGCCGGTTCCGGCTGCTCGCCGATGAACTTCAGCGTCACGTGCAGCGACTCCGGCTTCACCCAGCGCGCATCGGGCGCGAAGCCCGAGACGCCTTCCACGAATCGCGCAATACGCTCGCGGATGGCGTCGTCGATGTCGAGAGCGATGAAGAGGCGCATAGAAGCAGTACCTAGTACCTAGTACCCAGTACCTAGTACCCAGTACCTAGTACCCAGTACCTAGTACCTAGAACCCGGTGCCTGGCGAGAACCGAAGGCGTCAACGTCTTTTGGTCGGTACACGCTACCCGGGACTACATCAGTTTCCTTCTCACCATGTCCAGCGCCATGGTCGACGCAAAGCGACGCACGCGTTTGCGGTCCCCGGGAAATTTTCGTTGGATCACTTCCGTCCCACTATCGCTGGCCAGCGCGTGAAATACGAGGCCGACGGGCTTTGCTTCCGTGCCTCCAGCGGGGCCGGCCACACCCGTGATGCCTACACCCAGCGTCGACTCGCAGCGATAGCGTATGCCTTCTGCCAGCGCGGCGGCGACCTCGTGGCTGACGGCGCCATGGCGATCGATCATGTCGGCAGGAACGCCGGACAGCTCCGTTTTCAAAGCGTTGGAATAAACGACGGCTCCGCCGAGGAAGTAGCGGGAACTGCCACTGATCGACGTGATGCGCTCGGCCAGCAATCCGCCGGTGCACGACTCGGCCACGGCGAGCGTGGCGTTGCGCATCTGCAGCCAGTAGCCGACGATCTGCTCCAGCGATTCGCCGTTGCGCGAGAAGACGGCGTCGTCGAGCTCGTCCTCGGCCAGGCCGGCGACTTCGTCGACACGGCGCTGGGCTGCGTCTTCCGAGGCAGCGCGGGACTTGAAGTGCAGCTCGACCTCGCCGGCGCCGGCCAGAATGGTGGTGTCCACGTCGGAGTAGCGCTTGTAGATCGGTGCCACGCGCGCGTCCACCTGCGACTCGCCCAGCATGGCGACTTTCAGGGTACGAACGGCGATGAAAGCCGGAGGGAGTTTCGCCCGCAGCCGGTCGCGCACTTCGCTTTCAAACAGCGCCTTCAATTCGTGCGGCGGACCGGGGAGCAGAACGATAGTCCGCTCGCGCCCGTCGAACTGTCCGTTGATCCACTGCCCGGGCGCGGTGCCGTTTGGATTCGGCAGCGCCGTCGCGCCTTCGAGAACGTCGGCCTGCTTGGCGTTGTTGGCGGCCATCTTCCAGCCGCGTTCAGCAAAGCGCTGCTCCAGACGCGTCAGGATCTCCTGGTCCCGCCGCAGTTGCACTCCCAGCGCCTCGGCCACCGCTTCGCGGGTCAGATCGTCTTCCGTGGGGCCCAGGCCGCCGCTGAAGATGACAATATCGGAGCGAAACAGGCCGTGCTGCGCAGCCGCGACCAGGAGCCGCAGATTGTCGCCAACGACGCTCTTGAAGATCACCTCCACGCCCAGACGGTTGAGCTGGTCGGTCAGGTAGAGCGAGTTGGTGTCCATGCGGTAGGGCGTGAGCAGTTCGGAACCCACCGCGATGATCTCGGCATTCACTTGGTAGAAGTTTAAATGAAAAAAGGGAGCGGCGGATGGAACCGGGCTGCACGGTCAGCGAGCAGAAAAAGCAGGTTCCTCCTCGCTGCGCTCGTCGGAATGACAGGATTACGGGACTAAATCGATGACAGGATTCAAGCGCTATACCTGGGGTGTTATTCCGGCAGCAAAGGCAGGCCCTGAATGTTCCACGCAAGATGGTGCACGGCGCTGGTCGTGGCCAGCACTACCGATTTTCCCGGTGCGAAAGCCAGCCCCACCAGGCTCTGCCCGGCCACTTCAAGGGTCGCTTTGGAATCAGGGGTAATTTTCACGATGCCGCGCCTGCCCGCCAAAGACGCCGCGACATACAGGTTGCCGTCCACGTCGAAGGCAATGCCCTGCGGCCTTCCTAAACCTTTGTAGAAGGTGCTGACCGTGCCGTTCGGCTCGATCTTGTGGACTCGGTCGAAGCTGGAGGTCGTAGGCCCGGTCACGAACAGGTCGCCGCGCGGGCTAAATGCCAGGTGGTAGGCGGAAACGCTGGCTTCGAGCGTGGCAAAGACGAACATCTGCTGATCGCGCGCAATTTTGAAGATGGTCCCGTTGCGATCGCCGACATAGAGACTGCCCTCGCGATCGAACGCGATGCCGGTCGCAACCCCCATGCCTTCGGCGTAGGTGCTCATGGTTCCATTGGGGGCGACGCGGTACACGGCCCCGTCATAGCGCGAGGAGACGTACATCTGACTGTGGCCGTCGAAGGCGATGGAAGTGGCGTTCATCATCTCGACCACGAACGGCTTCATGGTGTAGTTGGTGTCGATCTTGAAAATCGCTACCGGGACTTTCTGGCCGCGGGGGCCGGAAAACGTGGCATAGATGTTGCCTTCGGCATCGAGCGCTGGATTGGCGACGGGGTGAAGATTCTCAGCGATCGGCACTCCCACGCTTACCGTGTGAGCATTGCTGACATGGCCGTCGGTGGCTACCACGAGAGGGCCGGAGGCGGCGCCTTCGGGCACGCGCGCCACCAGAAAAGCGTCGGAGCTGACCACGACCGAGCCCTCAACCTCGCCGAACTGAACCTTGGGGCGGCGCAATTCCTGCGGCCGAAGCCCAGAGCCGGTAATGCGGATTTCGCCTCCGGCCAATGCCGCGGCCGGCACCACGGCGTCGATGTGCGGCCCGCCGTTGACGCTTTTTCTGCCCAGAATGCGCTCGGAGAATCCCATGAAAAAGTACCGAGTACCGAGTGGCGAGTACCGAGCAAAACCTAAGCGCTCGCGCGGTGCTCGCAGCCGATACTAACTTAGTAGACCAAAATGCAGCAGAAGATGTAATCCCACGAGGGCGTAAATCCCTGCCGCAACATCATCGAGGACAATTCCGGCGCCCTCGGGAAGTTTTTCCAGTTGACGCACGGGAGGTGGCTTGACGATATCGAACGCTCTAAAAAGTATAAAGCTCACAAGGAAAGTTTTCCATGCGAGTGGAACCGCGATGAGTGCGATCAGTTGCCCGGCGACCTCGTCGATCACGACAAATTGCGGATCTTTGCAGGCCGAGGCGCGGGCGACACGAGTGGCGGCAGGGATTCCGATCAGCGCGACCAGCACAGCAAGCGCGATGACCACGGGGACGCGCGACGACGGAGACAAGCGGTAGGAAACGCCGGCCCAGAGCAGCACGGTGATTGCTGATCCCCAACTGCCGGGGCCCGGGCGCAGTCGGCCAACGCCACAGAACGTAGCAATCGCGGTGGCCCAGAGCCGGGCGCGGGGGCGGGACGCCCCCGCGACAGCCGGCGGGACGCCAGCGCTACGGTTTGGTGCAGGGTCTGCCAGAGGTCCCACAGTTATGGCTCCGAGCCTTTGGTAGCGCCGCCGTCCTCGGCGGCTGTCGTGCGGGCGTCTCGCCCGCACACCCAAACCCACTTCCAGTTCCTCAGCTTCGCTTTTTCGGGATTCTCGGCGACATAGCGAATCGCGCGCTCCAGTTCGGCCTGGTCGCGAACAAGGTGATCGTAGTACTCGCGCTGCCAAAAGGAGCCTGATTGCCCGAGCAGCTTGTTCGCTTGCTTGGCGGTGAACGACTTCCACGAGTGCACCACGCTGGCAAGATTCTGACCGGGAAAAATCTTAACTGCCACGTGGACATGATTGGGCATAACGCACCAGGCAAAAAGACGATAGCGTTTTTCATCAAAATGGAGCAACGCGTTCGCTACTTCACCCGCGATAACGGAATTCCGCAGCGGGCAGGAGCCGGCACCGTTGTCGAGGTACTGTTCGATGACCGGAGTGGAAAGGCGCTGAATCTTCTTGCGCTCATCCGCACTTAGATTGCGCTCCAGCTGCTTTGCGGTGGCAACGATGGCCTTACGTTCCGCCGCAATCAGATCGAGTAATGATGCGGGCAGAGAATCAGCAACGCGGAAGGTAATAAAGTACGTTGCGCCTTCTCTTTCCCAATGAGGTAAGTGGCCGCGGCCGCGGATGGTGACCTCGCCGAAGCGGGGGCGGGACGCCCCCGCGACAGCCGGCGGGACGCCGGCGCTACGGTTGGGCGCAGCGGTCACGGTTTGCCCTCGGAGTCTTCGGGAGTTGCTTCGCGGATGGGTTCTTCGGCGTCTTTCACGGGTGACGAAATGACGTACCCTCCGCTGGCCCATTTTCCCAAGTCGATCGTGCGGCAGCGCTCGCTGCAGAAGGGGAACTCCGGGTTGGAGCTCCGCACGGCTTTCTTGCAGATCGGGCAGCGAAGTTTGAGGACGCGCTTCCGCGGCATGGAGCTTCCTATTGTAGAAGGAAGACTTCAGATTGCAGATGGAAAAACTGCCCTAGACGATTCTCGCAACCAGGTCGTAGTCGTGGGCCTCGGTGATCTGGCCGCGATAGAAATGGCCCGGCTGCGGGGCGATCCCATCGGGGAAGTCGTTGACGAGGACCTTGCCGTCGATTTCAGGTGCGTGCATGGCAGTACGGCCTTCCAGCAGCAATTCGGTGTCCTCTGATTCGCCTTCGAGCAGCAACGCGAACTCCTGCCCCACGAGTGCCTTCTTCTTCCTTTTGCTGATCTGGCGCTGGATCGCCATGAGGTGCTTGCGGCGGCGCTCGATCTCGCGGGGCGAAAGTTTTTTCTCCAGGCCGTAAGCCGAAGCGCCTTCCTGATCGGAGTAGGCAAACGATCCCATCCAGTCGAATTGAGCCTCGCGCACGAAGTCGCAGAGTTCCTCGAATTCTTTTTCCGTTTCCCCGGGGAAGCCGACAATGAACGAGGTGCGCAAGGTCAGATCCGGCACCGTGCGCCGCATCTTGGCGATCGATCGCAGGAAAACCTCGGCACCGCCCCCGCGCTTCATTCGTTTCAGGACCGAAGGCGAGGCGTGCTGCAGGGGCACGTCCATGTAAGAGCAAATCTTTTCGTGGCTAGCGATGGTGTCCAGCAGCCTGCCCGTAATTTTGTTGGGATAGGCGTAGAGGAAGCGAATCCAGCGCAGCTCTTCAATCCCCGCCAGCTTTTCGAGCAGCAGAGCCAGGCCGTCTTTCAGCCCGAAATCCTCGCCGTAGCAAGTGGTGTCCTGCCCAATCAGCGTGATCTCGCGGACACCCGCGCGGGCCAGGCGTTCGGCCTCGGCGATCACCGACTCGAAGCGCCGGGAACGAAATTGGCCGCGCAGCTGAGGAATGATGCAGAAGGTGCAGGGATGGTCGCAGCCCTCGGCGATCTTGATGTAGGCCCGGTGTGACGGAGTAGCCAGAACGCGGGGCGTAGCGTCGTCGTAGAGATAGTTTGGCAGATCGCTGACGGCCCCCGTCCATGACTCGCGGGAGAAGCGGCCCTGACTGACACGGGCATTGCCCTCGGCGCGCGAATTCAGCACTACAAAAGGAGAATCGCTCCGAGAGCCCGGGAAAGCGGGGCTGGTGATGCCCGTTGCCGAGAGAATATTCTCCAACTCGCCGGTCCCGACGACCGCGTCCACCTCGGGAATGTCCCTGCGAATCTGCTCGCGGAAGCGCTCGACCAGGCATCCCGCCACGACCAACTTCTTGGCTTTGCCGCCGGTCTTGTGGCTGGCCATCTCGAGGATCGTGTTCACCGACTCCTGCTGCGCGCTCTCGATGAACGAGCAGGTGTTGACCACGATGACGTCAGCGTCTTCGGCCCGGGCAGTCAATTCCGCTCCGGCGCGCGCCAGCAGGCCCATCATGACTTCGCTGTCCACCAGATTCTTGGGGCAGCCCAGGCTGACGAAGCCCACCTTCTGGCCGCGTTTCGCCTGCAGTTCTTCCTGCTGCTTTTCGGGAGAGTCGGGGATGGTGGAGGTCGTCAACGTCATGCGCTCTTTCTATCTTAGCATCGCGCGACTGCGTACTTTCTTTGGGGCCAGGCAGAAGGGCGCTAACCACTAAGGGCACGAAGGTTCACGAAGGAGAGCCACGTTACCCGCTTTCCTTCGAGGTACTTCGTGCCCTTCGCGGTGAAAAGTAGAAAATGGTCAGGTGGACAGAGATGGCCCGGCATCACAAAAGATATACTTGCTGGTTCAAAACCCCTGCTGGCATGCTAGGCTATGCCTTACCGCCGTAATCACAACCAGGACCTCGCAGGAGGAGAAATGTCTGGGAAACGACTGTGGATCGTGATCGCGACTGTGCTGACGATGCTGACGGTGTCAGCGCTTGCCCAGGATGAGAAGAACGAAGTCGGGGGCACGGTGGGCCGAATCTTTGTCAGCGACCAGGGCATCAAGCTGTCGAACATCGTCGACCCTACCATCCACTCCGGTAAGGGTCTTACGCTCGAAGGCTTCTACGCCCACCGGTTCCTGGTCACTCCCATCTATTCCATCTCCGGGGAAGTGCCGGTGGCATACAACATCGACGAAGATCTGATTGGCGGTCAGGTCAACCAGACGGTGCCCACCGACTACAAGGCCCTGTTTGTGACTCCGGCAGCGCGGGTGAATCTGTTTCCGACCACGGCAGTTTCTCCCTGGGTAAGCCTGGGCGCGGGCTTCGGCCATTTCAGCGAGGGTAACACGCTCGCATTCGGTGGCCCCAATCCTGGGAAGTCGACCACCAATTTTGTGCTGCAGGCCGGTCTGGGTCTGGATGTGAGAGTCTGGAGTCGCCTGTACATCCGCGGCCAGGTGCGCGACTTCTGGTCGGGCGAGCCCGATTTCCCACTGGCTCCGACCGGAAAATCTCGCCAGCACAATTTCTTTGTGAGCGGCGGCGCGTTCTGGCGGTTCTAGGGCGGACGGCAGAGCGCAATCCGGCATGAAGATATTCCTCAGCGGGCTGCTCCTGGCGGTGCTTGGACATGGTGTCGGCTTCAGTCAATCCCAGCCCCAATCGCAATCTCACGCTCAAGAGGTAGTTTTCCCCAGCGGCGGACAGCAGTTGCACGGGTTTCTTTGGAAGCCGGACGGGACCGGGCCATTTCCTGCGATTGTCTGGAACCACGGCAGTGAGAAGCTGCCGGGATCGCAGCCCGGGCTGGCCGCGTTCTATACAGCGCACGGCTATATGTTTTTCGTTCCGCATCGGCGCAGGCAGGGGCGCTCTCCGGGCAACTACATTCAGGATCTGGTGGCCGAGGCCCCACCCGGGGCGCGCGCTGGGCGCATGGTGGAACTGCAGCAGGCTGAAGTTGAGGACGTTGCCGCTGCCGTGACCTACATCAAGTCGCAGCCATTCGTGGACGGCGGTCGCGTCGCGATCTCAGGATGTTCCTATGGCGGAATCCAGACGCTGCTGGCCGGCGAGCGGGACTTGGGTGTGAGAGCGCTGGTTCCGTTCGCTCCCGGCGCCATGTCGTGGGAGCAGAACGCGCCGCTCCACGACTTGCTTCTGCGCGCCGTAGATTCCGCCCGCGCCCCCGTTTTCCTGATTCAGGCCGAGAATGACTACGACCTCGCTCCGAGCCATGCCTTGAGCAAAGAAGCGAGCAAGAAGGGGAAGGACCTGCAATCGAAAATCTATCCTGCGTTCGGCAAGGGCCATCAGGAAGGACATTGGGGATTTTGCACCGCGGGAATGGATGTTTGGGGCAACGATGTGCTCAAGTTTCTTGAGGAAAGAATGAAGTCCGGCCAATAGGTGGGATGCGGGTGCGTGCGCCGGCAGTTATTCTCGCGTTGCGTTCTCCACGAGCTCGTATAGTTCAGGCAGTTTCTGCACGTCGTCGGCGGAGTTTCCGAAGCGCGCCAATTCGTAGACATCGGTAAAGCGGGCGACGGGCTCGCGCAGGTGCGGGTTTTCGATCCTCTTCACGAATTCCTGTGGAGTTTGCGCCGGCGGCTTGGGTACGCCCCGACGCGCCAGCGTGCGAGCCATCCTCTCGTACCACATCGCGGCGGCCTGATCGGGCGAGCGCTCGGGATGCGCCTGCAACCATCTTTCGTGAATCATGCGGAGGATGCGCCCCAGATTTCCAAACAACAGGAGACCAAGGACAATCCCCAGGGCGAGGAAAATTCCTTTGCCCGGCGACTGTTCCAGGCGGTCCTGGCTGTGCCGCGCCCATTGCAGCATGGATTCATAGTGATCGCGCGCCCAGGTGCGTGCTCCTTCCCACAGATCGCGCGTGCCGCTGACTGCGGCCTGACCGAGCACGTACTGGTGCGAGCTGTCGTAGCTGACAATCCACTCCCGCCAGAACGACGCCATAGCGTCGACGTAAAGCCCTACCCGGCCCCAACCCTGCGGCGTGTTGGCACTGCCGCCAGGCGTGGGATCGAACGTCTGCCAGCCATAGGCGGGGAAATAGGCCTCGACCCAGGCGTGGGCGTCTTTGGCCCTGACGACATAGTTCCCCGTCAAATCGTTGAACTCATCGGTGCGGAATCCATTGACCACGCGCGAAGGGATCCCCAGCGTGCGTAGCATGACGGCCATGGATGCGGCGAAGTACTCGCAGTGTCCCTGCTTGCGCACGAACAGGAAATTCGCGATGGGATCGGCCGGAGGAGTCTGCGGCAGCTGGAGAGTGTAGGCGTAGCGGGTCTTCAGGTAGTTTTCCAGAGTCGCGGCCCTATCGAAGTTATTGCCGGCCCCGGCGGTGACTTGCTCCGCCAGCCGGGCTACGCGCGGGTCGAGTGTCGGAGGCACCGGCAGGTACACTGTCAAGATTTGCGATGGGTAGGCGTCGCCAGCCGCACGCAGTTCACCGCTGGAAGGCCGGGCGATGTCGGAATCCGCCTCGTAGCGGCTGATGGCGTGGCGCGGGTCAAAATCGTACACGGCGCCGCCGGCGTCGCCGGCCAGCATGCGATAGTCCCCACTGATGCTGCGGGCCCATGGCGCAAGAAAGAAGACGTTGGTGCCAATCGGTTCCATCAGCACGCGATAGTGGATTATCTCGGGGCTGGGCGGACGGCTGGCCGGGCCGCGGGTCCGGGCACGACCCTCCACTGCCGGCGCCGCAAAGCCGTTCTCCGGCTGCCGCTGCAGCAGATACTGCTCTCGTGGATTCGACCAACTGCGGCCGTCAAAATTTGCCAGGGCCACGCCGCGCCAATGCAGGTCGTAGCGGCCCACGGTGTCGCCGTCGATCTGAATGTGCATGACCACAGCGTTTGACTGCTGGATCTGCCCGATTTGCCCCAACTGCACGTGATCGCTGAAGCCGGAGGAGAAGTCGGTGCCGTAGGAATATCCACCCAGATAGCCGGCTGATATACGCGGCAGCAGAAAGAACAGCGCGGCTCCGCCGATCAGGATCAGCAACATCAGAGCCGGTGTAACGCGCGCCAGCGAAAATGCCAGATGGCGGTGCTCTTGCGGATCGTGCGAGTGCCGCGCCTGGACGCTGGCATCGTGCCCGGAGCGGCGCATCTCCATCAGCACGAACGTGCCCACGGCCATCAGCATGAAGCCGGCAAAGCAGAGCAGAAACACGCTGTCGACTGTGAGTACAGCCGAAGCCAGCACCATGAGGAAGGCGAGGATCGCCAGCGTGACGTGGTCGCGTTCGCGCCGCAGCGAGAACATGCGCACGACCACCGCAAACAACGCCAGATGAACCGTAGCCGGCAAGAAGCTGCGGGAAACAATGAGGTAGTCGGCCGCAAAGAAGAGGAAGTAGGCGAAGGTGAGGGGAGTGGTCCAACTCTCGGAGATCACGAACGGTCGCCGTTTCGCCAGCAGATAGCCGCGAACGGCCAGCGCCGCTGCCGTCAGTGCCATGGCGGGGAGGTCCACTCCGCCGGTGCTGGCCAGAGTTCCAAAGCCAGCCAGAACAAGCAGATACAGTGAAAGTTCAAAGTAGTAATCGATAGCCCGGGTGAGCGGAATTGCGCCCGATGGTGAGAGCTTAGGCGGCATTTGCTGGGTTGAATTGGGTGCGGCCATCTCTCACTCGGTTTCCTCGGCGGCGATAACTATTGTTCGACAACGGCTGTAAGAAAGGAAGGGCTAAGCGAGAGATTCTTGCATCGAAAGTCACATGCCTGCGGCGGGGCATACCACCCCCACTTCTCGCAAAGAACGCGAGAAATGGAGCACCCGGTCGAAGTTGCGTGAGTGATCATCCTTCGGTTCAGGCCAACTCTGAATGCTAGAATGATCGGTCAGGCATCGGTCTCGCGCGACGTACTCCCGCCAACCCCGCCAGGTCCGGAAGGAAGCAACGGTAACGGGCTCTCGCGTGTGCAGCGAGTCTCCGGTGCCTGGCTTATTTGCCTCCCCATTACCGATTTCCGGTTCGCGCAATCATTCGTGTGGTCGGCCTAGGGCAACTGGGCCAGCACAGCGGCAAACTTGTCGGTCACGGCGTTAAACCCCAGCTCTGTCGGATGTAGCTCATTCGCCCAAAAGTTTTTGTAGTTGGAGAGCTGCGTCGAGAGCGTGCCCCTCAGATCGATGTAATGGACGTGCGCCAGTTCGGGCTGGGACGACAGGGATCCAACCATCACGTTGAAGATGTCCATGGTGGTCTTCATCATGTCGATGCGCTTCTGGAGCTCGGCAGGGTTGTCGTTGGGAAAATTCTTTTCGCGAAATCCGGGATCGAGCCACGGTCCGGGAAAGGGCCAGCCTCCGAGGAAGCCGCGGCCGTCGGGCACAGGATAGTCGTACCCGTGCACCAGGATGGGCACGAGTTTGCCGAAGCGGGTCTGGCACATCTGAGTGATGGTCATGAGCATGTCGAGATAGGCAGTTTTGATCCTGACGTTGACCACGCCGTCGACCACCTCGGCATCCCAGCCGGCAATTGTGGAAAAGGCATTGTTGAGCAGCATGCCAAACTCATTGCCGGCGACGTCGTCACCTCCGCCCGAGACCAAAACGGCTTTGGGGACGGCGCCGCGGTCTTTGATCTTGTCCAGCTTGCGGGCGAAGTCCTCCATCTGTCCGCCGCGATAGGCCATTTTTTCGATGGGATCGCCCTTGTGCGCCGACGACTCCACGTTGTAGCCATAACGATCGTCGAGCAGTTTCAAGACGTCGTGCAGCGGATAGTCAAACCACGAATCGCCCGCCGCCGCCAGAAAACCGGCGGTCTCCAGCGTCGCGGCCGATTCCACTCCGGGCCCCGCCAGCCGAATCTGCAGCGCCATCTTTTTCTGATTAGCCTGCAGGGCCTGGGCGCGCAGGGCGCGGGCTTGGTCGCGCAAGTCCAGGATCGTGCCTGCTTTTTCTCGCGCTTCGTGGAAAATTTCTGCGATCTTGCCCTCGTCTAGCATGACGTCCTCCTGACCGCGGAACTCGCGTGGTCGTGGGGAGGGTCGCGCGTCCCCGAGTTCGCGCGGGGCCGAAGTATACGCCCGATCTGGCGGAACGAAGCAGACAACCGCAGTTTGTCCGGAGAACGTAAATTCGAGCCGGCGAACGTAATGATTTTTGACTGGAGGCAGCGACGTGCTACGCGCTCGAGACAGCGTCGGAGCGGGGGCGCGCCAGCAAGATCTTTGCAATTCGGCAGTAAAGGTCGATCGCTTCCGCCAGTTGCCGTTTTGGGATGTGCTCGCGCTCGGTGTGCGCCACGTGAATCGATCCCGGACCGATCAGCAGCGGTTCGCCCCAGTTGCCGAGAAAGGGAATGTCGGTGGTAAAGGCAGCGATCATCGTCGGCACGCCGTCGACCGTGCGCAGGCGCTGAAAGGGGATTTCGAGCGGGAAGGTCACTTGTACTTGATCGCCCGCGGTAGCAATGATCTGCCGCCGCAATTCTTCCGACGAGCCCACCAGGCGGTACAGCAGGTCGGCATGCGCATAGTCTGAGATGACGTTGGGAGCGCGGCCGCCCTCGATCAATCCGATGTTCAGCGTGCACGGCCCGATCTCCGGGTCGGAGGGCAGCGGCATGGCGCGCAGACGCGTGAGAGCGGCGAGCAACTTGTCGATGGCCGAGTCGCCGAGCTCGGGATACGCCGAGTGCGCCATTCGGCCGTTTGCGGTGAGCTCCACGCGGAGTGTGCCCTTCGACGCGAGTGCAATCTTGTTTTCGGTGGGCTCGCCATTGACCAGAAAACGTTGGGCTGGTGTGCCAGGTCTGGTTTGGTTCGCGGCATATTCGTTCGCCGTTTTGGCGCCCAGGCTGTTGCGTTCTTCCCCCGCGACGAAGAGCAGGCCAACGTGAATTCCTTCGCGACGCAGGCGCTCGGCGGCAGCGATTTGCGCTGCAATGATTCCCTTGGCATCGCAGGAGCCGCGGCCGTAGATGTGGTCTGCATCCTCTGACGATGCGATGAACGGAGGCACCGTGTCCATGTGGGTGGAGAAAGTGACCGGCGGCATTCCCGCTTCCAGGGCGGCTTCCGGAACGGCGTACACGTTGAAGCGATCCCCTTCGACCGGCATTTTGATCGTGTGATAGCCCAGGCGCCGGAGTTCGCCAAACAGATAGTTGCCAACCGCGGCTTCATGGCCCGTGATCGATTCGATGTCGATGAGCTGGCGGGTGAGCGTGACGGCGTCCATGGAAGAGAGAATAGCAGAGGGGGCGCGTGTAGCTGCGCACTCAGGAGGCCTCATCTATCCAGTGAGCGACAGCCTTGTGTAATCTGATGAGGTGATGTCTTCGCCGTCATCGATCCGCTCTTTGTTTCTCGAAGGCCCCGTGGGACGGCTGGAGGCTCTGCTCAATGCGGGCGCTGAGAACGCCACGCACGCGGCGCTGGTCTGCCATCCACACCCGCTGTTTGGCGGGACGCTGCACAACAAGGTCGTGTTTCACACCATGAAGGCGCTGAACAGCTTTGGGTTTCCCGTGCTGCGTTTCAACTTCCGCGGGGCTGGTCTGAGCCAGGGCGAGCACGACCGGGGCGAAGGCGAAGTCGACGATGTACGTGCGGCACTCGACTGGCTCGATGTGGAATTTCATTTGCCGCTGGTGTTTGCCGGATTTTCGTTCGGAGCGGCGGTCGGGCTGCGCGCAGCCTGCCCAGACGCGCGGGTGCGTGCGGTCATCGGTGTGGGCACACCGGTCGGGCCCGTTGTTGCGGAGAGCGAGGTGCCGTGCGCGTATGAATTCGATTTTCTGCAGGAGTGCGTGAAGCCGAAGCTGTTCGTGAGCGGCGCCCGTGATCGGTTCGGTCCGCGCGCGAAGCTGCAGGCCCTGGTGGACTCGCTTCCGGAGCCGAAGAAGTTGGTGCTGATCGAAGGGGCCGATCATTTTTTCGAGGGACGCCTGCGCGAGCTGAGGGAGGCGATCGAGAGCTGGGGCAAAGAAGCTCTCAGTTCTCGGCCGTCAGCTATCTGGTAGGTTCGCTGTCGGTTCCAGCGGATTTGTGGCTGAGAGCTGACAGCTGACAGCTGAGGGCTGACAGCTCAAAGCTCTTATAATCCCACCCATGCCCGACGCCGAGCACGACTCCCGCTTTCGAAACATGCGCGAGAGTGCGCGCGGGATCTTCCGTGCGGCCCTGGCCGAGGCCTCGATTTCGAGGGCGTTTGCCCGGCATGTGAACTGCGATCGCGGAGTGCTGCGCGTGCGCGAAGATCTGTTCGACCTGCACTCGTATTCGCGCGTGTTCGTGGCGTCGCTGGGCAAGGCCGGACACACGATGGTGGAAGCGCTGGCGGAACAAGTGGGATCGTCGCTCGAAGGGATCGTGGCCAGTTCCGTTCAGCCCGCAGCGCAGGTTCACGGCTTCCGCTATTTTCGCGGAGGGCACCCTACGCCCAACGCGGAGTCGATCCAGGCGGCGAGCGCCATGTTGCGGGCGCTCGAGGCGCAGGCGTCGACGGCGCTCGTCATTTTCTTGCTGAGCGGCGGTGGATCGTCGATTGTCGAGAAGCCAATCGACGACGAGATTTCGCTCGATGACCTCATCGCGACTTATCGCGCGCTGGTGCATTCGGGCGCGCCAATTGCCGAAATCAATGCGGTGCGGAAACATCTTTCGGCGGTGAAGGGCGGACGGTTGGCGAAAGCGGCGTTTCCCGCGCACCAGGTTTCCATTCTTGTGTCCGACGTGCCCGAGGCTACTCCCGACGCGCTGGCCTCGGGACCGACCATGCCCGACTCGACCACGGTGGAAGACTGTGCGCGCATCGCGGAAAAATATGATCTGCTGAAACAATTTCCCGCGTCGGCGCGCGAGTTGTTTGATCGGCACGCGCTGGAGGAAACGCCGAAGTCGGATGATCCTGCGTTTCAGTGGGCGCGCTGGTGGACGGTGCTCTCGAACCAGACAGCGATTGAGGCAGCCAGCGCGGCCGCCGAGCGCGCCGGATTCGTCATTCACGTCGACAACTCCTGTGATGATTGGGATTACGAGCGCGCTGCCGCCTATCTGGTGCAGCGGGTGCACGATTTGCGCAAGGAATTTTCGCCGGTGTGCCTGCTTTCCGGCGGGGAAGTCACGGTGAAGGTCACGAACGGCGGAACTGGGGGCCGCAATCAGCAGTTTGCGCTGGCCTGCGCGGAGAAAATTGCGGGCGAGGACATGGCGGTGCTCAGCGCCGGAACTGACGGTGTGGACGGCAACAGTGCAGCGGCAGGAGCGGTGGCGGACGGGTCAACCATCGAGCGCTGCCGGGCGCAAGGACTCGATGCGCGCACGGCGCTCGAGAGATTCGACGCTTATCCGCTGTTCAAGGCTCTGGGTGATGGGATTGAGACCGGGCCGACAGGGAATAATCTGCGCGATTTGAGAATACTGCTGGCGCCGTGATTTCTGCCGCGATAAAGAAAATCCCCACTTCTCGCGCAGAGAACGCGCGAGAAATGGGGCATTCGCGCCGGGCTTCGCCCTGGCTGGACAGCCGAGGCGGCTGTCCCCACATGGGCGTTCTTTAGGCTGTCTTCTGCATCTGGTCCTGCATCTTGTCCTGCATTTTGGCGCAGGCTTCGTCCATGGCTTCCTTCATCTCGTCCATGGACATGTCTTTGACGTGGGTGCCGATGGACCACTTGTGGCCAAAGGGGTCCGCGAGCTTGCCGTAGCGGTCGCCCCAGAACTGATCGGCAACCGGCATTTCGACTTTCGCGCCGGCTTGGACAGCGCGATCGAAGGCCGCATCGACATTTTCGAGATAAATGTGCAGACCGGACGAGGATCCGCCGACGGTCTGCGGCGACAGGCAGCCGAAGTCGGGGAACTCATCGCTCAGCATGATGATGGAGTCGCCGATTTTTAGCTCGGCGTGCATGACCTTGCCGTCGGGACTTTTCGCAATGCCGCGCTCTTCGGCGCCGAACGCCTTCTTATAGAACTCGATCGCACGCTCCGCGTCGCTAACCGTGAGAAACGGAGTGAGGGTATGGTAACCGTCCGGAATGGGCTTTACTGCCATGATTTCCTCCTGGGGTGAGAAGCGGCGTGACGGGCAGTTTACACCAAACCAGCAGTCCTAGATCGTTAAGGGAGCGTTTCAACAGGTGGAGAAAGCAAGATCAACCACAGAGGGCACAGAGGTCACAGAGGAAAGACAGAGTGGATCAGAAGAACCGGGTGATGCCTTCTTCCATGACCACCACACGGTCCTGGATGCCGGCGGCGCGGGCGGCGCGGTCCAGGAGTTGCAACGGCTCGTCGACCGGCTCGTGCGACAGCCGGAACGTGCCGTAATGCATGGGAATCATCCAGCGGGACTTGAGGTCAAGGAAGGCGCGGGTGGCGTCGGTCGGATCGGCGTGGACGTTGCGGAACTGGGGCGGGTTGTAGGCGCCGATGGGCAGGAGAGCGAGCTCGGGGGCGAGGCGGCGTCCGATTTCGGCGAAGCCGCCGAAATAGGCGGTGTCGCCGGCGTGATAGATCGACTGTTTGCCTGCCTTCAGCACAAAACCGCCGTAGCCTCGGTGCGAATCCTTGAGAATGCGCGCGCCCCAGTGGCGCGAAGGCACGTGCGTGACCGCCAGGTTGCCCTGGCGCGAGCTGTTCCACCAGTCGAGCTCGATGATCTCCGAAAAGCCAAGATCGGAGACCAGATCCGCGACATGCGTCGGAACGATGATGGCTGGCGCGGTTCCCCGGACGTGAAGATTGTTCTGCACGATCGCCCGCAGCGAGGGGCGATGGAGGTGATCGAAGTGGGCGTGCGACACCAGCACCAGATCGATGGCGGGCAAATCGGCAACCCGCACGCCGGGCCGGCGCAGGCGTTTCAGAACGAAGAGCCAGCGGGCGAAATTAGGATCAACGACGACGCTACGCCCCCCGATCTGCAGAAAGAAGCTGGCATGACCGATGAAGGTGACGCCCAGTTCTCCGTTGGTGACGAGGCGCGGTTTGTGGGTTTGCCCACAGCGTGGAGTGACCGCAGAGTGCCGCACCAGGCGCCCGAACTGGGATGCGCGCTTGCGAAGAGCTGGGTTACGAAGCGTTTGCTTGATCATCACTACTCGTACAAGAGCCCTGCCGACGATATGGGGCAGCCGTTCCGATGCTAGCTCCGCAGGCCGCGCCGTCGGCAATAGCAAACCCGGTGCTGCGGCTGCTTTTAACCAGTCATTCATCTTAGATGAAGGGGCGGGGGATCGGGCTGCATTTTCGTACCCGGTGTCAGTACGGCGGTAATGTTGGCCTGAGCTGGCATGGTACTCGCACTCCTGAATTGACCACAAAGGACACTAAGGAACACGAAGGAATCCCTGAAAACCTAATCCCTTCATGTGACAGGTTCGGGGTTTGACCTGGGTTGGACTGGCATATAATCCCAAGACATTCATTTTTCTGTGGGTGCTCAGGCGGACAAAGGAGAGCCTTGCATGCGCGTTGCGTTTCTGGGGTTGGGAATCATGGGTCAGTCGATGGCGGCGAATCTGGTGAAGGCCGGGCACGAGGTCACAGTGTGGAATCGCACGCCGGGAAAACTGGTGGAGGGCGCAGCAGTGGCGCCAACTCCGGCCGCGGCGGCGCAGGGAGCAGAGGTCGTGTGGATGTGCGTCTCGGACACGGATGCAGTCGAGCACGTGTTGTTCGGGCCCGAGGGCGCCGAGTCTTCGCTGACCGAAGGCATGATTATCGCGGATTCGAGCACGATCTCGCCTTCGGCGACCGTGAAGTTCGCCGAGCGGGTCGGCGCGAAGGGCGTGGCCTGGGTGGATGCTCCCATGACCGGATCGAAAATTGGCGCGCGCGACGGCACGTTGGTGTTTATCGTGGGCGGGGACGAGGCGGTGATTGAGCGGCTCAAGCCGTTGTTTGCGGCCATGGGGAAGAAAATCTTCCGCATGGGGGATACGGGCAAAGGCCAGGCCACGAAGCTGGCCATGAATCTGCAGATCGCGATGATCTTTGAGGGCTTCGCCGAGGCGCTGACCCTGGCGACAAAACTGGGCGTAGATGCGCAGCAACTGCTGTCGCTGATCGAGTCCACGATGGTGCGGTCCGGAGTGGTCGACTACAAGGCTCCGTTCATCCTGGAGCGCGACTTCACACCGAACTTTCCGCTGCGCCTGATGCACAAGGACATCCGCCTGACGCTCGAGGCGGCAAAGGAAGCGCGGGTAAAGCTGCCGGGGCTGGAGACGGTGGAAGAGATTTACGAGATGGCGACCGAAGACGGGCACAAAGATCTCGACTATGCCGCCACGCTGACCTTGCTCGAAAAGTGGGCCGGGGTGCAGGTCAAGGGCAAGGCGGCTTAGTATCTTCGCGCGGGGGAATCCCGATCACCATGACGCGAAGGTTCACGAAGGAAGGCTCTGCCGGTGCCGGTCCCGTTACTCCCGTAATGGGCCGAAACCCGCTATTACACAAGTATTACATCCACCCTTCCTGTTCCCTTGATAATTTAACTGGGGCTCGGTGTATAGCCGAACGCTCAGAAAACGGGGACCCTCCTTGGACATGGAACTGCAAGACCTGGAAAAACCGCAAGCGGCAAAAGACGAAATCAACTGGGTGACGGCGATCTTCATGGGCCTGTTTCACGTTGGGGCCGTGGCCGCACTTTTCTTTTTTACGTGGAAGGCGTTATTTGTTGCGATGTTTCTGTGGTGGATTTCAGGCAGTCTGGGCATCGGCATGAGCTACCATCGCCTGCTCACGCACCGCGGCTACAAGACTCCGAAGTGGGTGGAATATTTCCTTACGGTCTGCGCCACGCTGGCACTCGAGGGCGGGCCGATTTTCTGGGTGGCCACGCACCGCATTCATCATCAATTTTCCGATCAGGATGGCGATCCGCATTCTCCGATCGACGGCAAGTGGTGGGCGCACATGGGCTGGATTCTCATGGGCAAGTCCATGCACCATGACACGACCACGCTGGCCCGCTACGTTCCCGACCTCGCCAAGGACAAGTTCCACGTCTGGATCACCAAGTATCACTACGTTCCGCAGATTATTCTGGGCGCTGTACTGTTCGCCATCGGTGGCCTGCCCTGGCTGCTTTGGGGGACTTTCCTGCGCACGGTGGTCGGGCTGCACGCCACCTGGCTGGTGAATTCGGCGACGCACTCCTGGGGCACGCGGCGGTTCGCGACCCGCGATCTTTCGACCAACAGCTGGTGGGTTGCGCTGTTGACCTTCGGTGAAGGCTGGCACAACAATCACCACGCGCATCCGACGTCGGCCGCGCACGGCTTCACCTGGTATGAGATCGACACGAATTGGTACGGCATCTGGGTGCTGAAGACGCTAGGCCTGGCGTGGGATATCAAGCGCGTGAGTCTTGCGGATATCGAACGGGGACTAGTTGCGGCGCCCAACGGACGGCTGGTCGCTCCTTCGAATGCGGCAGAATTCTGGGCTGCAGGGGATTAACGCCCGGGGTTAGTCAGCGCCTGAAGGCGCGTCCATCATAATGCTGCCTGTGCGGCACGCATAAATGCGTGCCCTGATACGAATCAGTCCCGCGACGGAACCCCTTCAAAGCATCGGACATTCAAAGCGTCGCGACCCCATTGCAAAGAACGGATCAAGGCGCCGGAACCTTCCTTCACTTTCGCTGCGCCGATTGGGTTTCACTCGCGCTCTTGAGCGCAGCGACAGCCTTCTGCTGCGCCACCCAGCCGTGGATGCGGTCGCCCAGGACGTCGAGCGGAAGCGCTCCACCGCTCAGTACTTCGTCGTGAAAGCCGCGCAAATCAAACTTGTTGCCTAGTTGTTCCTTTGCATATTGGCGCAGCTTCAGAATCTCCAGCTGACCAACTTTGTAGCCCAGGGCCTGCGCCGGGTTCGCCATGTAGCGATCGGTTTCTTCCTGCACTTCGGGCTCGTCGATGGCCGAGTGCTCGTGGAAGAAGTCGACCACCTGCTGCCGCGACCAGTGCTTGTAATGAAATCCGGTGTCGACGACCAGCCGGATGGCGCGCAGCATGTCATCTTGCAAGTGCCCGTAGTAGCTGTACGGATCCTGGAAGAAGCCCACTTCCTTGCCCAGTTCCTCGGAATAGAGCGCCCAGCCTTCGGTATAGGCCGTGTAGAACTCGTGCTGGCGGAAGGGCGGCAACTCGGGCAACTCCTGCGCGATGGAAATTTGCAGATGGTGGCCGGGAACACCCTCGTGGTAGGCCGTGGTCTCGATGTCGAGCGTGGTGCGGTTCTGGAAATCGCCGGTGGCGACCATGACGTGGGCCTTGCGCGAGCCGTCCGGCGTGCCCTGCAGGTAGTGCGTGGAGGCTTCTTTTTCGCGGTATTCCTCGATTGGCTTCACGTCGAGATGCTCTTTCGGCAGGCGTCCGAAAATGTCAGGAAGCTTGGTGTACATCTGGTCGATATATTTCTGGTAGAGATCGAGAATCTGCTCGCGGGAATGGGGATGAAGTGCGGGATTGGTCTTGATCGAGGCGTAGAAGCTCTTTAAGTCGGAAAATCCGAGCTGGCGCGCGACGCCGGACATGCGCTCTTCGATGGCCTTTACCTGGACGAGGCCGATCTGATGAATTTCTTCCGGTGTCAGATTTGTGGTCGTGGCTTCCTTGACCCGGAAGGCATAGCGGGCGTCGCCATCGGGAAGCGCCCACACGCCGGGCTCGGCGCGGCCTTTGGGCGCATACTCGTCGCGAACGAAGGCGGTGAACTTGACGTAGGCCGGAATCACCGAATCGTGAATCGCGGCTAATCCCGCGTCGCGCAGGCGCCGGCGATCGGCTGCAGCGATGGCGTCCGGGAACTTGTCGAACGGAGGCGCGAAGGGGCTCTTCTCGGCCGCAGTGGTGGCGATTTCGTTTGATTGCTTGGCCACTTCTTCTAGCACCAACTTCGGCGGCATCATGCCTTCGGCCATGCCTTTCCGCATCTGGACCACAGTTTCATCGAACAGGCGGGGCATTTGCTTCAGGCGGGAAATGTAGTCCTCGTAATCTTTGCCGCTTTCGAAGGAAAGGATGTTGACCAGCTGCGGCAGATCGATGTGTAGGCCGTTCTGCTGGGTGACGGGCATCTCCCAGGGCGTGAAGCGCGCCCCTTCCAGGTTCATCTTGAGATCGCGGACCATGAGCTGCTTATTCAGGGTTTCCTGCTCGGGAAATCCGCTCGTGTCGACGGCTTCGAAGCGGGCCAGAAACTGCCGCGTGTGCTCCAAATCGTCGTCGATTGCTTTCTGCGAGAAATCATCGAGCTTGTCGTTATAACGCTTGTCGCCGAGGAATGACGCGAAAGTCGGGCTGGTGCGCAGGTTGTATTCCCACTGCTCGTGCAGCAGGTCATTCAGAGCCTTGCGGCGCGCGTCGAGGTCGGCACTGGAGGCGGCGGCGACAACTGACAGCGTGAGCAGCGCGATGGCAAGCAGAAAAAGACGATTTCGCATGGGGACTCCAAACTAGGATGTCGATAAAACCCGGTCACGGTTTAAAAATGTTTCCTGACTATAACAGACGCTGCGAGGCTGCATTCGTAACCGCCCTCCATAGTCTCATGCCGTGAATTGGCACTCGGAAGCGGTAGAATCGTGGCGAAGAGATCCCTGATGCGCATTTCGAGCCGCCGCGGAACGATCGTGTTTTTCCTCTGCCTGGGGATCGGCCTGGTTGCGCTGGCGGTCGCGCTCAACGTCGGCTGGATCATCCTGAACTGGCGCGAGGGCGTGCTGCTGTTCTTCGGCATCGTCTTCTTTGCGCTGATCATCGCGGGGATGGTGGTCAACACCATTTTTCTGGTGCGCGAGTTGCGGCGCAGCGAGCGGCACGACAGTTTCATCAATGCCGTCACCCATGAGTTGAAAACGCCCGTGGCCTCGATCCGGCTGCATCTGGAGACGCTGCAGCGGCGGGACGTTCCGGAAACACAAAAGCAGGAATTTTACCGCCTGATGCTGAGCGATGCCGACCGGCTGACGGAGACGGTCGAGCAGGTGCTGCGCGCCGGGCGCGCGGGCGACAAGACTGCGGGTCGCGACAAGAGCGAAGTGGATTTTCGCCAGCTGGTGCGCGACTGCATGGACGCGGCCCGCACCCGTCATCACCTGGCGCCGGAGACGCTGCGCTATCAAGAGGCAGCCGGCAACAACGGCCTGCTGGTGCGCGGCAATGCCGACGATCTGCGCACGGCCGTGTTTAACGTGCTCGACAACGCCATCAAGTATTCCGGCGACAGCGTCGACGTGCGCGTGCAACTGGAAACGCCGGACGAGAAGCGCATCGTGCTGCGCGTGCAGGACCAGGGCGTGGGCATTCCTCCCGAGGACGTGAAGCGCATCTTCAAGCGTTTTTATCGCGTCACGCACCGCACCCTGGCGCACGTGAAGGGGACAGGTCTGGGACTGTTCATCGTGAAGGCGATCGCGCAGAAGCATGGCGGGAAGGTGTTTGCGGAGAGCGATGGAGAAGGGCAAGGTACGACGATCGTTCTGGAGCTGCCGAGGTGCGCAGCATGAGCCGAGTGCTGGTGGTGGAAGATGAAGCGCACCTGGCGCAGGGGCTGCGCTTCAACCTGGAGGCCGAGGGATATGCCGCGGAAGTCGTGGGCGACGGGGAAGCCGCGACCGATCGCCTGCTGGAGAAGAAGGAGACGTTTGATCTGGTCGTGCTCGACATCATGCTGCCGGGCAAAGACGGATTCAGCGTGGTCTCGGAGCTGCGCGCGGCGCGCAACTACATTCCCGTGCTGATGCTGACCGCGCGCGGGCGGCCGGAGGACGTGTTGAAAGGCTTTGCCTCGGGAGCCGACGACTATCTGCCGAAGCCGTTTGATCTTTCCATTCTGCTGGCGCGATTGCAGGGGCTGCTGCGGCGCAGTGAATGGATGCGGGGGCAGGCGGCCGGGAAGCCCGAGCACGTCAGCGCGGAGGATCGCGCCGCCAACGGCGAGTTCGGCAAATTCTCATTTGCGGGGAAGACGATCGACTTCGGGGCTTTGGAATTGCGATCCGGGGACACCACCATTCATCTCACCCTGATGGAGATGGAACTGCTGCGTCATCTGGTGCGCAACGATGGAAAGATCGTCTCGCGCAAGCAGATTCTCGAAGAAGTCTGGGGCCTGCACGAGGACACGGACACGCGCGCTATCGACAATTTCATTGTGCGGCTGCGGCGGTACATCGAGGATGATCCAGCGAATCCGCGGCATTTGCTGACAGTGCGGGGAGTGGGGTACCGGTTCGTGGCGGAGCCGAAAGAGATTGAGTAATTGGGAAATTTCGTAATTGAGGAATTGAAAACCACCTGCGACTCTCGGGTTTTTCAATTACATAATTACCAAATTTCTCAATTCCACAATTACTCAATTTCCCAATTTCTCAATGGGCTCACGCGCGGCATAACTCCGCCAGCAGCGTTTCCCGGCGCTCGATGGCGATGCCATCTATGCGGCGGAGCACTATTACATAAAGCGGCAGGGAGATCAGCGAGAGCAGCAGGAACACAGCTGTTGCAATCCACAGGTTGCCGTAATAACGCGCGAACATGAATGCCGCCGCGCCCACCGCCACGATGACGATCTGCACGCCCAGGCTGGCCAGAACTGTGGTCTGCGAGACGTTCTGCCGGCCGAAGGTCGCGAAATCGCGCTTGCGCGGCGCATAGAGCGAAAGCAGATTTCCAGCCGTGAAATTCAGCGGTGCGGCGAACAGCAATCCCGCAATGGTCGCGATCGACACGGCGGGCTGGGGTGGGCCGTAGAAGTACGCGACGGCAATCCATGTCAGCGCCGTGTTGGCCGCGAGAATGCCGGCGTGGGTGAGATTCTTTCCCAGAACGATCTGGCGAAAGTTTACCGGCGATGCGTAGAAAAACTGGATTCCGCCGGAGTCGCCGCCGAAGCTGTTGTAAACCAGGTTGGTCAGCACCAGCAGGGCGTAGGCCGCCGCCGCGGGGAACGCCATGTCGGGGGCGCGGGCAAGAAAGTTGGGACGGTGGCCGGCGTGCATCGAACTCATCGGGCCCAGGCGGAATATGAGCAACATGAAAATGGGCATGACCAGCGTGAGCAGCATGGGGCCGCTCCGGGCGAGGTACCGCACTTCTTTTTCGAACACCGCCGCCACCGACTGCGAAAACCCAGGAAGCTCCCAACCCAGACGCGGCGCTTGAGCCTGGCCAACCGGAGCGGCGGGCCGCGCGGCGGCAGCTTCGCTGAGATTCTCGCCGTGGAATTGCGCGCGCAGGCGCAGGTGCAGAAGACATCCCACCGCGATGGTCAAGGCTCCCAGCAAAAGCAGCGACACGAAACCTGAGATGTAGTGCGCCTGCGAAGTTTGGGCGATGGCGTCGGCAGCCAGGCCGGGAGGCAGCATGGCTTGCACCTTGACGGCGATCTCCGTGGCGCGGCCCAGTTCCGGGTGAGGCTTTTTCTCCAGGCGCTCCATCATGGGGCCAATCAGCTGAAAGCTGACGGCGAACAGGATCAGCAAGACGCCGAGAATTTCGCGCGTGCGGCGCTGCGCCAGCCAGCGCTCCAGCCAGGCGAAGATGGCTTGCATCAGCGCCAGGTTGAACAGGGCGAAGGTCAGCAGCACCACGAGCAGCCAGGGAAACAGCGCGGGGCGCGCGATGCTGCCGCCGATCAGAATGCCGAACAGAGCCACGCTGCTCAGCGCGCTGGCCGGGTCGAAGAAGCCGTAAGCCAGCCGGATCGCAAAATAGGAGCGGTATCCGAGCGGGAAGCGCAGCAGCTCCGACGAGTCGGGATTGTTGGTGAAGGCGGTCGCCATCACGGGAAAGACTTGCCAGAAGAAAAAGATGGGCCAGAACAGGACGGCCAGGTATTGCGGATTGTCCTGGGCCAAAAAGAAGTAGGCGCCCACACCCATGCCGATGAAACCGCCCACTCCGCCCACCGCGAAGGCGAAGGTGACGATGATGCGCGAGGCCAGTTCCATCTTGCCGCGCTTGCTGCGCAGGCCGTTGACGAACATGCGCCAGCGCAGATCGGCGATGGCGGAAAGCTGGCCGCGGCGATGGAGGTTCAAGAGCATGGATTCCTTTCCTAGCGCCGCGGTTTTGGCGGCATTCTCGCTCACCGACTGCGAGCGCGAGACGCACTCGCGACAGCCGGCGGGACGCCGGCGCTACAACCCGAGAGGCGATCGTCTGCAGGCTTCCTACTCATTCCAGCTTGCCTATCCGAGCCACGAAAGTTCCTGCTCGGCGTGGCGCGTGCCACCGACGATGCGCAGGAAAATTTCCTCCAGAGTCAGTTTCCCGCCGGTTGGACACCCGTTGCCTGGCGAGCCATCGCCGGGCGTGGCGGGGGGTTGTGCTTCCACTCCGGCACGCAGTTCCTCCAGCGATCCCTGCGCTACCAGCCGTCCCTGATGAATGATGGCGACGTGGCTGCATAACCGCTCGACGATTTCGAGCACGTGCGAAGTCAGAAAGATGGTAGCCCCGCGCGCGATCATGCCCTGCAGCATGGATTTCAGCGTGCCCGCGGCAATCGCGTCGACGCCCTCGAACGGTTCGTCGAGGAAGAGCACCTTGGGCCCGTGAATCACGGCGGCGGCCATGGCCAGCTTCTTTTGCATGCCGTGAGAATAGTCGGTGACGAGTTTCTTGGGCTGGTCGGCGAGTTGCATAAACTCGAGTAGCTCTGTCGCACGCTGGGCCGCGGTCTGGCGATCGAGGCCGTACATGCGTCCGGCGAAACTCAGAAACTCGGCGCCGGTGAGGCGACCAAACAGAGCCATGCCCTCGGGTACGACGCCGATCTGACGCTTTACCTCAACCGGGTGAGCGTTGAGGTCGAGGCCGAGAATCTCGATGCGGCCGGAACTGGGGGCGAGCAGCCCGGTCAGCATTTTGATGGTGGTCGATTTCCCGGCGCCGTTGGGGCCGAGAAAGCCGAAGAATTGCCCGGGCGCTACGCGCAAGTCGACGCCTTCGACGGCGACGAGCTCTCCGAAGCGCCGGGTCAGGCCCTGGGTAGAAATGGTGGGTGCGGAGTCCATGCGAAGGGTTCCACTAAGCCTCCGAATCTAGCACACCCGGCGACTTCTCGGGGCGGGCGACAACATGGAGCGGCGGACGCCCTCGTCCGCCGGGCAGGAAGGACAGGCACGATTTCTAAACCTTCCCCGGACGGGGCGTCCGGAGCTCCAAGTTCTGGTTCTATTTTTTTTCGGGTGCGGGCTTCTCCGCTTGCTTCTTCATATCTTCTGTCCATGGCGGAACAATGCCGATCGAGCGGGCGTAGGCGATCGATTGGCCAAGATGCTCGGCCGCGTGCCGGACGATGAACAGCAAAATCCCGCGCTCGGTATTCTTTCCGCCGAACCAGTCCAGGCTCTTGTCGAGATCGGCGTCGGGCATGGCCTTGATCGCATCTTTCGCGTGGGCGAAAGAGTCTTTGAGAATGGAGATGACTTTCGTCTTGTCAGTTGTCGACTTTTCGAGACTCCTGATATCGAGTCCGCTGGGCGGCGGCGTGCCCACGAGCTTGTACAAGTTGAAGTTCGCTGCGCTGACATGCAGAAAGACCTCGGCGAACGAGCGCGCGTCGGGGCTGGGGCGCCAGGTGTATTTGTCGGCGGGAATGGCTTCGGCCAGACGGGTAAACTTGTCTTCCTGGATCATGACTTCGGCCAGCACTTCCGAGCGGTATCCGGTGACGCCGGGCGTGCCGTCCTTGTAAGGATTCACCTGCGCAGTGGCTCGAACCGCGCCTGCGGCCAGTATCACCAAACAGAGTGCTGACAAAATGCGTTGCATGGGATCTCCTTGTAGGTCCCGGTAGTGTAGCAAGGGGGCGAGGTCCTTCGAGGGGACTTTTCCGAGAGTGGGACGAAGTAGGGGTGAAACGCTAACGATCATTCGGCAGTTTGGGACGAGCCGTCGGGGCGTTCTATCCCTCACAGGAACAGTTGGCGGAAGCGAGTTGTGCGCCAAAGTGCGAGAGGGTGCCTCACCCTTCGCGGTTTTTCGAAGAGTGGACATCCGTGGAGATGGCGGCGGGAGATCTTCTGAGTCATGAGGTGACGGGCAGGTCCGAAGGTCAAAGGCTCAAGGTGCCAGCGGCATCGTGCCCACCCTGCGAACATCGCGCAGGGGGCAGCCTCAGCTTGGCTGGGCCAGCGCCAGAGAGCGAGAGGGTGCCCCACCCTTCGCGGTTTTCGAAGGGTGGGCATTCGTGGAGATGGCGGCGGGAGATCTTCTGAGTCATCGCGCCCGAAATCTCCGATCGCTCGCGTTGATCGAACCAGCCCGCACCGAATCGCACGAACCGCTCGAACCGCGCCCGGAACCGAACCCAGCCGCTCTGCGGCGGCATTCACTAGCCCAGGACGTAAGTCCTGGGTAAGGTCGGTAAAAGAGGAAACAAGTCCCGCAGGGACGACACGAATATGCCGACCGACTCCGCGCTTGGGTGGGACGATGCGGAGCTGCGCAAGGAAACAAAGATGCCGATAGGATTGCCGGCGATGCGGTATTTTAGGGGGATCGGATTCAGCGGGAGGAAAGACGATGTCAAGAAAAGACGCCGTCGTACTGGCGAGTCGCACGCTGGCAACACTTTTGGTTGTTTGGGCGCTTAGCGACATCTCATACGTTCCACAGAGCGTGCATACGCTTCTTCACTACCTCGGCTCGCCTTCGCCGTCCACCGAAGACACGCGCCACTATTACCTGCTTGTTCTTGGTTTTCATGGCATCAGGATTGTCGCGTACTCGCTTGTGGCCAGGTGGCTGTTTAGAGTCGGCCCAGAGGTTGAGGAGTTCCTCCTGCCTCCTCGCCTTCGAGAATCTCCAGACGCGAACTGATCCGCGACATGCTCAGCGCACCATCCGGTAGAATCTCCCCATGCCCGCCGCCATCCAGTGCCGCGATCTGCGCAAGACCTACGACGGCAAGGTCGAAGCCGTGCGCGGGCTGAGCCTCGAAATCCAGGTGGGCGAGTGTTTCGGCCTGCTCGGCCCGAACGGGGCAGGGAAGACCACGACCATTGAAATTCTCGAAGGCCTGCTGGCGCCAACTTCGGGGCAGGTCTCCATCCTCGGCCACAGCTGGCAGCAGAACGAGCGCGAAATGCGCGAGTGGCTGGGCATCTCGCTGCAGGAGACGCGCCTGTCGGAAAAACTCAGCGTGCGCGAGACCATCGAACTGTTCGCCAGCTTCTATCGCGAGCCGCGCTCCTCCGACGAAGTTCTGGAGCAGCTTCAGCTCACCGAAAAGGCTGACTCCTGGGTCGGCAAGCTTTCTGGCGGCCAGCGCCAGCGCCTCGCAGTCGCCACGGCGCTGGTGTGCAATCCGAAGATTCTGTTTCTCGACGAGCCTACGACCGGCCTCGATCCGCAGAGCCGCCGGCAGCTCTGGGACATCATCCGCGGATTTCAGCGCGACGGCGGCACCGTGCTGCTCACCACCCACTACATGGACGAAGCCGAGCGCCTCTGCGACCGGCTCGCGATTGTCGATCACGGCCAGATCATCGCCGAAGGCTCACCCGCCGATCTGATCGACCGCCTGGGCGGGCACCACGTGGTGGAATTTGCCGTGAGCGGCAACTCCGACGGCGCGAGCCCGGCGGCGAAGAATGACGCATGGCGCGGCCTGCCCAGCGTCGAATCGGTCCGCGAGGACGACGACCTCATCGCCCTCAACGTGAAAGAACCGCATCTGACCATTCCCGCGCTGCTCGACGCTGTCGACCGGCAGGGGAAGCAACTGGAACATCTCACCACGAGGCAAGCCAGCCTGGAAGATGTGTTTGTCCGCTTGACCGGCCGCCATTTGCGGGAGGAGTGAAAGAATCGTCGAACGAATTTCTTTGCGACCTTTGCGGATTTTCTTAGCGACCTTTGCGGTAAAAGATCCTGGCGGGAAGCAAGCAGGAATTCTGCGAGATCGGAAACAGAAAGAAAGTCACTCAACATGCAGCACCCTGTCAGTGAACGGAGAAAGCAGGTCAAGATGCACTATGCCAAGTTAGCAGCCATTTCTCTGCTGGCACTCGCCGTATCTTCCCCCAGCGCCCGGGCACAAGCGCCGGCGCCGGCGACCCAGGAGATGAATCTCTATCCCGCGAACGTGGACGCGCGCGCAGAAATCCGGGAGGCCGAGGAGCGCGCCGCCAAAGAGCACAAGCGCGTCCTGCTCGTTTTCGGAGCGAACTGGTGCGGCGACTGCCACGTTCTCGACCGCGCTTTTCATCGCCCGGACTTCGCCTCGGCGATCGCCGGCTATGAAGTTGTGCATGTCGATATCGGCGACGACGGCAAGAAGAACAACGATCTGGCCCGGCAGTTTGAAGTGCCGTTGCATAAGGGCATCCCTGCGCTGGCGGTTCTGGAAAGCGACGGGAAACTCGTAGTCAGCCAGAAGAATGGCGAGTTCGAAAACGCGCGCGCCATGAATCCGCAGGCGTTTCTGGATTTTCTGAACAAGTGGAAGGTCGAGGCGCGGTGAATCTGAGATGTTTCACGAAAGTTTTTCTTTGCGACCTTCGCGGCCGTTTCTTCGCGTACTTTGCGGTCAAAGATCTTTTCACCGCGAAGATCGCGAAGAAGTGCCGCAAAGATCGCAAAGCCAACTTACAACGCTGATATCGCCTGACTGGAATCGTCATGAGTATCGCCCAGGAAGCTCCGGTTACCCCATCTGACACGCATCCACCCGTGACCCAACGCAACGGCCGCTGGTCGGGCTATCGCCATTTGCTCATGGTGCGCATGCTCGAACTCAAGCGCGAGCCGGAAGTGGTTTTCTGGGTGTTTGCGTTCCCGCTGCTGCTGGCCCTCGGCCTGGGCATTGCCTTCCGCAACAAGCCCGCCGATCTAGTCTCGGTCGCAATCGTCGCCGGAAGCGGCTCGCAAGACGCCGAGGCCATGCTCGCCCGCTCGCCCCAGCATGAACTATTCAAGCCGCAGATACTGAGTCGCGAGGAAGCCCAAACCGGATTCCGCCTGGGCAAGTTTGATCTGGTTATCGAGCCTGACGGCAAAGGCGGATTCACCTACCGCTACGATCCCGCTCGCCCCGAGACCGTACTGGCCAAAGCCGAAGTCAACGATGCTCTCCAGGCCGCGGCCGGCCGCAAAGATGCGGTCGCCTCCACTGCCGTCGCATCCTCCGAGCCCGGCTCGCGTTACATCGACTTCCTCATCCCCGGCCTGCTGGGCATGAACCTGATGAACTCCGGCATGTGGGGCATCGGCTTCGCCCTGGTCGACATGCGCCAGCGCAAGCTGCTCAAGCGCTACGTGGCCACGCCCATGCGCCGCGGAGATTTTTTGCTCGCCCTCATGTCGAGCCGTCTGGTCCTGATGGTGATTGAGATCGGCCTACTGCTGGTCTTCGGCGTCCTGTTCTTTCACATGCGCGTGCTGGGATCGGTGTTCGCCATTGCCGCGATCGGCGCCATCGGCGCGCTCACCTTCGGCGGCGTCGGCCTGCTGACCGCCAGCCGCGCCCAGAAGATCGAGAGCATCAGCGGGCTCATCAACCTGGTGATGATGCCCATGTGGATCTTCTCCGGCGTCTTCTTTTCCTACGAGCGCTTCCCGGCAGTGATCCAGCCGCTGATCAAGGCCCTGCCTCTGACCGCGCTCAACGACGCCCTGCGCGCCAGCATTCTGGAAGGCACTCCGCTGGCGCACCAATGGCCGCGCCTGCTGATCATGGGCCTGTGGGGTGGAATTTCGTTTGTGCTGGCGCTGAAGTGGTTCCGCTGGACGTAGTCTGCTGAAAGACTCGCTTCGGTGTTCGATTTTGGGTGGCGCAGCGCTTCAGCGCTGCGATCACTGGATTGTTCTCCAGTGCCGGCTTTAGCCGCCGCCGGACTGGTAGGCAGAGATTACTTTTTCAGCAGCCCGCCAAGCTCTGCCGGGTCCGCTCTGGCCCCGCCCGTAAGACTTGGGAGAAGTTACGACCGAGGCCATGCACGGTGCTTGCGAATTACTGCACTATTTACGGATTGACTGGCTAGGCAGCCTGCTTCCGCACTTTTGCCCAGCGTCGTCTTTGCGCATCGGCGATCCGCTGGCGGGCTTCCTTGCTCAGAACACGTTTTGCCCTGAGCTTCTTCCCGCCGGCCTGGCCGAGCGCATGTAATGCCTTCCCTACTTGCTCCATTTCTCTTTCGAGACGGGAGTATTCATTTCGCAGGGAAGTGACTACCTTGTTCAGGTTGGCCATTGATACCCCCTCATAAGTGAAAGACTAACATGCAACCGGCAAAAGGAAGAAGCAAGATTAGAAACTCAGACGGTCATTGCGGGACTGCGCTCAACAGCAGCAGGCCCTGAACCTTGGTCCAGTCGTCTCGGTCGCGATCGAAAGTAACTGTTCGCCGCGAATCCGAATACCGCGTATCAAGCAGAAGGAGTTTGTGGATCATGTTCACCGAACTACCGTCGGAATAGGCGTCTTCGTCGAACACCGCTCCGTAGAGAACATAGAGATGGGAGCCCCACACCAGAAGCATGGCGTGCTTGGCCCTCAGATGACTGATGATCCAATAGGAAGCGTCAACAGTAGTCCCGGTCGGAAGAAAGTCCGCTGTAATCTGAATGGGGCGGCCGTCGCTTAGAAGCTGCCTGCCTTGCACCTTGGAGGCAATCTCCTGCAGAGACAGGGGGTTGGCGGCCAACGCTCGATCCTCAAGGGCTGAATCCCTTCCGCAGCAGACGTCTGGGTCATTGAAGACGATATCCAGCGAGGTTAGAAGCACATCGGACAGATCTTGCGAACGAGCCGTGAGGCGATGCAACTCGGGAACTCGTACTTCCTGGTTGGGGCGGAAGACATACCAGCCGCCGGGATTCTGGCCAAACGCTGTCCCTGACGCCAGGGTCAGAAGAACGGTCAGAAAAATGGTCAGCAGAACGGCCCGGCACGGACGGAGTCTCGTCATAACCGCCTCCGCTTCCACTTCCATCGTAGGTTGGCGGGGGCAGTTTTGCTCCTGGCTTTGCGAAACTTTACACGCCCGTTCGAATAGACGCCAGGAAGCGGGGCGCCTGCCGGGCCTTGCTCGCCTGCTCGAAGGAGTAGGCCAGCCGGATCAGTGTGGGCTCGCTCCAGGCCCGCCCGAAGAAAGACATCCCTACGGGCAACCCGGAAAGGTAACCGGCGGTCACGTTGATATTAGGATAACCCGCGACGGCTGCGGCGTTGGAGCTGCCGCCCGCCACGTGATCGCCATTAATTAAGTCTGTGAGCCACGCCGGACCCCCGGTGGGAGCCACAATGGCGTCAAGGTGGTGCTTATCCATGACCGCATCGATCCCCTCGGTACGCGCCAGCTGATGGTTCTTGGCCAAAGCGTCGAGATATTCCTTGTCGCTAAGCGGGCCTTTCGACTCCGACTTGGTAAATAAGTCCTGCCCGAAGTAGGGCATCTCTTTTGCCCGATTGCGCTCGTTGAAGTCAATGATTTCCTTCAAAGTGTGAACCGGCGCGCCTGGGCCAAGTTTCGCCAGGTACGCATTCAGATCGGCCTTGAGCTCGTACATGAAGACCATCAGCTCGCTCTCGTCGAACTTGCCCAGCGTTTCAATGTCGGCCGGATCGACCAGCGTGGCTCCCTGCTGCTTCAGCACATCGAGCGCCTGCGCCATCAGAGCATCGACCGCATCGCTGAAGCCGAAATACTTCCGTGCCACTCCGATGCGCGCGCCCTTGAGCCCGTTGGAGTCGCAATACTGCGCGTAGTCGGTTTGAGTTTTGCCTGCGCTCGTTTTTGTCGCTTCGTCCTCGGGATCAACGCCGGCAACGGCGCCGAGCAGAATCGCCGCGTCGCGCACGGTGCGGCACATCGGCCCGGCGGTGTCCTGGCTATGCGAGATGGGGATGATTCCGGCCCGGCTGACCAGCCCCACCGTCGGCTTGATCCCCGACAGCCCGTTCGACGACGACGGGCACACGATCGAACCGTCGGTCTCCGTGCCGATTCCGACTGCGGCGAAATTCGCGGAAATGCCCGCGCCGGTTCCAGAACTCGAGCCACAAGGATTGCGATCCAAGGCATAAGGATTCTTCGTGAGCCCGCCCCGCCCGCTCCATCCGCTGGTCGAATGGCTGGAGCGAATGTTAGCCCACTCGCTGAGGTTGGTCTTGCCAAGAATAACAGCGCCCGCCGCGCGCAACCTTGCCGCGACGAAGGAATCCTTCGGTGGCTTCGATCCGACCAACGCCAGCGATCCTGCCGTCGTCTGCATCTTGTCGGCGGTGGCAATGTTGTCTTTGATCAGCACGGGGATGCCGTGCATGGGCCCACGTGGCCCCTTCGCCTTGCGCTCTTGATCGAGCGTGTCGGCGATGGAGAGCGCGTCGGGATTCACTTCGATGACGCTGTTGACGGATGGCCCGCTTTTGTCGATCTCGTCGATCCGCGCCAGATATTTCTCGGCCAGCGATCGCGCCGTGAACCGGCCCGACTTCATCCCATCCTGCAATTCGGCGATGGTGATCTCGTCGAGCTCGAAGGGCTTGACCTCAGGCGCAGGCACCGCGCTGGACGCAGCCATAACCCGGCCCGCAGACAATGCGGGATAAAGCGCGGCGGTAGCGCCGGCGGTCAATGTACTCTGCAAAAACGAACGGCGTGAAGGCGAAGGGCCTGAAGGCAAAGAGTTGGATTGGCGCATACTCTCCCGGGTAGTCAGAGCAGGTCTGGAGAATCTCTGGAGAATCCCCACAGGCCGACCATTAAAACACGAACCGCCGCGGAAGTTCATCCTTACGCTGAGAGCTTGTCAGTGCAAAAGGTCATGTAGGGACAGCCGCCCTCGGCTGTCCGCGAGCGCAGCTCGATGGGCTCTCAAGCCGCAGTGGGGCAGGTTGCAAGCGGATTTCGCCTGGGCGTCATCCTGAGCGCAGCCGTTTTTCAGGCGGAGCGAAAGATCTCGCGCGCATCAAACTTTAAACTGAGCAGGCACTCGCGGTTGTGACCGCTAGACGGCGGTGGTAATCTACATCCGTCGGGCGGGAGTAGTTGAGCCGTTTAGCAGGCGTGGGCGAAGCGGGAGCCTGCTGGCGAAATCCTGAGCGGCCGTTTGCGAAGGATCTCAAATCGTGTCGTAGCCCTGAGCGGGAGTAGTTCAGCGGTAGAACGCCAGCTT
>Ga0209517_10000385_pt1 | contig 77028 bp, 54 predicted proteins | sample PeaSoiMetSII2010_FD_187695 | JGI IMG/M metagenome (GOLD analysis project Ga0209517, IMG submission 187695) | Peat soil microbial communities from Weissenstadt, Germany - SII-2010 (SPAdes) (version 2) | ecosystem: Environmental > Terrestrial > Soil > Wetlands > Peat | place: Germany...
CTTCTCCGCGGATACGATAGATCGCGAGATACGGCAGGCCAGTAAAGACGAGCTCGCGCGTATCAGGCTTGCGACCGGTACGCCCAAGTTCGGGAAAGTTTTCCAGAGAATGGATTGAGCGGTGAATCGCACGCGCAACGCGCCGAGCGGTGGGAGCGCCAGTGCGCTGATCGATGTAGTCGCAGATATTGGTGAAATCGCGGATGGCGTCGCCGGTCCAGCGAATCCTCATTAGCCAGGATACCGCTTTTCGATCATTCGGCCGACTTCCGCATGATCGACCAGTTCTCCACGGTCCGCTGCCGCGAGGCCTTTCTCAACTTCGCAGAGAAACCACTCATCGTAGCTGACGAGGCGTTCGATCGCTTCGACGATCAGCGCCTCGGTCGTGCGTCCCTGTTGAGCGGCTAGACCGCTTAGTTTCTCCTGCAAGTCGGCGCTGAGGGGCACTTCCATTCCTCTAGGCTAGGTCTGAGGGGGAAAGCTGTCAATAGAATCATCCTTCGACTGGAGGGCAAAGATAGCTTTGACCCGTTCAATCGTATCTGCTTCATCCGGCGACTTATCTGGCCGCAGGCGGACGATCCTGGGAAAACGCAGGGCGTAGCCGCTCTCGTGACGGTCGGAGCGCATCATGTTGTTGAAGGCGACCTCGAGGACGATCTTGGGCTCGACTACGCGCCGAAAGCCCTGGTCTTCGATTGTGTGCTTGAGAAACCAGTTCGTCATTTCGGCGATTTCGGCGTCGGTCAGGCCAGAATAGGCTTTGCCGATGTTGACCAGGCGGTCTCCATCCCATACCGCGAAGGTGTAGTCGCTGAGCACGCCGATGCGCTTGCCGTGACCGTACTCAACTGCCGTGACCACGACGTCGAGCGTGGCCAATTCGCGCTTCATCTTCAGCCAGGATTTGCCGCGCTTCCCCGGCGTGTAGGGCGAGCTGAGGTCTTTGATCATCAGCCCTTCGTTGCCGCGTGCTTGCGCTGCGGAAAACAGTTTCTCCAGTTCATCCGAAGAAGGTGCGTGGAAAACGGGCGCCCGCAAAACCGCCGCCGGGGAAGTCTCTGCAATCCCGGTGGCGTCGCTAAAAACGAGAGACCCCTGCGCGGACGTTCTCCTTCGCAAGCCCCCGTGCTGGTCCGCAGCTTTCCGTGGCGCAGCGAGCAGTTCATCGAGCACGCGCGCCCGTTCCCGCAGCGGGCGATCGATCATCAACTCGGTTCCTGCATAGAGCACATCGAACACGAGATAGGCGACCGGAATCTCCCGCAGCATTTTCTCGCTGACTTTTTTTCGCCCCAGCCGTTGCTGCAGAATGCTGAACGGCAGGGCGCGGCCGCGGATTTCGGCTTGCACAGGGAGAGTCGCCTCGGTTGTCTGGCTAGGGAGAACGCCGGCAGCTTGCGCTGTCGTAGCGGACAGGAGTGTCCGCTCCACACGTTCATAGTCCCATGCGACGATCTCTCCATCCAGAACGGCGTCCTGGGGCAATCCCGCCAATGCGTCCGGCAACTCGGGGAACGATTCGGTAATTTCATCGCGGGTGCGTGAGAAGAACCGCGCCTCGCCGGCGGACACATGCGCCTGGGCCCGAATGCCGTCGTACTTGTCCTCGACGGCCGCTTGGGGAAAATAACTCAGCCCTTCTTCCGCCGACGCGACCGGACTCGCCAGCATGAATCCCAGCGGATGAAACATCCGCATCCGGGCCTCGGCCAGCCTGCCAGCGGCCGCGAGGCGCAGCGTTTCTCCGATATCCCCCAGCAGCATGTTGGCGCGCTGAACGTCGGCGAGCGCGGCACTGTTTGCCTTCGCAATCGCCTCCTCCACTAGGCTCTCTTTGAGTCCAATCCGCAAGTCCCCCGTCATGATCTTGATGATGTATTTCGCTTCCAGCGGCGCAGCGCGCGAAAGCAGTTCGCGAACCAGGGCGGTCTTCGTGGCCGTTCCGCGCGCGGCCGCAATCTGCCGGAAGTGCGCGCTCACCTCGAGAACACCAAGCCCCTGGCCCGCCCGCTGTGGAAGAACGTCTCCCGTAACCGCTCCCAGATCGCCGTGCTGGCGGTACGCGGCAGTTAACTCGCCTTCACTTTTGTGCGCCAACTCGGCGACGATCTGCCAAAGCGACCGTCCGCCAACCTGCAGCGTAGTTTCTTCCCACGCGGGAAAGGCTCGCCCCGAGAGAAACACCGCCGATATCACCGCTTCGTCTACCGTGCGCGACTTGACGTAGCCGGCGACAATTGCAATTTTCTGCAATTTCTTTGTCGTTGCCGCGATCTCTTCGCAAGCTGTCGCCAGTCGCTGCATTCAAAGCCCTGAAATCCGCGCCGGGCGGCCAATGGCTGGCCGCTGCGCGACGTCCCGTAATCATCGCGCCCTAAGTCCCTGCCGTGGAGGTACTTCCGGAGTTGTTGCCCTTCTCCAAGCGACCCCGCCAACTGTGATAACCTACTACATTGGCGTGTGGTTCGCCTCCCCCGGAAGGATCATCCAATAGACGTGCGTTTTCTGCGAAATTACCTGCGATTTTTGGCCGCGGTGCAACTGCTCCCGGCGCTCGAAAGCGGCGAAGAGACCTTGGTCGGCGGCCAGGCGGTGCTGGAGGGCGTGATGATGCGGTCTCCGCACGCCTGGGCGATTGCCTGCCGCAAGCCATCGGGCGACGTGGTCACGATGAGCGAGCCCCTGGAACGGCCCTCCGAGAAACACAAATGGATGGCGTGGCCGATCGTGCGCGGCGTGATGACGCTGGGATACGCCATGAATCTGGGATACCGCGCGTTGCGGTTCTCGGCCAACGTTGCGATTGAAGATGTGATGCAAGCCGAGAAGGCGGATGCGGCGCAGGCGGCTGACAAGCAAATTTCTCGAGCCAGTGGAGTCGACTCGCCCGCGGGAGAATCGGGTCGAGCCGAGACACGCGCTAAGGCTGCCACCCTCAGCAACTGGCTGGCAGCGGGCAACCTGCTGCTTTCGCTGGCCTTCTTCATTTTCATGTACAAGTACATTCCCTTGTTGGCCGCGACCGAGCTCAAGAAGATCGACCCTGCGCTGGGCGGCCGCATCATTTTCAACCTGATCGATGGCGGCGTCCGACTGGGGCTTTTCCTGCTGTTTATCTGGGGAGTTTCGCTGTGGAAGGAAATCCGCCGCGTGTATGAATATCACGGCGCGGAGCACAAGACTGTGTTTGCATTCGAAAATGGCGACCCGCTTGAGATTGCCGCCGTGCAGAAATATTCGACCTACCATCCGCGCTGCGGAACCAGCTTTCTGATGACCGTGATGCTGATCTCGATCGGGTTCTACATGCTGATTCCGTTCACAGGCTTCTGGGCGCGTTTCGCCTCGCGGGTGGTGCTGCTCCCTGTCATCGCCGGGGTCTCGTATGAGATTATCCGCTTCGCCGCCAAGCATCGCGGATCGCTCTTTGCCTTGATGACGGCTCCCGGCTTGTGGCTGCAGCGCATCACCACGCAGCCGCCGTCCGACGATCAGGCCCAATGCGCCATCACCGCCCTCGACCAGGCCATGGCGCTCGAGAAGGAACGTGGCGGGGAATTGGTGATTGCCTAGGGGTTCCCTCCCCGGGAAACCGTCGTTCGTCGCTGGTCGTTAGTCGTTGGCCTCCTGTCCCCGACATTCTAGAGTGGATTGGCGGGGGTCTTACGATGTCAGCATCATTCAAGGATTTGCGAGTGTGGCAGGAATCGATGAAGTTTGCGGTAGCTGTGTATCGGACAACGGCGCAGTTTCCGCGACACGAGTTGTACGGATTGAGTAACCAACTGCGGCGAGCGGCGGTATCGATCCCGAGCAATATCGCGGAAGACAAAGGGCATCGCACGGATCGTGAATTTGGGAACTATCTGCTTCACTTAAGAGGTTCCCTGCTTGAGGTGCAAACACAAATGATGATCGCAAAGGAACTACAATATATCGACGGTGAAGAGGCACAGCGAATCCTGGCGTCGTCAGACGCCATAGGAAGAAGCCTGAATAGCCTGATCAACTCGCTCCGAGAGAAAGCCGCCTGAGGCTAACGACTAACGACGAACGGCCAACGACGATGTTTGAGAGATTGGACCAAATCGAAGCCCGCTACGAAGAGCTGAACAAGGCTCTGGCTTCGCCGGAGATCGTTAACGATTCGGCGAGATACCAGAAGACCGCCAAGGCGCATGCGGAAATCGCTGACGTGGTCGAGAAATATCGCGAATACAAAGATCTGACTACGGGTATAGCCGAAAGCAAAGCCGTCCTTGCGGAAGAAAAAGATCCCGAGATGCGGGCCTACGCGCAGGAAGAACTGGACAAGCTCCAGGCCCGGGTCGCAGGCGTGGAGGAAGAGCTAAAAGTCCTGCTCCTGCCCAAAGATCCGAACGACGAAAAGAACGTTATCCTGGAAATTCGCGCCGGCACTGGAGGCGACGAGGCCACGCTTTTTGCCGCCGAAATCTTCCGCATGTACACGCGGTACGCCGAAATGCAGCGCTGGAAGGTGGAAGTGCTTTCGGCGTCCGAATCGTCGGTCGGCGGCCTGAAAGAAGTCATCGCCATCATCGAAGGCAATCGCGTTTACTCGCAGCTGAAGTATGAAAGCGGCGTGCATCGCGTGCAGCGCGTGCCCGCAACCGAGCAACAGGGGCGCGTCCATACCTCCGCGGTGACTGTGGCTGTGCTGCCGGAAGCGGAGGAAGTCGACATCAAGATCGAAGCTAAGGACTTGCGCATCGACACGTTTTGCTCCTCCGGGCCCGGTGGGCAATCGGTCAATACCACCTATTCGGCGGTGCGCATTACGCACATTCCAACCAACACGGTCGTGAGTTGCCAGGACGAGAAGTCGCAGATCAAGAATCGCGAGAAGGGCATGCGTGTGCTGCGCGCGCGGCTCTACGAAATCGAAATGGAAAAGCAGCAGGAAGCTCTGGCGAAAGAACGCCGTGCTATGGTCAAGTCGGGCGACCGCAGCGAAAAGATCCGCACCTATAACTTTCCGCAAAACCGCGTTACCGACCACCGCATCGGCTTTACGCTGCACCAGCTCGATGCCGTCATGGACGGCAAAATTCAGCCGCTCATGGAGGCCCTGGTCACTCATTTCCAGGCGGAAAAACTGAAGCAGGAAACCGAGAGCGTGGTGAAGTAAGGGCGTGCACTTCCTGCGCCACGGCTTTGGACGCAGAATTGTTTTTCGTAAGAGAAAGAACGCATGCCTGATCTGCACTCCACGCTGTCCACCGTTCTCATCGACCGCTACACCGTCAATGCTGCGCGCGTCCGCGAACTGTCCGCGCCTCTGAGCGATGCCCAGTTCTGGCAGAAGCCCTTTCCTTTCGGAAACAGCTTCGGCCACCTGGTGCTGCACCTGACGGGCAACCTGAGCTACTACATCGGCGCGCAGATCGCCAGGACCGGTTACGTGCGCGACCGGCCAAGGGAATTTAACGATCCCAACCCTCCATCGAAAGAGGATGCTCTCAAGCGGTTCGACGATGCCGTCACCATGGTCGTGGCAACGATCCGGGCGCAGTCCCAGGAGGACTGGTCGGCCGGCTACACTGCAGTCGGAGCCAACGCCAGGAACCGCCTCGACATGGTCACGCAGTGCGCGGCGCACATGCAGCACCACATCGGACAGATGATCTACCTTGGCCACGAATGGCAGTGCTCCCGTGGCTGACGGAATCGGTCGAACGCCGGAAGGCTCGCAAGTTCTCCAGGGCTTTTTGTCGACTGCTGAATTCCTTCTGGTTTCCGTGGTGAAATAGAGCCGTGCAACTGAAGCAAGCATTCGCTTCGGCCGTAGCTCGCCTCGGCGCGGACCACGTTCCCTCGCCGCGCATGAACGCCGAACTGCTGCTGAGGTTTACTCTCGGCTGTGACCGTGCCTATCTCTACGCTCATCCCGAGCGTGAACTGACTGCAGCCGACATGGATCGCTACGAGGCGGCTCTGGCCGAGCGCGCCCGCGGTGTACCCGCACAATACATCACCGGGCATCAGGAGTTCTGGGGCATGGATCTCATCGTGACCCCGGCCGTGCTTATTCCCCGGCCGGAGACGGAGCACGTGATCGAAGCCATCCTGGAACTAGTCCGCACGGGGAGAGTTGGCGGGCAGGAGTGCCCGCCCCACACGGGCTTTCCTCGCATCGCCGACGTCGGCACCGGCTCAGGGTGCATTGCCCTGGCTCTGGCCAAGGAGGTCCCCGGCGCCGAAATCCATGCCAGCGATATTTCTGCGGACGCCCTGGAAATTGCCCGCGCCAACGCCGCCCTGCACCAACTGGCGAAGCGCATTCACTTTCGTCAGGCCGACCTGCTGGCCGGAACGGAGAGTAGTTCCTTCGACTTGATCGTCTCCAACCCGCCGTACGTCGGAGAATCGGAAGCTGATCAGGTGCAGCTCGAAGTTCGCAAATTTGAGCCGCGGCAGGCCGTATTTGCCGGGCCGACCGGACTGGAGGTCATCGCCCGGCTGGTGCCGCAAGCCTACGCCGCGCTTCGGCCGGGAGGCTGGCTGGTCATGGAGATCAGCGGCACAGTCGCTGGTTCTACCCGGGATCTTTTCAGCGGGTGGCAGGAGGTCGAGATTCTCGCTGACCTGCAAAGAGTTCCTCGCGTGGTCCGGGCCAGAACTGCGGCGACCTAGCAGGTTGCTGAAAGAAATATTCTGCTGCCAGTCTGACTTCAGCGGCTAAAGCCGGCATTGAAAAATAAGCTGGTTACCGCAGCGCTGAAACGCTGCGCCACCCAAAATCAAGCACGGAAGCGAGTTTTTCAGCAGCTTGCCAGGGGGTCTTCCGCCCGCAAACACCGCTCCCGGCGGCCAGTGTGCAAGGTTCTGCACAATACAAAACATTAGCTGTCTGACGATGAATTTCCTTGACGAACAACACCCGGTGATGGCTTACTTCTAGCCCTATCTCGTACTCGCGGTTCACACTCCACGCAGTTTGAATCATTCCAGGTGTTTCGAACAACGCACGTCCGGAAAAAGGAGAGAAATTGATGAAGTCATTCACGCTTACGCGACTTCTGGCGGGAGCTTTCGCCATCAGTGTGCTTGCCTGCTCGTTTAGCCAAGCGCAACTTTCGATGGAGAGAGTGGTCGCCCTGAACAAAACGCTCCAGACTGTTAAGGCAACGTACAACAAATTGACTCCCACGCAACGGAAGATGCTCGACGGGTATGCCAACGTGGTTCAATTTGCGGATTTCTGGCAGAAACACGGCATGAGCCTGACGGATCCCAGGTTCGCGGATCAGGTAAGAGCAAGGCTCGCATCCAGAGCGGCTGCGCCTTCGGCCCTGGCCGCCGCCACTCCGTCGATTGTCCCCGCGTCGAACCCGGCCAATGACGTAGCCTTTTCCTCCTTTGGGGGATTCACGCAAAGCGAGACCTCGACCGCGCGCTGCGGCGACAGCGTCGTGGTCGGCTTCAATGATTCCGGCAGCATCTTCGAAACTCCGTTTTTCTTCACCGGCACGGGCGGAGAATCTTTGGCCGGTTTTGCCTACTCTTCCAATGGTGGCGCTTCCTTCACCGATGGTGGTCCGCTCAACCCCGGGTCCGGCAACGGCAACTTTGTCGCCAGCGACCCAGTGCTGAACTGTTCCGACCCAAACACCTTCTATTTTTCCGAGATCTTCGACTTCTCCGATGCCACCGGGGCTCCCTTTGCTGCGGTTTCGATCAATAAGTCCACCGACGGCGGCAAGACCTGGAGCGACCCTGTCCCGGCCATCGCCAAAGACGGCTTTACGCATCTTCTCGACAAGCCCTGGTCGACCATCGATCCTTCGAACCACAATCACATTTTCGTCTCCTACACCGACTTCGACGGCTCCGGGACGATCTGTGGAGTCGACAAGAACAAGTTTCCGATCCCCCGGAACGCGATTGAATTCGTCGAGTCCACCAACGCCGGGAAAACCTGGAGCGCTCCGCACGTCGCCATCCAGTTCTGCGCGGACCCCACCACCGGCGCCCTCGTCGGCGTGCAGGGCTCGCAGCTTGCCGTGAACTCCAAGGGCGTGCTGTACGTTTCCTGGGTGAACCTGGGAAACAATTTTCCGTTCAGCGGGCGGTCAATTCAGATTTCCAGCTTCAAAGGCGCCTTGTCAGCTCCCGTAACCGCGGCGGTGCTGGTAGGCGGGGGCGACTCCTTTTTTCTCCAGGGAGAGTTCCGCGACTTCCTGGACATGGCGATGGCGGTTGACCACTCCGGAACCGCTACCGACGGGACCATCTACCTGAGCTGGGCCGACGGACGGGACAAGATCGTGCCTGATCCGTTCGGCAGTGACGGCGCTTATGCCTTCGACGACATTCTGATCACGCAGTCCCTTGACGGCGGCAACACCTGGTTCGGACCGTTCAAGGTCAACAACGACATTCAGCCGCGCCTGGCCAACGGGCACGATCACTACCAGGTCGGAATCGCCGTCGACAACCGGGGCGTGGTCGGGGCTTGCTGGTACGACCGACGCGCCGACAATGAAAACTTTGCCATTCGCCGCCATTGTGGCGAGTCCACAAGCCAGGGCGTGAGCTTCACCGATTCCGACATCGGTCTGGCTCCGTTCGCTCCCACCCACGGCATTGATCTGCCCCTGATCGGTGACTACATGGGTGACTATGATCAACTATCCTCCGACTTTACCGGCGGTAACTCCGGGTTCATTGGCGCTTTTCAAAGCATGAGTACGCGCGGGAATCCGGACGCAGTGGTTCACGGATTCAACTAGCTGAGTTGCGAGAGGATCGGGGTGGCGCGAGTCACCCCTATTTTTTTCAGAGAGAATTGGACGGAAAGACCGCCCGGCAGATCTAGCTGCGCGTTATCGCCGAATCGCCGCCTGGATTTCTTCGACGTCAATAATTTCCGTGGGATACTTCCCCGTGTAACACGCGGTGCAATAAGAAGTCGTGTCGCCCTGGCCGCAAGCCTTTTTCAGTCCCTCGAGGGAAAGGTACGCCAGCGAATCGGCCCCGATGTATTCACGAATCTCGTCCACTGATTTGTTCGCTGCGATCAGCTGCTTCTTGGAAGGCGTGTCCACGCCGTAGAAACAAGGCGAAATCGTGGGCGGGCAGGAAATGCGCATGTGCACTTCGGTGGCTCCGGCGTTGCGAATCATGCGCACGATTTTGCGGCTGGTGGTTCCGCGCACAATCGAATCGTCAATCAGCACGACCCGCTTGCCCTCGAGCAGCGCGCGCACCGGATTCAGCTTCAGCTTGACGCCGAAGTCGCGCACGCTTTGTCGCGGTTCAATGAAGGTCCGGCCAACGTAGTGATTGCGAATGAGCGCGAAGCGGAATGGGATCCCGCTCTCGGCCGCATATCCCATGGCCGCCGTGACCCCGGAATCCGGCACCGGCGCCACCAGATCGGCCTCCACCGGAGCTTCCCGCGCCAGTTCCCGCCCCAGGTTTTCACGGCTGATCTGCACCGGGCGGCCAAAGACCGTGCTGTCGGGCCGGGCGAAGTAGACGTGCTCGAAAATGCAGCTGGACTGCGGAGCGCTGGTGGAATAGAACCGCGACGTGATTTCGTCGGGCCCCACCACGATGAGTTCGCCCGGCTTGACGTCGCGCTCGTACTCCGCGCCGATCAGGTCGAAGGCGCAGGTCTCGGAGGCAAAAACGATGGTGTCGCGCTGATGGCCTTCCGCCGCCGGGATGCGTCCCATGGCCAGCGGCCGGAAGCCGCGCGGATCGCGGGCTGCGAAGATGCGGTCGGTGCTCATCATCACCAGCGAGAATGCTCCTTCCACCCGCCGCAGTGCGTCAGCCATCGCTTCGGGAAGAGTATGCTCGCGCGAAAGCGCAATCAGGTGAACAATCACCTCGGTGTCGCTGTTGGTCTGAAAAATGGAGCCCTGGCCCTCGAGTCGATGCCGGATCTGGCTCGCATTCACCAGATTGCCGTTGTGGGCCACGGCAATCGCTCCCTTGTTCGACTGCACCAGAATGGGCTGCGCGTTCAGCAATGCAGAATCGCCCGCGGTCGAGTAGCGCGTGTGCCCGATGGCGAGCGTGCCCCGCAGTTGGGCCAGCACGTCTTCAGTGAAGATATCCGCGACCAGGCCCATGGCCTTGTGCTGATGCAGGCTCAGCCCGTCTGAGCTGACAATGCCCGCAGATTCCTGCCCGCGATGCTGCAGCGCGTGCAAGCTCAGGTAGGCGAGCTTCTCGGCCTCAGGGTGAGCGAAGATCGCCACCACGCCGCACTCGTCATGAAATTTGTCGAGTTGCATTTCGCTCCTGGGTCTTAATGTTCCGCTCGGGCTTGCGCCCGCAATCGAGATCAGTCCGCCGCTACCAGCTCCGGATCGCTTCGGAGCGCGGATCCCAACGCGGCTTCGTAGGCTTGACTCAGCTCAGCCACCACCGTTGCCAAAACCGCCTGCCCGTCGATGGAGATTTCCAGGCGATCCGAACCAGTTTCGCCGATCGTGTCGGCTGCGATGCCATGCTCCTGCGCTACTTGTTGGATTCGTATGACATTCACTGGGTCGCACGAGAGCACAATCCGGCTCGCATCCTCGCCAAACAGCACAAACTCGGGCGGAAGCCCGCGGGAGGCGAGGTCCACGCGCGCGCCCACGCCGTTCGTGAATGCTTTCTCCGCCAACGCAACAGCTATGCCACCGTCGGAACAATCGTGAACCGACTCCACCAGACCCTGCTGAATCAATTCAACGACCGCCTTCTGCAGCGCCGCTTCTTTCTCCAGGTCAAGTTCCGGAGGGTATCCCCAGAGCGCGCCCAGGACTTCCTTGGCATATTCGGAAGATCCGAACTCACTCTCCACGTCGGTGATATCCGCCTCTTCGCCGGCGTGCAATAGCACGACCGTGCGGCCCGCATCGGCGAAGTGCATTTTCGCGGTCTTGTGCACGTCCTCAAGAATTCCCACGACTCCCAGCACGGGCGTGGGATAAATCCCTTCGCCCAAAGTTTCGTTGTAGAAGCTGACGTTGCCGCCGGTGATGGGGACTTCCAGTTCCTCGCAGGCTTTGGTCAAGCCGTCAATCGTCTGCGAGAACTGCCACATGATGTGCGGCTTTTCGGGATTGCCGAAGTTGAGGCAGTTGGTCGCGGCCACTGGAGTCGCTCCCGAGCAGGCAACTTTGCGCGCCGCTTCGGCGACGGCGTGCATCGCACCCAGCCGCGGATCGAGATAGCACCAGCGTCCGTTGCCGTCCAGGGCCATCGCCAGGCCGCGCTGTGAGCCCTTGATGCGAATCACGCCGGCATCGCCCGCGCCTGGCGCCTCGACGGTGTTCGTCTGCACCATGTGGTCGTACTGCTGCCACACCCAGCGTTTGCCGCAGATATTCGGGCTGGCCAGCAGCTGCTGGAGTTGCTGCGCGAAGTCGTCATGGTTCTGGTTTTGAAAGGGCACGGCTTCAGCCGTGCCGTTAGACTCAGCGATTGATTGCGGCTTCAGCCGCTGAGGTCCGCGTCCCTCAGCGGCTGAAGCCGTGTTCTCTTGGGACACTTTTGCGGCACGACTAAAGTCGTGCCCTTCCCGAACTGTCGCGCTGCCCAGCTTGATTTGCGCTGGCATCTCACGCGCCACCGGCGGTTCCCAGCGTGCCAGCGGGCGCTTATAGACCGGAGCGTCGTCCGTCAGCGCCTGATTCGGAATCTCCGCCACGACGTTGCCGTGTTCCAGCACGCGCAGCTTGTTGTCCGTCGTGACCGTGCCGACTTCCACCGCATCCAGTCCCCACTTTTCGAAAACGCGAAACACTTCCTGCTCACGTCCTTTCTGGGCGACCAGCAGCATGCGCTCCTGCGATTCGCTGAGCATGATCTCGTACGGAGTCATGCCGGTTTCCCGCTGCGGCACGCGGTCGAGTTCGATCTCGATTCCGACGCGGCCCCGTGCGCCCATCTCGCAGGTCGAGCACGTCAGCCCCGCCGCCCCCATGTCCTGAATCCCGACAATGGCGCCTGTTTGCATGGCTTCCAGACAGGCTTCGAGCAGCAATTTCTCGAGAAATGGATCGCCCACCTGCACGTTGGGCCGCTTCGCTTCCGAAGCCTCGCTGAATTCCTCGCTGGCCATAGTGGCGCCGTGAATCCCGTCGCGGCCAGTTTTCGCGCCCACGTAGATCACGGGATTGCCTTGGCCCGCGGCCCGCGCGTAGAAGATTTCATTTTTTCTCACCAGCCCCAGCGCAAACGCATTGACCAGCGGGTTGCCGGAATAGCACGGCTCAAACTTCGTCTCCCCACCGAGGTTGGGGACGCCGAAGCAATTTCCGTACGACGCGACGCCGCTGACCACGCCTTCCAGAATGGAGTGATTCTTGTGGACTTCAGCTTGTGTAGGAACCGCCCCCGGCTGTCCGGCGGAGCGCGACTCCCCGGCTGCAGTGATCGGCCCGAAGCGGAGAGAATCCATCACCGCGACCGGCCTTGCGCCCATGGTAAAAATGTCGCGCAGAATCCCTCCCACTCCGGTGGTCGCGCCCTGGAAGGGCTCGATGAACGACGGATGATTGTGCGACTCGATCTTGAACGCGCAAGCCCAACCGTCGCCAATGTCGATGATGCCCGCATTCTCGCCCGGTCCCTGCACCACGCGTTTACTGCGCGTGGGCAGCCGCTTCAGATGCACGCGCGACGACTTGTAGGAGCAATGCTCGCTCCACATCACGCTGAAGATTCCGAGTTCGGTCAGCGTGGGTTCGCGACTGCCGAGCAGTTGCTTGATCTTCTCGTATTCATCGAGCGAGAGCCCGTGCTGCCGGAGGGTCTCCAGAGAAACGGAAGAAGTCAAAGAAATGGACATGGAAGAGCTTCTATTGTCGCATTTTGAGGTGGCACGAGGATAGGAACAAATTCCTGTTGGGGCTCTTTACAATTTCTGTCGGGTTCCGCGAAACGCTAAAGGCTACGCCCGCGATGGAAGCGCGCCTCAGAGATCACGCTTGGAGCTTGGAGGAGTTGGTGGGATTATTGGAGGCGAAAGCTAACAAGGCGGCATGATGAAAATTAAGGCGCTCGTCGAAGGCATTCTGGCTGGAGTTGTCTCGGCGATCTTTTGCTATCGGGCGCTTATTTCACCCGCAACCCTCGCCGCAATAGCGATACGGCGCAAAATGCCGGATGCTTGGTTTTCTGGCTTAATTACGTGGTACGCGATGTTTGCCGTCATCGGAGTTTCGATAGTGGTAGCTGGAGTCGCGTGCCGGATGATTTACAAACACGCTTCGACCACAAGAGCGTGAGATTCAAAACAGCCCACTCCCCAAATTCCTGCGCCCGGGAAGAGGCGGTGCGCTTGGAAGACCCGCCTCCTGCTACGATTCTCTGAGCATGAAATCGATCGTCATTGGAACGGCGGGCCACATCGACCACGGGAAAACCGCGCTGGTCAAAGCGCTGACCGGAATCGACGCCGACCGCCTCCAGGAGGAGAAGCGGCGGGGCATCACCATTGACCTCGGCTTTGCCCACATGGAATTGCCCGGCGCGAATGGGGAAACGCTGCGTCTTGGCTTCGTCGATGTTCCCGGCCACGAGCGCTTTGTGCGCAACATGCTTGCCGGAGTGGGCGGCATCGATCTGGTGCTGCTGGTGATCGCGGCTGACGAGTCCATCAAGCCGCAGACCCGCGAGCACTTCGACATCCTGCGGCTGCTGGGCGTGCGCCGGGGTATCACGGTGCTGACGAAATCCGACGCCGTCGACGCCGAAACTCTCGATGTTGTTCGCCTGGAGGTCGAGGAGTTCCTGCGCGGCACATTCCTGGAAACTCCCGCATCGCCGATCGTAGCCGTAAGCTCGCTGACCGGTGCCGGCATCGAAGAGCTGAAGCGCGCGCTGGCCACAGCGGCGGCCGGGGTCGAGGTGCGGGACTCTCGCGCTTTACCTCGTCTGCCCATCGATCGCGTGTTCACCATGAAAGGGTTCGGAACGGTGGTGACCGGCACTTTGATCTCAGGCACAATCCGCAAGGATGAGGAGTTGGAGATTTTCCCGACAGCGAATAAGGTTCGCGTACGCGGCGTGCAGGTTCACGGACATTCGGCTGACGTTGCCGTAGCTGGACAACGCACGGCGCTCAATCTGGCGGGCGTCAGCACCGAAGAACTGGTGCGCGGCATGACGCTGGCTCCTCCCCAGACATTCGTCACGACGGAGCGCGCTGAGGTGAAGCTGCGCCTGCTGCCCTCCGCTCCACGCGGGCTCAAGAATCGGGCACGCGCCCACTTTCACTGCAACACGATGGAGACGGTGGTGGAAGTCGTTCTCCACGATGCGAAGCAAGTCGCGCCCGGATCGGAGACACTGGCGCGCCTGAAGCTTCCCGCGCCGGCTCTGCTGTTGCCCGGAGACCGTTTCATCCTTCGGCAGTTTTCGCCGGTTGTGACCATCGGCGGTGGCGTGGTGCTGGATGCCATGCCCTTTGTTGGACCGAGAAAGAGCAAGAGTCACGGTGAAGAGAACCGCACTCCCTTTGTTCCGATGATGGAGATTCTTGAATCGGGATCCCCGGCGGCGATTCTTTCTCTCAGAACCACACGGCGCGGAAAGCGAGGGCTGTCGTTGGCGGAGGCGGTTGCCGAAACCGGCTGGCCCCGCGAGACCATTGCTAAACTTGCTGCCGCGCTGGTGAACGAAAAACTGCTGGTGCGGTTTCAGGACCGGATGTTCGCGGAAGCAGAGCTCGGTCAGGCAGAGAAAAGCCTGCTTCACACTGTGTCAGTCTTCCACGAAAGGGATCCGCTACGGCCCGGAATGGCCAAAGGCGAGCTGCAGGATGACATGACCCGCTTGTTCTCAATGGCGGGAGAACTGTTTGAGGCGGCACTGTCCTCTCTTGCGAAGCAGAAGAAACTCGAAATCGCGGCAGACCTTGTGCGATTGCCGGGCCGCGGCGCGGTCATGAAAGACGAGGAAGCCGAATCGAAGCGGAACATCGAGGACGCCTTCGCCGCCGCAGGTTTGAAAGTTCCCGCGCTGCACGAAGTGCTCGCCGGCCTCAAAGTCGACAAAGCGCGGGCGCAGAAACTGGTCACCCTGCTGCTGCGCGAAAGAACGCTGGTCAAGGTTTCCGACGAGCTCGTATTCCATCGCGCCACGCTGGATCATCTGCGGCAACAGATCGCAGCCTGCAAAACCAGTGCGCCGAAAATCGACGTTGCTCGATTCAAAGAACTGACTGGCGTCAGCCGCAAGTATGCGATTCCTTTGCTGGAATATCTCGACCGGGAACGCGTCACGCGCCGCGTCGGGGATTTCCGCGAGATTCTCTAGGCGAAGATCATGCTCTATATCCGGAACGCTACCATCCACGACGCCGCGCTGCTGTGGACGATGGTCCATGAGCTGGCAGCGTTCGAGCACGAGCTCGAGTTCGTAACCATCACCGAGGACGATCTCGTTCGCGACGGCTTTGGGGCCAATCCCCGGTTTCGCGCGTTGATTGCCGAGTGGGACGGCCAGACTGCCGGCTATGCTCTTTTCTTTCCGTTCTATTCGACCTGGACGGGCCGCGGAATGTTTCTGGAAGATCTGTTCGTCCGGGAATCATTCCGCGGGCGCGGGATCGGCAAGGCTCTGCTGGCAGCGGTGGCTCGCATTGCCGTCGCAGAGCGGTGCTACGGAGTCCACTGGGAGGTACTCGACTGGAACGAGAAGGCGATCGAGCTCTACAAGGCTCTGGGCGCGGAGTTCCGTGATCACTGGCGTCCGGTGCTGTTGACCGGCGAAGCGCTGCGCAAGCTGGCGGAGAAACCGGCGTGACCGCGAAAATTCGCATCATCGGCGCGGGGCTGGCTGGATCGGAGGCGGCGTGGCAGTGTGCCCGGCGCGGCATCGATGTCGAACTGTTCGAAATGCGTCCGGTGCGCCGCACCCCGGCGCATCAGACAGCAGATTTCGCCGAACTGGTCTGCTCGAACTCGCTCAAATCCGACAGCGAGAACACTGCTCCCTGGCTGCTGAAGGAAGAAATGGGGCGAGCCGGCTCCTTGCTGCTGCGAATCGCACGGGAATGCGCGGTCCCCGCCGGACATGCGTTGGCTGTCGATCGCATCACCTTTGCCCAGGCCGTGACCGAAACACTTTCTCGGGAGCCGCGAATCTCGATCCAGCGCGAAGAAGTCACCGCAATCGATGAAGCCGGCGACGCGACCATCATTGCTACTGGCCCGCTGACTTCCGACGCCCTCGCTTCCGAGATCACGCAGCTAAGCTGCGGGCCTGACTCCGCAGCGCACAACTCACACCTCTACTTCTACGATTCCATCAGCCCGATTGTGGAGGCCGATTCCATCGACATGTCGCGCGTCTACCTGGCCGCGCGCTACGACAAAGGCTCGGCCGACTACATCAACTGCCCCATGACCCCGGAAGAGTACGGCCGCTTTTACGACGCGCTGCTCGCGGCGCAATCGGTGGAGGAGCGCGATTGGGAGAAGCTGAACTATTTCGAAAGCTGCCTGCCGATCGAGGAGATCGCCCGCCGCGGCCGCGATACCCTGCGTTTTGGCCCGATGAAGCCGGTCGGGCTAAAAGACCCGCGCACCGGCGCCATGCCTTATGCGGTCGTGCAGTTGCGCCAGGAAAACCTGCGCGCCGATTCCTACAATCTGGTGGGGTTTCAGAATCACCTGAAGTTCGCGGAGCAGGCGCGCGTGCTGCGCCTCATTCCCGGCCTGGAGAACGCCCGCTTCCTGCGCTACGGCCAGATCCATCGCAACACCTATATCAACTCCCCAACGCTGTTGCAGGAAACGCTGCAGATGAAGGCCCATCCGCGCATTTTTTTCGCCGGCCAGATCTGCGGCGTCGAAGGCTACGTCGAGTCCATTGCGACCGGCTTGCTCGCGGGTGTTTATGCGGCCGCCCTGTTGAAAGGCGGTGAGATTGCTCCGGCCCCGCGGGTTTCAGCATTCGGATCCCTGGTGCATTACGTGACGCATGCGGATGCCAGGAACTTCCAGCCGGCAAACATCACGTTCGACTTACTGCCTGCCCTGGAGAGGAAGATTCGCGATCGGAAGGAACGGCACCGTCTGCAGTGTGAGCGCGCTCTGGCCGGCTTTGACGCGTGGAATGGTCAGCCTGGCGCGTGCTAGCGCGGCAGCCGGAAAACAACGGTGACTTGCGTCTGAATTTCCACCGGCTCGCCGTTAAGCAGATACGGTTTGTATTTCCACTGTTTCACGGCATCGGTGGCGGCGCTGGTCAGCTGCGGTGGTCCGCTCAGCAACTTGATCGCGGTGATATCGCCCGACTTCGCGATGGTCGCCATCAACTGTACGGTGCCTTCCACGTGCATGGTCAGCGCGGTCCGCGGATAGATGGGCTGCACTTTCTTCATCAGCAGCCCCTGCGACACGCCTTGCGAGACGTTTAAGGACTGCAGAATCGGCTTGGGCGCAATGCCGGTGTTGTCCACGATATTCGGCAGCGATCCGCCCGCGCCCGGCGTGGCGATCCCGATCATGCTGGGAGCAGCCGGCGCATCGGGTGCGGTTGCTTTCGCCGCCTTGGGCTGTGCTCCGCCCTTGACGACCAGGGGCGCCGGTTCCGGCTTGGCGGCTGCCGCTGGCTTGCTGGAATCGGTTGAGGCAGAACTCGCGGGCTTCGCTGAACTAGGAGCTGTGGAGCGTGTATCTTCCCGTGCGGATTCGGTGTCATCGGTTGCAGCGCTTGGCTTTGCCGCCGCCGTAACTGGCTGGTTGGCGGGCTGCGATGCGGACGCCGAAGGCGTTGTGGTCGCAGGCGCGGGCTGAGCGCTGGCTGGCGCCGGTGCGGTCGCTGCAGGAGTAGTCGCTGCCGGCGTCGTGTTGCTGGCCGCCTGCGGCTTTTTTCCCAAGAGCTGCCATGCGGTCACAATGCCCGCAACCACCAGCACCACGGCGGCTATGCCCAGAAAAATCTTCTTTCGGTCTACGCTGGCTTCCGCGGTAACATCCGTGCTCAGGGAAAACGACGGCGCTGGCGCGGGGCTCGCGAAACTCCCGGTTCCAGCCGATTGTGCTTCGGCTGGCTTGTCGAGCTGATCTGTACTTGCGTTTTTGGCTACAGCAGCACTCTCCGCGACGGGAACTTCCGGCACTTCCCGGGCTGGCGCGGGTGCACTCGCAGCGCCACTGCCGAACGCGGTCGCGCCTGCCTTGGCCGCGGGCGCGGGCTTCTGTGCGGCAACCGATGAGATCGTTGGACTCGCTGCCGTCTTTGCGCCTGGCGCAGCGGGCGCCTTCTTGACAGTAGATGCAGCCGCCGATGCCGCGGCGTTTTCTTCTTTGTGGATTCCTTCTGGGCTCTGCGCTCGAGCTGACAAACTCGCGGCCGCCGCTTGTGTCGGCCATGACGCGGCCGCTGCCGGTTTGGCCGGAGCCGCCACTGTCGGACGCGCAACCGGAACCGCCGGACTGGCCGATTTCGCGGCCGCAGGAGGCGCAGTCTTCACCGGCGTAGACGAAGCTGCCGGTATGGCTCCGGGCACCGCTGGTTTTGCCGGTTCGCCCTTGCGGAGCAATCCGCGCGCCACGCGCAGCGTCCCTTTCGCCTGTTCGACGTTAATAGGTTTGGTCAGCACCAGGTTGGCGCCGATGCGAAACGCCTTCGCCACTCCCGCTTGCCCTTCCACCACAGCCACCGCCAGCGACGCCTGGTTCGACGTCGAGTTGCGCGCGCTTTTGAACAGCAGCGTGGCGTTCTGCTCGTTGTCGCAGTCCACCACCACCGCGTCGAAGTGCTGGCCCATCAGCTTCTTAACGGCAGCAAAGGGCTCGGCGCTGGCTTCCACCGTGAATTCCAGTTCGCTCAGGACCTGCGTCACCGTGCGGGCGGTTTTTTCCTCGGGACAGAAGAGCAGAGCTTGGTAACCCATACAAAATCATGGTAGGTACGCCCGTCAGGGGCAGCAAGTTACGTTGGTCATTCGAGTTACATTGAAGAAGTAGTCAGGAGTCAGTGGTCAGGGGTCAGTGAACTGTTACTGAGGTCGTGCCCTACCCAAGCCATTTGTGAGATGGGCTGTGATTACTGACCACTTTCACGCATACAATAGCGCCCCATGCGCATCCCGCTGTGGCTCAAGATCGGCTGGACTGTCTGGCTCGCGGCGTGGGCTCCGCTATACTGGCGGCAATACGGGCCACAGAATTTCCTCTTCTTCTGCGATATCGGGAACGTGCTGATCGGAATCGCCCTGTGGCTGGAGAGCTCGCTGATTTTCTCCTGGGTCGCGTGTGGCCTGCTGCTCTTCCAGTCGCTCTACATCGTCGATCTTGCCGGCGCACTGCTGACCGGCCATCACCTCATCGGCGGCACCGAATATATGTTCGATCCCGGCCTGCCGCTGGCCATCCGGCTCCTGAGCCTGTTTCACGTCGCGACGCCACCGCTCGTGCTGTGGGCGATATGGCACCTTGGCTACGACCGCCGCGGATGGAAATTCCAAACGGTGACTGCGTGGATCGTCGTGCCGATCAACTATTTCTGGAAGCCGCAAATGGATGTGAATTGGGCCCGCGGGCCTTTCTTCCACGAGCAGCACATGCTGCCGGGGTGGGCGTATCTGGCGGGATATCTCGTCATGGTGCCGCTGTGCGTGTATTTTCCCACGCATCTATTTCTGAGTTGGCTCAGCGGGCGCTGGCAGGCGCGGCAATGTCGGTAAACCACTATGGAGCCGAACCATGCGCGAGCAGGTAATCGATGATGGGCTGAAATGAGGCTGCATTCTCCGGCGTGGACCGATATGCTCTTTGCTGTTGGCTGGCAACCGTTAGCGCAGTCTGGCCGCGTTTGTTCCGCACATTCACATCTGCACCACTCTCAACCAGCAGCTTTACGCTGTCGAGATTCGCCATGGACGCAGCGCTCATCAGCATCGTATGTCCCGCGTCACTAGCGGCATTGGGGTCCGCGCCCTTTTCCAGGAACAGCTTCACGATTGCGGGATCGCGCCAGGCAGCCTCGACCGCAATGTTGTTATCGGAATCCGTAGACTCGAGTCGCCAATCCACACCCAAATCAAGCAGGGCGCGCGTAGCCTTGATGCTTCCGAGCCTGACCGCCCTTTCCAGGAAGTGGATATTCGAATCATCGAGTCCGTTCAGATCGGCGCCGTTGCCGGCAAGAATACGGATAATCTCGTCAGCGTCCCATGTGATCGCGTCCTCCATGATCGTCGGCATGTGGGCGGAAACTTTCCAACCATGGGCGATGTCGGAGCGCAACTCCTTGGGATCGTAAACCACCCAGCGCCAAACCTGCGCCAGCGATTCGACCTCATCCATGAGTTGCTCGACCGACGGTGGCGCACCACAAGTGCCGACCGACTTCTCGCGCCCGTCGAGCCGAACCCTCACGCCACCCTCGGAATTGTCGATGGCCAAACATGGCTGATTGTCGTAGGGACCGGGCAAATCGAGAAATTCTGAAGCACGGATATCGGCAACGAGCTGTTCCACCGCGGCGCGGGATATTCTGCCGTGCCGTTTGCCCATCGCGTGAACGTGGTCGTAACCGCGATAAGTGATGCGTCCACTGCCCGTGATTTTGACCGTATAGCCCGGGCTGGGGAAGAAGCCAGTCACGCTGTCAACTTCGATTTCGAACGAGCCGACGCGGTTGCGATCTGCCGCCTGAACTGGCGCGAACGACAGTGTCACGACGGCGCAAAGGAAAAAGAGCTTCCAGAAATGGCGCCCGCTCGAACAGCCGGAGATCGTTTGAGTCGCAGAGCGGGCCATGGCACAATTATCCGCTGCTCGAACTCCCGCGCGGAATCCGGGAGTCACGCACGAGGATAACTGTCGTAACATCGTGCGTTGTCGGGGGTTTCTGGGTTTCTGTTTTTCTCTGCCTAGCTGGCTTTGCCGGGATTGTCCGTCTTGCGCACTGCCGATTCTTTCGGCGGGTAGTCGATTGATCCTTTGAAAAAAGAGATGTCTTCTTCGTGAAAGTCGGGGAAGGGTAACTGCTTGCCGTCGCGCAACTCGTCAATTTTCTTGACCGCGCTCTCGGCTTTTTCTTTCTCCACGCCCGCATCGCGCCCGATATAAAGGGTCTGCGAGGGCAGCGCAAAGCCGCTGCCGGCATCCTCTACCAGATCCAGCATGCGCAGCAGCAAGTCTTCGCGAATGGCTGCGAATTCGTTGAAGTCCTGCGTCAGAATGTACGAAAACAACTCCACGCTCCCCGACCCGGTTGCAATATCAATCAGACGCACGCGCACGGTTTTCGTCTCAACCTTGGGATGGCTGTAGAGCAGGCGCCGGAGCTCCGACAGCACATACCGCACGTGATCAGCCTTGGACTCGTGGCGCAACGCGAGATTCGTCTTGAACAGAATCTTGTCGCGGCGGCTGAGGTTCTCCACGTTGATGGTCGCGACGGTTCCGTTAGGAATCGCGACCAGCGTCCGCTCCGCCGTGCGAATGCGCGTGGAGCGCAGGCCGATATCTTCCACCGTACCCGTGCGATCGCCGAAGGTGCAGACATCGCCCACGCGAATCACCTCATCGCCCAGAACGGATACGCCACCGAAAAGATTGGCGATCGTCTGCTGCGCGCCAAAGCCGATGGCCAGACCTCCGATGCCGAGGCCGGCCAGCGCGGTCGTCATGTTGAATCCCAGGCTGCCCAGCACCGCCAGCACGCCCCCCACAAAGATGACGGCCTTCACCAGTCGCTCGCCCAGCAGCACCAGCGATCCCGTACCCGCATGCCCATAAGACAGCGCCCGATTGCGCACGCGGCGCAGCGACCAGCGTACCGCGCGCCAGAAAATCCACGTCGCGCCGATGATCAGCGCCACGGATGTGAGCTGAAAGTAGTAATGCCGCGGCAACAGCGGCATGCCCAGGTAGCGCGCGAACCACTGATGAGCGATGGTTCCGGCCAGCAACCATGCCGGCCCGGAAACCTCGCGCCAATTGGCGACATCGACGTGACCGCGCCGCCGCGCCCACCAACGCACTGGAATTTCCAGCAGCGCGATCACCAGCCACCCGAGGGCGGCAGCCACCGGCGCCGCCAGCAGCAGCGCCAGCCACTGCCACAACGGCATTCCGGCCAGCTGATGCTTCACCAGCACGCCGGGGAGCTTGTGCTCAACCTGGCGAGCTTCGGCCTGATCGTAGAGTTCCGGAACTTTGGTCAGCGTATCGGATGAAATCAGCCAGATCTTGCCCGCGCTGGGATCGCTCACGCGCACCACTTCCAGGTCCGCTTCCACATCGCCCGACGCCATGGCCCCAAGCTTCTGCCGTCCCAGCGGAACTCCCTCCTGCGGAGTCCCCTCCGGCTGCATGCTCCATGCCCTGGGGCTGCCGCTGAACGCGTTGTTCAACACATAGTTGAGCTTCTCGGCCAGTTGATCGCCTTCCGATTGCCGCCGCGCCGCGCTCATCTGCAGATATTGGGCTGCGATGCTGTAGTCGCCCGATTGCGCCGCCTTCAGAAATCCCAGCACCGAGCTCTGCGGCGTCGTGCGACCCAGCGGGTCGGTCGGAGCACTCGTCGAATTCGCAGGTGTGGGCGAAGCCGGCTGCAACAACTGTTGCAGCGACGTCTGGGCAGAAGAGAAACACGCAGACAGACAAAGCAAGCAACTGAATATCGTTCGAAGAAAAAATGACGTTCTCGGAAAGGGTGACATGGCATTCTCCCGCCCGGCTCAGTGCGGGCGCGCGCGGACCGCGCAGAATTCGGAAGTGTGGGATTATTCTATCGAAATGACGAGCCGGAAATTGCTGCGCTGTAGCCCTGTGCTGTAGTGAAGAGGAGATCCGTATCAGGGCATGCCTTCAGACATGCCACACCAGTCGCCGGCGGAGCCGGCCTTAGGCTCTGCCGGAATCATCCCCGCTTCGGCCGGTAGATGTCCGTGCTGGTGCCGAAGAAAACCTCCGCCGACTCCATGATCGTCTCCGACAACGTGGGATGCGGATGAATCGTCAGCGCGACGTCCTTGGCCAGCGCCGCCATTTCCACCGCCAGCACGCCTTCGGCGATCATTTCGCCGGCGCCTACCCCGACAATCCCAACTCCCAGCACGCGTTCGGTGGCAGGATCAATGAGCAGCTTGGTCAGCCCCTCGGGACGATCGAGCGTAATGGCCCGTCCGCTGGCGGCCCAGGGAAATTTCGCGACCTTCACTTCGCGGTTCTCGCTCTGTGCCATGGTCTCGGTCAGCCCGCACCAGGCCACTTCCGGATCGGTGAACACAACCGCTGGAATGGCATTCGGTTCGAATGCGACCTTGTGTCCGGCAATCGCCTCCACCGCCGTGCGGCCCTCGTGCATGGCCTTGTGCGCCAGCATCGGCTCGCCCACCACGTCGCCGATGGCGTAGATAGAAGGATCGTCGGTCTGCAGTTGCTTGTTCACCTGAATAAATCCGCGCTCGCCGACCTGCGCGTGGGTACTTTCAAGGCCGGGGATTTCTGAATTCGGCTTGCGTCCCACGGAAACGAGTACGCGGTCGAAAACTTTCTCCTGCGTGTTGCCGTCTTTCCCCGTCAGCGTGGCGCGAATTCCATTGCCTTCGTCTTTCACCGCGGCGACAGTGGTGTTCAGCAGAATCGCTTCGAACATTTTCTCCAGCCGCTTGTGCAGCGGAGCGACCAGATCGCGATCCGCGCCGGGCAGCAATCCAGGGAGCATTTCCACGACGGTCACACTCGTGCCCAATGCGGCATACACAGATCCCAACTCGAGCCCAATGTATCCGCCGCCAACCACGAGCAAGCTTCCGGGAATGTCTTCGAGATTGAGCGCTCCGGTGGAGTCCATCATGCGGGGCGAATCGAGCTTGAGAGTTGGCACAATCGCAGGCCGCGAGCCGGTCGCGATGACGATGCGGTCAAACTCAAGTTGTTCTTCGGTCCCGTCGGATTTGCTGACGCGCAGCGTCGTGGAATTCTCGAACGCCGCTCTGCCCTGCACATATTTCACCTTGCGCTGCTTGGAGAGAATTCCCAGGCCGCCGGTCAGCTTCTTGACGACGCCCTCTTTCCACGAGCGCATGCGCGCCAGATCAATCTTCGGAGCGGTGAATTCAATCCCCCAGTCTTTCGCCTGATGCGACTCCTCAATCAACTTCGCCACATGCAGCAGCGCTTTCGACGGGATACAGCCGCGGTACAGGCAAACGCCCCCGGGGTTGATTTCCGGATCGATCAGCGTAACGGACATGCCGAGATCGGCGGCAAGGAAGGCAGCGGCATAGCCTCCTGGCCCGGCGCCGACGACGGCAATGTTCAGGTTCGTGGTTTCTGACATGAAGGCTTTTCACCACAGAGGGCACAGGGTTGCACAGGGGAACCCTGGGTGTTCCTCTGTGTAACCCTGTGCCCTCTGTGGTTCAAGATTTTGGTGTTCACCCCTGCACCGACAGCAAGAAAGGCTGCTCGAACGCCTCCGCAATCCAGCGCAGGAAGCGCGCTGCGTCGGCGCCGTCAATGAGCCGGTGATCGTAGGAGAGCGAAAGCGGCAGAATCAGCCGCGGTTCGAACTTTCCCGCCATCCACTCCGGCTCCATGCGCGAGCGAGACAGACCAAGAATCGCGACTTCGGGAAAATTCACGATCGGCGTAAACCCCACGCCGCCGATGCCGCCCAGATTGGTGATGGTGAACGTGCCGCCCTGCATCTCCTCGGGTGTCAGCTTCTTCTCCCGCGCCTTCTTCGAGAGTTGCGACAACTCCACCGCCAGCTCGACGATATTCTTCTTGTCCACGTCGCGAATCACGGGAACCAGCAGCCCGCGGTCGGTGTCGACGGCCACGCCGATGTGGATGTATTGCTTATAGATAATCTCTTCCTTCTCCAGGTCGATGCTGGCATTGAACTGCGGAAAAACCTTCAGCGCCGCCGCGCAAACTTTCAGCGCGATGGCCGTGACCGTCATTTTGCCGCCGGCCTCTTCTGCTTTCGGCGCAAAGCGGGCGCGCAGTTGCTCGAGCTCGGTGATATCGGCGCGATCATGCTGTGTGACATGGGGAATCGTGTTCCACGACTCGGCCAGATGCTCGGCCGTTTTGCGGCGAACCCCACGCATCGAGACGCGCTCAATCTTGCCCCACTTGGCAAAATCTGGAAGCTGCGGCTGCGCGAAGTGTCCCGCACGCGGCGGAGCCTGCACCGCCGCCGCCGACAGCAGCGCTTTCGCACAAGCCTTGACGTCATCCTCGCTGATACGTCCGCCCGGGCCCGAGCCTTTCACCTCATAAATATCAACACCCACTTCGCGCGCCAGCCGCCGCACACTGGGAGCGGCAGGAATGGGCTGGCGCTCCGCTCCAGCGACCTTGCCCAGCTGCACTGGCATGCTGAACACCGGCGCCGCCGGCTGCGGCTGGTCGGGAGGCAGCGCCTGCTCCTCCGTTTTTCCCTCGGCGCGAATCGCGGCCTGAAACGCCAGCCGCGCCCCGTGCTGCCCGGAAACGTGCTCGACCGGAGCCGTGCGCGGCCGCGCCGGCTCGGGCTTGGCAGCGGGTCCGCCTTCAAGCGTGAAGATCACCTGCCCGACCTTGACCTTCGTGCCCTCTTTGACCTTGATCTCCTTCACCACGCCGCTCACCGACGAGGGCACCTCCACCACCGCTTTGTCGGTCTCGAGTTCCATTACCGGCTGGCCTTCGGCAACTTTTGTTCCGGGAGCAATCATCAGCCGTACGAGATCGCCTTCGGAAATGTTCTCGCCGAGTTCGGGAAGCTTGAATTCACTGGCGCCTGACGAAGCTGCAGCTGGCGCGCTGGGCGCGGGAACCGCGGGCATCGCCTCTGGCTTTGCAGCCGGGGGCGGTGCTTTTTGCGGAGCCGGGCCCGGCGCCGCGGCAGCGGCCTGGCTGGATGCTGCTAAGGAAGATTTCGCTTCCGCGCCGTCAACGGTGAAAATTACCTGCCCGACCTTGATCTTGTCGCCTTCCTTGACGCGAATCTCCTGCACCGTCCCGCTCACGGACGACGGCACCTCAACGACCGCCTTGTCGGTCTCCAGTTCCATGACCGACTGCCCGGTGCTGACCGTCGCGCCCGGTGCAATCATCAGGCGCACCAGATCGCCTTGTTCGATATTTTCTCCCAGCTCCGGAAGTTTGAATTCAATCACGAAACGATTCCTATCATTGAGTAATTGTGTGATTGAGAAATTGGGAAATTGAAAACGTCAATTTCTCAATTACCAAATTCCCCAATTGCTCAATTTGTTAGCTCACCGCCGGATTCGCCTTCTCTGGATTGATCCCCAGTTCCTGGATCGCGCGCTTCACCACATCGCTGCCGATTTTGTTTTCGCGCCGCAGCGCTCCCAGCGCCGCCAGCACGATGTGCTTGGCGTCAACTTCAAAGAAATCGCGCAGCGCCGCGCGGTTTTCGCTGCGCCCGAAGCCGTCGGTTCCCAGCGAAACCAGTTGCCCGGGAACCCACTTGGCCACGCTCTCGGGCAGCACCTTCATGTAGTCCGACGCCGCGATGAACGGCGCCGCCGCATCCTTCAAGGTCTGCGTGACGTAAGGAACCTTCGGCGCCTCCGCCGGATGCAGCATGTTCCAGCGCTCACAATCGTTGGCATCGCGATAGAGCGCCTTGTAACTGGTCACGCTCCACACATCGGAAGCCACGCCGTAATTCTCTTCCAGAATCTTCTGCGCCTTCAGCACTTCGAACATGATTGTCCCGCTGCCCAGCAGTTGCACGCGCAACTTGGCGTCGCTCTTCGTCGAAGCCTTGAACTGGTACAGACCCTTCAGGACTCCCTCGCGAACACCGGCCGGCATCTCGGGCATGGGCAGCGGCTCGTTTGTCACCGTCAGGTAGTAGAAGATCGATTCCTGATCGACGTACATGCGCCGGATGCCTTCCTGCACGATGATGGCGATCTCGTAGGCGAACGCCGGATCGTAAGCCAGCAGATTCGGCACCGGAAGCGCCAGCACGTGGCTGTGCCCATCCTGATGCTGCAAGCCCTCGCCCGCGAGAGTAGTTCGCCCCGCCGTGCCGCCCACCAGAAATCCGTGGCAGCGCATGTCGGCCGCCGCCCAGATCAGATCGCCGATCCTCTGGAAGCCGAACATCGAGTAATAAATAAAGAACGGAATGGTGTTGATCCCGTGATTTGCATACGCTGTTCCGGCCGCGATGAACGAGCACACCGAGCCCGCCTCGGTGATTCCCTCCTCCAGAATCTGCCCGTTTTTCGCCTCTTTGTAGTAGAGCAGCGTGTCCATGTCGACCGGCTCGTAATTCTGGCCGACACTCGAATAAATTCCCACCTGGCGGAAGAGAGCTTCCATGCCAAACGTGCGCGCCTCGTCGGGCACGATGGGCACGATGTATTTCCCCTGCTCGGGATCACGCAGCAGCTTCGCCAGCAGCCGCACGAAGACCATCGTGGTCGAAGCCTCGCGTCCCTCCGTCCCTTTGTGAAATTCTTCGAAGAGCGAATCGGGAAACGGCTTCAGCGGCGTGGCGCGCACCTTGCGCGTCGGCATGTATCCACCCAGCTGCTGGCGCTGCGCCTGCATGTACTTGATTTCCGGGCTGTCGTCGGCCGGACGGTAGAACGGGGCGTTGTGCAGTTCGTCGTCTGGGATGGGAATGCCGAAGCGCGAGCGGAACATCTGCAGCTCGTCGTCATTCAACTTCTTCTGCTGGTGCGTGATGTTTTTGCCCTCGCCCGCTTCGCCCAGCCCGTAGCCCTTGATCGTCTTCGCGAGGATGATTGTCGGCGATCCTGTGTGATCAACCGCCGCCTTGTACGCCGCATGCACCTTGATGGGGTCGTGCCCGCCCAGCCGCATGCGCGCCAGTTGCTCGTCGGAGAGATGCTCCACCATTTTCAGCAGCCGCGGATCGGTACCAAACAAGTTGTGCCGGAAGTACGCGCCGCTCTCGACAAAATATTTCTGATACTGCCCGTCGCTGACCTCGCCCAAACGCTTGACCAGGAGCCCGTCGCGATCGTTCTGGATGAGGCTGTCCCAGTCCGTGCCCCAAATGACTTTGATGACGTTCCATCCCGCACCGCGGAAAATTGCTTCCAGTTCCTGAATAATCTTCCCGTTGCCGCGCACCGGCCCGTCCAGCCGCTGCAGATTGCAGTTCACCACAAAGATCAGGTTGTCCAGCTTCTCGCGTGAACCCAGCGTGATCGAGCCCAGCGACTCGGGCTCATCCATTTCGCCGTCGCCCAGAAACGCCCAGACCTTTCCGCCGGTCGACTGCTTCAGCCCGCGATTCTCCAGATACCGGATAAAGCGCGCGTGATAAATCGCCTGAATCGGCCCCAGCCCCATCGAGACCGTGGGGAACTCCCAGAAATCCGGCATCAGCCACGGATGCGGATAGGAACTCAGCCCGCCGCCCGGCTTCAGCTCGCGGCGAAAGTTCTCCAGCTTCACTTTGGGGATGCGGCCTTCCAGATACGCCCGCGCATACATCCCCGGCGCGGCGTGGCCCTGGAAATACACGATATCGCGATCGCCGGTTTCGGTCTGCGCATGCAGAAAGTGATTGAACGCTACCTCGTAGAGCGTGGCTGCCGAAGCGAACGTCGAAATATGTCCGCCGATCCCTTCCTGAATCTTGTTTGCCCGCACCACCATGGCGAGCGCATTCCAGCGCACCAGGCTCTTGATGCGGCGCTCCATTTCCTGGCTTCCGGGAAACGGCGCCTGCTGCCGCGAAGGAATCGTGTTCTGATATGGCGTGGTGGCCGAGAACGGCAGGTTGATCCCCGCTTCGCGCCGCGCGTGCAGCGCCAACTGCTGCAGCAGTCGCCCGGCCCGATTCGGCCCGCCTCTCTCCAGCACATAGTCGAGTGAGTCGACCCACTCCCTGGTTTCCACTACTTCTAAGCCGTCAGTTTCTGTCTGAGCCACGTCAGGTTTCTCCGTCGCAGAAAGCGCAATGCTTCATCATATTCAATCGCGAGGATTTTTGCTGGAGGAATGGCCGGTGAATTTACCACGAAGGACACGAAGTTTCACGAAGTGAAAGCGCACGACTGGTGATGCTTTTGTGAACGGCCGGGCTTCGTCTTTGCCCTTTACTTCTCGCCGAAATACATCTCCGCGACATGTTTGGCAATCCGGCTCGGACTCGATTCCGCCAGATTGTCCAGCGCCACGACGGTCAAGTGATCGTCGACGTAGCGGTCGATGGTTGTCTGAAATCCCTGCCAGGCGCCGTCGTGACGAATGCACCGGTGGCCGTGCCGCTGCTCCACGAACCAGCCAAACCCGTAGTCTCCCTTGTTCACCTGCCCGTTCTTCAGCTTGACCGGAGTCCACATCAACTCCAGGCTCGAGCGCTTCAGCAGTTTCTCCGTGTACAACGCCACGTCCCATTTCGCGAGATCGAGAATCGAGAAATACAGGCTCCCATCGGCGATGGTATTGATCATCGGCGCCACCCATTCCTGATTCTTCAGCTCGCCCTTTACCAGCCGGTACCCCGCGGCGCGATTGGGAATGATGTCGGCCTCGCTGATGATGCGCGCGGTCTGCATGTCGAGCGGCTTGAAGATCCGCTGCTGCAAGAAGTCGCCATAGAATTCTCCCGTCACGCGATGAATCAGAATGCCCAGCGTCAGATATCCCAGGTTGCTGTATTCCCAGCTCGTGCCCGGCGGATAAGCCAGCGGAATTCCTTCCACCACTTTCAGTTCCTGATCCTCGGTCCAATCCTTGCGAAAATCAAAATCCTTCGGATAATCGCCAAAACCGGCGGTATGACTGAGCAGCTCGCGCACCGTCACTTCCTTCCACGCAGCCGGAGCGTCCGGAAAGTACTTGGTCAGCGGATCATCCAGTCCAACCTTGCCCTCCTCGACCAGCATCATGACCGCGGTGGCCGTAAACTGCTTTCCCATCGATCCCGACTGAAAGACCGTCTCCGGCTTCACCGGCACTTGCAGCTCCACGTTGGCCAGTCCGTAGCCTTCAGCGCGTACGATCTTGCCGTCCTTGATGACGAGCAGCGACAGCCCGGGAATGTGCTGCCGCTGCATCTCAGCCTTGACGTAGTCGGCGACCGCCGTGTCGGAGCTCTGCCCCCGCGCGCAGGTACCTGCCAGCAAAGCAGAAATTAAGAGGAGACGCACGGTTGCGGAGAAGCGCGAAATATGGCGATAGCCCATGGCGATCCTTGAGAGGTTTGACGGAAAGCTGAGTTGCGGTTCTAGAGTCTATCGACTGTGACCATTTCGTATCAAGCCTGTCGCGTGGCAGCTCGCCCATCAACCGTCAGACCAGAACTCGTCTCAACCATAGGACCCCGGGGAGAAGAACCGCTCACCTCAGGGACTAAAGTCCAGTATTGATGTGCCCCTTGGCGGCACGACTGAAGTCGTGCCCTTACCAAAAAAATTTACGAGATGGACTGAAGGCTTTACCGGGTTTCCACATCATTCGGCGTAGCCTGCACCCCGAACCCTCCAGAATTAACACACTGTTAACATTCACGTGACCTTTCCGTAACCGCTTCGCACCATACTGCTTGCGACTCTTCTGCCGCCGCCACGGCGGCTTTCCTGCACCGCAGCTTCGAACCGTTGGGAGATTGTCATGACCCGATCTATATCCCGCGCTGCCTTCCTGTCGATTGTGCTCATCCTCTCCGCCTCCGCTTACGCGAGCTCCGGAGAGCTGCTGAATTTCTCGGGTCTCGGCGATCTGCAGCAGGTGGGCAACTTCTACAACGGGAGCGGCCTGACCAGCACGCCCAATTTCGGTGTCACGTTCTCGTCCAATTTCTACGGATTGCTCCCCGCTCCCGCCGGCCACGGCAACTATGCCAAGACTCCCACCGGCCAGCCGGCGATCTTTATTTGCGGCGCTACCTGTGGCTCAGGCGCAGGCATGATGGCGACTGGAACGATGAATGTGAATTCGGGATTCAGTAGCGGATTGAACTTCTTCTATTCCTTCCTGGCCACCAAGCCGGGCCAGACCGAAACCGTAACGGTTTGGAGCGGCGCCAACGGCACCGGAACCGTCCTCGCCACCATCTCCCTCTCCTCCAACGCCTGTTCGGGGCCCGTTTTCTACTGCACCTGGTCCACGGTCGGGCTCTCGTTTTCAGGCACTGCCCACTCTGTAACCTTCACCGGCCCGGCCGATCAGCTGGGACTCTCCGACATCACCGTCGGTTCCAGTTCGACCGCCGTCCCCGAGCCCTCCTCCATCTACCTTCTGGGGACCGGCCTGGCCGGTATTTCTTTGGGCAGCCTGCGTCGCTACTTTGTCGGGAAACGGTCGTAGCACGTATTAGCGATCGCCGAGAGTGCCTCTGTAAACTCGGGGGCCTTACTGCTCCGCCACGCTCACGCCCGGATGCTTGTTCGTCGGCGACTCATCAATGAAGAAGATTACGTTGCCGTTGGTGACCGAGACCACTCCGCCTCCGAAGGTCCCCGTGCCGTTCGTATTGACCGTGTACGAGGCGTTCAACGCCTGGTTCGGCTGCAGCAGATAACACTGCGACGACGGCAAACAGTAGTAACTCGGATCACCGTAGTCCGCATCCTGCAGAAACGGCGGGTTGCCCGTGCCGGACCCCAGGTTGCCGTTCGTGGTCGAGTTCGCCAAGGGAGTTGCGAACACGTCGCCCTCGACATTCGGCGTCAACGCATCCATGCTTTCGTCGCTGCCGTAGGCATAGTTGCCGGCAATGAATAAGTTCGCGAACGGCGGCGGCGGAGCTGTGGTTGACGTCTGGAACTCGAGCACTCCTGATTGCGCCGTATTGTCGGTCCCCACCAGAAACCCGGTCACGCAGCTGGCGGGCACGCTGCAATTGCTGCGCGTTAGATTTCCCGGCGCTGGAATCACATACGCCACAATCGGATGCGCTCCGATCGTCTGCCCCTGCTGCGGCGCGGTCACTGGCGCCCGCCCGCTGTGGGCATCCACCAGGTACACGCCCGACACCGTGGTCGTGGACAGCGTGGCTGCCTGATCTTCAAACACCGTTCCGCTTACGTCTCCCACTCCGTCGAAGTTGAGCACTCCGACGCTCACATCCGGGCCCGACGCGGCCAGTCCGCTGATATGGAAGATGTGACTGTTTTCGAGCGCCGCCGTGCTGAAGCTGCTCGCGGTTGTGATCGCCTCGCCGCCGATCACCGGATGCCCCGCGCTCAAAGTGTCCGTGGTCGCCAGCAGCACTTCATTCTTGCTGACGACGTATCCCGCCACGTCCAGGCTGGCCTGCCCGACGCTGACCGATCCCGTGATCCGCCCATTCGCATCCGCGTTGCTGTACGTGCCCGAACCGCCTGTCAGCTGCGTTCCCAGCGTTCCGCCATCATCGAAGTCGGCCGCGACCGCGCTCAACGTCCCCGAACTTGCCTGGAACGATCCCGCGATCGCATAGTGCTGCTTGGCTGCGTCGCCTCCACTCATCCCGAACGCATACGGCCCGCTGAGCCCTCCGGAAAAACTCGTCGAGTCCTGCGCCCGCAGGATTCCCGTGGCCCGCGTGCCTTTGCCGGTCGTGTCGTCGAACTCGATGATCCGCCCCGTCGTATAGTTGCCGAGCGGCTGGTTGTTGTTGCCGACGCCGCAGCCGAACTGGCTCGTGCTGGTTAGCTGATTCTGCGTGAAGTGATTGGAGCAGCCTCCCAGCGTGAACGAGAATGTCGCGGGCGCGACTGCTTTCCCCGTCGTCGTATCCGCCAGCGCGAGGGTCATGCAGCCGCGGCTGTAGTCGCTGACGCTCGGCGGAATCCCACCGGCCTCGTTCAAAGTGAACGAAAGGTTGCCCACCACATACGAGCTGCCGCTGGTCTGCACCGTGAGCTGCTGGTGGCCGCCGCTGCGCGTCACATCCAACGTTCCTCCGGTGATGTTCCCCACCTGCCCGTCAAACCCTACGCTCCCTGCGATGACGACAGGCCCGTTCGCGTCAAAGCCGCGCAGCACGAATGCCATCGGTCCCTGCACAAACGTATCCGCGTTGAGGGCGAGAGTCTGCGCCTGATTGGCTTGCGAGCACGGCACCAGCGGCAGATCAGACATGTTATTCATGTTGGCCAGCGTGACCGCCGGATACGGCAGCTGGCTGTCATACACCTTGAATTGCGTCAAGTAACAGCCCGTCTGGGGGTTGCCGTTGCACGAGTCGGTTTGCGCTAGATCGTCTCCATTGCCGGGAGTGCCTGAGATCGTGACCGAGCTCGCACTCGAAAGAGTCGATGCGCCGCCTAGCGGACAATCAAAATTTGGCTGTGCAATCGCATTCAGCTCCAGCCCCGGAGGAAGCGACGTCGGCCCTGGTATGCCTTCCGGAGGATTCTGACACCAGAAATAGGGCGCCTGTCCCCCGGACGCCGTTAGCGCAGTCGGCGGATAGGGAACGCCCTGATCGCCATTCTGCTCGTCGTTGAGCGCGTTCGGATAAGGTGATACCTGCACTTTGAGCGTGGCAGGGACCACCACGACGTTGAAGCTCGCACTGGCGCACGGGGCGTTCGTTTGCGTTGGATTGCAACTTGCCGGTGCGGTCGAATCGGAAACCTGAACCGTAAACGCAGTGCAGCCCGGTGCGGTGGGCGTTCCCTCGATGGAAATCGTCGACGTGTCATTGCCCGGCGTGAGCGCCAACCCCGGCGGCAACGAGCCGGCCGAGACTTGCCACGCGTATGGCGGCACTCCACCGGTCGCGCTCAACCCAGTACCCCCCAGGATTCCGAATGTTCCGACTTGCAACGCTCCCTGCGCCACGCCATTCACTTGCGACGCCGTGGGGAAGATCACCGTGCCTGGGCTGGGGCAGCATGTAGTCTGACCCTGCGCACAGCCAGGAGGCGCCGTCCCGCTGGTCAGGCTGTAAGTGAAAATGCTGGCATTGGCAATGCTGGGCAGCGAGCCGGATAGGAAGACCGCCAGCGCCGCGGAGTTGCTCGACGCCGACGCCGTCACCACGTCCTGCTGGCACGCACCAGTCGCCTGTGGCGCCACATACGTCGCTGTGGTTCCCGATGCCGTCAGGCTTCCGCCGGAGAATCTTCCTGCGGGTTTCAGGTTGCCGCATCCGCTCTGCAGAGTCCATGTGGCTCTCTGGCTCACCGTCATGCTCAGGCTTTCCCCGAAGTCGAGCGTCGGACTCGACGTTGGCGAAAGAAACTGAAGCCCCGGCGGCGGAGCGCTTTTGGAACTGGAGCAGCCCGTCAAGACCCAACACAGAACTACGCTACAGATGCACAGGCAGATGCGAACCTCTCGACGCGCGCTCGTCACCACTACAATCCTCCTTGCTTGAACCAGACTGGCAACTATGAGTGCTCTGCACTCGGCAATTGGCTCGCGAATTCTTCGTCGCAATTTTGTCTACCGCGGATTTGGCATGGAACCATTGCCGCTGTTGCCAGCTACGGAAGCCTTGCTGGCATCCGGCGCCGCAGTTTCCTGCAGTCTTTCCTTGATCCAATCGAACAGCCGCCCTCCGCCTTCGTGTTCGCCCAGATCCGACTCCCCCTCAAAGCGCACAACTGACGCCTGCTTGGGCGCTGCTCCCTTCACCTTCTCCTTGACTTCTATGGGCGTGGAGTCGCCTTCACGCACCTGCTGGATGCGAATAGGGATCTTCAACTGCGGCAGCCATTGGACGGGGTCCAGCGGCGCCACCCGCTTCAGAAAATCCGGCTTCACGTATGCGGCATGGTCCGGGTCCTGCTGCACCAGCACCGACTTCGCGAGAAAATCCGGCCAGTCTCCCCACGGCTCCAACGCGTCCACTGCTTTGATCCGCGAATCGGCGGCGGCCGCGAGAATGGCGACTGTGCCTCCCGATCCCTCTCCGAACATGCCCACGCGATTCATATCGAGATCGCCGCGCTCCGCCAAATAATCGAGGATGAACTTGACGTCGTGCACCGTGCTGCCCACCGCCTCCTGGAGTTCGCTCACGAACCACTGGTTCATGGGGCGGTCATGAAAGCGATGGCCCGAGAGCGCGGAGACGAATCCCACAGCGGCCACCCCGCCGCTGGTCACGCGCGACGCCCAGCGGTCGTTCTTGAAGCGGCCCGTGTCCTGATCGTAGCCGTAGAGGTAAAGCACCACCGGCGGCTTCGTGACTCCCTTGGGCTCGATGATCCAAAGGTCGAGCGGATCGCCCGGCCGCCACTTCACCTGCACCAGCATGCGAGTAAATGTGTCCTGCTGCTCGGTCTCGGCGACCAGAGGTTTCTCCGGCTCCAATTTGCTGGTTCCGATCTCCAGCGAGCTCCAGTCCTCTTGAATCGTCTCGTAGAGCGGGATTCCAGCTTTCATATCCATACCGGGCACATCCGCGGCGGGCGATGGAGCCGGCTTGGAACCTTCCGACGACTGCGCCGCGCTGGCAGCGGGCCCGGCTTTGCCAGTAGACGCCGATCCCGCTTGGACCGCCGGCGCAGAGGCGGGTTGTTGCGCAAAGCTGCCGCTGCAGATAAACAAAAGAACACAAAACTGAAGGAGCTCGAGCAGACCATGCCTGCATGATTCCGATTTCACAAAACGCATTGCGCACTCCTTACGATCATGATCGCAGTGTGGAATTCGACCTAATCCAAGAAACAGACCGGGGAAAACGAGGAGCAACGCGCCCCCCGCTTTCCCCCAGCCGCTAGAGATTCCAGCAACCACCCTGCTTACTGGCGGAGGCCGTAGATTTCAGACGGATACGTGAGGCCGTTGACCTTCACGCCGTTGAAATCGAGGAAGAAGTCGACGTCGGACTGCACGGTCAGCACCGAGCCGCCCGCATCGCCTCCCGTATCCACCAGGCAGGTTGCCGCTGAGGCTTTGCCGCCCTGAATTTGAACGGCGGTGAAGTTAAACGACGGCGCACAGCCTTTGTGGCCGTTGTTCGGGCTGATACCCGATTGCAGGTAGTGCGAACGGAACACTCCCAGGTTCAGAGCGCCGGTCGGGAAAGCTCCTCCTTGCTTGTAAGGCAACCCCGTGACGTTGTTCAGGAACGGAACGAAGTCGGAGAGTTGCTCGGCTGAGCCCGGAGCTGCCTCCTTTTGGGCTTGGCCGACCACGTTGATGACGCCTTCCGGCGTGACCTGCCCGCCCAGCGTCGCCGTCGCAGCGGAGGCGCCGAAGGTCGCCAGACGCAGCAAGGACCACAGTGGATACGTGCCGTCATAGATGTGAGAGAACGGGAGCTGGGCGCACTGGAATGTCGCCGCACTTCCCTGAATGCCGCCGCACTGCGGGAACTGGTACGCGCCGGTGGCATTCTCGCCAGCGACCGAGCCGCCCGGACTTGAGAAAAGCGGATCGATCGAGTCCACCGTCAGGTAGTGCCCAATGTAGTTGGAGCACGTGACGTTTCCGCTGGTGGAGCTGGCGCAACCGGAGGCGCCGGGCTTGAAGTTGGAGTAGCCCCAGAAAGAATAGCCGATCTTGTCTGGGAGGGCGCCGCCGGTGGTGATTGTCCCCAGCGTCGCTTTCACTTCTTCGCCGGTTCCAACCGTGCGGGCTTTGAACCCTGGAGTCGAGCCGTTGCACTTGCTGGTCTGAACCCAGAGTGGGTCGCCGCACTGAGCCGTTCCATTTGGAGCCGCCGCCGAGCTGCCGGGGCAGCCTGCGCCCGTATTGAAGTTGGTGGCAGGGCCTAGCGGCAGGTTGTTGCGGACGTCAAGTTCCTGGCCGCTGGACTGATCGCTGATCCAGGCTGTCGTGTTGATGCGATTCTGCTGAACGATCAACCCCGTAGCCGTCAGGTCGCTCCCCGTCCACTCGCGCACACCGGTGTACTCGAAAGCGTTGTACGTGCCCGAGAGCAGTTCGCGGAGGTTCACCTGAATCGGTTGGCCTGCACCCGCAATCTTTCCGGCATACCCCGCCGGCGTCGGCGTAGTTGGGAGGAGGTCCCCCGTGCAGGAATCGGTGCCGTCAAAGATGTGCGCCAGCACCTTGCGATTGATGTTCTTGAACAGGTAGCCAGTGCTGTTGCCGGTTTGCTGCACGCCAAATCCCAGGCTGTTCGTGCTGTCGGCGTTGTTGACGAAGACGACCAACGGAGATGCGCCGAGAGACACCGTCGTATACGCCGGTACGGGAGTCGCGCCGGTATAAGGATCTGCTCCGCTCAGCGCAAAATTCAGCACAAAGAACACGCTGTTCTGGCCGAACGCGTCAAAAAGCGGGCAGCCCACGGTCGCCGCCCCAGTGCCAGTGGAGCCGCAGGCGGCCTGGTTGTAGCCTAGGCCGGTTAGGCCGTTGGTGGTGTTGTACGAACTCAGTGCGCGCGTCGTCGCGAACAGAGCATCTTCCGGTCGCACGTCGGTGTGCCCGCTGTTGAAGAAGCAGTAGTGAGCATTGGTCCCCACCGTCTTGTTGGTGTCGAGCGTCTGGCCGCAAAATGCTGGCGGCAGTTGCTGCACTCCGCCTACGCTGGTGGGCGTTGGCTGTGTAACCAGGAAGGTGGAAATGGGCGTGGGAAGCGTGGCGGAGCCGGCGCAGTTCTTGCCGAGTACCACTTGGTTCACGCAGGTGTTCAGTTCCCAGCTGGGGGATTGCGTGGTGTCATGGTTGCCGAAGCAATCGGCCTCGAGGCCGACAAATCCGGTAGGCACCTTGCCGTAGCAGAAGAAATCCTTGTTGCCCTGCACGGAATCTGCCTGCCAATCGATGAAAACGTTGCAGGTTGCGGCGCTGTCATACAACACCGCAGCCTTGAGACCTTTGTCGACCGTGTTCACGCCCGTCCGCGCGTCGAGGATCTCGGCGTCGGAGCGCATCCACACGTTGGTCGGCGCGGTGTACCCGGTTTCCAGCGCGAGCGCATCTGCGGCGGCGTAGGCGAGGGTGTTGAACTGGGCAGAGGAACCGATGCCGTTGTAATGGATATTGAGCCCCGTGCTACACGGTGTTGCGGCAAAACTGGCGGTGGCCAGCAGCACTGTCGCCACGAGCGACAGCGCGAGTACTAGCATCTTTTTCGACATTCTCGTGTCTCCTTTGTCGTTTGTCGTTAGTCGTTTGCACTGAGTTGACCGGTGGTGGAGTTGCGATAGCGGACGAATTGGTTTGGACCTCTCTCCTCTTGTTCTGGAACACTCACCCTCACGAGCACACTGACAAAACCAGGGTTGAGTTGGTTGAGACGTGGGTTTGCACACAACGCTTGCGCAGGAGAACTATCGTGGAAGCTGGTTACGGCAGAATGACCGCTAAATTAAAAGGAAGTGAATTTCTTGGCGGGAACTCCGTTATTGTGGAAAAACCGGCCCAAAAGCCGCACTGCGTGCGCCATCCCATCGTTCATGCGAAATTAACTTCCGCTTCATAGTTCTGTAACAATCGCCCTTTAGGCTTACCGCTCAATCTCGTCGTGGGCTGCTCGGCTGCTGCTCCCAGTCTCAAAGCATTACTTCTCCTGGCATCGGGTCTGGAGGTCTTTTGTGAAGGTTCCCCGCTCTTTTTTCCCTGCGTGGGCGGCGTTCGGCGCCCTGGCCGGCATACTCCTTGCGTCTGCCATTCCTGCGATGCCGCAGAGCCAGGGCGCATCTGTGCACGGGACAGTCATCGTCGGCTCGGGCGCGCCCGTCGCCAACGCCACCGTGACCTTGGAAGGAACTGCCGGAGCACAGGCCGCGACCACCAATGCCGACGGCAAGTACTCCCTTGCCGGACTCGGAGCGGGCGACTGCCAGATCAGGATCAGTGCTCCCGGTTTTGATCCCTTTGTGGTGCAGGCCTCGATCACGGCCGGCGCGAACCGCGAAATCGACGCTGTACTTACGCCGACGCCGCCGGCCCTCGCGCCAGCACCCGCTCCGGAAGCTCCCGCCGCGGCGGCTCAACCGACTGCGCAACAGCCGCTCGACGCTCAGCCCAGCACACCGCAGCAGACTCCGCCCCAGCAGGCGACCGCGCCGAGCACTGTCGCCGGGCCCGCGCAGGCATTGACGGTCAAGGCTGAAAAAGGCAAAGCTGCGCTCTACGGCATTGCCACCGACCAATCGGGCGCCGTGATCCAGGGCGCCACCGCTACCGCAACCGGCCCATCCGGAGCTGTCACTGTCAACGCCAATTCGCTTGGTCAGTACGTGTTCAACGGGCTCGCGCCCGGGCAATACAAGTTGTCCGTCTCCGCGCCCAACTTTGCTGCTTTCGACACCGACGTCACACTGGCTGCCAATCAGGCCCTCGAACTCGACGCCACCATCCAGCCCAAGGGGAATGTCACGGAAATTGAAGTGAAGACCGGCGGTCCCACCGAAATTCAGACCGAGAGCGCGCACATCGAGGGCACGCTCACGGAAAAAGAAGTTCTGCAGACCGGGCTCAATGGCCGCAACTTTACTCAGCTCATCGCCCTCGCCCCCGGCGTGAGCAATCAGACCGGGCAAGATGAAGCTCTGGTGGGTGTAAAGGGCAGCGTGAAGTACAGCGTCAACGGCGGACGCGTCGAGTACAACAACTTCGATGTCGATGGCAGTGATGTGCTCAACGCCGGCCTCAACGGCGCCGAGAGCACGTTGATGGTCTACCCCAGCCTCGATTCCATTCAGGAAGTGAAGGTTCTCACTTCCAACTACGGAGCGCAGTACGGCCGCAGCGCTTCAGGCACCGTCCTGGTAACAACCAAGTCCGGTCAGCCCGCCTTCCATGGTGGTCTGTACGATTTTGTACGCAATGAATTCTTCAACGCGCGCAACTACTTCGACCTGACCCCCAAGGCTCCGCTCTACCGCCGCCAGGATTTCGGCGGCACCTTCGGCGGGCCGGTCTATATTCCCGGCGTCTACAACGCCAAGAGAGACAAAACGTTTTTCTTCTGGTCGGAAGAGTTTCGCCTGGAGAAGACTCCGCAGGAATTCAACCAGGCCGTGCCTACCCTGACCGAGCGCACCCTGGTAGCCGGCACAGGCGCAAACAACTGTCCCGCCAACGCCACCTGCGCCAACTTCAGCGACGTCTGTCCCCTGGCCGGAAGCGGCGCTTCCACCGTGGATCGCAGCCAGTTTCCCGATTGTCCCAGCATCGCCGGCAACCAGCCCCTGCCCCTGGTTCCGATTTCCGCAACCAGCCAGGCCATTCTGAACACCGGCCTCATTCCATTGCCCAACTCGGCCGCCGGATGCAACTCCAGCCTCGCCGGCACGACCAACGTCCTCACCAACCAGCCCAACATCCCCTGCTATGTGGCCGTGATCTCGCCCTCCACGTACTGGCGTGAGGAACTCGGCCGCTTCGACCACAACTTCAGCCAGAATCTTCACTTCATGGCGCGCTACACCCACGACACCTGGGATACAACCGTAACCACTCCGCAATGGGGATTCGTGGTAAACAGCTTCCCCACCGTGGAGCAGCGTCTCAACGGCCCCGGCACCAGCGCAGTCGTCCGCCTCACCGACACCATCAATCCCAAGCTGCTCAACGAATTTGTCCTCAGCTACGTCAATGCCCACATCACTCTCAGAAACCAGAACGGCCCGGGGGCCAACTTCGTCAATCAGGTCGTTCCCGCATGCAACGCCTCCAACCCGGTTTCCGGCTGCATGAATTACATTTTCCCCAACAACGCTGGAGGCAAACCGCCGGGCATTCTCATTCAGGGCACCAACGCGCAATTCGGCGGCAACGGATTCAGTGTCGATCCCTCCTTCGCCCCGTGGGAACACACCAATCCCACTTACAGTCTGGCGGACGATCTGGGCATCAATCTCGGCCGCCATACCCTGCACGTTGGCGTTCAGCTCGTCGATGCGCAGCGCAGCGAGACCAACAACGCCATCGGAGCCGCGACCGGCGATCTGCAGGGTCTTCTCACCTTCAGCAATCAAAACAGCATCACCACTGGCAATGCCTACGCCGATTTTCTGATTTCTTCCACCCAGACTGCCAGCTCCTTCATCCAGAGCTATCAGCAGGACAGCGCTCAGCTCAAGTACTACAACAATTACTGGATCACTGAACCTTATATTCAGGATGAGTGGCGCGCCACCCAGCGCCTGACCCTCAATCTGGGCCTGCGTTTCAGCCTGTTCGGCAACTACCACGAGAAAAATGAGAACGCCTGGAACTGGGAAGCGAGCGCTTTCAATCCCGCGCTCGGGCAGGGCCTGACCATTCCCGCGATTCAGAATGTGAGTCTTGGCGCCGGGGGATATATCTCCAAAAACGACGGCCTCTTCACGCCCATTCCATTCGATCCCACGAACCTGAGCATGAGCAATCTCCCGCCTGTCCTGACCAACGGCCTGGTGCACTGCGGCGTGAACGGCGTTCCCTCCAGTTGTATGAGCACGCACCTGTTCAATCCGGCACCGCGGGTAGGATTTGCCTGGGATCCCAAGGGAGACGGCAAGACTTCGATTCGCGGCGGCTACGGTGTGTTCTTCGAGCACGGCACCGCCAAGGAAGCCAACACCGGCTCGCTCGAAGCCAATTCGCCGCTGGTGCTCACCATGACCGCGCCCTTTCCCGGTCCGTTTTCCTACTCCGCCATCGGCCTGGGCGGTTCGAACCGGACTCCGGTTGCGTTTCCGCTGGATGTAACGTCGATTCCGACCAAGACCATCTGGCCCTACGTGCAGCAGTGGAGCCTCAGCGTGCAGCGCCAGCTGCCCAAGGACATGATCGCCACCTTCGCCTACGTGGGCAGCAAGGGAACGCATCTCAGCGCTGAATTGCAGGTCAATCAGCTCAACCCGCCGCCCGTGGGGCCCGACGTCGGCATTTTCCCCAACGGCAATCCCTACGGCCCCGGCCAGCCGATCCTCACCGGACGCGGGCAGTGCAGCTTCAACCCCGGGCCGCAATATCCCCAGAACCTGAACGGAAGTTTCTTCAGCCCCGGCCCCACCACGCCCAACGTTTTCTTCGGAGATCCCGCTTTCAACAATCTGGCGGCCGCCTGCTACGGCACCATCAATCTGCTGGCCGGCAAGATCAACGCCACCGTGCCCGACCCCGGCCAGTTCCGCCTGTTCTTCGGCTTCCGCCGCATCCTCTCGCTGCAGGATATTGCTGACTCCCAGTATCACGCCTTCCAGACCACGCTGCGCCGCACTCGCGGTCCGCTCACCGTCGGAGTCTCATACACCTACAGCCACTCTTTCGACGACTCCTCCGATCGCTCCGACTCCAACTTCGTCAACTCCGCCAACATCCGCTCCAGCTGGGCAAGCTCCAACTTCGATCAGCGCCACCTGCTCAACTTCAACTACGTTTACGATCTCCCGAAGTTTGCCTCCAGCTTTCGCCGGTGGGTCAGCTACCGCGAGTCGCAGGACGCCGCCACCGACCCGTCCTCAGCCAAACCCCGGCCCGACTCCGGGTTCTTCCACACCGCGCTCGATGGCTGGCAGGTCTCCGGCATCACGACCTTCCAGTCGGGAACTCCCTTCAGCGTGATCAATGGCGGCAGCAACAATCTCGGCATCTCCGTTCTCGACAACGCGGGCATCGCCAACGGCGCCGGAACCGGCTCCTTCCCCGACGTGATCGCCAGCCCGCGCAGCACTCTGCCCACCGGCGTGAACCGCTTCAATTCTGAGAGCATCGGCCCGCTCCTCTACAACCCCGCAGCCTTCGCCGCGCCTCAAGGCCTCACCTTCGGCGACGCCGGCCGCAATTTCCTGAACAACCCGCACCGCATCAACTTCGACATGTCACTGTTCAAGACTTTCAAGATCACTGAAGGCAGCTCGCTCGAACTGCGCGGGGAAGCATTCAACATTTTCAATCACACCCAGTTCCGCATCTTCAATCCCAACATTGGCAACTCCGCCGAGAACACGGTCAGCTGCTACGGCGGCGGCGTCAGCGGGGTGCCCTTCACCGCCGCCGGCGGTGTGACACCCTCCGACCTGACCACCGGCAACCCCAACGGCCAGCCCAGTTTTGTCAATTGCACCGGCGGCAATTCGTTCCTGCATCCCATCGATGCGCATCGTCCCCGGACTATCCAGTTAGGCCTGAAGCTGAGCTTCTAGCCCGGTTTCGCCGGGAATGAAGGAACTTGATTAGGGAGGCAGATAAGCAAGGAGGAGGCGAGACCGGGAAGGGCACGACTTCAGTCGTGCCGCAAGGACCGAGAAAATGTTCGGGGGCTTTAGCCCCTGAGGGCGGCACAGCACATGTCCTCGCGGAGCCACAAATCGTCGCGATTCTCCGAGCAGGGATACGTCCTCCTCACCCTGCTCCTGATCGTTTCCTTGATGATCATCGCTACGGCCGTGGTCGTGCCCACCATCGCCTTCGAAATCCGCCGCGCCCGCGAAGAGGAACTGGTGCACCGCGGCGTGCAATACACCCGCGCCATCCGCCTCTACTCGAAGCACACCGGCAGTTATCCCGTCCGCCTCGAGCAGCTGCTCGGCGACTCCCAGACCCGTTACATTCGCAAGCTTTACAAGGATCCCATCACCGGCGGCGATTTCCGCCTCCTGCATCTTGGGGATGTGCAACCGAACAACTCGCCGGCCCAAGCGCCCGATTCGCAAGATTCCGCCGACGCGCCAGCCGCGGGTGATGGTTCGCAGCCTGCCGCGCCGCCCGCCGATCCGTCATCGAATCCCGCGCAGGCCTCCGTGACTTCCTTCAGCCAAAGCAATTCGCAATCGGGATTCACCCAGTTTGCCGGATCACAGAACGCGGCTGCGCAGGCTGGCTCGTCGCCCTTTGGTTCATCGCAATTTGGTTCATCACAGTTCGGCGCATCTCCGTTGGCAAACGCCCAGCCCGGCGCGCCCGGCCAGCCCGCCCAAGCCTACGGGGCCGCATCCCCAACGACCGATTCCGGCGACGCTCAGCCCGGGGGACAGTTGATCTTCGGCGTGGCCAGCTCCAGCAAGGCCAAGAGCATCCGCTCCTTCGATCACAAGGAACACTACAACGAGTGGTGGTTCTTCTACGATCCGCGCTTCGACCACGGCTACGAGATCAAGGGCCCCACTTCGATGAACATGCCCACGTTCCAGAATCCCGCGCAGCTCGGCCAGCCAGCCTCCGGCAGCGCCGGACAGCAGCCGCAACCTTTCTCGCAGCCGCAGCAACCACCCTCCGCCGGACCTTCGCAAACCCAGCCGCAGTGACGTCTTGGCCTCAAGACGAGGCGCTGCGAGTCACGGTTGAAGAGCACGTTCTGCATGCTCCATCATCTAACCATGGTGGGTACTCAGATAGGCCTTCACTTCAAGGTGTAACTGCAATGACTCGTAAAGGGCTGCCGGAACCGCCGACGATCTTCAACGGTGCGGTGATGACCACTGCTCCCGTGGCCGGAAGCTGATCGAGATTGCAAAGGCTGGCTAAGCCAAACTTACCGCTGCCGTGCATGAGGTAGTGGTTCGGAAACGGAGGATCGAAAGCAAACGCCTGGCCAGCGTCGGTTCCGACTGTTTCCACGCCGACGCCCAGCACGTCTCGGTCCTGAGCCAGCAGCGCGGAACTTTCGCTGGCTAATCCGGGTGTGTGCGGGCCGTTTTCCTTCGCGTTGATGTAGTCCTTTGGATCTTTCCGCTTAGACCAGTCGGTGCGCAACAGAACCCACGCGCCCACCGGGATGCGCCCGTACTTCTCCTCCCATTGCCGGATCCGCCCTGGCGTCACCAGATAGTTCGGGTCACGCGCCGCCTCGGCGCTGATATCGATCACACAAGCCGGACCGACAAATTTTCCCGGCGGTATACGGTCCACAGAGTTGTCGGGGAGATCCTTCCCCGAAACCCAATGGATGGGCGCATCGAAATGAGTACCCGTGTGCTCGCCAGTCTCAAATCCGTTCCAGTACCAGGCAGGGCCGCGCTCATCGTAGTGCGACAGTTCCCAGATCTTGAATGCGGGTGTGTTGTTGAACTGCGCCGGCAGTGGCAGCAGCGGCGTCTGCGGACTCAAAGGCTGGGTAAGATCTACCACGCGCAACCTTCCAGTAGCGAGTTCTTCAAGCAGTTGGGCCAAGACTTCAGACATTCGTACTCCTTAGTGGCGCCTCGTACGGCTGGCGAACTGATTTTCGGCACCGGCGGGCACACTGGATCACCGGTTCTTTAACGACTGGATATAGCGGCGGAACTGGAAACGATTCTCCAACAAGGAGATATCGGTGACGTAGCCAGAGGGACCGGTCGCCTCGACCTTAGCGACGATGGTGGCAAGTTGTTCTCCGTCCAACGCATTTTTCACCGTGCTCTTGAAATCCTCAACGGTGCGCACTGTGAGCACCATCGGAATCCCGGCAGCGCGAGCGATTCCTTCCAAATCCGTGCCCGTGCTGGTCGCAGTCGGAAAGCCGCCGACCGACAACAAGCTCTCGTTGTCGAACACAATATGGACCAGGTTCTGCGGCCGATAACGCGCCATCGTGCTTAGACTTCCCAGATTCATCAGAAGCGATCCATCGCCATCCAAGACAACAATTTTTTGATTCGGCAGAGACAGCGCCAAACCTAGTCCGGTCGAAGAGGCGAGCCCCATCGCATGTTGCAGGTAGAAGAAATTCGGACGGTGACCCAGCGAATGCAACTCGGCCGCGGTTGCCCCCATGATGGTGACGACCAGGCAGTTTTCCAGTTCTGGATAAACCGCCCGCAGACAATCGAGGCGCAGCATCACAGCGTCACTCATCCCACATCAGGTCGCGAGTCAGCAGCAGGGCTACGGGCTGCAGGCTGCTTTCGGCAAGCGTTTGCGCCTGCCGGATGCGCTTCTCTACGTTCTCGATTCCGTCAAGAAACGAGTAAGGAATGCCCATCGCGCGTAACAACGCCTCGGTCACGTTGCCTCCCTGCGTCTGCCACGGGTCTCGCTCGCCAAAACTGCCGCGGTAGCTGATCAGCATCAGCAGCGGAATCTTGTACAGGTGCGCGAAGGAGACGATTCCATTGATCGACGCGAGAAAGCCGTGGTTCTGCATCAGCATCGCTGACTTGACGCCGGCGAAGTGGGCCCCGGCGGAGATGCCAACACCTTCTTCTTCCTTGGCCAGGCGGACCAGAATCATTTCCGGATCATCGTCCGCCATGCGAATGAGATGCACCAGCCAGGTCTCCGGCAAGGCCGAGACCAGCCGGACATCACACTTCTTCAGAGCTTCGAAGATGACCCTGGAACTCGCTAAGGATACTGGCATGATGGCTTTTGCCGGCAAAGGCGCCACGCGTTCGGGACCGACGCCGCGCCGGCTTTTACCTGGAAAACGAAAACAGATATTCTAGCTGACGGCGGCGGATGATGCCGCCTTTTCAAGCCCCATCAGGAGCAGTTCTTGCAGGCCAAAGACATTCTCCATCCCGAAAGCGCGGTTCCGCCGGCAACGACCTTTCCCGTCGCCACCGTTCGTGCCGCTTTTCCGGCGCTGAATCGGGCCTCCGGGTTCATCTTCTTTGACAATGCTGCCGGCGCACAGGTCCCACAGATCGTTCTCGACGCTGTGAACCGTCATCTCGTCGAGTGCAACGTGCAGCGTGGAGGCCGCTATGCGCAGAGTCGTGAAGTGGATGCGACCATTGCGCGCGCGCGGCTAGCTGTGGCCGATCTTGTGAACGCCCGCGATCCGAACGAAATCGCGTTCGGAATGAATGCCACTTCCTTCATTCGTCTGGTGAGCCTGGCTATCGGACAGACCCTCGCCAAACGAAATGAAATCGTGGTAACGGACATGGACCACGAAGCCAACGTCGCCACCTGGCTAGCGCTGGAGCGCAACGGCGCGAGATTCCTGTGGTGGAAGATGCGGGAGGATGGCCTGCTGCATGCCGACGATCTTGTTCCGCTGCTCTCGTCCAACACACGGCTCGTCGCCTGCACACTCACGTCGAATGCTATCGGCTCGACTGTCGATATTGCAGCCGCGGCAAGAGTCGCGCACGCGGCGGGCGCGGAAGTCTTTGTCGATGCTGTGCACTATGGACCACATGGTCTCATCGATGTGCGGGCGTTTGATTGCGATTATCTGGTGTGCTCGGGCTACAAGATATTCGCTCCTCATATGGGATTCCTTTGGGGCCGTCTGCATTTGTTGCAAGGCCTCCCGACTTTTCGGGAAGATTTCATTCCCGATGAGCCGCCCGGAAAGATCGAAGCCGGCACATTTATCTACGAAAATGTCGCAGGCATGGATGCCGCGGTACGCTATCTCGAAGAACTGGGAAATGGTCTCAACCCGGGAAGCAGGCCACTTTCGCGGCGGGCGGCCCTGGAAAAAGCGTTGGCCGCGATCCGAGCCTACGAGCAGGAACTCTCGCTCGAAATGCTCGATGCACTGAACCATTGCGGAGCCACGGTTTATGGCATCGCCGATGCAAATCGGATCCACCAGCGCGTGCCCACGCTGTGTTTTAACCTCCCGAAAATCCCTCCCGCACGAGTCACCGAAGAATTTGCCAGAAGAGGCGTGGGCGTGCGAGACGGCCACATGTATGCACCTCGCTTGATGAAGCGCCTGGGTCTTACGCAGGAGACGGGCGCGGTGCGTGCCTCCCTCGTGCACTACAATACGCGAGATGAAGTGCGCGAGTTCGGCAATGTCCTGACCGAAATTACACGTTGATGCTGACCGACAACCAAGTTCGCGAGGTTCGCTCCCGTTTCAAAATTTTCCGGTCCAGGATTTACCTCAATACCTGTTCGCAGGGCGCGCTGTCGGATGCCGTCGAAAGCGGCTTCACCGACTTCATTGCGAGCTGGCATGAGCAAGGTTCGCCCTGGGAAACCTGGGTCGAGCGCTACGAGGCGGCCCGGATCGCATTCGCCAGATTTATCCACGCCAGCCCTGACGAAGTTGCCATCGTCACTAGCGTTTCGGCGGGCATCAACGGGATCGCCAGCGCGTTCAGTTTCCGCGAACGCAACAAGATCGTCATGGGCGAGTTCGAGTTTCCCACCATGGGCCAAGTATGGCTCGGGCAACGGGTGCGAGGCGCCGAAGTGCAATTCGTGAAAGCGCAAGGCGACTCGATTCCCGCAGCCGCTTACGAAAAGCTCATTGACCGCAATACGCTCATCGTGCCCCTGACGCATGTCTGCTTCAAAAATGGATTTCGCAGCCACGTCAGCGCCATCACACAGATGGCGCACAGTGCCGGCGCTCTGGTCATGCTCGACGATTACCAGGACTGCGGGACGCGCCCGGTTGATGTGAAAGCGATGAAACTTGATTTTTATCTGACCGGAACTCTCAAGTATCTCCTTGGCCCTCCCGGCCTCGCATTTCTGTACGTTCGCAAAGAACTCATCCCATCGTTGGCGCCGACGGTGACGGGATGGTTCGGGCAGTCGAATCCGTTCGCCTACAATCCGCAGCATTTCGAGTTGTCGCCAACAGCGCGGAGATTCGAATCGGGTTCTCCTTCAGTGCCCAATGTGTACGGCGCGCTGCCCGGCTTCCAGATGCTCGAGGAGATTGGGATGGACCAGGTGGCCGGCCACGTCGAGAAACTTGCGCAAGCGCTTTTGAGTCATGCCCGCGAACTCGGCATCCTCACCAAGACTCCGGCCGGGAGTTCGGGCCCGCTCGTCGTGTTGCAGTGCCGCGACTCGGCCTTGTTACTGCAAGCGCTGGCGCAAAGCGGCATCGTAGCCTCTAACCGTTTCGACGGCCTGCGGATATCGTTTCATGTTTACAACACGCTCGACGATGTGAATACCGTCGTCGAAGTCCTCAAGCAAAACATGCATCTTTTGGTTGTTGCCCCTGCCAGCGTTGCCACCCATGACTGATCAACAACGCCCAGGGACAGGCGTCTCCATCCCGCCGGAAACTTCTGCTCCGAATGAGGCGGAAGGCCTGCAACGCCGGCTCACGCAACGGCAGCTTACGATGATGGCGATCGGCGGCGCGATCGGCGTCGGCTTGTTCCTGGGAAGCGGCGTCACCATTCGATTGGCTGGCCCAGCGGTCATTCTTTCTTACCTTTTAGGCGCCGGCATTGCCTTGATCATGTCCTATGCGCTGGCGGAGATGGCGGTCGTGCATCCTCTCGCAGGCGCCTTCGGAGTCTATGCGGAAACCTATCTCAACCCGTGGGCGGGATTTTCCGTCCGCGCCACTTACGGTGCTGCACAAATCATTGCCATCGGCGCCGAAGTCACGGCTGCGGGCATATACATGTCCTATTGGTTTCCCAACATTCCGCAGTGGATATGGGTGGTGCTCGTCTCTGCCGCATTGGTGGCGCTCAATGCAATGCAGGTCAATCGCCTCGGCGAGTTTGAATATTGGTTTGCGATGATCAAAGTGACGGCCATCGTAGCCTTCATCGCGATCGGAGTCTTCCTGATTTTCGGCCGTGGATCACACGGCGCCACGGGCTGGGCCAACTTGACACAACACGGCGGATTCCTTCCCCAGGGCTGGAAGGGAGTCTGGCTTTCGCTCACCATCACGATCACCAGCTACATGGGGGTGGAAGTGATCGCCGTGACCGCGGGCGAAGCCGAACGGCCTGAAGTCACCATACCCCGCGCCATGCGGAACATTGTCTGGCGACTCATCCTGTTTTATGTGCTGGCGATCGCGATTATGGTCACCATGGTTTCGTGGGACCACAGCACCAGTGCGTCGGGTCTTTCCGGCAGTCCATTTGTCACCGCATTCTCCGCAGCCCATGTACCCTTCGCCGCAGGGATCATGAATTTCGTCGTGCTCACGGCAGCGCTCTCCAGCGTCAACACCAACCTGTATCTCTCCACCCGCATGCTGTTCTCACTTGGCCGGGAAGGCTACGGCCCAGGCTGGATGGGTAAGGTGAGCCGCAACGGCGTCCCCCATCGCGCCCTGCTGGCTTCCACCGCTGGAATCGTCGCCGCCATTCTGCTCGCCGTTTTCGCTCCAAAGAACGCTTTCCTGATGCTCTACGGAACCGCAGTCGCCGGAATGCTGTTCGTATGGCTGGTGATCCTCAACAGCCATCTCCGTTTTCGAAAAGCCATTGCTCGCGAGCGGCTCTTAAGTTTGCCCATGCGCCTGCGCGCTCATCCATTCTTTACACTGGCCGGCATCGTGCTGCTGGTTGCCATTTCGATAACAACCTTTTTCGTTGATGGCTTGCGATGGTCGGTGCCTGCGTTTTCTGTTTTTCTGGGAGTTATCACTCTTCTATATTTTCGCAACCGCGACAGCAAGGTTGCAGAGTAGTTTTTGTCAACTCTCATGTCGAGTCAGAGCAATCCTCAACGGAACATTCACGAACAAAGTCGGGCATGCCGCGAGACCTACTCGGCACTACGAAGTCAATTCCAGGGCGAACTTTTGCGCCCAGGCGACTCCAGCTACGAAGACGCGCGAACCATTTGGAATGGCATGTTCGCCCAAAAGCCGGGCCTCATCGCACGTTGCGTCGACATGTGCGATGTCCAAACTGTGATCCGAAGTGCGACTGATACGCGGATTCTTACCGCCATCCGCTGCGGAGGACACAGTCTCGCCGGCTTCAGCAGTTGCGACAATGGGCTAGTGATTGACCTGTCGAGAATGCGCGAGGTCACGGTCGATCCCGATGCCCGCCGCGCCCGCGTTGCCGGAGGTTGCCTCCTGGGATCGATCGATACGGCGACCCAGAAGGCAGGACTGGTCTTTCCCTCGGGAGTCGTCTCCCACACGGGAGCTGCGGGACTCATCCTGGGTGGGGGAACAGGCTGGCTCACGCGCCGATTTGGCTTGTCCTGCGACAATGTCGAAGCCTTTACTCTCGTCACGGCTGACGGCTCCGTCGTGCGCGCCAGTGCAACGGAAAATGTGGATCTGTTCTGGGCTCTGCGCGGAGGCGGCGGGAACTTTGGAGTCGTGACCGAATTCGAACTGAAACTTCATCCGCTGACCTCGGTTGTGCTGGCGGAAGGCCTGACACCCGAGGGTCACATCCGTCAGCTTCTCCAGTGCTGGCGTGACTTCATGCACGACGCCCCGTTCGACCTGAAATGGAATCTTGACCTTCGCCTTGCCCCGCACAAGCAGAAAGTTCCGGAGCCGCTTCGCGGGCAGCCCGTGGCCGGCAGTTCGTTGGTTTGGACCGGCGCCCCCGAAGACGCCCAGCCGTACTTTGAGCGTGCCTTGTCCCTATGCCATTCGGATTCGGTGCGCAGCCGGAACTTGTCGTTCCTGGATCTGCAAACGATGGCCGATTCCGACTTTCCGCATGGACGCCGCTACTACACGAAGTCGGGATATTTTCAGTACCTCGATGATGCGACCATTGACCGCTTTATCGAGGCGCTGGCTACGATTCCCTCGCCTGAAACACAGATCGAATTAACTTACCTCGGTGGGGCAGCCGGGCAGGTCGCCGCCCATGAAACCGCCTTTGGCGATCGCAGCGCCCCGTTCATCACGAACCTGCTGGCCAATTGGCCGGACGCCTCTGCCGACGCGTTGCATATTTCCTGGGTTCGCTCGCTCTTCGATAGGCTGCGGCCGGCCATGACCCCGGGCGTCTACGTCAATTTTATGAGCGGCGACGAGCAGGAGAGGGTCCCGGAAGCCTACCAGCAGCGCTGGGAGCGCATGGTCTTGGTGAAAACGAAATATGATCCCGACAACTTCTTCCGTCTAAACCAGAATGTCCAACCGCATAAGAGAGGATGAAAAGCTGATTGAAAGATTGGGGTGGGAAACGGGAATCGAACCCGCAACCGTCGGAGCCACAGTCCGGTGCTCTGCCAGTTGAGCTATTCCCACCACCGATTCGATTATAGCAACTGTGGTTCGGGCTGTGAGAGGTGGCCGGGCGGGCGGTGGAAAGTTCTGGGAGATCTGGCTTAAGAAACGAGAAGAAGAGACTCTCAGAGATTTGTTGTGGCCCTAGACGCGGCCGACGCCGACGTATTCAAATCCCAAAGCGCGCAGGCGGGCGGAGTCCAGCAGATTCTTGGTGTCGACGATAACGGGGTTCTTGAGCAGATGTTTGATGCGATCGAAGTCAAGCGCGCGGAATTCAGGCCAGCCGGTTCCGACTACCAGCGCATCCGAACCCTCGGCGGCGGCATAGGCGGAGTCGCAGTAACGCACGGAGCCGTTGAGCCGCGACTTGGCCTCAGGAATGGCGACGGGATCGTAGGCCCGCACGTGAGCGCCCTTCGAGACCAGCGACTCGGCCAGGCGCAACGATGAGGATCCCGCCACCGAATTGGTATTCGGTTTGAAGGCGAGACCGAGAATGCCCACTTCCTTGTTTTCGACTGAGTGCAGCGCGACGGAGATTTTTTCCACGAGCCGGTCGGTGAGCCAGTGGTTCACGTCGCGGGCCGCGCTCAGAATCTTCAATGAAACGCCATGCGACTTAGCCAGTTCCGCCAGCGAGTCCATGTCGGACTCGGCGAATACACCGCCCATGCCCGCGCCGGGCTGCAGGCAGCGGGGAGCAATCTTTTTGTCCAGCCCCAGAGCCAGAGCCAGGTTGACAGCGTCGGCGTCCACGCGCTCGCAGAGCGCAGCCACTTCGTTGATGAAGGAGATTTTTGTGGCGACGAATGCGGTCGCGGCTTCCCGCACCAGTTCTGCGGTCGACGCGTTGGTTACGATCACAGGCACGCCGCGCATCACCAGAGGATGAAAAATCTGCTTGAGGACCTGCACCGCCTCGTTCGAGGTGGTTCCCAGGATGAGCCGGTCGGGCCAGTTGAAGTCTTCGACGGCACAGCCGTCAGTGAAAAACATCGGCTGGGTCACGATGGTGGCCTGCAGCCCGGCCTCTTGCAGGCTTTTTTCAATCGCCGCGGCGCTGCCCACCGGAGCCGGAGTCACAATCGTCAGGATGGGAGGCTTGGAGGCCAGGCGCGCGATGCGCATGGCTATGTCCTTCAGATGCTCGACCTTGTCTTCAGCCAGAAAAATCACTTGCGTTTTGCGGGCGAACGATTCGATGTCGGTTGAATAGGCCAGGCGCCCGGCCCTCACGTTGCGACGAATAATTTCCTTCAGATTTTTCTCGAAGAAGGGAATATTGCCTTGCGCCATCTCCACCATGCGGGAGCGATCAGGATGGCAACAGGAAACCGGAGTGCCGAAATCTGCCAGGCAGGCCGAAATCACCGTGCCCAGATACCCTGAACCGTAAACGCCGATCTGCATCTGCTGTCTCCCGTTCCCTTCGGAAAGCCGCGTCAGGATGGGGATCTGGCGGGGAAATCCGGATCTGCCACTACTCTTTATCTAATCCTGTGGCAGGGGCTTTTCAACGCACGGGAGGATGATGTACCAGGGGCCATGTACGCCAGGAGTGAGTAACGTCATGAGTGATTACCGAGGCTCAACGCGAAACCTCAGCGCGAAACCAGGGTGCGGCCGAGACGCACCGGCGCCAGATCGATCCAGCAGTTTTGTACATCTTCGCGGACAAAGGTCAATCTTTCGAGCAGGATGCGCCGGCTGCCGCTGTAACGCGCCCAACGCTCGCGAGCCATCTCGAAGGCATTCTGGGCAACCTGTTCCCCACTCATTTTTACGATCGTAAGGTGCGGGATATAAGACCATTCCTCGGCGAACGCCAGCGCCTCTGTGTTGAGCCGCTGGTGCAGCGCGCACATGCGGGGAGCCGCGCCATCCACGCGGATGTACACGGTGGGGGTTGCCGGGATGAAGGTTTCGACGCCCCCGAGATGCACTTCAAAGGGCTCTTCTTCGCCGCAGATTCGCTCCAGCACCTGCAGCGCGGAGCTTTCCGTGCCGTGCAGCGGACGGGGAGGTAGGATGGTCAGATGAGCCGCCAAATGAGGAAGGTCAGGGTGGAGCTCGCGGCGCAGGCTTTCCACAAAGTCCCCCACCGGCCCTTGGACATAGGCCACCAAAGCATGCCGCGCCGTCGCCATAATCGCCCTGCGATTATACTCTGGGCGCGCACTCCGCATTCCGTGCCGTGGCGCACGCCAGCACCCAGAGCGGTAACCGCAGCAGGCGCGGTGGTGCCCTTGTGGGAAGTAATTTAGAATCAATGAGAGTCGGGGCGTAGCGCAGCCTGGTAGCGCACCTGCCTTGGGCGCAGGGGGTCCGCGGTTCAAATCCGCGCGCCCCGACCAACAACTTCTTCCGCACCAACAACCCTGGAAGCCGCAGTGTCCCCAGAACAGAACTTGGGTCGGGTTTGGATCCTATTTAAGATGCGCTTCCAGTTTCTCCGCTGCCAACCGTCGATCTTGCGGCAGCGAATGCAGGTACACCTGGCGCGTGATCTCCCTCGATGAGTGCGCCTCTCCGAAAGCATCGCAACCGCAAGCGGTCCTAACGGAATGAGACGAACACTGTGCCCGCTCTTGAGCTCAGTCCCGCCCCGACGCCGAAACAGACTAGTTCTTCGCGTAAACAGGGCCGCTGCCATGGGAAGGAGGATCAGAGATGGCGCGAATGTACGCTATCAGCGCCTGAACATCCGACTTGCTGACAGTGTTTCCCCAGGCCGGCATGAGCGCCGATTTGTTCAGCGCCGGCCCTCCGTAGGTAATGATCGCCGTCAGATCGGCGTCGCTCATCTTGTTCAGCGTGTCGCCCTCGGTAAAAGGGTGGGGCTTCACTTCCAGATTGTCATAGTTTGAGACGCGTTCGACCGTCGACTCGGGGTTGTGGCAGCGCTCGCAGTATTGATCGTTCAAGCGGCGGCCCAGCGTCTGCTGGTAGCCGAGTGCGATCTCCTGCACTTTCAGTTCGACCTTCTTGTGTGATTTGTCGAACGTGGAAGCGGTGACCTGGTAGCGGCCGGCCATGCCTCCCAGTGAAACGCTGGTCGTCACTTGCCCGCTTGAGTCCGTGAGGCCGTTTGGAGGATCGAAGCTCACTCCGGGGACGGCCTCAAACTGAATCAGGGCTCCTGGGACCGCTGTGCCTTGCTCGTCGTTCACTTGAACCACCAGCGGTTGAGGCAGCAACGCGCCTGTCTGCGCGATCTGCTTTCCCCCGCTCGATTCCACGATGGCAGCGCCGAATGCAGTGGGCTTTGGCAACAGCGCGGATTCGCTGTGGCTTGAGCAGGACGTGCCCAGTCCGGCAGCCAGCATGCTCAAAGCCAACACCAAGGGAATGTGTGGATGGCGGTTCATTTCCTGGCCACCTCCTGTCCGCCCTTCTGCGACATCAGGAACGCCGTCAGCGCGCGGGCGTCGTCATCGCTCATGGCGCGGTTCGGTTCGATCGTATCCGGGCGCAACGCCTGCGGATTCTTCATCCACCCATAAATCCACGCGGCCGTGAGGCGCGAGCCGACGTGGGTCAGCGTCGGCCCAATGTATCCCTTGTCGGCTTTGGTATCGACGATATGACATCCCTGGCAGGCATACTTACCGTAGAAAAGCTGCCTGCCGAGTTCTACCTGGCCCTGGGAATAGCCGCTGAGCGGCATGGAGTCGCGGTCGATCGCGGGATTCTGATAGACCGTCATCATGTAGTCGGTGAGTTCGTTGACCTCGCTGTCCGCGAGGTTGAAGCGCGGCATGCGCCGGATCAGCGCCGGCCGCAGCGTCTCTGGATTCTTGAAGAACTGCACGAGCCACTCCCGCTGCACCGAGCTGCCCTCCCAGGTAAGGTCGGGAGCCATGTTGCCGCCGTGTCCGTTGATGCGATGGCAGCTGAAGCAGGCCAGATCGGTCATCAGCTTTCCGGCTTTGCCCGCCGGCTGATAGTCCGACTCGGGCGCGGCCGGCACAGCCAGCGCAGGCGGCAGCGTGGCCGAGCGATCATTCAGCGCCAGCAGCGCAGTGGTGAGCGCGTCGACCTGCGCCGGCGTGAAGGTGTATTGCGGCATCTTCAGGGCTTGTCCGAACGAGCGGGGCTGCTTGATCTTTGTCGCGATGTAGTCAGGCAGCGTGTGCTGCATTCCCGGCAGGAACACGAGTTGCGTAATCGGCTTGCTGCCGATGCGCTGCGTGGTGGAGCTGAGATCGGGGGCGAAATTCTCCGGCTTCTTGATGCCCGCAATCTCGTGGCAGGAAGCACAACCGTAGTCCGAGACCAGGCGCTTGCCATGGGCGACCTGCTCCGGCGTGGCAGCCTCCAGATGAACGTTGGCCAGCAGGTCGGAATCCGTTTTCGCCAGCAGGAATCCGGTCAGCGTCGCCACCTGCCCGTCGTTGAATCGATAGTGCGGCATGGCGGTCTCGGCGTCGTAGACGCGCGGGTTGCGCAGCCACGCCTGCAGCCATTCAGGCTTGACTTTATTGCCGATGCGGGTGAGCTCCGGGCCTACATCGCCCCCAACCAGGTTTCCGGCCGCATTCTGCACGGCATGGCACGAGGCGCAGAATGACTCTCCGTACAAGCTGCTGCCCGCCGCCGGATCGGAAGATGGCTTGGCTGAGACTGTCGTCGTGTCACCAGGCACCGGCGCGTTATTGGCAATCAAGAACGCAGACATGTCGCGGGCGTCGTCGTCGCTCAGCTTGAAATTCGGCATAGTCGCGGTGGCGGCATAAGCCTGCGGATCCTTCAACCACGCGTAAATCCATTCGCGGGTCGTCTTGTCGGCGATGTGCGAAAGGGACGGTGGATCATCGGTGGCTTTCATAGTGCTGCCGTCGGGCAGTTTCACCGTGTGGCAGTGTACGCAACCATAGCGGGAGAGCAGCCTGCGCCCTTCATTCAACTGCGGCGTGCCCGGCAGTGGACCACGATGGCACTGCCCGCAAGATGACTCGATGTATTTTGCAGGCAGAATTGGCTGCTCCCAAGCCAGCGTGCTGTTGTGCGCTTCGCTGACCATGGTCGCGGCGCCCTGCCCGCGATGGCAGATCGTGCAGCCGAACTGCTCGCTCTTATGCGGAATGACGGGGTGCGCGCGATAGGGCTGCGTCGCGACATCAGTGAGGCTCGCTTCTTTCAATCCGACGTGGCAACTCGTGCAGCGGTCGACCACGCCAAGTTCCGGCAACCAGATCTGCTGAATGCCGCCTTCGAAGTGCCGTTGCAGCGTATTGGCGTCGCTGCGGTTGCGGATCATCCTCAGGTAGCCATGCTGATAGTGCCGCCACTCGCTGAAGAAGTTTTTCGCCGGCGCAATCGCCAGAGAAACCAGAAAGACCAGGCTGACCACGCCAAAGGCGCGCACGCTGTCTCCGAAGAGTCTCTGCCAGAGCGACCGGAATTTGTCGTTCATGATCGCCGCATCCTTATGAGCATGTTATGAACCTTGCCACGGCCAGACCCACGACCAGCCCGGCCCGCGGAAAAATGTCCCGATGGCGGTCAGCACCACCAGTTCGAATAAGAACCACGTCATCACCCAATAGGAAAGCGGTCTGGCAGCCAGGTAGCGCCGGAACGGCGGGCCCGAGTCCGGCGAACTCCTGGACGCAAGGATCATCAGCCCCGCGACGATCAAGGTCGGGACAAGCCCGGCATACAACGGCTCGGCCTCGCCCTTGATCCCGAGCACGTAGTTGTAGAAACGCGACTTATACAGAAGCAGAAACAGTGACAGTCCGGCTGCCAGGGCATAGAAGATTCGCAGCCTTTTTTCGCGATCCCTCTGAAACAGTCCCGCGGCTTCAATGTTGACCCGGAAGTAAGGGATGACAATCAGCGCCATCACGACCAGACCGGGGATGAGCACGCCCGCAACCACCGGTGGAAAGTAGTGCAATAGTTCCTGCAGTCCAAGGAAGTACCACGGCGCCTTCGCCGGATTTGGCGTATGCGACGGGTCTGCCAGGCCCTCGAGAGGCGCGTTGAACATCAGCGAAATCCAGACTAACGCCACAGCCAGCGTCATGATCGCGACCGCGGCGCGGAACAGCACTTCCGGAAAAGTCTGGATCTGATCTTCGGTCTCAGCCTTTACCTGCGCCGACGTACGGCGAGTGATGAACACAACCCGGCGTGGCGATTTCTTGGCGTTGGAGTCAACCCCGGCGATGAAGTCCTTGTCGCCCATGACTTATTGCCCCTCCTTCGCAGCTTGCGCTCTTACTACCGCCGGCTCGGTCGAATGCGCATAAAGCCCGCCGTCCTTGCGAATCCGCCAGAAATGAATCGCAACGAAGAAGATCGCCGCCAGTGGCAGAATCATGCAGTGGAGCACGTAGAAACGCAGCAGCGCGTTGGCGTTGACCGCATTGCCGCCGAGCAGCAGGAAGTGAATCTTGTTGCCGATCAGCGGCACCGCTGACGCGATATTCGACCCCACCGTGATCGCCCAGAAAGCCAGCTGGTCCCAGGGCAGCAGGTAGCCGGTATAGCTCAGGAGCAACGTGATCAGCAGAAGCACAACGCCGATCACCCAATTGAATTCGCGCGGCGTGCGATAGGCTCCGCGATAGAACACCTTGAACATGTGCGCGAACACCAGAAACACCATGGCATGCGCCGACCAGCGATGCAGGTTGCGCAGAAACAACCCGGACGACACCACGAACTGCAGATCTTTCGTGTCGGAATAGGCCTGCGGTACCGAGGGGTGGTAGTAGAGCATCAGGGGAATGCCGGTTGCGACCAGGAGCAGGAACGTGCCCAGGGTCAGCGTGCCCAGGTACCACGTCGCGCTGAAGCTGACCACGCGCGTGCGCACTTTGGTCGAGAACAGGTGCAGAAAGACATTTTGCTGAATGGCCAGCGCGCGCTTCAGCGTGCTCGATCCGGTTCCACTGCGAAAGATCGAGCGCCAGACCCGCGTCCCGCGCAGATCGTCGAAATACTGGTCTATCGTTTTGGTAGCGTCGGTTTTGGCCATGCTGATTTCCTCAAGCTAGACCCTCACGAAGGAATCCCGCGCCAGTGGCGGCACGTCGGTCGAGCGGTCCACCAGCAGATCGCCGTCCTCGTTGAGCCAGATGCGCTTCCATGGCAGCGGCTTCGGAGCCGGACCTTCGATCTTCTTGCCGGTTTGCTCAAACTTGCTGCCGTGGCACGGACACGCGATGATCCCCAACTCCGGCTTCCACGCCGTCAGGCAGCCCAAATGCGTGCAGACCGCACTCAGCGAGAAGTACCCTTCCTGCGAATGAACGATGTAAATGCCGTTGTTCACGTCCAGCGTGACGGAGTCGAGCGGATAACGGTCCGGCTTGCCTACGTTCACCACCGGCGACGGCTCATACAGCACATTCGGTTCGAGATACTGATAAGAGAAGGCTGCAGTACCGATCGCTGCGATGCTCAGTGAACCCAGCCCAAGCTTGGCGAAAAACTCCCGCCGGTTCAGGTCCTTGGCCAGTTCTGCAGCCGCGCTGTTGTTGTCGTCTGCCATGTTGTCTCTTTCGCCTACTTCTGCAACCCCGCTCCGATCGCTGCGACCGAAATCAACCCCGTCGGCTCCGCAGGAAGCAGGTTGTATGACTCCATCGTGATCGTGCCTACCGGGCAGCGCATCGCGCACAGTCCGCAGCGTATGCATCGGGTCTCATCCTTGAGCATGGCCGCGCCGGTCACCACGCCCAACTCGTCGGCAGCTACCTCGTCGAGTTCCACGCCAAAACAGTCCTGGTTGTCGCGGATATGCTGCACGGCTCCCGGCTCAAACCCGATGCGGTCGAGCGACACCAACTCCAGACACTTCTCCGGACACACATCCACGCATCCGCCGCACAGAATGCACATGCTGCCGTCCTCGGGCGATCCCTCGAAGATGGTGTTGACCCAGCAGTGCAGGCAGCGCTGCGCCTCGGCCATCGCCTCGTTCGCGTCGTAGCCGATTTCTACTTCGGTCACGCCGGTCCGGCGCTCGAGCGGGAGCATGGGGACATGCTGCCGTTCAATATCGAGATAGCCCAGAGTCATGGCGTGCCGCTTGAGTACTTCCACTTCGATGATCGGCTCGGGATGCCTTCCTCCGCGCAGATATTCGTCCATGCCCACCGCCGCGCGCTTGCCGTCAGCCACGCTGTCGATAATCAGCCGCGGTCCGAACACACAATCGCCGCCGGCGAAGATGCCGGGAGCGGAAGTCATCAGCGTTTGCGGATGGACGGCGATCAAGCCGCGAGGTGAGAGTTCAACTCTGTCTTCGGAGGTCAGAAAATCGAGCCGCGGGGCCTGCCCGATCGCCATGATGATCGTGTCGCAAGCGATCTGACTCTCGCTGCCCTCGTAAAATGCCGGGTTGAAGCGACGGTTTTCGTCGAAGACCCACTTCGTCTTGAGAGTTTCGAGCGCTACGACCTTGCCATCCTTGCCGACAATGCGCTTGGGCCCAAACCCCGGATAGATAGTGATGCCCTCTTCCTCAGCCTCTTCAATCTCCTCAAGCGCAGCGGGCATTTCGTTGCGTCGCTCCAGGCAAACCAAGTCCACCTCCTGCGCACCCATGCGCAATGCCGAGAGCGAAATATCCACCATCTCTTTCGTGGCAACCGCCGAGACGTTCTCCTCCGACGGCTCCGCATCCTCCACGCCCGCCGCATGCTGGCGCACCACTTCGCGTGCCGCCGAGCGAGCCACATCCATCGCAACATTGCCGCCGCCGATTACGATCACCTTCTTGCCGATCGTGAACTTGTATCCCAGGTTCACGTTGAGTAGAAAATCGATGCCCTTGTGCACACCATCGAGATCGACGCCGGGAATAGTGAGATCGCGGCTGCGATGCGCCCCCACGGCGATCAAGACCGCGTCGAAACCCTGCCGCCGAAGATCGGAAATCGTAAAATCTCTTCCGGCAGCATGATTCAGCTTCAGTGTGATGTCGCCAGTCTCAAGAATCTCGCGTACCTGTGCCTCGACTACGTCACGCGGCAGCCGGTATTCCGGAATACCCAGATACAGCATTCCGCCAGCCACCGGCGCGGCCTCGAAGATCGTGACCGCATAGCCCATCAAGGCGAGGTCATGCGCTGCCGAAAGTCCAACCGGACCCCCACCCACCACCGCGACCTTGAACGGCAGTTTCTTCTGCCCGCGACCGTCATTGACATTGACAGGATGTTTCGACTCCGGACCAAACTGCTCGGTCAGAAACCGTTTCAGCGCGCGAATGGAAATCGGACGGTCGATCTCACCGCGCCGGCACGCGGTCTCGCAGGGGTGCGCACACACGCGCCCGCAAATGCTGGCCAGAGGGTTTGGATCGCGCGCGATGCGGTATGCTTCTTCAAATCTTCCCTCCGCGATCAGCCCCACGTAGCGCCCGGCGTTGGTGTGGGCGGGGCAGGCCATCATGCAGGGAAAGTTGGTATGCAGCCAGTCCGCATCCACCATCTTGTTTTTGAACCGCTTCAGCATGAAGGAACTTTCTAGTCCTCGCGTTGGGGAAGCGTCAACAGACTTTTGTGGAGCGACCGGGGCTGAAACGGCGGGGAGCGCAGTTACCGCCCTGAGGCTCCCCGCTCGCGATACCGTTTACTTGGACACGGTGAAGTCCGCTTTGGCTCCGCCGGACACTGTGACCGGCTTCGACTGATTCTTCGCGCCTTCATGCCACACCGTTAAGGTATAGCTGCCGTCCGGCACGTCTTTGATTTTGTAGTTGCCGCTGTCGTCGGTTTCGGCGAAGTACGGCGTGGGGCTGACAATCAGGTAGCCTGCCATCTCTGGGTGAACGTTGCAGAGCAGCGGCACCACACCCGCCTTGTCAAAAGTGAACGAGCGCTTTTCCCCCTTGGGCCAAGTTCCCAGATTGTGCCCGGCCTTCTTGTCGCTGCCCACCGCGGTCCAGAAGACGTTGTGGGCCACGTTGTCGCTGTTCAGGAAGTCGACGATCGTGCCCTGCTGGACGGCCACGATATGCGGGGCAAACATCAGTCCCTTCTGATCGATCATGGGATGTTCTTTGGGAGCGGGAAACGTTTTGCCCGCGATGGCCTCCACATACACCACCGACTGACCTTTCATTCCTGTGACTTTCCCCTCTATGTCTCCGGCCCACGCCGCGCTGCACAACCCGGCGATGATCCCCACCAATATCAATGCCTTAATCTTCATTGCCTTTTCTCCTTTTCGAATCCTGTCCCCGTGATAACTCCCCGGATGCGCGTCAGAAAATGATCTTCGCATCCAGATAAACGGTGTCGTTCGAGCTCGCATTGCGGCCCGCTCCGTCATAGTTGGTCGAGGCTCCGTTGAAGCGCGTATACCCGGTATATTGCGCGCCGAGCTGCAGATTCTGCCACGGCCAATACGAGACGTTCGCTATGTACCCTCCGCTCCTCGGATCGCCATTGAAGTTGCCGCTCAGTGGGCCGGAAGGATACAGCATGGGATCCGCTGTCCCGGTCGTATTGAACCAGCCGAACGAACCCGTAACTTTGTTGCCAAAGTGATATTCCGCATTCGCCAGGACTGTGTTCAACCGGTGCGAACCTCGCGACACCAGGCCGGTCGGACTGCCTGGACCGCCCCCTTGAAACAGGAGGCTCAACAGATCGTTGTTTTCCCGGATATATGTGGCCCGAAAAGAGAGCACATCAGTTCGGAACAGCGTTCGGTCGATCTGTGTGTCCACGCCCCAGTCTGTGTACGAATCCGTGGGAATGCTGGCTCCGTTGGTGTCTGTCAGCTCGTTGGGGGTCGATCGCATGTGCATGCCGTAGGTGCCGAATTCAAACTGTGTCGTGCCGGTGCCTTGCTGCCAGGCGAGCCGCCAGTAGGGCGCAACCCCGCGAATGTTCACCCCAGATCCCGTCCCCGGATTCGGTTGAGTGCCGTTTATGTGATCCGAGCGATAGATGGTGGCATCCAGATACAGGTGGTTGTTCCACATCCCAAAGGCGCCAAGCCCGGCAACGTCCTGCGCCAGGCCGCCATTGATGATTGGACTCGCGTTCGGAGTGGGTGCAGAGTCGCTGGAGATCCAAGGAAAGCCCCAAGCCGGCGTACTGTTCCAGAGGTCCTCGACCGTCGGATTGTTGTTTAGGTCCAGGCCGTAGACGAGTTCCTTGCCCCGAAACTTCGTCTTGTTGGCGTATCGAATATCCGTGTTGTCGCTGCTGAAGTGATCGTTCTGCGCGTTATACGTCACCTGCAGGAAGCTTCCAATGTTGCTGGTCCACGCCCCGGACAGGAAAAGCGAGATGTCTTGCGGAAACTCAAAATTTCCATTCTGCGTCGGGGTCTGCGGAGTATTCGTGGAGCTCAAGTTCGGCTGCGGAGTCTTGAGTGAAGTAAACGAGGTCTCCAGCATCACCGAAAGCGGCAACGATGACAGCAGATCCAGGCCGGAATGCTTCTTGCCCGGCTCCGACTTAACGACTTTTGCGTCGTCGGCCCTGTCCACATAACCTAACAACTTGAATCTTCGCCCGGCAGGGTTGAGTTCCGGAGGCGCATAGTGACAGCCGCTGCACGGCAAGCCCGTTTGCCGCGCATAGCTTGGAACTGCCGACGCGCTCGGCGGATTGAATCCCGCAAAGAACAGCGAACCAAGAAGAGGAACAGCCACGAGCAAAAACAAAACGGCCTTCTTCATCTGCAATTCTCCTCTGATTACGTTCGAGACGTTTGGCCCCTAGTCTGCGTTTCGAAGATGAACGGGATAGTAGCTGGGCATGACAGGCACTCGCCAGAAGCAGAATCACACCAAGGCGTGATTCTAATCACAACGCACCCTACCCTTCCATATCCCGCTTTGCTTTGCTTCATTCTAGGCCAAGAAGTCTTCGAGGTCACCATTGAGTGGTGATTGCCCTATACGCACAATTGCTCCGAGCTCTCGCATGAGGATGACTCAAGGGAAACGGAGGGACCTCGACTGACTACGATATACATCCTAACCTCGCGCCGATTGGAATACACTGCGCATCCGATGAGAAAATAGCATCCGTTGACTACGATCCCTCAGGCATTCAACGTCGCGTCCTACTTCCTGGATCGCAACGTTCTCGCCGGAAAAGGAAGCTCGGTCGCGATCGAGTGCGACGCCGAGCGGGTTACCTATCAACAACTCTTCGAGCGCAGCAACAGAGTTGGCAATGTTCTTCGGCAGCTAGGCGTGCGAATGGAGGAACGTGTTGCACTTCTGCTGCTCGACAGCCCCGAGTTCCTGTACGCCTTCTTCGGCGCCATCAAGATCGGCGCTGTAGCCGTACCGCTGAACACGTATCTGCAGGCTCCGGACTATGAATACTTTTTCAACGACGCTCGCTGTCGAGTGCTCCTGGTGCACAACGCCCTGCTGCCGACCATAAATCTCATCCCCCGGGAGCGGCTAAAGCACCTGCAGGAGATCATAGTGGTCGGCGGTCAGGAAACCGGTTCCTTGACAGACCGGATGGAAGCAGCTCCTTCCCACTTAGACGAAGCGCAAACCAGCAAGGACGACGCCGCTTTCTGGCTGTACTCGTCGGGGAGCACCGGGTCCCCCAAGGCATGCATCCATCTCCACCATGACATGGTGGTCTGTTCGGAGTTATATGCCAAGGGCGTCCTGCGAATGACGGATCGCGATCGCTGCTACAGCGTCGCGCGGTTGTTCTTTGCCTATGGACTGGGGAATGCCGGCTACTTTCCTCTAGCTTGCGGCGGCACAACCATTCTCTCCCCGCAGCGTCCTGAACCAGCCACAATCTATGCCAACATCGAACGCTTCCGGCCTACTCTTTTCTTCTCGGTGCCTTCGAACTATGTTGCGCTGCTGGCGCATCAGCGGCCCGACGGAAAAGAATTTGACCTGTCCAGCCTGCGGCAGGCGATTTCAGCGGGCGAATCGCTGCCCGCACCTCTGTTCGAGCGTTTCAGGGATCGCTTCGGAGTCGAAATTCTGGACGGGCTCGGTTCCACCGAGGCTTTGCACATGGTGGTCTCCAATTGTCCGGGAGAAGCGCGGCCAGGCTCCAGCGGCAAGATCATACCGGGGTATGAAGCACGACTCGTCGATGAGTCCGATCACGAGGTACGCCACGGTGAAATCGGAGGCCTTCTTATCAAGGGAGATTCCCTCTGCGCCGGCTATTGGAACCAGCATGAGAAGACCCAGAGAAGCTTTGAGGGTGCCTGGTTCCGGACGGGCGACAAGTTCTATCAGGATGAAAACGGTTATTACTGGTACGCCGGGCGGAGTGATGACCTGTTCAAGGTAAATGGCCGGTGGCTGAATCCGGCAGAGGTAGAAAGCGCATTGATCGCTCATCCCGCGGTGCGAGAAGCGGCAGTGGTCGCCCGGCAAGATGCCAGCCGGCTCACCAAGCCCGCTGCCTATGTTGTGCTCCGGCCTGATTTCGAGCGGGATGAGGATCTGGTTCGGACTTTGCAGGATTGGGTGGCGCAACGAATCGGCGCCTACAAGCGCCCGCGATGGATCGAGTTCCTGCCCGAACTCCCCAAAACCGCTACCGGCAAACTGCAACGCTACAAGCTTCGCGAGCTTCACACAATTTCGAAGATCAAAGCTGACTAGGGGGTAGTGTCCTAAATTCGGGAATCACGAAGGACACGTAGTCACACGAAGGGATTAATGTTCCAGGCCTTCCTTCGTGTTCCTTCGTGTCCTTTGTGGTCAATTTAGGACACTACCGACTAGGGCCTTGGCTTGAAAGCAAACTCAACCAAGCATATGATCCCGGCAGAAAAAGCGAGCACCAACCGGCTATGGGTTTTCAAGTCGCGGCCAGAGAACTGGATCGGATCGTTGTGGTCGACGTGGTGGGAAGGCTCACGTTGAGCGACAGCCGCACTCAGCTTCGTGACCTGGTTCACGTCTTCACCGGCAACGGCCGCAAGAAGTTCCTGATCAATCTGGCCGGTGTGGATTTCGTCGATAGCGACGGGTTGGGCGAGTTGACCCGGTGTTACAGCATCGTCCGACAGGCGGGCGGCGAGATGAAACTGGTCCATGTGCACAAGAAAGTACAGGCGCTTCTTGAGTTAACCCGCCTCATCAACCTGTTCGAGATCCACGGCGAGGAGCATGCAGCCTTGCAAGCATTCTGAGTGACCATCGCTCGATCGCTGTTCGACAAAGTCCGACGAGGAAGGTTTCTATGCCTGACAATGCAGTCGCAAACCGCCTGACCATTGCCATTGAACGTTCCGGCGATGTCGCCGTAGTGCGATGTAACGGCAGGCTGGTGTCTGGGGTGAACGACGACTTCTACCTCGAGGTCAAGCAACTGCTACCAGGCCACAAGCGAATCGTGCTGGACTTGACGGATCTTACCCACATGGACAGTTCCGGTCTCGGATCGCTGGTTCGCCTCTACGTTTCCGCCAAGTCGGCGGGTTGTGTTTTGGAACTCGACAACATCGGCAAACCAATTCGCCACCTTCTTGGCGTAACCCATATGTTGGCGGTGTTCGGGAGTGTCTGCGAAAAAAACATCAAGATGGGTTGAGCCGCCGCGTAGGAGCCGCAGGAATATCCTTCAGCCGGGCCGAAGATGCTTACCGGCCCGGCTGGCACGCCCCGGAGTTCAGTTCAGCGCTTCTCGATCACCTTGCGGATCCGCTCGAAGGCCCAGTCAATCTCTTCCCGCGTAATGGTGAGTGGAGGCGCGATGCGCAGCACTTTGTCGTGGGTCTCCTTGCACAGAATGCCTTCGTCTTTCAGTTCTTCGCAGTAGGGACGCGCCGGGCTGTACAGTTCGATGCCGATCCACAATCCTCGCCCGCGAACCTCCTTCAGATCCCAGCTGCGCAGAGTCTGGAGACGATTCAGGAAATACCCTCCCAGCTCGGCAGAACGTTCCACCAGTTTCTCTTCAAGCAACACCCGGAGCGCCGTTCGCGCCACAGCACAGGCCAACGGGTTGCCGCCAAACGTGCTGCCATGATCGCCGGGATTGAAAACGCCCAGAACTTTTTTCGAGGCCAACACCGCGGAGACGGGATAGAAGCCGCCCGAAAGGGCCTTGCCCACAATCAGCACGTCGGGCTGGATGTCTTCGTGCATGTAGGCAAACAGCTTGCCCGTTCTTCCCAGGCCGGATTGGATTTCGTCGCACATCAGCAACACATGCTGTTCGCGGCAGATCGAGGCGGCCTGGCGGAGAAATCCTGCTGGCGGAATGATGATCCCGGCCTCGCCCTGAATAGGCTCGACCAGGAACGCGCACGTATTGGGAGTAATCGCCTGGCGCAACGCGCCGGCGTCGCCGTAGGGAATGATTTTGAAACCCGGAGTGAATGGGCCAAAGCCATCGCGATACTGCTCGTCGCTCGAGAAACTGACGATGGTGACCGTGCGCCCGTGAAAATTGTTGGCGCACACGATGATCTCAGCCTGGCCCGGAGCAATGCCCTTGACCTTGTGTCCCCACTTGCGCGCGGCTTTCACCGCAGTCTCGACCGCCTCCGCGCCGGAATTCATGGGCAACGCCTGATCGAACCCTGTGAGTTGATGCAGCTCTTCGTAGAGCAGGGGCAGTTGGTCGTTGCGGAAGGCCCGCGAGGTGAGCGTTACTTTGTGAGCCTGCTCAATCAGCGCGTTCAGGATCCGGGGATGGCAATGGCCCTGGTTGACGGCGGAGTACGCCGCGAGGCAGTCGAGATAACGCTTTCCCTCGACATCATAGACCCAGACGCCTTCGGCGCGATCGATGACGACGTCGAGCGGCTGGTAGTTGTGGGCGCCAAACTGGTTTTCGAGTTCAATGAGCTGCTGGGTAGCGGTGATTTCAAGAAGTGCGCTATCTCGCGTGGGCATAGATTCCTTTCTGAAGTAGTTAGGAGTCAGGGGTCAGGAGTCAGTCTTAGCGGATGCGCACCATGCTCGCAGGCCGTTCAGAACGGGTCCGACTTCGCTGGCCTCTGCCAGTAAATCCGCAGCAATTGGAAGTGGAAGGTACCCGAGGTCGCGGGCGATTTCGAGTTGTGTCTCGATCTCGAGCAGTGATCCGCGGGCATGTCCAACGAACTGATGGAACTCTCTTCGCGAGTTTCGTCCATGTCCCTCCGCCAAATTGCTCGGTACCGAGACCGCGGCCCTTCGGAGTGTGACACGATAGATGTCCTTCACCAACTTCATTCCTTTCTGCCATGCCACCAGATCACGATGTCCCTGCATACCAGCCTCCGCTGCTGATTCCTGACGCCTGACGCCTGACTCCTGACCCCAGCCCTATTCCAGCAACATCGTAAGCAGCGCCATTCGCACCAACAGTCCGTTGGCCGCCTGCTTGAAGTACAGCGCCCGCGGATCGCCGTCCACGGTCTTGTCCAGTTCCACGGTTCTGGGCAGGGGATGGAGAATCAGCGCGTCCGGTTTCATTCTTGCCAGGGTTGCAGAATTGATCGCGTAGCGCGGCAACTCCTGCCGGTCGCGTACGCGTTCGGGGCGAATCCGGGTCTGGTAGACCACATCGACCTCTCCCACGACGTGATCGATGTCAGACTCCAGTTCGTAGTGGACGCCGTGTTCGTTGAGGTAGTCGAGAATATCGGGCTTCATCTGCAGTTCAGGCGGGCTGACGAAGAAAATCTTCACCCGCTCGAACTTGGCCAGCAGATAGGCCAGAGAACGAGCCGTGCGGCCCTTGTCCAGCTCTCCTACGATGGCCACGCTGAGGCCGTCCAGCGGGCGCTCGCGATAAATGGTGTACAAATCGAGCAAGGCCTGCGTGGGATGCTGGCCGCCTTCCCCGTCGCCGGCGTTGATGACGGGGACGGGGGATACCTGGGCTGCGCGCCTGGCGCCTCCGGCTTCGGGATGACGCACGACGATGACATCGGCATAGCTGCCAATGATGCGAATGGAATCCTCAACCTGCTCCGCCTCGATCTCCGACGAGAACGCGCCGGCGTGCTCGGTGGACAGCACTTTTCCGCCCAGCCTGTGCATCGCCGCCTCAAAACTGAAACGGGTGCGGGTCGAAGGCTGGTAAAACAGCGTGGCCAGAATCTTGTTCTGATAGTCGAGCGTTCCTCCTCGGGCCACGACCCGCTCCATGCCCCGCGAACGATGAAATAGTTCCATCAGCAAAGGCACCGTGAACTGCTGGGATTCGATGAGATGGTTCAGCTTCACGGCAGCGCCAGATTCCAGCTTAGGATCGGTACGGGCCGGCACGAGCGTTGTGTTCGCCATTGTCAGTGTCCTTCTACGGGAATCTGCAGGCGCACCTGCGACCGGCTGGTGACGCCCACCTCGTCGGGCACAATGTGCGTGCCGCCTCGGCCCGCGATGGCCTGGCGCAGAAGATCGTAGGAGGTGATCACCACCTCGCGTCCTCCTGCTTTCAGGAATTGCAGGGCCGACTCCACTTTGGGGCCCATGTTTCCCGGCGGAAAATGGCCGGCGTGGTAGTGTTCTTCTAGCTCCGGCGCGGTCACGCGGGTGAGCGCCCGCTGGGTTGGCTTCTTGTAGTCGAGATACACGTAGTCGGTGTCGGTCGAGATGGCGAAAATGTCGACTCCAAGCTCGGAGGCCAGCAGGGCGGAAGCGCGATCTTTGTCGATCACCGCTTCGACTCCCCGCAGATTGCTGTTTTCCCGAATCACGGGAATCCCGCCGCCCCCGCACGCGACCACCAGAACGCCCTGACTCACCAAAGCCCGGATCACGTCGAGTTCGACGATCTCGGTGGGCTCGGGCGAGGGAACAACCCGGCGGTAGCCTCGCGCCGCATCCTCCACGATCGCCCATCCCAGCAGGCGTTGGCGCTCCTCCGCCTGGGCCCGTGAGTAGAAGGGCCCAATCGGTTTCGTGGGATGTTTCATGGCGGGATCGGCGGCCGACACGATGCTCTGCGTCACGAGGCTGACGACCGGCACCGAGAGCGCGGCCGCCGCCAGCTCGTCCTGCAGCGACTGCGCCAGCAGATAGCCGATCTCCCCCTGGCTGGCTGCGCCGCAGACATCCAGCGTCTGGCCCGGAACCTGATCGGCGGCCCGCTCCGAGCGCAACAACTGCGCTCCGACTTGTGGCCCGTTGCCGTGGGTCACGACCAACTGATAGCCGTCGCGAATGAGCCCGACGATGGCCGATGCAGTGCGCCGCGCGTTGGCCAGCTGCTCGACACCGGTGCCTTTCTCCCCGGCACGGATCAGGGAGTTGCCGCCTACGGCGATCAGCATGGTCTTCAACATAGTGTCAGTTGTCAGTTGTCAGCTCTGAAATGATCTAGCTGACTCCTGACTCCTTACTCCTGACCCCTGGATCTCAGGCGCCTCAGATCGCGAAATCACTGCCAACACCAGCCATCTCGTGGAGCGAGACCGGTACCTCCTGCGGCACCTCGCGATACTGCATCAGTTCCAGCAGGATTGCCTTCTGCGCGTGCAGCCGGTTCTCCGCTTGCTGGTAAACCACCGAGTGCGGCGAGTCCATCACCTCGTCGGTCACTTCCTCACCACGATGCGCGGGCAGACAGTGCATGAACAGGGCGTCAAACTTGGCCCGGCGGAACAGCGGCGAATTCACCTGGTAAGGAACGAACAGTTTCCGGCGCTCGTCGGCTTCGGCCTCCTGACCCATGCTGGCCCAGGCATCGGTGTAGATCACATCGGCGTCTGCCGCCGCCTCGAGCGGATCATGGGTGAGCGTGCATGCGCCACCGGTCTGCGTGCCGCGCTCCAGCGCCCACTCCACCGCCTCGGGCTTGGGCTCATATCCCGGAGGCGTGGCCACCCAGACTTGCGCTCCCAGCTGCGCTCCGGCAAACATGAGCGAATGGCAGACATTGTTGCCATCGCCGATGAAGGCCACTTTCAGCCCCGCCACTTCGCCTTTTAGTTCCTGCATCGTGAGGTAGTCGGCCATGGCCTGGCAGGGATGGCTGTAGTCGGTCAATCCGTTGATGACCGGGATGTTGGCGTACTCGGCCATCCGTTCCACGATTTCGTGGGCGTAGGTGCGGATCATGACGGCCTGCACCATGCGCTCCAGGTTCTTGGCGACGTCATAGACTGACTCGCGCTTGCCCAGGTTGATTTCGGCGTTCGAGAGATACAGGGAGAAACCGCCCAGTTGTTGAATTCCGACGTCGAAGCTGACGCGCGTGCGCAGCGAGGGCTTCTCGAAGATCATGGCCAGCGTTTTTCCCTTCAGCACTCCGGTGTGAGCTGAGGGATGAGCTTTCATCTCGCGGGCCAGATCCAGCAGATAGCGAATCTCCTCTGGCGAGAAGTCTTTGATAGAAAGGAAGTTATGACGGCCCATACCGTGCCTCATTTCTCCGGGCGCAGGTAGATCCGCGCCCGGCAACTGAGTTTTCAAGATTTCGACCTGGGTGTAATCGTGGGGCAACAGCGCACACGCGGCCGACGCCGCTCTGGAGAGAGGCTGTGTGGTTATGTTGCTGCCGCTGCTCGAGACTCATCGGGAACACGGCGACATCCCCTGCCAGATGGTCTCGTCTGGGGCTTACAGCAGGCAGTGAAAGGGGTCACGCGACTCGGTGACGGGGGTCACGGCGACTATTCGGCTCAAAAATGATGGACCGAGCGGGAACCGAGCTTGGTGGAGGCGCGGTCTTTGCAGCCGCAGATCGGGCAGGAATCCGAGCCTGCGTCGTAGTAGGCTCCGCACTCGGAGCAGGGCAGCCCGAGGAGCGCAGTCTTCGGGCGAGGCGGTTGGGGCAGATCCGAACCGGATATCCGGGGAACCAGCTGCGGGACTGCATCACCGGCCGATACGGGTCGAGTAGACATGAACCCTCCAGGAGCCGGGGGAGGGCGTTTTTCGGGTCGCGCGAATGTGCGCTGCTCGGTTATTTCTCCAGGTTCCGGAGCGCCACCTTCGCCTCTACGTTTCCTTGCTCAATCGCCTTGTTGTACCACTCGATGGCATGGGTGTTACTTTGCGGAACGCCCAGCCCCTGCTCGTAGAGGCGCCCGATTCTGTATTCGGATTCGGGGTCATTTTGCGCGGCAGCTGAGGTGTACCATTTGAGAGCATCGGCGTAGTTCTGCTTGACGCCCCGTCCCTGCTCGCAGAGCTCACCCATCTTGTAGAGAGCTTCCTTCTTGTTGTGCTTGGCCGCGCTCTCATACCACTTGGCAGCGGCCGCTTCGTCCTTGGGCACACCGTGGCCGTGCTCGTAAATCTGCCCCAGGTCGTACTCAGCATCGGCATAGCCTTGATCGGCAGCGGCCTTGTAAAGCCGGATCGCAGCCGCGGAGTCCCGTGGCACTCCACGGCCCAGTTCGTAAAGAATCCCCAGCCGATACTGGCCGGCTGCGGATTTCTGATCGGCGGCTTTCTTGAACCACTTCGCCGCTTCGGTCGTGTCCCGTTGAACACCCTCGCCGGTCGCGTACATCTCGCCCACCCTGACCTGCGCCGCCGGGTCGCCCGCATTCGCCTTGGGCAACAGGCTGCTCAGGTCATCCTGGGCGCCGGCTAGGGCAAGCAGGATCAGGGAGCTGGCGGCCAGAGCGAAAATCCTTTTCCCCATGCTTTTCTCAACCTCCCGGCCGGCCGCAAGACCGGCCAGCGTAGTTTACTGCTCGAAGATTAGAACAGTCGGCGTCGCATCGCCCGCATCTACGGGAATTCCGTAGGCTCGCGTATACGTAGCCAACCAGACTCCAACTGTTTCCGCCTGCGGCAGAGTCAACAATATGTTACCCCGTCCGTTGGGCGAGCTGGGTGCAATCCCGTAAGTACCATTGAGGATCTGGTTCAGCGAGGTGGCCGCCGCCAGATCCAGGTCTTCATCTCCTGCGACATCGCCATTCCCGTCGAAGGTTGCAACCCCGGTGACAAGCGGAGTGGCGGAGCCCGCTGCACTCGCTGAGGCAACGGTGTAGTGCCCTGCCAGATCGGAGTCGCCGAAGCGCGGTTCCACCACCATGTTTTCCATGTATCCAATCCGTACCGATCCGGACGTATCCATGAGGAACGCGGTGTTGGGTGAAATCATGTACAGGATCAGAGTGCTGTTCTGCTGGGTTTGCGAATTCACCAGGTTGACCTGGGTGCGGCCATCTCCAGCCACCGAGTATCTCCCTGCGGCCCCATTCGCAATCTGCACTTGACCGCCGGCATTCACATCGTACCCAACCGAAACGTTTCCGGTTCCGTTGAAAGTCATCAAGCCAACGGAGATGTCGGGCGCACGGTTGGTGACGCCAGTCTCGTAGAAGGTGGAATTGCCGTTGAAGGAGCTGTTCGAATACGGCGAGCCCGTCTGCAACAATGCCGTACCGCTGAACAGAGGATTCAGGCCGCTCAGCGCATCGGTGGACAGCATGAAGAACTCGCTGGTGGAGATCACATAGATCGTGAAATCGAACTTTCCACCTGCGAATCCTGAGATGCTGAGGGTCATCGTGCCCCGGCCGTTAGCCGCGACCGTGTAGCTGCCCGAGAACCCGGTAACGGTTGCGAGTTCCTGGCCTCCGTCATTCACATCGAGTGCGCTGCCGGAAACGAATCCGGCGCCGCTCGGGAAAATGGCACCCAGCGCGCCCAACCGTGAGCCCGCAGAGTCTGCTCCCTCCAGGCTTATCGCGTATCCCCCGGAAACGCCGAAGGTGGAGAACGCCATGGAGTTTTGCAGTGCCATGATTCCGGTGCCGCGGATTCCCGTGCCGTCGGCTTCGATCATCCGCGCCTTGGCGCCGTTTCCGGTAAGGGCGAACGTGTACGTGAAGGTACCGTGCGCGTTGGTTATAGTGAGGACGCCGCGGTCGTCACCGCCCACACTATACGACCCGGTGAAGGCAACGGCGGTGAGGACTCCCGAAGTCCGGCTTATGTCCTCGATGCCGGCCGAAATGCCGCCCGCGCCGTTGGCAATGAACGAGCCCGCGGCCTGGTAGAAGCCGTTGGCATCCTTGCCTCGGAACAAGAAGGCATACTGACCTTTCAACTTGCCCTCGTTCTTGTCGATCACGGTGACAGTTGCCGAACCAGCCGAGACGCCGTTGGCTTGCGAGGTCGCGGTCACCTTAACGGTGGAATTGGGCACGGTAGCCGGCGCCGTGTACAAACCGGTGCCATCAATGCTGCCGCAGGCATTCGGGCAAGATGCTCCCGATACGCTCCAGGTCACGGCTGTATTCGCCGCGCCCACGACGGTGGCCACAAACTTCTGTTGGCCGGATACGGCGACATTGACGGTCGCCGGAGCCACCGTCACCTTAATTGCCGCCCCTACGGCCACGCCTGCCGTCCCGAAAACCGTCGGAATGGCTTGTGATGTAGCCGTCACCGTCACCACCGGCGGATTCGGAGTCACGGCCGGCGCAGTGTACAAGCCTCCAGTCGTAATCGTGCCGCAGGCCACACCACCGCAGCCCTTGCCGCTCACGCTCCAGGTCACAGCGGTATTGGCAACTCCCGTGACCACTGCCGTGAACTGCTGCTTGCCACTATCGGCCACCGTCGCTGACGGCGGGTTCACGGTCACAGTGACGCTCGGCGTGATGGTCACTATGGACGAGGCCGTCTGCGTGGGATCAAACACCGAAACGGCGACGATTTCGACCTCAGGAATCACCGGAGGCGTGGCCGGAGCCGTGTATAACCCGGTAGCGGAAATTGTGCCGCAGCCGACAGCGCCGCAGCCTCCGCCCACCACGTTCCAGGTGACCGCAGTGTTGTCAGTTCCCGTAACTTTCGCAGTGAACTGCTGGGTTTTCCCCACAATGACGTTCGCCGTGGTAGGAGTCAAAGAAATCTTTACCGGAGACGCCGCGCCAATGAACACGGTGCCCGTTCCAGACAGCTTAGGCAACGCCACCGAAGTAGCTTTGATGGTCACCACGTTGGGGCTGGGAATGACGGCGGGAGCGGTGTAAACGCCGGAGGCGCTGAGGTTACCGCAGGAAGCTCCTGCGCATCCTGCCCCTGACATGGTCCAGATCACCGACTGGTTCAACGATCCTACGACCGTGGCAAAGAATTGTTGCGTCCCTTTTGCCAGGACATGGATGGAACCGGGTTGGACCGTGACCCCGTTGGCCGGAACCAGAGTGACCGTCGAGGCGCCATTGCTGTTGCTGTTCGCGGCAGAAGTCGCCGTGATCACTACGCTGGCAGGCGAAGGCATATTCGCCGGCGCGGTGTAGTTCCCGTTCTGATCAATCGTTCCACAGGTCGCTCCCGAGCAACCCGCACCGGAAACCGACCACGTCACCGCGGTGTTGTTGGTCCCGGTTACGGTCGCGCTAAAAGCCTGCCCTTGACCGAGCAAAACCTGAGGGTTGGCGGGCAATACGGCCACCGTAATGCCGCTTCCGATCACCAGAGTTGACGAAGCGGACTTGGTGGAATCCGCTTGCGCAGTCGCGGTTACGGTGATGCTCGGAGGGTTAGGAATCTGGGGCGGCGCAATATACAGGCCGCCGGGGCTGATGAGACCGCACTGGAAGCCAAAGCAACCGGCGCCAACGATGTTCCAGTTTACTGCCGTGTTCTTGGTTCCCGTCACTGTCGCGGTCAGCTGCTGCTCCGCGCCCGGAGCGACAGAAGCCGCTGGCGGCGTGAGAGTAATCGCGACTGGGGCAGGGGCGACGATCGTGATCTCCGCGCTGCCGGACGCGGACGAGTCGGCCAGCGAAGTTGCAGTGGCAAATACCGTGGGCGGGTTCGGTCGGCTGGAGGGTGCCGTGTATTGCCCGTTGAAGTTGATGGTGCCGCAGGACATTCCGCTGCAGCCCGGCCCCGACAGAGACCATACGGTGAGCATGTCTCCCGTACCTGCCACAGCCACGTCTAATTGCACGGAACTGCCCGTAACTACCTGCACCGGGCTGGGCGTGACCGTGACGGTCACGCCGGCGGCGAACGCGGGAGTTGGGGTGGCCAATACGGCCACCGCCAACAGCCCCAGAACCGCGGTTACGATGAGTAGCCCGAAGGAACCCTTGCCGCGGGCAGTGTGCTCCCTGCCCTTTGTCTGCCTTCCCCAGCGGATATCGGAAGGTCTGCCTACGACTGAACGATTCGTTCGCATAACGGCCTCAATCTTTCGCCGCGGTTCTGCGCGCCTCACCCCAGCGGACTACTTGGTGGATGCGGTTTGCGCTACAGATTGCGGGGATGTTCTTGCTCGGAGTTGTTGCTCCACCATCTCGCGCAACGTGCTGTACTCGACTGCGCCACTGAAAAAGTGGTGATTCGCGAAAAAGCTGGGCGTACCGGAAAGCCCCAGGCTCTTGGCTTCTTCCAGGTTCTTCTTCACCGTTTCCGCTTCCGCGCCACTGTCCAGACACTGGTTGAACTTGGCCTCATCCAGCTTCAGAGTCTGGGCGTGCTTTTTGAGGTCGTTGATGTCCAGCTGGTGCGTAGCGTAGAGCAGGTCGTGATACTCCCAGAACTTGCCTTGCTCTCCCGCGCAGCGTCCTGCCTCCGACGCCTTCTGGGCCCGTTTGTGCATGGGCAGGGGAAAGTCCTTGTAGGCAATCGTCAGCTTGTCGCCGTATTCCTCCTTGAGCTTGACCAGGAGTGGATTGGCCTTCTGGCAGTACGGGCACTCGTAGTCGGCAAACTCCAGCAAGGTGACGGGAGCGTCCTTGGATCCATGGACTTCGGCGTCAGTGATATCCACATCGGCCACCGGTGGAGCCAAAACGATTTGCAGAGTAGCCTGCGTGCGCAGATCCTTCACATACGCCGCCCGCGCCTTGGCACGCCGCAGATCGCGAATGTGCTCGATCAGGCGATCATGGAGGTCCTCATACGGCTCCTGGCTCTCCATCCCTTCGTAATAAACCTGAAGCTGGTCTTCGGTCGGGTCTTTAACGGTCTTGTAAACTTCCTTCTGCAAAAGCTCGTCCGGCGTCATGTGCTTGCGTTCTGCGGCCAGAGCGAGCAACTCATCATCGACCAGCTTGTCCAGAGCCTTGCGCTCGGTCAGGTAGTACTGATAACGGGCCTGCAAGAGGCTGCCTGACATTTTGCGATCGAGGTCACCCTCGGTCAGCGTGTGCCCGTTGACCTCAGCGACAACGGAAGGCGTGGTGATTGAAGCTGGAGTAACTTGCGCGGAAAGTAATGGACAGACGAAGAAAGCCAGAGACAATACGGATGCAGAAATCTTCACAAATCCTCCCCCAAGGTTTGCGCTATTTTTCTTCTGAAATTGTGCCAGGTGACGGTTGAAGTCACCTGGCACTTTTTGTTTTGCCCCGCCTTGGATCGGCGGGTTGGTCAGGCTAATTAGTCACCCGTACCGCAGGTGCAGACCGCCTTGCCGCTGCCCAGTCTCTGGGCGAACGAGCACTGCGTCTCGAGGTTGAACTCGAGCTCTTCACCACTCAGAGTGGCATCGCTGAATTCGGTTTCAGTAACCGGATAGGCGGCGCCCACTTTGTTCTGGTTGTGGCTGCCCCAGGCGCGGA
>Ga0209517_10000387_pt1 | contig 76933 bp, 71 predicted proteins | sample PeaSoiMetSII2010_FD_187695 | JGI IMG/M metagenome (GOLD analysis project Ga0209517, IMG submission 187695) | Peat soil microbial communities from Weissenstadt, Germany - SII-2010 (SPAdes) (version 2) | ecosystem: Environmental > Terrestrial > Soil > Wetlands > Peat | place: Germany...
TGGCTCCTGCGCAAATACGTGAACCAGACAAACCCACCGCCTCTCCATCCGCTGTCCGAACCCACCGTGCCGGAAACGAAGCCGGTGAGAGTCCTCCATGCACCGAGGGATTCTGCAAACTGAGTTTCGAGCCAGACCGGATTTCGCCGGTTAATTCGCAAAAAACACCTTCTGGTTACACCTGATAGCGCAGGGCACGGCCCGTAGCGTACCGTGCTTCTCGTATTTAAACATCCATAACGCAACAACCGAAAGTACAACCGAAAGAAAAAGCTCAATGAAAATGAAATCAACCTGTCCGCTCGCACTCAGTATGATTGCAGGCGCCCTGTTAATCACCAGCCCATCCCTGCGCGCTTCCAGTACAGACAGCCGCATCGAATCATCCGCCGCCAAGTCGTATGTGTTCAAAACCGTCCTCAAGGACGATTCCATCACGACGGAGTCCAAAGACGGTGTCGTCACCCTCACCGGAACGGTCGCCGATGCGAACCATAAGGCCCTGGCCGAGGACACCATCGAGGGTCTGCCCGGCGTCAAGAGCGTGGACAACCAACTGCTGGTCAAAGGCGATCAACCCGCCGAACATTCAGACACCTGGATCGGTTGGAAAGTGAAATCCGCACTCTTATTCCATCGCAACGTGAGTGCCACCGGCACCGACGTGGACGTAAAAGACGGCATCGTCACCCTGACTGGCCAGGCCAGCAGCATGGCGCAGAAGGAACTCACCACCGAATACGCCAAGGACGTTGACAACGTCAAAGAGGTCAACAACCAGATGACGATTGCCCCGGCTCCGGCCGCGCCAGACGCCACCATCAGCGACAAGATTGATGACGCCTCCATCACGGCTCAAGTCAAGTCGTCGTTGCTATCACATCATTCGACCAGCGCCATACATACCGGAGTTTCGACGACGGACGGCGTGGTTACCTTGACCGGCATTGCCAAAAATGATGCCGAAAAGAGCCTCGTCACCAAGCTCGCCACCGACATCAACGGTGTGACCAGCGTGATCAATAACATGACCATCGCCGTGCCTGTGGCGGCCAACTGAACCGTCAATTCGTTGCTGGCTGGCGCGAACACGAAAATGCGCCAGCCGGCCCAAGCTGGAGACAAATAATAGTGACAAAACGAAAGCAAACAAAACATGAAGACTACACATTCGGGAACGATTGAGACAGTAAAAGACCAAGTCGTTGCCGCGATCAAGGGAACAGGAAACATCGTTCAGGCGACGGTGGATTCCGTGACTCAAATTCTCGCCACAACAATCAAAGATACGGGCAAGGTTGGCACGTCTGTGACTGATGTCATCGCCAACGTTGCCAGCGGCACGATCCGTGGCGCAGTGCAGGTCGAGGCCGACCTGGGACATGCCGCCAAAGGGATCATGCTCGGAGTGCTTCGCGGCACCAGACAAACTGGCACGGCGGTTTTGGATATCATCGGCCACACCGCCCAGGTTGCGATCCGGGATACAGCCGAGGTCGGCGGCGACGTGGGAGCTGCTGCCACCGGACTCGTCGAAGGGGCGATCGAAGGCGCCAAAGAAATGGGAGTCAGTGCCGAGGACGCGGCGGCGGCGGCGGCCGACGGAGCCTTGAAAGCGGCTGGCAAGGTGGGTTCGACCGCGGTGCAGGCGGTTCGCAAAGCGGTAGCCAAACCGATCAAGAGCGTCAAAAGCGTGCTGAAAGAACCGGCGATGGCTGTATCAAATAACTAAATCAACGGATTGCCGTTGCTGGCGCAAAAGCATGTCAGCCAACAGTGGTTCCGGAGTAGACTGAAAGCACAATTATATGTTGTACCCAATTGCGATAATACTTCTGGTTTTATGGGCGCTGGGACTGCTGACCGGCACCACGATAGGTGGGTTCATCCATCTGCTGCTGGCGGTTGCCATCGTCATGATGCTCGCCAACTTGCTTTTCAGGCGCAAGCAAGCGTAAGGGAGGAAGGAAAAACCCGAATCAACTTCTAAACAACTCAAAAACTCATTGAAAGGTCTTTATGAATAGAATTATTTCTCTGGCTCTGCTCATTGGTGGAGTCGTGCTCATGGTCATCGGCATCAACGCCACGAACTCTTTCAGTTCCGACGTGTCCCGATTCTTTAGCGGCTCGCCGACTGACAAGGCCATCTGGATGCTCATTGGAGGCACGGTTGCCGCCGTTATTGGTCTGGTGTCAATGTTGCGCAGTTGGAAACAAGCTTGATTGCGCCCACGCGATTTGCCGTCGTTGCCCGAATCGTTGGCGGGCAGGCGCAACGGTTTGAAACCACACCCGCCAACCAGGAATGAACTTATGAATGCAATGAAACGCTGGAACCGGTTGAAGGACCTGGAAGCTTTCCAACATGGTCTGGACAGTCTTTTGGGCCGCTCCTCGGTTCACCAGCCTGAGGGGCAAGAGGAACCCATGGCGGTGGCCGAATGGTCCCCGCTGGTGGACATCAGCGAGGACGACAAGGAATACCTGATCAAGGCTGAGTTGCCAGATGTGAAGAAAGAGGACGTGAAGGTCACGGCACAGGAAGGCACGCTCACCATCATGGGCGAACGTAAATTCGAGAAGGAGGAGAAAAGCAGAAAGTATCACCGCGTCGAACGCGCCTACGGCACTTTCGGACGCAGCTTCTCGCTCCCGGATGATGCCAGCCCGGCGAAGGTCAGCGCCGAGTTCAAAGATGGTGTGCTCACGGTGCATCTGGTGAAGGACAAAAAAGCCAAACCCCAGCAAGTCGAGGTGAAGGTTTCCTGAACGGGCGCAATGAGGAACGGGCGTCCCGCCCGTTCTCTTGCACCAGAACGGAAACACCCGGCGATGACCCAAACACCAGTAAATATGCGCGCCATGCGACTTTATCTGATCAATCCCTCCAATCCGCTGGTCAGCATCGTCAATGTCAGTGAGAGCCGTTGGAACCGTTACCGGGTCTGGAAACCGCTCAGTCTGATGGTGCTCGCGGGTCTGACGCCGCCGGACTGGAACATCACCATCGTGGACGAAAACCTCGGCGCACCGGACTACCACTCCATGCCCCGGCCGGATTTGGTGGGCATCACCGCGTTCACGTCGCAAGCGAGCCGCGCTTATCAGGTGGCGGCGCATTTCCGGAGTCTGGGCGTGCCGGTCGTCATGGGCGGCATTCACGCCACGATGTGCCTGGAGGAGGTCATGGAACGTGTGGACTCGGTCGTCACCGGGGAAGCAGAGAGCATTTGGATCCAGGTCCTGAACGACGCGCGGCGGGGCAGCCTCAAGCGCCAGTACGAAGGCGGACATGCCGACATCAACTATTTTGTGCCCGCGCGCCACGATTTACTTTCGGGTCGCTATGCCTTCGGAGCCATCCAGACCACGCGCGGCTGTCCGTTGAGCTGCAACTTCTGCAGCGTGACGACTTTCAACGGCGCGCAATACCGCCAGCGGCCCGTTGCGGATGTCGTGCGCGAATTCCAGTCCATCCCGGAGAAACACGTGCTGGTGGTGGACGACAACCTTATCGGGACGCGTCCCGAACATGTTGCCCGGGCCAAGGAGTTGTTCCGCGCCCTGGCGGCGGCGAAGCTGCACAAGCAATGGATTGCCCAGGCGACCATCAATTTTGCCGACGACGAGGAACTCCTGGCGTTAGCCGCGAAAGCCGGCTGCCAGGGCGTCTTCATCGGCTTCGAATCTCCGACACCGGAAGGGCTGCGGGAACTCGGCAAGAAGTTCAACCTGACAAAGGGCCGGGACTTCCCCGCCTCGGTCCGGCGCATCCAGCGGCACAAGATTCTGGTCGTTGGTTCCTTTATCATCGGTTTGGATATTGATGAACCGGGCATCGGCCAACGGATCGCCGAAGTGGCCGGCCAATATGGTGTGGACACTCTCAACACGCTGTTTCTGACACCTCTGCCCGGCACGCGCCTGTGGGACCAAATGAAGTCGGAGAAGCGCATCGCCCTTGATATGTTTCCGGAAGACTGGAAGTACTACACGCTGACGTTTCCAGTGGCACGGTATAAACATTTCTCTCGCGAGGACATCATCCAGGAAATGACTTCCTGCAACCAGCGATTCTATTCCCTCGGGCGCATTCTGCGCCGGGTGGCGAACGCCTTCTGGGAACGCCGCCATCCACTGCTGAGCCTCGTGGGCAATCTTTCTTACCGGAACAACAGCCATGTGGACTGCAAGACTTACGCGGACTTCCGGCGTCAGCCGCGCCATTTTTCCGGCATAAACCGAATGCAACTGCAAACCCAGGCCTGAACGAACATGAAAACCACCTTTCGTTATCTCAGCCTCAACGCCCAGGCCACTTGGCACCGCCAGGTGGAGAAACAACTCAAACATCTGCACAGCTTGACGGCGATAACCTCTGCCGACGTAGTCCTCGAACACCAACGGGAAGCCAAACCGGCCTTCCGCGTGCAAGTCCGGCTGGAGGTTCCCGGGCCGGGCACGCACGCCAAGGCCACCCGCCATACGCGCCAGGCGGCGCTGCTGATTCATGGCCCGGCCCTGCACGCCGAGGCCAGAGACAACACGCTCGAAGCCGCGCTGCTCAGGGCCACTCAGGACCTGGAGCACCAGGTTCAAGCCCACCAACTCAGGCGCCTGGAGCGGGGCAAAAGCAAACTGCAGCTCAGCGCCGTTTCCAGCCGGTGGACCAACGCTCAGGCCGGCCAAAGGCGAAGCAGTCGATGAATCCTGAAGCCATGAAAACGAACGAAATGAAAAACCGGGCGGTCGAAGGGCCATTCATTCGGCCAGCGGCTGACGCACTGACACCTGTAGAATCGGAAGATTTGTCCCGATTTGAAGGGGAAGGTGGCCCGGAAGCGCCGATTCCCGAGCTGGTTGACGTTCCGCTCAACCACGCCATTTGGCGGAGACCGCGCCGCGTGACAGACCAAACGAATCCAAAGGAAATGACTCCATGAAACTTATCGGTAATGCCACTGCCACCGCGCTGCCGCCATGCCGCAACACGCTGCTCGCGGATGAATTTGGCCCCGTTGCCAGGACTCGCAACTGGCACTGGAACGTCAAGACTCCAGAAGGACACAATTCATGAAAGTAAAAATATTCGAAGTTGTTCTTCGCAAGCTCCCCTCCGGCAAGTCGCCGGCGACGGCCTTGGAAGAACAGCTCGACCAATTCCTCGCGCAACACCCGGACCTGAAGTTGGTGTCCACGCAGATGAGCACCCTGGTCTCGCCCGCCGAGCCGAATGCCATGCCAAGGTCTGAGGAATCATCCATCGTCATTTTCTGTACCCTGTTTTATACCGACTAGAGAAAAAGAGTGATATGCAACCCAACACCGATAATATCCCAAAGACGAAGGAACTTCATGGCGTAGCGACACTTAAATCAGTGTACACGTACCTCCGACTGCTCGAGAACGCATCGGAACTGAAAAGAAAGATGCCGACTTCTTCCAGCCAAAGGAGCGTGAAGGAAGGTTTGTGGGAGATCAGCAGACTCGTCGAGATTGACAATGCCGCGTTCAAAGACCCGCAAAACATTGCGGCCGTAATCGGTTCCCAGCGGTTTGTCATGATCTGGGGAGAACCCTCCGTCACCGACCAGGTTGCCCGCATTTTCGACAGTTCGAAGGTGCTTTTGACTGTGCTGATAGACCCCGGACATTTTCAGACGGCAACCGCCGCGCAACCGGGATCAACCCCGGGGCCCGTCCAAAGGCAGACTACGGCAAAGTCCCTTTCAACGAGCTGGGCTCAATCCAAAACCGAATCGCCCGGAGCTTCGGGCCGGATGAACGCTGACCACGAAATCGCGCTCGAGAGCCTGAAACCGCTGCTGGCAGGAAACAGCACGCTGACCTGTCGGCTTTTCCGGGTTCTTTTCGAGCATATGTTGGGATTCGCATCATCATCCGACGATCAACAGGGAAGTGCCACTCTCGTGAACGAGCTGGTCGGCAGCAAAGAGCACGGTCGGTCTTTTCTCGCCACGGCGCTGTTCATACTGGGAGCAGAAATTGATCGCGAGCATCTGATGTCATTCATGCTGGAGCAGGGTCTTTTCGGCATGCAGATATTTGAACATCTCCTGCAAAACCGGGATTATTGTGATGCCTATTACACTTTTAGAAAACTCGAAAAGGCGTTCATGGCATCGCCCGCCGAAGAGGAAAAGCAACTCAAAGACCGGCTCGACAAGTTCAACGCGCAATTCGGAGGAAAACCCTATGGCGCGAAGCTCTTCGAAGCAGAGAATCCAGACAAGACCAAGGTCGATGCTTACCTGGCAGCCGCCGATCTTCTCGAAGCGATGGCGTTCACTCCCTGGAGCATGAGCCTGAGCAATGCGCTATCCGCCAGTTCATCGAACTCGATCCGGTCCATCAGAATCCTGGCCGGGCATTTCGAGCGTTTCGCCCACGGGGACGAAACCAAAGAACAGGCCAACAAGGAAATTGGCGATCATCTCCTCGCGTTTGCCCGGCAATTTTCCGCCGACAGCAAAGCGGGATAGTTTTCACAATAAAGCATGGAGAAACCATATATGTATCTATTGAAGTTCATTTGCATGACGATCATCCAATTGATCAAGCAGGTTTGGTTGTTTCCTCAAACCGTCGCGAATGCCGTCACGCAAAGGCGAGAGCAGGCGGTTCGAAACGAACTTGAAGCCGAACGGCTCGACCGGATACGCAACCCGTCCAAGTATCTGGGGAAGTGATTGGAAATTCGATCCGGGGGAACGAGCATAAAAGCCAATTTTAAAATGAACATTACGCACAACAAAGTATATGTAGATAATCTGGCCGCGGTTACGACGGAAAGGGAGCTGAGGGATCTGTTCTCCCCTTTTGGCAACGTCGCGGAGGTGAATATCGCGGTTGATCGCGTCAATCATAAGTCGCGCGGTTTTGGCTTCGTGACCATGGCCACGTCCGAAGGTGCCCGATCCGCCATCGGAGCGCTCAACGGCAAGGCGGTGGGAACATGCACCCTCACCGTAAGCGAAGCGTGGCCACACGAACAACGCCTCAGCTCGTCCGGTGGCGCCGCAGCCCCCGCCGCCAGCCCGGCCATCTTGATCAAGCCGCTGCTCAAGGGTACCTCTTGAACTTTAAAGATACGCAATTACAGCAGCGTTAACCCAACCTGAGCGTGCGAACATTCAAACGCTCCCAATGAAAGAACCCGTATGCGACGCCCCAAAGGCACCAGAACCAGAAAGTCAGTAGCTAAACGTTTCAAAATCACCGGCACCGGCAAGGTGCTTTTTCGAGGCGCCGGTCGGCGCCATTTGCTGCAAGGCAAAAATTCCAAACGCCGCCGGTCGTTGCGAAAGGCATCACTCCTCGGACCAACAGACGTTTATCGCATCAAGCAGAACCTACCGTTTAACCGCTGAGCGCGCCGGATTTCACGAGTCCACCGTCTGCCGAGGAACGGCGCAGCCGGTGCTCAACTGTCATCGAAACCTTTCCTTCTACGAAGGCGCGGGTCGTTTTCAACCGACACCTAAGAACTGGTAATCCAGGATTAGATTGCGCTGTATACTGCGCGGTATCCACCATTACTCAACTATACTCTTTTTAACTCTTTTGGTGTCCATGGCATACCCCAACCCACATTCTTCGGCGACAGGAACAATTCGATTCAACAGCATCTCGTAAAACCTGCGGGGGAAGGAGTCACGCTCGAAGCTCGGGCGCCGGGCAGATCGTGCGGTTGCTCAGACTGTCCCGGTTTCGGACAGGCGATTTATGCCGTTTTATCTTGTCCGGCCCGGTTTACAGCATAGAGTGTGAACGCTAACGGAGTATAGTTTACCAGGTGTCCGATTGCCCCTTGCTGGGGCATTCCCTCTCCTTTTATTCCCTGCCCTGCCAGCTGAAGCCGCCATGGCAGCTTCAAAATAAATAAAAGAACCGTAAGAGAAAGAACAAAAAGTATGTTTACAAACAAAGAACAAGCCGCAGCGGCAAGTAGTGCTTCACGCAAGTCAACCCGGCAGGAGACAACTTCTCTTTCCGACGCCGATATCGCCACCAAGGCTTACGAAATCTGGCTCTCCCGCGGACAGGAAACGGGGAAAGACCAGCAGCATTGGTTCGAGGCCAAGCAGCAGTTGCAGCTAGCGTAAGTGTCCCGGCACCCGCTGGATTTTCTTGTTCCAGCGGGACCCTTTTACCATTCAGAAAAAAGGATGCCGTTGCCTCACTTCCACCGTTCACTGTCGCCAATTCAACATGCGATGTCGGGGCTGGGTTCCCGATGTCTGACATGGGGAAAGGGCCAGCCCAAGTCGTAGCGTGCATACAGTAAGGATAACCAAAAAATGAAGGAACAAAAATGACGCCAGATAAAGATGAGTTGGAATTTATTTATTTTCTGGGGCAGTTGGTAAAATCTGATCGCCTCAATGGAGCTGTATTGGGAATTTCAAAGCAAACAATCACCAATGGTCAATCGAGCTTAAACGACAAACAACACAGAATCCTACATGCTGAGATTGATAAAATATCTGTAAAACAATGTCCTAAATGCTATCAGGACATTCCGTGGTCAGAAATGCTCTATGCAATTGAAAAAGGCACTTGTGTAGCTTGTCTTCCGTAATCTCAAATTAGATCACGACCAAATAAAACGTACGCGGCTCCCAAGACAAATACATTCAGTTAAAAGGGACAACTTAGATGTAAAATGGAACGGTGAAATCGAAAGCAAAAATCTGTGGTCATCGTTAAATTTTTCTTCTTTAAGCGCGCGGCGATTTAACTGGTTCAATCAGAAGTTTAAGGGCACCATCAACCATGATAAAAATTAAGTCGCCTGGACGCATTCGCCAGCATCCTCTGGAAGCCGGTCAACTCTGGAGTATGGCGCATGCAAACCTTCAAGTGGCAATGGTCGGCAAACTGCTGGTACATTACAAATTGGGCAAGCCAAACGCAGCCCGGGTCGCCAATTCGTGCAACGGCATAAAAACCATTGAGAAATATCTGAAAGCGAACAAGGCCGTCCTGGTTTAAGCGAAGTGAGATGGCTGCCGCATCACGTTCCGATTTGCTGATGAAACGCGTGGAATCCGTTATCTCTGACCTTCCCAAACTTAGCCATGGCCAGCAACGGCCAACTCGGCAGTACAACAATGGTACGGGGAACACCTGATAGCGCCACGCACCGGTAGGCTGTATGAAAGAGGTGCTATGGTTCTTCAAGATTTCAGCCCTCTGGGCATATTGACCTTAGCCGCGTTCCTGGGAGTCTCCACCACGCAATCCCAGGCACAACAATATGCGGCGCTGCTTCAATTCACCGGCGATACCAACTTTCCCGCCCGGCTGGTTTCCGAGTGGCATGGGAACACCAGTTCAGTCTATGCCGTATTGATCTGGACCCGCCCGTCGGAGGAGGGGACCCATCTGACGCTGAACCTGGACCCGGGGCAGAACGATGAGCGGAGCCTTTCCTTTATTCTTGAAAAAGTGGGAACCCGAAAAGCGGAATCAGCCCTGGCGTCGGCCAGGGTGTTTACCGAGGATTCCCTGCTCTACATGAATCGCGACACTTCAGCCCTGATAAGCCCCGACGAACTCGCCACCCGTCGCGGCGTATCTGTCTTCAGAAGGACGGCCGTTCAATCCCTCGGAGATTACCTGGGTGCAAACTATCATCCGAACGGCATTATCGGATTCTTTCGCGAAGCGTTTCTGGATGATTCCTTCGACAAGAGAATTATCTCTCCGCTGTCCCCGGTTGTTGCGGGGAATCCAGGAGTGGCCAATGCCAGAAAAGACGACATCCACGTTGGGTTGCGAGATCTGTTGAGCCCCAACCCCAGAGGCTTTGTCACTTTCAGTGATAAGGCCGAAATAGACGTGACGGCCCATAACCCGTCATTCATCCTGCGAAATCCTATCTATATTGACGGACACGCTTTGATCACCGCGCTGGCGGTGGAATATCCCGACTGGCAGGTGGACAAGTGGTCCATCCCCAATGTGGGCGCAACACTAACCTACGTTCATGGCAACCACAGCGTCTATCTCACGGCCAGCGCCGGCAGGGACAATTTCGAATCAAGCCGGGGCAACATCGAAAGCCGGTATGACGAAAAAATTATGTTATACACGCAGTATGCATTCTGAAAGTAATTTACCCGGCTTGACCGGAAAAGAAAAACGTTCACAATGAAAAGCAGTCCTCAAGCAGTTCTTCCGCTCACCGCGTGGCTTGTTGTTTGGCTTGCTCCTATCGTCGCTTTGCCGATTTATCTTTTTGCTTTCATTGGTGCGGGCTGGAGCGTATCCGGCCCTCACTTTCCTGTGAATGTTTTATTCCTGCTTGGCATCGCTCCGTTTATGGCGGTGCTCGCAGTGCTGGGTATTCTCCGCTTCGGGAAAGTCACCGCTTTGGGAATTGTGGCGTTGCTCATCCCTGCCTTGTTGAGTTTTGCCGAGCTGGGCATCGTCTTCCTATTATGGAAAACTGGATAGTAGGGGACAACGTGCAAAGAAACGTAAGCCTAAGGAGGTGGTGTGATTCATATCTGCGCGGTGGGCAGCCTGCCTTAAAGTTTGGAATTGGTTCTTGGTACGTGCAGTCGCGAAGTCCATTATAAGAATTGTCAGCATGGGCCAGTTTGCTTGTGCTGGCATCAACGATTCATGCAGCCCGTCTCTGCCATCCGCAAGGTCGCGTTTCTCGGCGATTACCTGCCAAGGAAATGTGGTATAGCTACATTCACGACAGACTTGCGTTGTGCCATGTCAGCGGAGTTTCCGGCGATGCAATGCCTGGTCGTGCCGGTCAATGACCTCGCGAGTGGATACAATTACCCGGCAGAGGTGCGCTTCGAGATTGCAGAACAGGATTTGCCATCCTACCTGCGTGCGGCGGATTTTCTCAACATTACAGATGTGGACGTTGTTTGTGTGCAACATGAGTTTGGCATTTTCGGCGGGCCGGCGGGCAGTCATGTGCTGGCGCTGCTGCGCGAACTCCGGATGCCCATCGTTACCACGCTTCATACGGTATTGCGCGAACCCAATCCGGAACAACGGCGCGTGATGCGAGAGTTAAACCGGCTTTCGACCCGGCTGGTGGCCATGACCGAGCGCGGTCGGGAGTTGCTATGCGAAGTCAATCAGGTGCCGGCGGCCAGGATTGACCTCATTCCGCACGGCATTCCCGACATGCCGTTCGCCGATCCAAATTATTTCAAGGACGAGTTCGGCGTGGCGGGCAAGCAGGTATTGCTCACGTTCGGTTTGCTGTCGCCGAACAAGGGCATCGAGTTCGCGCTGCGAGCGTTACCAGAAATCGTCCGGGAATTTCCCAATGTCGTTTACATCGTGCTGGGGCAAACCCATCCGAATTTGCTCCGCGCCGAGGGTGAGGTCTACCGCTTGAGCCTGGAGCGGTTGGCTAAAAATCTCGGCGTACAAAAACATGTCGTGTTCTTTAATCGCTTCGTCGAGCTGGAGGAATTGATGCGGTTTATCGGCGCGGCGGACATTTATCTCACACCTTACTTGACCGAAGCGCAAACCACTTCGGGCACGCTGGCCTATGCGTTCGGCGCGGGGAACGCCGTGGTATCCACCCCTTACTGGCACGCGACGGAATTGTTGACGGCGGAACGTGGCAAGCTCGTGCCCTTCCACGACAGCAAGGCCATTGCCGCCGCCGTGGTCGAACTGCTGCGCGACGAGCCGTTGCGTCACTTGATGCGTAAAAACGCCTACAAACTGGGGCGCGACATGGTGTGGAGCCGCGTGGCGCAATCGTATGCGAAGTCGTTCGAGCAGGCGCGGCAGGACCACAGTTTCGTCGGGCGAAAATCGTCGCCGATCAAGACGCTCGACGAACAGCCCGGACAGTTGCCGGAGTTGAAGCTGGATCATCTGTTTCGGATGAGTGATTCGACCGGCATTTTCCAGCACGCGAGCTTCACCGTGCCGAATTTTGCCGAGGGCTATTGCACGGACGACAACGCCCGCGCCCTGGTGCTGGCCTTGATGCTGAAAAAACTGGGGCATGGTTCGCCGCAACTCGGTGCGCGGGCCGCCACCTACGCCGCGTTCCTGAACCACGCCTTCGACCGTCAGCGCGGGCGCTTCCGCAATTTCATGAGCTTCGACCGGCACTGGCTGGAGGAAGTCGGCTCGGAGGACTGCCAGGGTCACGCGTTATGGGCGCTCGGGCTGTGCGTGTCGCAGGCAGGCCAGGGCAGTTTTCAAATGCTGGCGGCGGAATTGTTCGAGCACGCCCTGCCCGTGGCCGCCGAATTCATGTCGCCGCGGGCGTTGGCGTTCACGCTCATCGGGATTGATGAATATCTGCGGCGATTCAGCGGCGACCGGCGCGCGAACCAGATCCGCGAATCGCTTACTGCGAAACTCATGCAACGTTACGCCGACGCTGCCACCGGAGACTGGCAGTGGTTCGAAGAAGTGGTTTCCTATGCCAACGCCAAGCTGCCGCACGCGATGATTCTCAACGGACGCTGTATGAACAACGGGACCATGCTGGAACTCGGCCTCAAAACCCTGCGGTGGCTGATAAAAATCCAGACCTCGGACGCCGGCGCTTTCCGGCCCATCGGTTCGAACGGGTTTTATCCGCGTGACAAGCCACGGGCGATCTTCGACCAGCAACCCATCGAAGCCCAGGTCACGATTTCCGCCTGCATCGAAGCGTATCAGGCGACGGGCGACCTGTGCTGGGTCGCGGAAGCGCGCCGTGCGTTCGAGTGGTTTCTCGGTCGGAATGATCTGGGACTGGCGCTCTACGATTCGGCCACCGGCGGCTGCCGGGACGGGTTACACGTGGATCGTCTGAGCCAGAACCAGGGTGCCGAGTCCACCCTGGCCTTCCTGCTGGCGCTCGCGGAAATGCAGGCGTTGCAAAACAGCCTCACCAGTTTCAAGGAACCGGTTGGGAAGTAATGCCGATGCTGATTTCCAGGGCCAAAATATACATCCATGACCGAACAAAAATCATCCAACCTCCATGCCAAACGCATCGGGCCGACTTTGACTCCGGATCGTTCGCGGGTGCTGATGCGCCCGTTTCGCCCCACCACCGATGACATCTCGCGGCGAATCATCGCCCGGGTCATGGCCTTGCCGGAAGAGGATGTGGTCAGGTTGGTGAGCCAGGTGCTCGGCGAGTTTTCAAACCGGCACGAACGAGTTGAAGATATTTTCCGCAAACGCTTCGAGCAGGTGAACATTTACCTTGAGCCCGGCGCGCTGCCGTCGCCCGAACGGCAGATGCTCATCGGGGCTTACTTCACACATGAGTATTCACCGGAATCCGCGGCGCTGTTCAATCCGTCCATCGTGCCGCACCCCGATCAGAGCGCGTTGCCCAAGGGCGCGCTGCGTTTCATCTTGAGCCTGCGGGCCACGGGCGAAGGGCACATTTCCTCCATCACCTTCCGCGTCGGGGTCATCAGCGCGCAACGGCGCATCACGCTCACGCCGCCTGTGCCGTTTGTGACCGAGCCGGAGCGCGTGCCTAACGTCGCTTACGTCAAGGGATTGTTCGCCCACAAACTGGAAGAGGCGGGCGTGCAAAATGATTTTTGCCGGCGTGTGCTGGACAAGTTGCACGAGGATTTCACGTTGAAGGAGCTGCACGCGGTTCTCCTGGCGTCGGGCCTGACGGCGGACACCTCCGACGCCACGGCCATTCGCGCGGCCCGCGGCATCCTGTTGCTGGCGGAATCGAACTACGAAGTGAACTTTGCGCCCGACAGCCACGTTTCGCAGCGCGTCCTCTTTCCGTCCGCGCCCAGCCAGAGCAACGGCATCGAAGACGCGCGCTTCGTCCGTTTTCAGAACGACGACGGGAGCTTCACCTACTATGCGACCTACACCGCCTATGACGGCAAGATCACGCTGCCGCAATTGCTGGAGACTGCGGACTTTCTCCACTTCAAGTTCAGCACGCTCAACGGTCCCGCCGTGCAGAACAAAGGCATGGCGCTGTTCCCGCGTAAAATCAACGGGCAATACGCCATGCTCTCGCGCCAGGACGACGAGAACATTCTGCTGATGTTCTCGGACAACATCCATTTCTGGCAGATGCCCAGGCTGTTGCTGCCACCCGCGCAACCATGGGAATTCATCAAGATCGGCAACTGCGGTTCTCCGATTGAAACGGAAGCGGGCTGGCTGGTGTTGAGCCATGGCGTCGGCGCGATGCGAAAATATTGTCTCGGAGCATTCCTGCTTGACCTGAACGACCCCAGCCGTGTCGTCGGTCGCTTGCGCGAACCTCTGCTCTCGCCGAACGAAGCCGAACGCGAGGGTTATGTCCCGAATGTCGTTTACACCTGTGGTGCGTTGCTGCACGGACGTGAACTCATCATCCCCTACGCCATGAGCGACTCCGCCACCAGCTTCGCTACGGTTCCCCTGGATGAATTGCTGGCCGCGATGGGATGAGGCCAGAGGGACTGTTTGTCGAAAACTTTCTGGCAACGAAGGCGAGTGTCGGTTTTCAGCCAACGCCTAAATATCGAGAATTCTACGTAAGCCATTGGAGGCGGAGGTCGGAATCGACCCCTTTCTAGCCTTGTTCCGATCGGAATATACAATCAAACTTGGGCATAATCAACTATACTTGGCTTAACTCGTGGCCTACTAGCGTATACAATTTACTGAAGATTTCACTGGAGGTGATCAAGGGCGCAAAAATAAGGTCACGCCAGCCTCTTTCGCGGTGCAACTCAGTCCATCCCCGAGGTGCCAGTCGGGTTGCGCCCTCCCTCTGCCGGGGATGGACAAAACCAGAACCAAAAACTAACATGAAGGTGAAGATCGAAGGCCCGAGGGCAAAATTGACACAAGTCACAATTCTAGGACCGACCCTTTCACTTTTAGCGAACCGGTGCCAACCGGAAGCCCATGAGTGATTAAGTTTTGACCAGGAACCACCATATTGCGCCACCAAGCAACGCAAGACCGACAAGACCCAATCCCATTTTTAAAATGAAGGAGCCGAATTTGAACGCCACCAAGAGCACAAGACACCCGGCGACGACAATGGCAACCTGAACTACAGGCGATGACACGCTGGTAGTGATTTGTCCAATGAGAAGCATAATCGGGGTTTAGTGATTGTCGCCACCGTGGTCGCCGCTGTAGTTGCCATGGTCCGAATGACCTCGGCTGTCCCCATCTCCCCCGCCTCCAAGGAAAATACACCTGGATGAAGCCAGCAAAATGACTGCGCAAATTAAAAGAAGGTCAATTTTCATACGTCGAACTGTTCTCCATTTTGAGCGAGGCTGCAATGGGGTATAACCCTACCGCCTGATCATGGCTGGTGGATTTACAGGTCCAATCCGCTGCATCGAACCGGTGCGGATTAACCGGGATTTATTCGAGCGGCAATGGTGGGGGAATGAAGGTAAAAGCTGAAATACTGAAAGAGGAGGGCGGAGGAACGTGGGCAGCCGTTCTGAGAATTTAATTCGAACACATCAGCGGCATGTCTGTCTCAATCTGCGTTACGGTTTTCATAATTGTGGGTTTTGGTTGAAGAGTCTGGCTATAGGGTTGGCCAGACTCTTTTCTTATGTCCAGCCCCGAGACGGCGGGTTCAGGCTGCATCGAGCCGGCGTAGGTTAAGCAGGATCTGTTTGAAAAACCGTCGTGAAGAGATTAACTTTTGATTCAATAATTGCATGCCTTCAGTCCTAGAGCCGATCACCATCCCGAAGCGAACGGTTAAACAAGAGACCCGTTCAAAAGATAGATTAGCCCCCACCTACTACGTCATCTGCTGGAATGACCCGGTGAATCTGATGGTCTATGTAACGCATGTCTTTATTAAGCTCTTTGGCTGGGAACGGCAGAAAGCGGAAAAGCACATGATGGAAGTTCATGAAAGAGGGAAAAGCGTGTTGGTCCGGGAAGGCGTTGAAAAGGCGGAGTTCTACGTTCATCAGTTGCAAAATTACAAACTGCAGGCAACGATGGAACCGGCGGAATGAAACTGGTCAGACAAACCAAGGGTGGATGGCAATATCAGCTCAATCAGAAAGAGGCCGATTGTCTGCGAAGCCTTTTGCAACAATACCCCATCACCGCGACCGTTCCTGCCCAGATCTCCAAGACCGACACTGATCCAGAAAAAAGGGAGAGGGAAAAGCTGCTCAATGAATCGCTGGCCAAACATCGAAAAGAACTGAAGAAGCAGGCCACGAATCTGCTGGATGCTAAAAAATTCAAGAAAGTGGAGAAAGGCTGTTGGCTGACGCTCAATTCGGGGGAACGTGAAATTCTGTTGCAGATTCTTAACGATATCAGGGTTGGAAGCTGGCATGAGTTAGGCGAACCGGACGACCTTGATTCGGAACCAACTCCTCGGTCAGAAAGGGAACTGGTTTTTTACAACTTGATGGATCTGGCCGGTTATTTTGAGGCGGCTTTGCTGCGCGCCGTCAATGGCGGTCTTTATCCCGGCCATGACTGAACGTAAGGTATTTAAACCTGTGCGATTGGGCAAAGACATCCGGTTTCCCAATCCGGAGTTTGCCGATGCAGAAGGTTTGGTGGCAGTGGGTGGTGACTTGAAAGTGGAACGATTGCTGGCGGCTTACCGGCAGGGGATCTTCCCATGGACGGTCAACCCGATCACGTGGTGGTCGCCGGATCCCCGAGGCATCATCGAACTGGATAACTTTCACGTTTCGAAAAGCCTGGCCAGAATCATTCGCAAGTGGACTTTTGAAGTCACGATCGACCGGGCCTTCCACGGGGTGATGCAGGCTTGTGCCGCACCCGCTCCCGACCGGCGAAGCACCTGGATCACCGAAGAATTCATCGAGGCCTACACGCGGTTGCATCGGCAAGGGCATGCCCACAGCGTCGAATGTTGGAGTCGCGGAGAACTGGTGGGGGGCATCTATGGCGTTTCAGTCGGCGGACTGTTCGCCGGCGAATCCATGTTTCATCTGGCCGACAACGCCTCGAAAGTAGCCCTCCACTTCTTAGTTGAACACTTGCGAAAAAGAGGTTTCTTGCTGCTCGACATCCAGATGGTGACCGCCGCCACCCGGTTGTTGGGGGCGAAGGCGATTACTCGAAAAGAATATTTGAGACGGCTAGCGGTTGCGGTCCGGATGGATCGCTCTTTTTTGTAGATGGCAAATCCGATCTGGATGCAGACCTATTTGTCACCAGAGCAGAAGTCCTTTCACCGGATGGAGAATTGCCGTCTCGCCCAAGGGCAGCGTGATCGTCGCGGCGCCGATGATTGTGTTCGGCTGCGTTGGCGGGTTCGAAGTGCCACATGTTCGCGCGGCCGGCTCAGGTATGATTTTCATCGCGGGTCACTGGACGCTCGGTTCCGGCCCTTTGTCATCGGGACCTGATTGCCGGTCACTGGGCTCAGGTCAACCTGTGTCAATTCTTAGCCGATCTATTACACGATTGATTTTCACCAATTCGGGCATAACAGCCACGGCGGCGGGTTGTTGTCTTCCAGGCTTGGATGCTGTGTGAGTCCGGCGTAGAATGGCGTCTTCTATGAAAAAGTCTCTCGGTGCCAAAGCCCTTGTTTATCCGACGCCAGTGTTTGTGGTGGGAAGCTACGACCAAGGGGGCAAGCCGAACGTGATGACCGCCTCGTGGGGCGGGATCTGCTGCTCCCAACCGCCCTGCGTTGCTGTATCCCTGCGTAAGGCGACATACACCCACGGCAACATTCTGGCGCGGAAAGCCTTCACCATCAGTATCCCGTCAGAGGATCACGTCCAACAGGCAGATTACTTCGGGTTGGTTTCAGGCAGAAGTGTGGACAAGTTTGCAGCCACGAAGTTGACGCCGGTGCGAAGCGAACTGGTGGATGCTCCGTATGTAAAGGAGTTCTCTCTGATCGTGGAATGCAAGCTGGCCCACGTCATCGAGCTTGGGCTGCACACGCAGTTCGTCGGCGAAGTCATGGACGTGAAGGCCGAAGACCACGTGATGGCAAAGGGCGGCTTGCTTGAAATCACCAAGGTCAAACCACTGGTGTTTGCGCCGGACACGCAGGCTTATTACGGAATCGGCCATTTCGTGGGTCAGGCGTTCTCAGTTGGCCAAGGCATCTGAAGCCAGTACGCCATGAGCACTTTTAAGACTCAAGATGGTACCTGGACCCGCAGAGTTGCTATTCGCAAGAAGGGCACGTGGCGGACATCTGTTTTGCGGCCGTGGATCATAGACGACCGATTCCAGCAGGCCCGATTCGTCCTGGTTGGTGGTCCTACCGTTTTGGTTTCGGCGGCCGATTTGCGGCGGGCACTTGAAGCCTCCACAGCACCGGGCAGGCTGATCTGTTCGGTTCGCATTGATCCTGAGAAAAGCACTATCAATGATCAGCCAGTTCGTTTTATGGGCTGACTTGAACGCTCGCAGGCTGCTCCGGTCCAATCCGATACTGCGCGACGGCGATAGCGGCACCGAACCTCTCACTTATCTGCGCCCCGGAGGCCACCGCGACCAAACGCACTGCCCACATAAGCGTAAAAGTCAGGAAGAAGGTCGTAGGTTCCCAAACGCCCTATCTTCAGGCGCTTCATTTGCAAAACCGAGGCAATCAGGATGTAGGTTCCCCTTTCGTCCGGCAGTTCCATAGCGTGAAGCGTGTAGGCAGATTGAGTCACTACAGGTTGCGTCCGTCGCGGAGCGCGTGCTGTTGTGCGATAAAAGAATGCCCGGCCGGTGAGATTCCTTCGATCACATATCGGTCGGGATCGTCGCCAAACTTTTTGTCTCCCAACTGGATCAGCCGTTCTTTGAACAGCGCTTGAACGATTTCTGCCGAAAATCCGCATTCGCGCACGGTGGGCCGCACTCCAAAAAACAGCATATCCCGAAGGCGGATTAGCGCCACCAGTTTGTCCTTATCTTTCATTGGTTCTCCCGATCGAGACCGGCGCACTATCTCTGGCATCACAGCGTTTTGATGCGTAACCGTGAAGGACTCTTTGAACTTCTGCGCTCAATACTCCAAACGCGCCCGCCACCGCGACTATGCACCGATAAGCCCTGATTTCAAGCCTCAATTTCGAGGCTCAAGGTCATGGCCTTCAGCACAGAAAACCAGGCGGTTCATCATCTCCCGCAGGCGGCGACCGGTGAGCAATTTGTCGGGGAAGGTAAAACTCCTCACCGCGACGGGACAGGGAGTTGAAGGACCGATAAAAACGTCGAACTTCCAACTTCGAATTGGGGCGAACGGCAGGCGATTGCACGTCGCCCTTAGCGGGACTAGAGTCGTTGTATGAACCCGCTCGCCAAACTGAGCGAGCTGACGGACGCGCTCGAGTTCGAGTCCGTGGATCGGCGCAGCTACTGGCGATCGGAAACTGGCACTGACCTTAAGCTTCGGGTTACACCCCATAGCGAAGGGATGCCAGACCGAGTAGTGTGGCTCCAGTGTTAAGACCAACACAACAAGCTGTAAAAAACAGCTTAAACAAAACAAACTTAAAATATATTTATGTTTAGGACTCTAAGGGCTTTTATTAATATTGTCGTGGGCATTATCGAACTACTTTTAACTTTCAGATTAGTATTTAAGTTTTTGGTAGTTAATACAGGCACGCCGTTCGTTGCCTGGCTTTATGGTGTCACGGCGCCGCTTGTAGCGCCATTCTCTAAAATTCTTCCGAACTGGAAATTTTCAGGTTTCGTGGTTGATTTTGCTACCGTTGCCGCGCTTATCGTGTTTGCTGTAGCCGGAACCTTGCTTCTGATGCTTTTACCCTATTCTCGTAAAGTGGCTGTAACATATGACGTGGCCCCTAATGGCTAGACAATTGTTGCGGTGATTTAGGATTTGACCCGCGCTTATTGCGGGTCATCCGCAATTTTTCACCGGTGTCAATTCTTGTGGCAATTGCAGCGGGCGATTAATTCACTGAGGTTGGCCGCAATCCCGCCCCCTAAATGTGGTATTGATACGGGTAGAAGACCTTATAGGAATCGTGCAGTGCTGCGTTATCTTACTTAACAATGCGGCATGAGGAAAACATTATATGTATATATTGAAGCTCATTTGCATGACGATGATCCAAGTGATCAAGCAGGTTTGGTTGCTTCCTCAAACTATCGTGAATGCCGTCCAACAAGGACGGCGGCAGATGGTTCGAAACGGACTTGAAGCCGAACGACTCGACCGGATACGCAACCCGTCAAAGTATCTTGGGAAGTGATTGGAAATTCGACCTGAAGGAACGAGTCGAAAAGCCCATCTTAAAATGAACAACAAGCACAACAAAGTATATGTGGATAACCTAGCCACGGTTACGACGGAAAGAGAACTGATAGATCTATTTTCTCCTTATGGCAACGTCGCGGAGGTGAATATTGCGGTTGATCGCGCCAATCATAAATCGCGCGGTTTCGGCTTCGTGACCATGGCCACGTCCGAAGGGGCCCGATCGGCCATTCAAGCGCTCAACGGCAAGGCGGTGGGAACATGCCCTCTCACCGTAAGCGAAGCGTGGCCGCACGAAGAACGCACCAGTTCGTCCGGTGGTGGCGGAGTCCCCGCCGCCAACCCGGCCATCTTGATCAAGCCGCTGCTCAAGGGTACCTCTTGAACTTTAAAGATACGCAATTGCAGCAGTGTTATGACCGCAACCTTGTCGAGGCGGGTGATGTTTGCGAGGACTTGCGCCGGATCCATGCCCTGATCACCACACACGATTTTTATCAGATGCTTGAAGGTGCTCACTCTATAAGAGTCCACGAGACGATTGAGCACCTTCTCTCCACAGGATTGCGCCCGGGGCGGCGCCGGTGGTATCAGCGCTCCGGTGCCGGGACGGATTCCGCGGCGATTGAATTTAGGGAGCAGTTGAGCCAGTTGGCGGGGGAGCGACTCGAAATCGCAGTAGAAATTTCCCATAACCCAACCTGAGCGTGAGAAGATTCAAACGCACCCAATGAAAGGAACTATATGCGACGTCCCAAAGGCACCAGAACCAGAAAGTCAGTAGCCAAACGTTTCAAAATTACCAGTACCGGCAAAGTGCTCTTCCGAGGCGCCGGTCGACGCCACTTGCTGCAAGGCAAAAATTCCAAACGCCGCCGCTCTCTGCGAAAGGCATCACTCCTCGGACCAACCGACGTTTATCGCATCAAACAGAATCTGCCGTTCAGTTAGCGGCCTGGCGCACTCCAAGACGCTTCGCGACCTTCGCACAACCCAAAAACGAGACTGGAATTGCTTCCAGCCTCGCTTGATTGGTTCGATTCGCCCAATTTCCTTGGCAGGGACGCCGCGCCGTCCCTACCGGATCAATAATCCATCTCGCCCATGCCGCCGCCCGGACCACCTGGAGCTCTCTTTTCCTTCTCCGGAATATCGGTGATGAGGCACTCGGTCGTGAGCAGCAGACCGGCTATCGAACCGGCGTTTTGCAACGCGGTGCGCGTGACCTTCTTCGGGTCCACAATGCCGGCTTTCACGAGGTCTTCGTATTCGCCGGTGGCGACGTTGTAACCCCACGGTTGAGACCGCGGGCGATTGCGTGTCATCCCCGGCGGGACTAGAGTCGCTGTATGAACCCACTCGCCAAACTGAGCGAGCTGACGGACGCGCTCGAGTTCGAGTCCGTGGATCGGCGCACCTATTTCGACCGGCACACCGGCCGGATCGTCAGCGTGGAGGATCGCATCCTGAGCGCTGTGGAAGAGGGCGACGACGAAGCGTTGAGGAGCCTGCCTGGCTGGCAGAAGGAAGAAGTCGAAACGGCGCGGGCGATTGTAAACCACAGCGGCGACCGCTTCATTGATCCGCCGAGCAAGTTTGAGTTCAACGAATACCGACACATGGAGCGATTCATCGGGGCATTGCCGGACGCGGAAGCCGCTGCACAGCTCTGGCGGGCGATCAAGGGCCACGGCGCTTTCCACCATTTCAAGGATACGCTTTACCGGCTGGGCATTGAGGGCCAGTGGTATCGGCACCGTGAGGCGGCGATGAAGAAGTTCGTAATCGGCTGGGCCGAGGCGAACAACGTGCCCTACGAAGATGACATCGAAGACCGGAAATTGTGACGGGTTCTTATCTGGGCAGGCTCCGTCGCGCGGCTTCTGGCAAGCTTCTGATGCAAGCAGTGGTGGATTAAGCGGCCAGTGACATGGCTGGTGGCGGATGGGAGACAGGCTTCTCCATCTCGGGTATCCGTTCCGTGCGGGACACCAATGAAGCGTAGCGGCCAAGCTTCTCCTCGTAGCAACGGTGGTAGAATTCGGGGAGGGAAACGGAACGCCCTTCGTGGAATGACCTGAACGCACGATCAGTCTTAAGTTCCTGCTGCAACCGGCGAAAGGTGGCCAGGTCCTGACGCAGGCTGAACGTCCGCAGCACATGCAACAGACCGAGTCCGATGGTTGACTTCGTTACCAGCCGCCGCGTCAACATCCGCGCGGACGTCATGGCGGAGTAAATGTCGATGAGCTTGTCGTAAAATTCGACCGGAGAATAGTTCGGCATCGTCGTTACGAGGTAAGGCGTGTAGTAAAAACTGAAAGGCATCTGCTTCAAAATGCTGCCTTTGGCGAGCGCCCGGTCGTAGAGTGGAGTATTGCCAAAGGGCGTCGGAATGTTGACCGTGGGCCAGACGTAAGGGAGCGAACGGATAAATTCCTTGGTCAACTCAACCGGTTCGTCGCCATGATCGACCTCGGAACCGAACATGAAATTGGCTTGCAACCCCGGAACATATTCTCGAAGCACGCGAAAATGTTCCACGACATGCTGCAACTTCTCTTTGGCGACCATCGCCCCGACCCCGGCCTTGTTGGAATAGTTGGTCCACGCCTCGATCCCCGGCGCGATGTAAAGGCAATTGGTCTCCTTCAAACGCTGCAACCGGGACCCGCGCAGGATCGAAAGCGAACTTTCCATAATGTAGGGATTACGGGCTTTTTCAGGAATCTTTTCGATGATGCCCAAGACTTGATCAAACTTCACTCCGAAGTTGGGATCGTGGTAAGTGACCTTGACGCCGGGCAGTTTTTGGGAGATGTAGCGTAAATCGGCTTCGAGCCGTTCCAGCGGGAGCACCGCATACGGGCTGTTCCAATCCACGCAGAAGTCGCAACTGTAAGGACAGCCCACACTGCTTAACAAGGGCACCGAACCGAGGCCCCGCGCTCGACCCCGGGTGAACACGGCTTTGACAATTTCCGGCATCCGCTCCTCGACGCTGGGGATTTCCTGCAAGGGCCGTCCGCTGCTGATGATGGAGTGGCAACCGAAGCTGCCGCGCAGAATGTCGTTGATCAGCGTCTTGTCGCAGTCTTTAACGACGAGGTCGAAAAACCGGAGACAATCGGTGGGGAAGGATTTGGCGTGCGGTCCGCCGATGACCGTCAGGGTTTTTTCGGTGCGATAAAGCTTGGCCAAGGCGTAGGCCAGCGCGCTGGCCTGGGTGTAGGTGGAAATGAAGACCACGTCCAGGTCGTCTGGCAGCAAACTTTTCGGATCTCGATGTCCATAAAACGTGGCGTAGAACGCCTGGTGACCGAGTTGGCGGCACCAGACGGCCACCACCTGCGGGGTGATGCTGCAATAATACCTCTTGAAATGGGCGCCATAGGCCAACTCAACCCAGTTCCGGGACTCTGATTCCACGAGCAATTCGATGATGCCGACTCTCATGACTCATTCTCGAAGTGCCTTTTATTGACCGTGACTCCCATGTGTCGAAAAAGGATATCGGATTCAGGGTCAGCCAGCAACCGCCATTAGCAACACGGCACAGCGTGCCGAAACCGTAAGCGTCGCTCCGCTGACGTGGAACTGTGCCCGCCAACGCTGCGGTTTAGTGGGCCGCAGGCTGCACTGCTTTGGGCACAAATGGTGTGATGGCGGCAGGCGCGCCTGACGTTAAGTGGATTCGGACACACTCTCACTGGAGCCCGCGCCGGTTGGCCGCTTCAGTTCCGCTTTCGCGGTTGACATCAAGGCCCGGGCGTGGCTCCAGCCGCAATCTTGGCAAGAACTCACGATGCAGATTGAGATGCAGGACAACCCGCTGTTTATTCCACAACTTTGGCCTGGTCAGATGGTGCTGAGGCCGGTGACGGAAACAATGGGTTGATCAACTCGGCGCAGATTCGCCCTTCATCCGCGGCGCTATGGAGCATAGAACTACCCTGGCACCCCATGATGGCGTTTACTTTTCTTCCGAGGCTCGTTTGGCGGTAAGCTGGTCGATCTGATAAAGACCGTTGTGATTGTCGCCCACCAATTTGAGTTTCTGGACGATGTCACTCACCGTCTTTTCCTCCTCCACCTGTTCATCCAGAAACCATTTCAGGAACGAAAGGGTTGGATAATCTTTCTCCGCCATCGCCAGTTCGTATAGGTGGCAGATGGACTTAGAGACTTTGTGCTCGTGCGCGAGACTGGTTTGAAATGCGTCGAGCGGTGCGGCGTATTCACACTTCGGCTGATCAATGGCCAGCAACCCGACCTTGCCCCCGCGATCCACCACATAATCGTAAAACTTGCTGGCATGGCCGAGTTCTTCCTTTCCCTGCAACCGCATCCACTGCGCGAATCCGCTAAAGGCCGTGTGGTTGAAGTAGGCGGCCATGCCCAGATAGGCATAGGCCGATGCAAATTCGAGGTTGATCTGGTCGTTGAGCGCCTTTTGGAGTTTGTCGGAAAGGTTCATGTGCATTGACTCTAACGGTAAAAACCGGCCAAGAAAAGAACCAATTATCTCATGCATTATCCCATCCGGGGTCCAACGTCAGTCCGCGTGAGAGAATTAAGCGAAGTGAAACTAGCCAGTGGCAGGTCTTGAATTCTCTACATCGCGCAATCGCACTTTAGGCCCGGGCCAATTACGGCCGCGTCATGCGCTCGGGGATGCCGCCTTGCTGGCGACGCAGCAGCGCGGCTACGGCAATCCGGCTCAATCCATCTACTTTTTCCGATTCGGTTTGTGAAGATGGCTAGGAATTGACGGGCTGAAAAATGTGTTCCCCTTGTGGACTTCCCGAATCGCGGGGCACACACTGTCAGTGCAGGTTTGTTTGATCAGATATCAGACCGGAGAAATGGTCAGCCCGGGTCTGGACCAACGGCAGGTTGAGAATTTTCGCCAATGCCTTGTCCTTGATGGCGCGGTTCCAACGTTGCGCGTTCTCACCGTGTTTGGTCTTAACCAGTTCCTCGAACGCATACTGCCAGGTCCTTCGGGCGATGGACGGGTCGGCGGCGTTTAAATACGCTTTGGCGATGCCAAGGGCCAGCCCCCGGTCCGTCTGCGCCTCGTTCTTGGCGTTCAGCAGCCGAACCGCTTCACTTTTGTCTTTGGTACGCAGGCTCTGCTGAACGCCTGTCTGCCGGTCTTCGCAGAAGTAAATCCCGTTGCCGCGGCGGAATAACCGATAATGTGATTTCATCTGTTCATTCATCCTTCCATGCTAGATGAAATCGTCCCGTCCTCGTTAGCCCGAAGATGACCAGTTAAGCCTAGTTAAGCCAAGTATACCGAAAACCATCGGTTTACTGGAGGTTTCACTGGAGCTCGGGCTATTTTCCTCCGAAATCCCTTCAAAAAGGGCTGGAGGCGAGGGTCGGAATCGACCGAGTCTCGTCTTCCACAAGCCACTCGAAATCAATCGTCTATGGCATCGCTGACTGTCTGACTATAAACGAGTTGCGTTAATTGTCAACCCTTATCCGGCCATATCTTTTTTTACCGGTTTTAGCCCTGTTAAAAGGGTCCGTGCTGGCACTTTTGCTGGCACTTTTCACCGCCAGATTACCCTGCAAGTCTGGCTCCAAGTTCCTCGGCCTGTTGAGCAAACTTGCCCGGATTGGATTTCTTGAGCTTGGCAAGATTTTGAAGTTTCCATTTTATGGCTGGCAACTGCGACAGGTGGCGACATTTCATCAACGTCCAGTCGGGTTCGCCGGAAACCAGACCGAGCAAAAATCGGCGCTGGTCTGGCGTCAGTGCGGCGGGCAGTTCCGATTTTATTTTGCGTCGGACGCGCTGCAATTCTGCCAGCGTGATCGGATTCCGTGTCATGCCGGCAAATTCATTTTCAAACGCCGACGACATATTCGCGTCGCGCGAAAATAAAACTTCATGCACGGGGCGATTGTGACCGGCGAGATAACAGACGAAGCACTCGACGACCTCCGATGTGAGTCCGTCATGCTCGAAAAGACTGTGGACATCGAACAGGTCGCGCGGATGCTGGCGATCCATCGCGGCAACAAGTTTGCTGCCGTAAAGTTCCGGCGCGGCCAGCACCGGCACGGACAACTCGGTGGTAAAAAGTTTCCGCGCTGCATCACCAAGCCGCCGTGTTTCCACCGGCAGAACAGTTCCACGAAAAACGTGATTCACTTCAACCTTTACCTGATCGCGTCCGCGCTGGATGAACAATTTGATTTCGTCGCCATCCTTGGTGGCGGACACTTCCGCCTCCAGACCAGCTTTGGCGAGTCGCTTCCGCACGGCGTCCAATCCGCTGGAAATGGATTTCAGCGCCTCGTCACGGGCCGCTTGGTGATCGGTATAAACCACGTCAATGTCCACCGACAACCTCGGCATGTCTTCAATGAACAGATTGATTGCCGTGCCGCCCTTCATGGCGAAATGCGGCGTCTCAAAAATTGCAGGCGCGCTTTCGAGCAGGAGCCGGACGACTTCGATGTAGGTTTTGTCCATCATGGTTTCAGCACGAGCCACGTTCCATCTTTAAGCCGGGTTGTCCAGCGACCGTTGCCCAGCGATTTTCCCGCCGCCTTTTTCGCTGCGGTTGCCCAGGGCAAGTTCAATTCCTCTGCCCAATGCACACAGAGTCGCACCACTTTGACGCGCCGGCAGTTCTTAACCAGCGTCGTCAACACCTCCGGTCGCAGCGACCTGGCCCCCTCCATGATGTTGCGGGCCTCCTCGATCCCCTGATAAACCCCGACTTCGCTCAACATTTCCAGCAATGCCCTTTCCGGCACGGAGACGAGAACCCCGTCGGGTGTTTCCGGCAGCGGCTGCAAGCCGAAGTTTTTCGGCAGCTTGGCAGAAAACGGATTTCGCGTCGTGTAGCGCGCGGGAAACAATTTCTGAAACCATTCAGGGAATTTGGTCTTTCCTTCACCCCACAAGGAAAGCGGTTCGCGCGCCGGCAGGTTGTGGCGGACGCCGCGCCAGGCCAAAGCCGTTTTGCCGCCGACGTGAAAACCTTTCACCCGCCGCGACAGGAATTTCAGACAATCGTCCCGGCGCAAGGTGTCGTTTGGAAACATGAACACCCCGCGTCCCAGCCGCGCCAGCCATCCCGACTTCAAATAATGATGCGCCAGCGCCGACGAAACTCCCAGCTTCGTCAGTTCCTGGTGGTCAAACGGCGTTCCACGCGGGAAAGCCGATTGCAGACTTTTGTTTAGTTTATGGCGCGTAGTTAAAGCCATGCTTGAACAATAGCGCCTAAACTAAGCAGATGACAAGCCGATTTGTGCCCTCGGTTTCAAACAGCGCCGCCCTCTTGACAAACCGTTTACCATTGAGCAGCGCGGCAAACGGTGTATTGTTTGCCGCGCTGCTCAATGGCACAGACATCATTTCTCCGTTGTCGGCCAACATCACCAAATTTCCCAACCCAGACATGCAGATTCCGAGCGTGTTTCCTAAGTGCCATCCCTTGGCGGAGCGAACGCAGTCAAGGTGGAGGCGACGGGCGGCAGGGCGCACTACCTTGACGGCGTGAGCGAGCCATATAATGGAGGCACGAGGCACGCTCGGTGTGCGGATGCGAAATCCAACTCGCATTTTTTTCCCAAACTTTTCACTGTGATCACTCGCGTTTAATTCTTTAGTCATTTCAGTATAATGGCAGGTGGTGGTGTTTTGTATGGAACACAAACACCGTCGCCGAAAATGCCCTTGCTGCAAAAAGTGGTTCGCCACTGACCCCCGCAATCATCATCACCAACTGTTCTGCACCAAAACCCGCTGCCGGAAAGCCAGCAAAGCGGCGAGCCAAAAACAGTGGCAATCCAAACCGGCAAACCAACACCACTGGTGCGGCCCGGACGAAGTGGAGCGAGTCCGGGCGTGGCGCAAGGCGCATCCGTTTTACTGGAAGCGGGCCGGACGCCGGAAATAGGTTGCGCTACAAGATTTCATAGCTGCCACTCTCCACGTTCTGCCATCATGGACAAACGCTTTCCAGCCATTGCTGGGATGCGCGGCAAACCATGAAACAAAACAGCCAGCACGCACCATGAATCACGGGGCACCTGAACCAAATCCGAAACGCACCGCCGCTTATGCGCGCCGGTCCATGAAGCATCCGCAGTTTTCGATTGGCCGGCAGATGTCCGTGATTCGCAAATATGCGAAGCGGCGCGGGTTGGTGATCGTGAAGGAGTATGCAGACGGGTTGAAAGGCGGCGGGAAGCGATGAGCCAAGACGTTCCCACTACGCCGCAGCCGGGCGACGATAACCCATTCATGCCCCGGCGTTCGCGCGGTGCCAAGCCGGAGGCTTGGGTGAACAGCGCGGCGGTGTATGTGCGGATGTCCACGGAGCACCAGCAATATTCGACGAGCAACCAGATGGATGTGATCCGTGAATACGCCAAGAAGCACGGGCTGGAAATCGTTAAAATATTTTCCGATGACGGCAAAAGCGGGTTAAACCTGGGAGGACGTGGCTCACTGATACAAATGATTCAGGAAGTATATGACGGGCGGGCCGAATACGGGCGCATTCTGGTGTATGACGTGAGCCGGTGGGGGCGGTTTCAAGACCCGGACGAAAGTGCGGCTTTGGAATATATGTGCCGGCAGCAGGAGGTTCCCGTCCACTACTGCGCGGAGCAATTTGAGAATGACGGCACTGCAATTTCCTCCATCGTCAAAGGTATTAAGCGCACGATGGCGGCGGAATACAGCCGCGAGCTTTCGACGAAGGTTTTTCAAGGCGCGTGCCGGCTGGTGAAACTTGGATTCCGGCAGGGCGGCGCGGCCGGGTTCGGGCTGCGGCGGGTGCTGCTCGACCAGAGCGGCGAGAAAAAGGCCATGCTGAAAATGGGCGAGCAAAAGAGCATCCAGACGGATCGCGTGGTGCTGGTGGCCGGGCCGGATGAGGAGGTCGCCATCGTGCGGCGGATTTACCATGAGTTCATCACGGACGGAAAATTGGAGTCCGAGATTGCCGCCAGATTGAATGCACAAAGCATCTTGACAGATTATGGCCGCGCCTGGAACCGGGGGACGGTGCATCAAGTCCTGACGAATGAAAAATATATAGGGAACAACGTCTATAGCCGGACATCGTGCAAACTGAAAAAGAAGCACGTCAATAATCCGCCGGAGGCATGGGTGCGAGCCGACGGCGTTTACGTTGGCATCGTCAGACAGGAATTATTCCTGCGAGCACGGGAAATTATTCTCGCCCGCAGCCGGAAATTCACCAATGACGAGTTGCTGGAACAACTCCGCGCCGTGTTGCTTAAACACGGACGCATTTCGGGCATCCTGATTGACGAAATGGACGGCCTGCCATCTAGCACGGCGTTCAGCCATCGTTTCGGCACGCTGATAAACGCCTACCGGCTGATAGGCTACGATCCGGGAATTGATTTTAGCTTCATCGAGGAGAATCGGCGGCTACGGAAACGCCATCCCGAAATTGTGGCGGAAGTCGTCCAGAAAATCACAGCGTTGGGCGCGCACGCGGTATGGAACGTCGAAACTGAATTGCTGGACGTGAACCACGAAATGCGCGTGTCCATCGTGCTTTGTCGGCACACCCAGACCGGCGCGGGTTCGTCGCGCTGGCTGATTCGGCTGGATGCCAGTGCCCGCCCCGACATCACGGTCGCCGTTCGCATGGACGCCACGAACGAGGGCATCCGCGATTATTATGTGCTGCCGGCCATTGACATGACGTGGGAAAACCTGCGCGTGGCCGAGGTCAACGGCATCTATCTGGACACCTACCGCTGCGACACGCTGGATTATTTCTTCGGCATGGCGGAGCGCGTGAACTTGGAGGAAGCGATATGAATGATGAAGTAATAATGATTCCAATTGCGGAGATTCATGTCCTGAATCCGCGCCACCGCGACCAGAAGAAATTCGAGGTGATCGTCAATAGCATCAAGACGCTGGGCTTGAAGATGCCGATTACCGTCAGCCTGCGGGCGGAGAACGAACCGGCGGGACCGAAATATGACCTGGTCTGCGGCCAAGGACGGATGGAAGCGTTTATCGCGCTCGGCCATCATGAAATTCCGGCCATCGTGGTGGAAATCACAAAGGAGGAACGGCTGATCCGCAGTCTGGTGGAAAATATCGCGCGTCGTTATCCCTCGCCGATGGATTTGATTCGCGAAATCGAGCGTTTGCGTGCCGAAGGCTACAACAACCATCAAATCAGCGCGAAACTGGATATTTCCGACACGATGGTCAGTGGTCTGCTGTCCTTAAAAAAAGCTGGCGAAGGGCGATTGCTCCAAGCCGCGCTCGCGGGGAAAATTCCGTTGTGGGTCGCCATTGGCATCTCCAAAGCAGACACGCCGGAGATGCAGCGCGAACTGCTTAAAGCCTACGAAGGCAAACAACTGAGTTATATGTCCCTGCGCATGGTCAGGCGCCTGATTGAAAAACGGCGTTTGCTGGGCAAACAAAACAAAGATGGCCCGCGCAGCAGTCGAACCAGCGCTGAAAAGATTGTGGCCGCCTTCCGCAAAGAAACCGAACGACAGAAACTGATGATCAAAAAATCCCGCATTTGCGATGCGCGGCTGTTGAACGTGGTCACGGCCTTTAACAAGCTGGTGGCCGATGAGCATTTCCTGACGCTGCTGCGGGCGGAAGCCTTGGAGACGATGCCGAAATTTCTTTGGTCCAAACTCACACACCCAATAAAACCAACCACATGAGCAACGCAAAAATTGGATTCGCGATGAAAAAAATCCGGCTGCCGCTGGAAAACATCCTGCCGGTGCGGCAAATCACCGAAGCACAAAAGAAGGCCAACCGATACGAAACCATCCTGGCCTCCCTCAAGGTCGTTGGATTGGTCGAGCCGCTGGTGGTATTTCCGCAAAAAGGCCAGCCGGGGAAATACATGCTGGTGAACGGACACATGCGCCATTGTGCAATGAAGGAATTGGGAATGACCGCCGCCGACTGCATCATCGCCAACGACGACGAAGGTTTCACCTACAACGCGCGCATCAGCCGGCTGCCGGCGATTCAGGAACACAAAATGATCTCACGAGCCGTGAAAAACGGCGCGAGCCTGGAACGCATCGCGGCAGCGCTGAACATTTCGACACAGGGGGTGAAAGCCTCGTTGAACCTGTTGATAGGCATAAGCCATGAAGCCGTGGAATTGCTGAAAGACAAACCCATTCCGCCCAAATCCCTCCGACTGCTAAAAAAGGTGACGGACGAGCGGCAGGTTGAAATCGCGCGGCTGATGATTGACGCCAATAATTACTTTGCCGGGTATGCCGAGGGATTGGTATTGGGCACGCACAAGGAATTTCTGGTCGCTGCTGACCAGCCGAAAAAGAAGAAGGGCATGTCCGCCGAGTCCATCGCCAAAATGGAGCAGGAAATGGAGACGTTGCAAAGCGGCATGAAAGCGATCACGGAAAATTACAAAGAAAACATGTTCACCCTGCAAACCGCGCACACCTACATCAAAGCCCTGCTGAAGAACACGAGGGTGGCCAAGTATTTGAAGGCGAAGCACGCCGAAATTAGCACGGAATTTCAAAACATGGCAGCGGCGGAAGCGGTGTGATGGGAAAACTGAATTAGATGCTGAAGTGGGTCGGTTCCGATTGCGGGTTTGGAATGGGCTTTAATGTGCGCGGCGTTTATGGGAAAAATAGAACATAGCCGTGAGCAAATCAGGATGGGAAAACTGGCTGGAGCGCCTTTACAACCTCCGCCGAGATAAAAGCGGTTCGCATGAGCGACCGCACAAGCCCGCTTTGCTGCTAAGTATTATTGATCTATTAGACCACGGCGTTATCACCAGCAACGAAGTGCCGTTGAGCGATGAACTGGTCGCAACCTTCAAGCGATATTTCGCGGTCGTGCGACGGGAAAACGACCAGCCGACCATTCAAAATCCGTTCTTCCATCTGAGTGGCGATAAATTCTGGCGACTCGTGCCCGTGTCCGGCGAAGGTGACATTTACCAAACTGGTGCGACCGCTGGTGCGCCCAGCGTGGCGGAATTGCGCCGCCGGGTGGCGTTTGGAAAATTTGACGATGGCATGTGGCCGTTATTGAGTGAACCGGTTGCTCGGCATCAGTTGCGCGAGGCGCTGATTGCCCGCTATTTCCCGGAAGACCGGGACAAACTCGCCGCCATCATCGCCGTCGGCCGTGTGGCTGAACCCGTAGCCGCACTCCGGGAGGAAATGCCGCCGGGCCGGGATGGAGCATTTCGACGGACGATTCTTGAAATTTATGATTACCGGTGTGCAGCATGTGGTGTTCGAGTGCTACTCGACCAATCGGTTTCACTGGTGGAGGCGGCACATTTGATTCCCTTCAATGTCAGCCGGAACGACAAGCCGACAAATGGCATGGCATTGTGTCCGAATCATCACTGGGCGATGGACCGTCACCTGATTGCGCCGGTGCCTGACGGCAAGAAACGCGCCGGTATTTGGCGCGTGAATGAAGAACGGTTGGATGACCGCATTGAGGGACAGCGTGTTCTGGTGGCCATCGCCGGAAAATCAGTGATTCCGCCGGGCGAAGAAAAGTTTTATCCAGCACTGGAAAGCTTGCGCTGGCGTCAGGAACATCTGGTCACGACCTACTGACACCACGATGCCAACACCCACACAGCATCCTGACGCGGGCATCGAACTGACATTGCCGGCGTTTGGCTTGATTGAGCCAGAACGAGTGCTGGCAATGGATGATTTATTTGCGGTGGTTAGCGACAAGTTTCCGGTTTCACCGGGTCATGTGCTGATTATTCCTCGCCGCCCACTTACGCGATTCCAAGAACTCACCGCCGTGGAGAAATCACGATTGCTGGACTGGGTGGAATGGGCGCAGGCGCGATTGCAGCATACCATGACACCCGCACCAGAGGCTTTCAACCTGGGCGTGAACGACGGCAAAGCGGCGGGGCAGACGATGCCGCAGTTTCATTTTCATATCATCCCGCGCCATAGCGGCGATGTCGCTGATCCGCGCGGCGGCTTGCGGTGGGTCATTCCAAGGAAGGCGAAGTATTGGTGATGCCTAGTATTGCGGGTGGCCGTCGTAAGAAATCACGAATTTTTAGCGAACCAACCGAAGCGATGCTCACGATGCCACGCAAGGGCTTCCTGATGCGGGTGGTAGGCCGAATCGCTCGGCAAAACAATCCGCTTTCGGTCAGTGGCCAAGAGCGGGAATGCTTTGGATTCGGCAATCTTTGCTTTCGGGTGTATCAGGACTTCGTATTGGTCGGAGATGGTGAAGATTCCCTGGTCGAAGGCCCAGTGCACAGACTTGGATAGCGCGAGACCGTTGCGGGGATCATCCGTTCCGAGGTCGCCTTTGCCAATGATGTGCGCAGCATCCGCCTCCACGGTGTCAGAATAGACAAATTTTTGGCCAGTCACGGCACAGGTTTTGTCATAGTTGTCGAGAACCACGTCGCGAAAAGCCTGATCACGCCGTTGCGCATTGACCTTATATAGCACCCGGTCTTCGCGCAAAAACGGCTGCCAGTCTTCCAGTGATTCCAACCGAAGCGCGGTTTCAATCAGTTCATCCTGAAGCGGGAGGTTGAGGTAATCGGTAAACCGGTCGGCAGGAACGCCACGAATGCTAAACAAGTCACGTCGATCATCAAACGACTCGACCAAGCCCAAGCCGAGCAGTCGATAACGCGTGCCGGTGGCGGACGTTTTATCGCTGACCTGCTTGAGAACAAGCAGTGGTTCAGCATCAGTCATACACCGGATCAAGGCGACATTTGCCGCAATATTCATCCCGCCGGCCTTGGGGCTGTAATTCATCCACCAGGTTCCATCGGGATGAAAATGGGTCTGGTCGTGATATGGGCTTTTAAGCATCGAAGCGATGCTCAATGGATAATTCGACCAAGCTGGTTTGTATATTCCCTCGATCAAATGGTGGATACGCTCAACACCTGGCAGCTTGGTATTTTGAACGAAGCTGGCCGGAACAATTCGGCCAAACCGGGAAGCCAAAAGTTCGAAAATCTGTCGACGTTTGGCACGATCATCGTCCATAGCTCATGTTGATCGATTTGGCATTCGCAGGGCTAGGATGTGAAGTTTGATAACAGACTGCACGAAGAAAATAAATATCTGAACGCGAATCACACGAAACTCCATTCGGAGTTTGCAGCAATTGCGGCGGCGGAGACGGTGTGAAAAACGGATGGCGGATTGGAAATTGACCTTCGCTTGGACAGGCATTGTCTAGGTGTGTTCGAGCGTAAAGTGGACGAATGTGAAATGAATTAAGTTGACCGAATCGGTATGTCCGAAACGATTATTTTTTTCCCGGCTTCTGCTACACCTACTTTTGAAAGCGCGGCAAGAAAAGCGTCAAACATTGCAACAGGGTATGGAGTTGGAGCAATTATTAGACGGTCAAACAGATTTGCAAAATCTAGGTCGTCAAGAATCGGGTCCACCGTTTTGTTCAGGGGCAAATTAAAAACAACCTGTGGAACTCCGCCGATGGTTTCGGTTGAAGGCGTAATCAAACGCGTTGGAAACAGCAACGGATTGTGGACTGCCCGCCACTCGCGTTCTTCGCGGAAACCGGGATGCTTTGTGCAAGTCACTCCGATTAACAGCATGTAGAAAATCCAGTTCACGATTTCCTGCCGATCCAATCCTTTTAGGAACTCAGTATTGGATTTGATATTTTCGATCACCTCTGGAACTAGATTTTTCGCCGCGCCATCATTCAGGTATGCGACGGGACTAAATATCAGCTTCATGGCCTCGGCACCGGCTGAAAACTTTGGCACCTTAAATACCAGGCCCACCCGAGCGGCATTTCCTCCAAATGCCCGCCACATTGACAGTCTGCCATGAATATATTCTTCCTCATCATGTTCAGACATTGATGAAATATATGTCTTAAACTGAATGGTTCCATTGCTCCACCACTGGTTAAAATTGGTAATTGCCTGATTCGCGGCTCCCAGCGCAAACGAGTCAATGGGGTCAGTAAAGGACTTAATTCTATTGCCGTCTGAAAAAAATCTGTGGAGGATTTCAAATCCGTGTTGAACCTCCCGGTAATCCATCATGCAGGCCGCACTACGCATCCAAAGGCGTTTCTGGTCTATTATTTTTAGTGCAGCTTCGGCAGAGGTGTAGTGGACAAAGGGGAGCAATCCAGTGGTATGTTTTTGGTAAAGTTCATCACGCCGCCGCCGTGCATGGGGAACAAAAATGCCTTCGAGTTTGTGATTCTTGGCGATTATCATTTCTTTGTCCGGGAGGCCAGCCGGCAGGTTTAGCGCCAACGCCAGTGTTTTTCGTTCGTTCATTTTGGAGGCGCGGTTTATCCCTTGTGGATTTTTATATCTACGATGTCCATGACATTAAATTCCTCTTCGGTCTGGCAATCTTCGGCGTTTAATACGATCAAGCCTTTTAGGATGTGGCCATCTTTGAACGTGACATCAACTTTTTGATAACCCATGCCTGTTTCCGGCATCTGAACAAGACGGCTTACCCAATAGTCATTTAGTTTAATCGTCATTTTTACTTATCGGGTATGGTGATGGGGCCTGTGACAGTGCCACCAGGAAGCCCGTTCACGAAAATCACTTCCACCCCGCCGCCGGGCTGATTATTTGCCGGTTGAGCTGTGCCGCGCTTGACTTCGGTGTCTTTTGCAGGGGAAATCGTAAATACATTGCTCGCCGGCTTGCTGTTTGGAAGCGCATATCTTGCGACGGCATCCGTTCCGGTCTTGATGTTTGCGTCGGCGTCTTCTTTTGTGGTGGCAAATGTGCCAGCAGTTAGTCCTTTGCCTGGTGTGACACGTTTATCGTCAGCATAGGCCGAGAAACGTTTGAATATTTCAGCAAGTTCGGTCAGTGTTATCGGTGCATTTTCAGCCGCAGCGTTGGCAGCCAACATCGAAAAGTTCTGACTCTCAGTAAGTAATGTTTTATAGAGAGCGTCTCCCGACGCTCTGGCATAGGTAGCCTCAAGCGACTTGCGGTTCGCCAATATCCGATTCTTTTCATTGGCTAACACTATATGGCGAACTCCTTTCAAAGTTTCCGGCTCTCGGTGAATAAGAGTTGCATCGGTTACGATGAGACTTGATTTTTGCGTTTCATTTTGGACGTAGTTCCAATCCATCCGCATTTGCCATGGATATTCACCTTCTTTTAGAAAAACTTGGGAATTCACTATTATGCCGTGCTCTTTGCCACCAGTATTGAGTGTGGCTATTACCTTTTGATAACCCATCCGGTATTCCGGTTGTTTGGACAACCATGATTCCAGCCATGATACAATCTTTAACATATTAAATTCTTTTTATTTGTTAGCGCATTTCTCATCGGAAACAAATTCATCTTCAAGATGTTGGTGGTGCTTAACAGGCAAATCAACTTGTTGGCGGCTCTTTCTGGCCCGTCTTAATCGCATCAAAAATTTCTTTGGACAGAATGGGGTAGGCCGCGTCCTGAAATTGCTGGTCGTCCATGTAGCGGGTGACAATCTTGTCGTTGTCGGCCATCCGCTGGATCATCAACTCCTCGACCAGCTTGCGGACGCCCAGTTGAAATTTATCAATTGGATTGGCCAGCGCGGTGTTGATGACATGCTCGTTTTTAACGGCGCGCTCCTTGATCTGCTCGAAAAACAACCGGTCTTCCTCGGTCAAATTCAGACCAAAGCGTTCGTTGAGAACCTTGATGATTTCGGACAACGGGACTTTTTCGTCCTTGGCCTTGCCGGTGCCAACGTCGGTGGGGCTTTTCACGCCTTCGGCCTCACCTTCCCTCAATACAATTCCGCCGGAATAGGCGCGCTCCAAACGATAAAAAGCCAGCGCCACCTCGTCACCGAGCTTGAGCACGGTGTTGTCGCGATCCAATGGCAGGTGCGGCAATAGAAATCGCCCGTAGCTGTAAAGCATTTCCAAATCCGGGTCGGCGTAGGGAACGATCTGGCTCAAAAACGCATAGAGTTGGACGTAGGCCGCCAGTTTGTCGCGAAATTCACGGCGCTTTTCCGGTTCGGGAATGGCCTTGAAGCGGTCCACAGCGGGTTGCAGATGACGCTGCATGTGCGCGTGGTCGGCGGCATTTTGATACGCGGCGGGCCGGTAAAAAATCCGGGCAAACGCCTCGACCTCGCTCCAGTGATAAACCTGCACCTGATCCAATTCATGTTTGAGTGTTTCCAGTTTGGTGGGGTCGGATTCCTCCTGGAGGCTGGTGACGTCGTAGTAAGGTTTGAACGCGGCGTAGATGTCCTCCGGTTGGTTGACGAAATCCAAAACGAACGGATCATCTTTGCCTGGAATTTTGCGGTTCAACCGCGACAACGTCTGGACCGCCTGCACGCCGTCCAACCGCTTATCCACATACATGGTGTGCAAGAGCGGCTGGTCAAAACCGGTCTGGTATTTATTGGCAACGAGCAACACCTGGTAATCCGATGAATCGAACCGGTCGGTCAACTGGCTCTCGCTGATGGGTTTTCCATTGACGCAATCTGGATTCATGCCCGGCTCGGTGTATTCCAATCCGGTTTCCGGGTCTTTAACGGTGCCACTGAACGCCACTAGGGGGCGGATGTCGGTGTAGCCGTTCTCCTTGATGTAACGCTCAAACGCCAGTTTATAGCGCACGGCATGGAGGCGCGAGGGTGTGACCACCATCGCCTTTGCTCGTCCGCCAATCTGACCGCGCACATGCAGGCGGAAGTGTTCCACCATCACCTCGGTCTTCTGCTCGATGTTGTGCGGATGGAGGCTCATGAATTTGGCCAGCGCCCGCGCTGCTTTTTTCTTCGGCACATCCGGGTCATCCTCCACTGCCTTCACCAGCCGATAATAAGTTGCGTAGGTGGTGTATTGTTTCACCACATCGAGGATGAATTCCTCCTCGATGGCCTGCCGCATACTGTAAGTGTGAAACGCCTCCGGCTTGCCACCGGCACCTTTGCGCCCGAATAATTCGAGCGTCTTGCCCTTGGGGGTGGCAGTGAAGGCAAAGAAACTCAAGTTGGGCCGGCGTCCGCGCGATTGCATCACCTCGTTCAACCGATCTTCCCAATCCGGCTCATCCTCGCCGTTGGCTGACGCGACCGGTGTGCCGAGGATCGCCTTCAACTCGCGCGCGGTTTCCCCGCTCTGGCTGGAATGGGCTTCGTCCACGATGACGGCGTATTTCCGCGCCGCGATGGCCGCCTCCCATTCCCTGGCCTGCCGTTTTTCATCTTCGGACGCCTTTTCCTGATTCTCCGCGCCGGTGGCATGAAGCAGCCCGCGCAGCACGAACGGAAACTTTTGCAAAGTGGTGACGACAATCTTGGTTCCGTCAATCAATGCCGCCGCTAATTGTTTGGAGTCCTGGTCAATCGCCTTGACCACGCCTTGCGCGTGTTCAATCTGGTAAATGGCATCCTGCAACTGCCGATCCAGCACGCGCCGGTCGGTGATGACGATGACACAATCGAAGATTTTCTGGTCGGCGTCGTTGTGCAAACTCGCGAGCCGATGGGACAGCCATGAAATGCTGTTGGTTTTGCCGCTGCCGGCGGAATGTTGAATCAAGTAATTTGCGCCCGGCCCCTCGCCGCGCGTGGTGGCGACCAATTTGCGCACGGCATCAAGTTGGTGATAACGCGGGAACACCATAGTCTCCTTGATGACCCGTTGCTTGCCCCCCTTGCCGTCGTCCACCTTTTCCTCCTTGGTTTCGAGGAACATGAAATGGCCAAGGATGTCGAGGAAGCTGTCGAACTGAAGCGTTTCCTCCCAAAAATACCCGGTGCGATAGCCGGACTCGTGCTGGGGATTGCCCGCGCCGCACTTGATTTCACCCGGATGGCTGCCGCGATTGAACGGCAAAAAGTGTGTTTTGTTTTTGGCCAGCCGCGTCGCCATGTGGATTTCATCCGGGTCGGCGGCGAAATGCACCAATGCGCGTTTTTTGAACTGGAACAGCGGCGCGTTCGGATCGCGGTCATTCCGATATTGGTGGATGGCATTGCGCCAGCTCTGGCCAGTGCCGGGGTTTTTCAGTTCAATGGTCGCCACTGGCAGGCCATTCACCGCCAGCAGCATGTCCAGCGTTGAATGGTCGCCCGGATGACATGGCACCTGCCGCGTGACGGTGATCTGGTTTTTGCCATACAAAACCAGCACGTCATAATTCAAACCGTGCGCGGGCTTGAAATACGCAAGTCTGAAGGTCTTGCCGTAAAACTTGAAACCATGCCGCAAAATATGGAGCGAGCCTTTGACCTCCAGTTCCTTGACCAGCGCGTTGAGAAGCAATGCCTCCAGCCCCGCTGCGTGCTGGTCCCTCATCTCCTTCCAGAGCGCCGGCTGGGTGTCCTGCAAAAAAGCGAATATGCGCGCCGGGAACAGCGCCCGCTCCTTATCCCACTCCGCGTTGGTGCCGGACCGCCAGCCGCCCTTGGTCAGAAGGATTTCCTCGACGTAAGTCTCGAAAACGCGCTCTGTGGTCTGGCTCATGAGGTTGGCCCAAGGATAAACCGGGCGCGTTCAAGGCGCAGCATCTCGAATGGAGTCACGCACTTGATTTTAAGGCCGATGCAAACATTGGGAATTTTGATCTTCCTAGCCAACGGCTGGGCTTTTTCATGGGTAACGACCGTGTGCCCGTGGGCGAGCGCGTGAGCTACAAGGTAGTAGTCAGCCACCTGAAGGAACGTGTTCACGGCGGTGGGTTCATAGTTCTGCGTGGTGACCCAACCGCTGACTGTGCCGAGCGCCGGCAGCATCGCGGTATCTGGCTTCAAGAAGAAGGCTGCTCCCCGATCCGCAGCCCAATCGGACAATTCATCACCACCGGCAGCGATTTCGTCGCCGACCTTTTCGATGCTGAAAACCCGGCTGGCGGCATTGGACGCGATGAGCCAATCCCAAAATGCGGGACAGAAATCGAGGCCATAGTGAAGATTCTTGGCCTGAATGAAGACATCTGAATCCAAAAGGTATGCCATTAGACCCCCACCCCCAAGCTGCGCCCCAGTTCCTGAAAGGTCGCGATTTTGGAAAAGCCAAGCATCTGAAAGGCGTCACGATAAAGCGTCTGCCCCTCCAACGTGCTGGTGACAAGGGCGGCGGCAAAGCGTTTGCTGACCCGCGCGGCCTGGGTCAGATAAAAATTGCCGCCACTGCCCTTTGGAATCGCCCGCAGCCGCGCCAGCTCCTCCTCATACGCTTTCCCAAACTCGTCGCGGCCAATTTTGCCCACGTCATGAATGCGGCACAAAACGACGAGGGTGCTCACCTTGAAATAACGTGCCAAGCGGGCAGCCTCATTGTTCAATCCGGCAGCATCGTTATATTCTCTGCGTAGAGTGGCGAGCGGAACAAGGAGTTCGGCGGCAACCCGGTTGCACCAACGCTCGACGGCCTGGTCCGGCACCAAAGCAGGCTGGGCATCGGAGACGGCAGATTCACCAATCCAAATGTGAGCCAGTTCATGGGCCAAGGTGAACATCTGTGCGGCCTTCGTGTCCGCGCCATTGATGAACACCAGCGGAGCCAGAGCGTCCGCCATCGCGAAGCCACGAAATTCTTTCGGGTCCAAATGCCGGTAATTATTGTTGTGAACCACGCCATTGCACATGACCAGAATCCCCAAATCTTCCGCCTGTTCGATGAAATGTCGCAAGGCGTCGGTCCAGGTCGGCATCCGGCGGCGTTCATTGACATCAAAACCAAGCGCGGCGCGAATGCTTGCCGCCGTCGAAGCGATGTCATCACGCACGCTGACGGACCCGACAAACGGCAGCGGTTGCTCACCTACGGAGCGCGCATAATCCCGATACCATTCCTGACGTTGCTGACAAATGTAGATGGTTTCCAACAGGTCGGGAGACGGATGGCCAAGGTGCCGGTTGTCAATCGTGCGGAAATCAGGGATTGGAACCTTCTCGACCGGCGGCTCTGAGAGAAAGAGATAACCGATGGGGGCGTGGGTGGTTTTGGCAAAGGCTTCAACCTGCTTCAGCGTCGGCTGTTCCTCGCCGCGCTCCCAAGCGGGCAGCCGTGGAAATTTGTGCTCCAGATCCGCGACAGCGTATCCAGCGCGTTCATAGGCCCATCGCAACAGCTCTGGTTTGATGGCGACGCGATTCATGTCAGGAAATTAACGCTTTTCTTTCTTCACTTCAATCTTTCCGGCGACCGCCGCCGCACCCGCACCTTCGGTGGTCTGGCGGTGAATGGTTTAATCCTCAAATTTTTCCTTCAATTTCAAACACCCGGAATTTTAGCCATTTCGCGATGCCGTCCAAATCGGGAAACAACTGCTTGTCGAACACGCCGTATTGATCCAAACGGCGACGGATTTCGTCATGCGCCGTGTGCTTGATGACAATTTGCAAGCAGTCCTGATCTTCCAACGGTTTCATCGGCTGATGGCAGGCGAGCAACACGCCGTCCTGCGCCCGGATGCGCGGCGAGACGTGCGGCGGATCGTAAATGACGTTTTCCTTTATTTCAAATGGCGACACGACTTCCGGCTTTTTTGTCTCCTCAACCTTGGTTTCCACCTGGGCTTCGCGTTTTGGGAACGGTGGATCAAAGCTGATGTCCCGCTCCGGATCAGGCACGCCAAAATCATCAAATGCAGAAAGTGGCGGGGCGATTGTGGTGGCGGTGTCCGGCTGGGGCTTGACTTCCAATTCCTCCGGGCGATTAAGGTCGGCAAACCGGCGCGGCTCGCTGATGAGCACATAGACGGCGCTATCCAGCGGCTTGCCGGAGTCATCGAACTTGGTTTCGCGGGCGGCAAAATACAGGGCGACGAGCGGATTCGTCGTCCAATCCATGAACCGGGTCGGCAGGCCGTGATGCTGGGCGATGGCCAGCGATTCCCAATCGTTGCGCGGCAGATGATGAACATAGGTGAGCAAATGATTGCTGAACACGCCCAACACCTCGCGCTCCAGATTTTCGCGGTCGAATAAATTCAGCTTCGCCAAAAAATCAAATCGCCCGATGGACGGCTTCAGTGGGAAACCGTCATGCGCCAGTTTGGTCTGGCCGCGAAAATAAATCCGCGCCGAGGGCAGTTCGTTCCGCACCGTGTTGAGATACTGTTCAAAATTTTCAATCTCGAATGGATTGCTCATGCGGCGGCCTTTCGGACATCAATTTTGCCGGTGACGGCGGCGGTAATCAAGGCCGTGCGGTATTCCTGCAATTTCCCGATAGCCGCTTCCACCGTCTCCACCATGCGGTCAATCTTGGCCGTCTCGTGGTCGAGAAATTCGGCTATGCCGCGTTGTTCATCCGAAGGCGGAACTGGAACACAGCACGCAAGCAATTCTGTATCAGAAATGTTTGGCTGCGCCCCGCCAAATGCTGTCAGCATAACATGCTCAAAATAAAAATCGGCGTTCAGAAGATACCAAAGAAAAACTTGTTCATTTCCAGCTTGCCGACGGAAAATACAGACTCGCTGATTTAGGAACGCTGGCGACTCAAGATCGTAACGACCTACTTTTCCAATAGTCGCGCCGGTCATAGCCATTACGATGTCACCACGCCTGACTATTACGTCTGGGTTCGTTTGCAAATACTCAATCGGAAGACATTTGGCATAAGTCATGTCAACCTGTCCGTCTCTGGTGATCTCGCCGATGCGCAGCACTGGAATTCCCTCGTCCAAAAAATCGTCGCTGCTGAATGCAAAGCCAGTTTTGATTGTGGCAACATATTTTAGTGGCTTCGCGTTCCATGTTTCTGGAATGTCACCGAGCCATTCGACGCCGCTGGGTTTGAGTTTGGCATTGGGATTCAGGCCGCGAGTGACGGTGCGGGAAATGAGCGCCGTGCGTTTCTCCTGCAACTTTTCAATCAACGCCCGCCGCTTGGCCAGTAGCGCATCCAATCGCGCCGTCCGCGCATCCAAAAAATCCGCAATGACACCTTGCTCGGCGACGCTCGGCCACGCATTCCAAAATCGGTAAATTTGATCTGGGCTTGCCCGCTGATGACTTCGGGTGACTGATTGCACCCAAGAATCCAGTCGCTGCCGAAAAATTTCAGAACCGACCATGTATTCCAAAAAACGGAGGTCACATCGTTTCGCCTTCAGCGCGACGAATTCAGTCGAGGCCAGTGTCAGAGTTTTTTTAGGTTCTGCCCGGCAAATTGTGGCCTTGCGCGGATTCAAACGTGACACCAGCACGACTGGCTCGGAAATAACCTGTTTTCCGCTGGCGATGTCTTCTCCGTTTTCGGCCAAACCAGTCCCAAATTCCTGAACGGCTGGAATTGAATAATGAAACACTTCTTTGTCGGCGAATGATTCAGGCGAAAGTTGACGCCGTTCGGATTCCACAATTCCATCAGAACGCCGGACATCCCAATTTTTCGGCACGTCGCCGAGCCATTCGACGCCGCTGGGCTTGTATTTGGGATAGGCCGGGAATTTCATGGCTAAACAATTTCATCAATCAGTTTTGCAATCTTGGCTGAATCAATGCCGCCGTCCGGCTGGTCCTCGGAGACAATTAGAACTTTTCTGGTTTCCCGGCCTTTAGGCAGGGGCAGGATACTGTGGGCGTGATACCATTTCTGTTTTTCCTCCCAACGTTCACGGTATCCGCGGTCGCGCAACATACCGCAGTGTTCCCAGTAGTAGGTAATGCCGGCGTCATCGTCCTCAATGGTGAAGTCTGGATATTTGGTGACCCCGTCTGATTCCAATGGATGTTCGTAGTGGTAATCCACTTTCCTGGCATGAAGCAGATTGGCGATGATGACCTCGGACTTCGAGCGCACGGCTTCTCCCCGGGTGGTGATATGGATGAGGCGTTCTTCAAGGAATGAGTCGCCGACTTTCACGGGCTTGGGCGGCCCAAAAAGATTGGTCAACCGGGTGGCCGAGGCGGAGAAACGCTCGGAGCTTAATTTCTGGAGGTCGGTGGCGGAACCTTGGTGCAAGACGACAACTTTTTTCTTCTGCCGAGTGAGTGCCGTATAGAGCAGTTCCCGCGTAAGCATGAACGGCGAGCGCGGCAAAACGAGAAAAACGACCTCGAACTCGCTGCCCTGTGCCTTGTGGACCGTGAGGGCGTAGGCAAGTTCCAAGTCGGCTTCCCCCTCCTCGTCAAAATCAGACTTGAAGAATTTGAACACCTGGCCGGTTTGCGTGGAAAACTCGACTTCCAAGTAATTCGGTTTCCAGTTTTTGGCCTTGGTGCGGCGATGCCCGACCACCATGCCGATTTCACCATTGGCGAGATAGCCTTTGTCCTCCGGTTCGGGATAGATGCGACCTTTCCAGACCGACCAGTTCCGGTTATTGATGACCTTGTCGCCGTAAATGATTTGGGCATCGCCCATTGGTTTGGGGATGCTGGGGTATTTCCCAGGATTCCGGGCCTGCTCCATCTGCTCGGCTTTGTAACGGACGTGAATGGCGCGGTTAATTGGGTCCACGCCCCACGGTTTTTGCCGCACCGGACTAAGAATCTGCCAGGCCTCGGCCTGCTTGCCGGAACTGGGCCGGTCGCCATATTCTGCGTTGAACCACGCAGAACCTTTGTTGTCCAGTTGGGCACCCAAGCTCAAGGCAAACGACTGCCATTCCTCCTTGTCGGGAGCAAAGCCGAGGTTTTCAGCAATAACCAAGGGCAACGCTTTTTCCAACTCGTCGGGCGTTTCCCACTGGATGAAACGGATGTGTTCGCTGGCGCGGCGACCGGCGAGGATTTCAAAAACTCGATCTTCGCCCGGAGCGGTGGCGGCACCGCCAAACCATGCAGCGAGCTGGAGGTCGTCGCGTTCGCCGGAACCCTGGCGGCGCGGAACCGTGAGTTCAGCAAAAGCAGTGCCCACACGAGGAAAGCGTTTTTCCAAGTCAGGCGGTGTGAGATGGGCGATGATGTCCACGAAGGGGCGGCCGGCGCCGATGGGTGGGAGTTGCCGCGAGTCGCCGACGAAAATCAGCCGATGGACACCGCTGATGGCTTCGAGCAACGCGGCCATCATTTCCTCCGTGAGCATGGAGCATTCGTCCACGATGACGGTCCGTGGAACTTTCCCGCCGGGTTCGCCAGTGAGGAGATATCGGCGGGTGTTTCCATCATACCGACCAGACGGGCTTAAGAATTGCGCCAAGGTATAGGACTCGTAGTTTGTGGTGCCGGCCTGCTTGGCAACCGCTTCCATCCGGACGCGCGCCTTACCAGTAGGCGCGAGAAGAAGGATGCCATCGCTGTTGACCTCGGTGCGCTGGCACAACACAGATAAGAGCGTAGTTTTGCCGGTGCCGGCCGATCCAATCAAAACGCTAAAACGGGAAGCAGCGATTTCAGCCAATGCGGCGGCCTTTTCCTCACGGGCACGCACTTCCAATACTCGTTCTTCCACGTCACCGGGCAATGGACCGAGACGAGCGTCAAGTTCAGCCTGCCAATTAACCGCGAGTTGGTGGCGCTGTGCCTGAACACGCTTCTGGACAGTGCTGCGGATAATGTCGCCGACGGCAGCGAAACGATCCAGTTGGTAGGCTGGACGTTTATCGGCCATGCGAATGAGACGAATTTCGCCATCAAAGTTCTCCTCCTCCGCAACCGCGAGCAGGTCGGCAGTGACCTGCGTCCGTGCCTCCGCCTGGCTTTCTTCCCGGCGGCGCAGCGCAGTAACGATGTCATCGCGCGCGCGGAGGGTATCACCGTTAGTGGCTGCATCCTCCAATTCGAGAATCGTGAGGGCACGCAAGCGACGTGCGTCCACGGCGGTTTTGACCCGCGTCGGTTCGGAAATGGGAAACCGTTCCTGGATAAAATTCGTGGGAAACAGCCCGCGATCCACGGTGCCGATGGCAACCGGCGTGGTCGTCAGGCGGGTGGATTCATAGATGAGGTAGGGATTCTGGAGAAACGCGGAGTCTGGCGAGTCAATGCCGCTTTCCGCCCGGACTTCGGGAATGGCGAGGAACCCGGCCTGTTCGACGGTGAGATCAATGCGGCTCAACAGTTCAAGGAAACTTCGCCGCTCTGCATCCATGCGTTTCCAGGCCTTGGCAATGGTGCTGTCCAAGTGGCGTGAAAGTTCTTCTGGCAGATGCTTGGCTGGGTTTTGCAGAGAGGCGTCCCAAGCGGCCCAAAGATTCCCTTCGTCGCCAATTTTCTCGGTGAGGGTCTGGGCGATGAAATTACCCATCGGAACACCGATAGCACAAAGCACGGCCCCGAAACCGGGGAACGGTCCGCGCTTTTTCCAAAGGCGGCCAAGCTCACCATCAATCCAGCGCTCCTGTTTTCGGGTGGAGACGTTGAATAGTTCGGCGGCGCGAAGGAGCGCCGCACGACACGCGAGCAAGGCGCTGATGGCGGCATCGTGGCTCACATGTTCGGTGGCGTAGGAGAACTCAACGAATCGGTCTTCTGGTGCGAAGGCAACCACCTCGGCGGGGTCGAAGGCCCGACCGTCGTCTGATTTTTCCAAAGCCTCATGGTAGGGCATCAGAAAACCGTCAGAAAAATCGGGGCGTATGGAATGAACCACCATGCGCTCCCAAATGAGGCTGCGCAGTTTGTCGCCCGGTGGGCCGTGGTATTCGTATTCGGTCAGTTGGCCGATACTTTTGACCCGTCCAACCCCGACAACGACGCGCCGTCCGGTGTCTTCGACCAAAGGGACCTGTTTGGCGTAGAAAAAGACGAGGGATTCCTCCGGGCGAACGTGATTCCAGAAACAATCGAGCAACGTGCGGTGGTTGCGATGGTCCTGAAGATAACCTGTGTCGAACCCCAGCACTTCCTCGGATGGCTCATAGGTTTGGTTTACATCCTGAAGCGGGAACTGCTCCACGAGGCCGTTAATGTTCTTTTTCGGATCGCCAAATACAAAATCCTTCCTCATCCACCGAAACGGCAGCGCTGCGGCACCGTAGGCCGGATAACGCAGCGGAGTGGGCTTAAAATGAATGTGGCTCCGATTCCACGGTTTAACATAAGGATGCTCGTGCGTGCGGGTAAATGCGAAGTCAGCCATGAAGGTGCCCCGCTCTTTGACACAAGGCGGGAATTGCTTTTCGTCGAGGTCTTTTAAGGATTTGCCCACGACACCGTCAGCGGCCTCGGCTTTTTCGTCCTTGCTCAAGAAAATATTTTTCAGTTTGAGACAAGAGGTGTTGCGTGCCGGGTTATGGCAGACGGACCCATTCCAAATTGCATCATGCCAGGGCACACGGATAGAAATATGGCGCAGCGGAAATGACTTCATACCGTCACCTCCTTGAGCAAATCCAGAATCTCGTCCTCCAGTTTTTTGATGTCTGTTTCGATGGCCTCCAGCGGGCGTGGCGGTTCGTAGCGGTAGAAATGGCGGTTGAGCGGGATTTCGTAGCCGATTTTGGTCTTGCTGTGGTCAATCCACGCATCCGGCACATGGGGCAGGACCTCACGCTTGAAGTAGGCTTCGATGCTTTCCTTGAGCGGCACGTTTTCGGTATCGCGCAATTCCACATCCGGTTCGGGCTGGCCATCGCGGTCGCGGCAAATCTCCGCCGTCTCATCGCGTTCGCCCAAGGCGTTGAGCACGGCTTTGAGTTCGGCGGCATCGAGCCGGACTCCCAGCGAACGGTCAACGGCCTTGAGTTCGGTAAGAAATTCCCGGCGGTCCTTGATGAGTTTTTCTGCCGTTGCCTTGGCGAAGGCGCGGAGCATGGCGCGGATGGTTTTCTGCCGCTCCTTGCCGGCTTCAATCTCCGCGAGCCGTAGTTCCTCGTTCTTCTTGGCGCTGGTGGCAAGATTTTTGAAACCTGATTCTTCTTCCAGGCGGGCGAGGCGGTCCGCGCTGGCCAGAAAATTTAGCCGCAACGGCCGTTCGACGGTGATTTTGTTGAAACCGAAATCTTCATTGTCGAAAATCTTGCTGACGATGAGTGTCTTTTCCTGGCCGTCGAGGTTGAATTTTGCGGTTTCACCATCCTTAAAATTGCCGTAGATGCGGGTAACTGCACCGATGTGGTCAGGGTCGCCTTCGTCCTTATCGCCAATCTTGTGGCGCTTGTTGCCGAGGCTCTTTTTCATCTGCACCCAATAATTACGGGCGTCAATAAGCTGGATTTTGCCTTTGCGCGGTTTCTCCTTGCGATTGGTGAGCATCCAGAGATAGGTGGAGATGCCGGTGTTGTAAAAAAGCTGGTCGGGCAAGGCGACGACTGCCTCCAGCCAGTCGTTTTCGATGATCCAGCGCCGGATTTCGGATTCGCCACTGCCGGCGTCGCCGGTGAACAGCGGCGAGCCGTTAAAAACGATGCCAACGCGGCTACCACCTGCCTTGGGCGCGCGCATTTTGGAAATCATGTGCTGGAGAAAGAGTAACGCGCCGTCGTTGACGCGCGGCGTGCCCGCACCAAACCGGCCATCGTAACCGAGCGTGTCGCGTTCCGACTCGATGTAGCGCTGCTGCTGTTTCCATTCCACTCCGAAGGGCGGGTTGGCGAGCATGTAATCGAACGTGACCTTGTTGTTCTCCTTGTCGCGGGCAAAACCGTCGCGGGTGAACGTGTCGCCAAGCACGATGTTGTCGGCGTCCTCGCCCTTGATGAGCATGTCGGATTTGCAGACCGCCCAGGCTTCGTCATTCCAATCCTGACCGAACAGGAGCGGTCTGGCCTGCGTGTTGAGTTGGCGGATGTATTTTTCCGAGACTGACAACATGCCGCCGGTGCCACAAGCCGGGTCGTAAATGGTTTTGACGACGTGGCTGCGGGCCAGGTCTTTTTCCGGCGAGAGTAGCAGGTTGACCATCAGCTTGATGACTTCGCGCGGAGTGAAATGTTCGCCGGCCTCCTCGTTGGATTGTTCCGCGCCAATCCGAATGAGTTCCTCAAAGACGTAGCCCATCTGGGTGGCATCGGCTTTTTCGAGTGAAAGATCAATTTTTGAAAACGCCTTGATGACCTCGTAAAGCAGGTTTTTTTCCGCCATCCGAGAAATCTGCTGGTCGAAGGCAAATTTCTCCATGATGGCGCGGACATTGGGCGAAAAGGCGTTGAGATAGCTGTTGAGGTTGGGCGCAAGCTGGTTGGGGTCGTTGAGCAGCTTGGGCAAATCGAGCTTGGAAAGATTGTAAAACGGGCGGCCCGTGACACGTTCCAAAATACCGCGCACAACGGTTTCCGGCTTGCCTTTGATTTTCGCAAATTCCGCGAGCACCTGTTCTTTGGTGGGCGCGAGCAGGCAATCGAAACGGCGCAAGACGGTCAACGGCAGGATGACTTTGCGATATTCGTTCCGTTTGTAAGGTCCCCGGAGCAGATTGCAGATGCTCCAAATGAAATTGGCAAGCTCGTGATGATTGGCCACGCGGGCAGGATAAATCGAAATCTGTGTGGTTTTCAATCTTTGTCATCGTGGCTACGATCAAAATTCAAGAAGCGGCCGGTGTGGCCGGACGGAGTGGCAGCGCAGCGAACGCGACGGACAGCAGCACGGGCTGCCGATGAACTTCAACCATCGCGGCGTGTGTGGTGGGTTGCCAGAACGAAATGAGTGGAGGCAACCGCCCGCACAGGCCAGCGCGGACGACTGGCGGACTCGCTGCGGACATATCTGGGTTTCCATTTGATGAAGCACAGACGCGGACTGGATGCAAATGCGGACTGGACACGGACTGGCCAAAGATTCGGATTGTGCGCGGACGTGGACTGGACACGGACATGGACAAATCGCGGTCACGGTCAGGTCACGGACATATTTGCGGACTTGTCGCGAACGTGGACTGTGCGCGGAGTCGGACAAGCTGCGGCCGTGGTCGCGGACTGGACGCGGTCACGGACTGACCGAGAACGCGGATGCGGACTGGCTACGGCCGAGGCCAGCGAGCCGGACAATGGCGCGGACATTTCCAGCCAAACCGCGAACCGATTCACGGACAACTGAACCTTGAAAATCCAAGGGGTGAGGCGTCCACTATCAAATTCACACAAATCGTGTGAACCCTCCCGCAGAATCTTTTGCATCAGTCGTGTATCGAGTTGGCCAGATTTTCGCACACAAGGTTGAGTCATTTAACCGCACTGAACGAGCGTTCTGAAACCGGCAGCGAAACGGAGCGGGTCGGGAGTGAGATGAACGGACGACGGCGAAGTTGAGCGCGGTTTTGGAACGACCGTTGAGTGCGAAACCGTCTAGGTTTGCATTGCGGCGATTTGTCTGGCCGGTTGCTGAATACCTGGAAGCAAGCCGGTCAGTCAAAGCGCCGAATTGACTCGCAATAATTTTCTTTACCGGGTATTTGCAAGGCGTCAATGAGTGATGCTTGGGGAACAGCAAAAACGCCATCAGACTCGGTCATTCAATCCGTGCTCGAAGTCTATGAACGCGGGCAAACTGTTGATGCCCTAAAACGAGCAACAGAATTCGCCCCTCTGAAAGATTGGGCCGGAGTGCGCGGTTGTTGCCTGGCTGCCCGGATTGCCATTAACGCCGGCGGTATTCGGTTGGCCGCCAGACTTGCGGCACGAATGTGGCGTGCCGAAAAAAGTCATCCGTTATCTCAATTCGAATACGGCATCCAGATGCTTCAACGGCGGGGATCACTGGCATTCTGGTTGAGCGCGAGGTCATGGCCGGCAATCACTGATGGGATCCCGGAATGGCAGGCGGATTTTCTTGCCCTAAAAGCCACAGCCGCAAGCGAGTTGCGCGATTTCGATGTCGCGGAAAAGTTGATTAATCAGGCGGAATCGCTGGCGCCCAAGGCTCCTTGGGTTCATCTCCAACGCGCCCACTTGCTGGAACGATTAGAACAAGTGGAAGCGGCACTCGAAATTGCCTCCACCGCTTGCAAGTTGCATCCGCATCCTATTTACCGCCCTGGAGTACAGGTCATTGCCCATCTGCTTCAGTTGCTGGACCGCGATGAGGAAGCAATTCAACTATTACGGCAGGCGGATGCCAGTCTTCAGAACGGTCAACTGGCGGTTCAACTTTATAGTCTGCTTTCCGATACGCAACAATGGCCGGCTGCGGAGCAAGCTTTGGAACGATATGCCATCCTTAGTCCGCTGCTTGAACCAGCGGCAAAGCTCTGGTTGCAAGCCCAGCGCGCGCGGGTTGCCTACCATCTTGGCAAACGAACTGACGCTTTAGAATACGCCAAAGAATTAAAGGATCCCTTCAACCGGCGATTTGTGGAGAAACTGGCCAAGCCGGCACTGACACCTGAACAAGTGAGATTTGACGTGCCCTTTGTCCGGCAGCATTTCAAAACGTGCGCGCCCGCCACACTCGCGGCGTTGGGGCGGTATTGGAAGATGCCGACGAAACATCTGGCACTGATTGAGGCCATTTGTTACGACGGCACCCCTTCGTGGCAACAGCGGGATTGGGCAGAACACAATGGGTGGCTGGTGCGGGAATTTCGAGTGACGTGGGAGAGCGCCCTGGCATTGCTGACACAAGGAGTGCCATTTGCCATCGCAACCGTCGAAGCCACGTTCGCCCACATGCAGGCCGTCATCGGGTTTGACCAGACACGGGGCGCCCTATTACTGAGGGACCCATCGCAACCCTATTGCTTGGAAGCTCACGCGGAAGTTTTTCTGGAGCGATACAGGCCATTTGGTCCGCGTGGCATGATCTTGCTTCCATTAGCTGAAGCAGCGCGTTTGGACAATATCCACCTGCCAGACAGCGAGCTTTATGACGAATACCATGCCTTGTCCCTGGCTTTATTGAAGCACGACCGGGGAAAGGCGCAAACCGCGCTGGCACAGCTTGAATCGAAATGGCCGGATCACGCAATTACATGGGAAGCACGCCTCGAACTGGCGGCCTATGACACAAACACGGGGGAAGAAATCCGTTGTCTGGACCACCTTTTGGAATTGTTTCCCAATAATCCCGCACGATTGCTTCGGCGGCTGTCCTGTATGCGGGATGCCTCACGGGAGGAGCGGATTGAATTTTTGGAAAGGGCATGCGCGAATAAAACAGCCGATCCAGCATTATTTGTCGAACTTGCCAGAAATCTGATGGTGGACGCTCCCCAACAATCTGCTGCCGAACGATGGCTGCGACGTGCGATGCGGGGGCGGCCAATGGATTCCAGCGTCATGGTCGCCCTGGCTGAATTGAAATGGGGGCTTGGTTGCTTTGATGAAGCGACAGAGCTTTATCGGTTTGCGGCAACGGTGGAAAGTTATCGGGAGCCGCTTTTCCAATCGTGGTTTGCGGCGTGCCGTCAAGTCCGGCAAATGGACGCTGCGCTCGTCCATCTGGAAGGTCGTTTCCGGCGTCTCGGAAGTCGCTCCTCACAACCGGCACTCACATTGGCTTGGGCGCTGTGCGAGATTGAACAGCCGGACCGCGCGCGCGATGTGTTGAACGAGGCGATTCAGATGCGGCCTGACGACGGCTACTTGATGATTCGTGCTGCCAGTCTCAACGACCGGCTGGGTGCCAAGGAACAGTCCAATACCTTTCTTAATTCAGCCAAAGGAAAAGTTAGGGAAAACGACTGGTTGCGGACGGCTGCGGAACTGGCCGAGAGGCGTATAGACACCAAAGCCTCACTGCAATTCTCCCGCGAAGTCCTTGCGTTGGAACCGCTGGCCGTGGATGCGCACAGTGGCGTCGCACGGGCGTTGACCCAACTTGAAGGTCGTGCTGCCGCAGTGGCACATCTCAAAGACGCGGTTGCCCGGCATCCGCATCATTGTGGAATTCAACGATTGCTCATTGATTGGTCGCGCGGGATCAGCTCTGAGGCGGTGATGGCTCCGGCGCGTGAGTTTTTGAAAATCAGTCCGCGCGATGCGTGGACTCGGCGCGAACTGGCGTGGGCACTTGCCAATCTGAACCAGCCGGACGAGGCGCTCACTGAAGCCGAAGAAGCCCGACGCATCGAACCACGAAATTCCGCCAGCGCGGGACTGTTGGGATACATTTACGAACGGTTCCGTCATTTTCCAGAGGCGCGGGAGCATTTCCGACAGGCTATCAAGTTAAGCGTGGATAACGGCAACGCCATCACCGAACTGTTAAGACTGGCAAATACTGACAAAGAACGGAGAGAAGAATTGGCTTTTGTTGAACGTGAACTGGTTCAGCAGGTTGTCCGGGGTGATGGGTTGCTTGCTTTTATGGAGGCAGCGCGTTCGGTTCTCGAACCCGAGGCTTTGCTCAAAGTTTTGCAGCAAGCCTATGCCGACCGTCCGGACTTGTGGCACGCTTGGTCCGCGCTGGTTATGCAGTTGAATCATCTTGGACGATATAATGAAGCGTTGCCACTGGCCCGGATGGCAACTGAGCGATTCCCGCATCTTCCGAGAATGTGGCTGGATTTGGCGACGATCCATCAACGGCGTGGAGAAGCCGAAGCTGAAATTAGTGCGGCCCAAAGAGCATTTGAAATCAACCCTGGTTGGAACCGCAGCGCCTTTGCCCTCGCAGGCGCATTGGAACGTCATCGTTCCTTGACCGAAGCAAAAATCGTGTATGAGCGGGCATTGCGTCATGCACCGTCTGATCCGCAACTCCATGCGCAAATGGCATCGGTTCTATGGCGCTTGCGTCAGTCCAAAGAAGCCCTGGCCAATATTGAAAACGCCCTCCGATTGGCATCCAATGCCGACTGGGCGTGGAATTTGTTAATTGCCTGGTCAAGGGAGTGTGGACAACCGGAAAGGCCGGTTGATTTCGCCCGTGAACTGACTCGCGAACGTCCCGGCGACGTTTACGGTTGGCTGATGCTGGCCAAAGTGCTGGTGGACGCCAAAGAATTGACCAATCGTCTGAATGCCGTGGATCGGGCCTTGGAGTTGAACCCGCATCTTTTAGAGGCATGGGACTTCAAAGCTGAATTGCTGGCGGGAGCTTTGCAATTTGATGCCGCCATTGAAGTTTGTGACAAAGGAATAGCCGCCTGCGTGACTAATTCGTATACGCTGCGCGGAAGGCGGGCGTGGATTGAAGCACAAAGAGCCAAAGTGCCGGAAGCCATACGCCAGATGCGCGCTGTGCTGGCCGACAACGCAGGTTATGCTTGGGGTTGGCACCAATTGACTGTTTGGCTCACAAGTCAGAATGCCTTTGCCGATGCTGAAGAAGCGATTACACAGCTTCTGAAGCTGCAACCTCAAAACACTTGGGCACAGCGTCAATTGGCCGTCGTTCGATTGAAACAGGGTGATAAGGCAGGAGCACAAAAGGTCTTTAGCGCCGTGTTTGATGCATCGCCGATGGATCAGTTTGCGGCTGAAAACCTGTTCAACCTCCAGTTGGAAATCGGAAATTTGACCGGCGCAGCCGAGACTTTACGCCGAATGCAAACGCATCAGCCCGGCGCACGCACGCTCGCCCATGAGGTGATTCTAAATTCACGAAAGGGTGACAAAGCAACTGCACTAAAGCTGTTCAACACACTTTGCACGCAACCTGACCCCGATCCCTGGCCGGTGCAGGCGGCAGCAGACGCTCTGAAAAAGGCTGGATTAACTGGAAAAACATTGAGGATTTTGAAACGTGTTTTGGCTGGAAATACCTGCAATCCAGAAACAGGTGCAACTGCCATCCAATTTTTAATCGACAAACGTCAGAGCCTCCGGGCGGTGTGGCTTTTTGGACGGATCACGTCGCCTGAAACCCGGACGCGTGCAGCCGATATTCTGGCCAAAGGATTGGCGAAGTTGGATGCCAGATTATCGTTGCGAATTGTTCTGCGACGTTATCGTGAGGTTTTTTTCAAGGACGATGCGGCATGGGGACAGGTCGGTTATGCCTTGGCCAAGTTCAAACGTATGCGTGCCGTTGCCGAGTGGTTGGCAGACTGGCGTTCCCGGCCGAGTGCTGAATCGTGGATGCTTTTCAATCTTTGTGTCGCCCTTCGGCACCTTGGTAATTACCAGCAAGCCAATGAAGTTGCCGAATATGCCGTGCAAAAATGGGGATACCGGCAGGAAAACGGAGCAGATCTACGATTATTTTTGGCGGTTGAAAAAGCCCTGGCCGGTTCGATAGACGCGGCTATGGAGAATTTGCAAAAGGTTCACGCCCGCAGCAATGTTCCGCACGATCAACAACTCTTGGCTATAACCAAGGCGCTCGTTGAGTTTCAGCAATCGCCTCCTGAAGCGCGTCGGCAGCAATTCAAAGCCATCCGGCAACAACTGGGAACCGTTTTCCCAGCAGGTAAAACCCTAAAATCAGGCCGCGATGTGAGACGAACCCTTCGTCGTGCAGGTAAAGTGTTCGTGCAAAAGGGGGCCGGACAAGGTGCCAACATTTGGTTCTTTTGGAAGCTTAACTGGCAATGGTCGTTATTGCCGCTCGCCCCATTTCTCTTAACCCTGGCATTGTTCCCGCCAATATTAATAGGACTGGTTATTGGCCTCCTGATCCGACGGAGTCGGCGGAAGACTTAAAGCCGCAGGTTTTGGCGCGTCCAGTCAAAGCGCACGGGCTTCATTTCTTGCCTTGACTGCAACACGGTCATTTTGAATTCCGGCATACTCTTGGGCCGGCCCAATCTACCAATAGTGACCATCTATACCTTGATAACTGCGATATGAAATTCACGGCAAGTTGTTAATCTGAACGGTATTGGTCTTGAATTGACCATTACGCCAGATTTCCACATCTACTTTTTGCCCCGCAAGTCTCTTGTATCTTTGCATAAAGTCTGGCACGGACTCCACATCTTCACCGTTGATTTTCAAAATCGCATCGCCCTCCAAGATGTTCGCATTGAAGGCTGGTGACCCGTTTATAACAATTGACACAAAGACCCCAGTGTTCTGTTCCAATTGTTGCCGAATCTCAGGAGGGAGTGGCTGTGCCATTACTCCAAAAATCACAGGCGGCATCTTTCTGAAGAATCCAGCTTCATATTGATACCGCTGTACCGTTACTGGAATATATTGAGTGTTGAAAGTTCCGGGTGTGGTGGTCGTAGAACTTCCATAATAATTCCCTGTGCCATAGGCATAGCCGCCGCTTCCCCAAGCATTGGCATTGACAGTACCCGAACTGGTGGTTGTGTACGATTGACCCGGATTATATTGAGTTAAAGGAACTACTCTCTGTTCACTGCCCAAATATGTGGATGAAAGGAGAACTACGTCGGCCCCGACTTTTTTTGCTTGGTACATCAATTCTCTGTCCGATTGTGGCGGGCCTGAAAAATCCGAAAAGCCTATTAAACCATAGCCATTGCGGATAAGTTCTTTCGCATCATTTACTGTGTCGGAACTCGGAATAATTTTCGTACTGCCGGAATAAGGGGGCAAATTGGTAATACCTGCGCCCGCGCGGTCTTGATAGAACTGACTAAACCCGTTCGTGGTTTCGCAGCCTGTAAGATTGATGAGTGCGGCCAACGCCATTAGCAGCCAGCATACTTGACCCAATGAGAAACGGTTAGGTGGCTTTGGGGTCTGAGCTACTTTGGCGCTTTCCATATTTTTGGTTATGGGGTTGAACGTCGGTAACCATTCGGACGCATTCTTGATTTAGTCACCATTTCAAATTCCTGTCAATTCACCGATATTGTTTTTATTTTGCCAAATCAAGGATAAGCGAGTTAGACAACGGAGAATTCCAAAAATGAATATTTTGCCCAGAAGGCCGATTTCTTCTTCCCAAAGCTGATTATTGAGAGAAAAGGAGCATTTTATTTTGTGTCGTTGGGACAACTTAATTGTTTTGGATTTTGGCAGAATCATGGCCATGACAATTCCTGGTGACGGACTGGCAATGTTCCCAGAAAAACGACTGCTCGATTGTGTGCGTGCAACGCCTGTGCCATGCCGAATTCTGCCAAACTGCCCTGTATGATTTATTTTTATCAACGCTTGAACATCAGTGTCCGGCAACCCTGGCCCACTGCGCCAAAAATGAATTTACCCATCGCGTCGTATGAAGAATGAATGCAAAGACTTGCTGAGCCTGTCCATACTACCGGCCCGCTTGAACCGCACGCAGGCTGCCGATTATCTCGGTTTTGAGCCGGACCATATCACCCTGCTGATCAAGGCGGGTCTCCTAAAACCGTTGGGACGCCCAAAACCCAATAGCGACAAATACTTTGCGGCGGTGAAGCTGGCCGAATTGCGGGAAGACGAGCAATGGTTGTCACGCGCGACGCTGTTCATCAGTCAGCATTGGAATGACAAAAACGCCCGCAAATCCCGGGAGCAGAATGGGGAGATGGTGATGGCGGAAAGATAGCCGTGACAATTCACAAATTTGCCGAATCGAAACCAACCCCAAGCGATGCTGGCCGCCAAACCACAAACCCGCCTGAGCGATGCCAAGAAATACTTCAAAGAGCACCTGTCCGTCGGCGATTACTACGCCGAAGGGCAATCCGTCGCCGGCCAGTGGTTCGGCAAGGGTGCGGCGGACCTGGGATTGAATGGCATCACGACCAGCGATGAATTTACGCGCCTGTGTGACAATCTTCATCCGCAGACCGGCGAACGACTGACGCTCCGCCAGAAGACCACCCGGATTGAAAAAGGAACTGACGGCAAGGAGCATGAAACAGCCAACCGGCGTGTGTTTTATGATTTCACGTTCTCACCGACCAAATCGGTTTCCATTGCGGCGTTGGCCGGCGATGACCATCGCATCATCGAGGCTCACGAACAGGCGGTGACGGTGGCACTGCATCAACTGGAAACCTTCGCCTCAACGCGCGTGCGCAAGGCCGGTCAGTGCACCGACCGATCAACCGGCAACATCGTGGCGGCCGTGTTCCGGCATGAAACCTCCCGCGCCCTGGACCCGCACCTGCACAGTCATTGCATCCTGTTCAACGCCACATTCGATCCCGTCGAGAAACAATGGAAGGCGCTCCAGAATCACGAAATGCTCACGGCACAGAAGTTTGTTGAAAATGTCTATTACCACGAACTGGCCCGCGCCCTGGTCAAATTCGGTTATCAGATTGCGAACCGGTCGCGTGGTGATTTTGAAATCAAGGGCGTCTCGCTGGAGTTGGTGAAAAAGTTTTCCAAACGGCACGAGGAGATTGACCAAAAGACGCGGGAGCTGCTGGCGCGAGAACCGGAAAAGGCTGACGGCAACATCGCGGCGATCCGTGAAAACATCGCCCACAGGGAACGGGCGCGGAAGATTCGCGATATTGGACTGGAAAAATTGCAGGTGCTGTGGGACGGACAAATGACTCCACAAGAAAAGGATTCGCTCCACAGGCTTGCGGTCAACCGGAGCCCCACTTCCGATGATACGACAAATCTCGCCGAAAAAGCCGTCACTTGGGCTGAGGAACATTTGTTTGAGCGGCGGTCGGTCGTCCACGAGCATGAGCTATGGCGACACGCGCTCGAACACGCCAGGGGCCGGAACGTCAGTCTCGCGGAAATTCAAGAGTTCACCCGCCAGCGCAATTATCTGCGCTTTAAAGATCGCCCTGGCAAGGTGAGCACGCGGGAACATCTCCTGCGTGAATGGGAAATTGTCCAAACCGCAAAGGAGGGTATTGGCGAATGTCATTCGCTGGTTTGGGAGCCAAAACCGTTCAATCCCAAACTGGATGAGGAACAGCGTAAGGCGCTGAAAGCACTGGTTTCCAACATTAACCTGGTGTCGCTCTTTCGTGGTGGTGCCGGCACAGGCAAAAGCTTTGTCCTGCGGGAGCTGGTCGAGCAGGTTCGGAGCGCGGGAAAGTATGTGGTCGTTCTGGCGCCTCAACGCCAGCAGGTGGTGGACATGGAACAGTCGGGTTTCCCCTCGCCCACAACCGTGTCCAGTTTTTTGGCCAAACGTGAATTGGCGGAAGGCACAGCCGTTATCGTGGACGAGGCCGGTCAAATTGGCGGAAAACAAATGCTCGAATTGGTCCGACTGGTAAAAGAGCGAAATGCCCGGCTGATTCTGTCCGGTGACACCCGCCAGCATGGAGCAGTCGAAGCTTCGGATGCATTACTGGCCATCGAACGACATTCAGGCGTCAGGCCCGTTGAATTGCATACAATTCGCCGGCAAGACCCGGCACTGGCTCGAAGTGAAGCTGAACGTGTTAAAATCAAGCAATACCGGCAGGCGGTCAAACTGGCCGCGTCGGGCAAACTCGATGAGTCGTTTTCACAACTGGATAAAATGGGGGCGGTGGTGTCGTGCAGTTTGAATGATCAAACCGACAAGCTGGCGGACGAATATCTCGCATTGGTGGAACAAAATGCGTCAGCCGTGGTCGTCTCGCAGACTTGGGCCGAAGTTCACCGCGTCAATGAACAGGTTCGTGAAAAACTCAAATCAAAAGGTTTGATTGGCGCGAACGAGGTGACCGTTCAAGCACTGGAAAAGATTGATCTGACCAAGGCACAGAAGCGGGACGAACGATTTTACCCGGCAGATGCGGTGATTGTTTTTAATCAAAAGGTGCGTGAGGCCGAAGCCGGCGCAAGGGGGAAATTGGGAGGCATCGTCAAGAACGGTGTGCTGGTTGAAGTGGATGGGCGATACGTCACAGTCGCGGACAAGATGCTCGACAAGATTACCGTCTGTCGTCCACAGGAGACTCGAATCGCCGAAAACGACCGGTTGCATCTGAAAGCCAATCGCAGACTGGCTTCCGGCTCCCGTGTCACCAATGGTGAATTGGTCACGGTGAAGTCAGTCCGCCCCGATGGGACAATCAAGCTGGCCGATGGCCGGGTGCTGGATTCCAGTTACCGAGAATTTTTGCCCGGCTATGCCATCACGTCCTACGGTTCGCAGGGGAAGACCGTGGATTACGTTTTATTCTCCGACTCGACGGTCAAGGCTGCGACCAATGCGCAGCAATGGTATGTCAGCATTTCACGTGGGCGGCGTGGCATCAAGATTTTCACGCCAGACAAGGAGCAATTACGCGAAAATATCACGCGCTCAGGGGACCGGCCCTCAGTGATGGATTTGCTGGCCAAGCATTACGAGAACAACTGGTTCTACCGTCTTATAGAACAGCAATGGGGAACGCGGGCGGCAGTAGTCATGACCAAATCGAGGGAGGCCCGTCTGACGCGAGAGACGCATCAGCGCCAGGTGCAAAATATCACACACGGTCACACCCCCTCTGTTACCGGGCAATCACGAGGCATCGGCGTATAAGCCCGGCCCCGACGGGGTCGTCTGGCATCATTATTCTGCAATTCACCCGCACCACAATTTCGCACCCAAAGAATTCGGTCCCCCTAATCGACTTGTAAGTTGTCCGCGTGGATGGCATAGGAATTGCCATTCCTACGACCATCTGACATGAAGATACCGTTGGCAATTTTGATCACACTGGGCCTGCTCGCTGCCTGCTATGTGATTTCGGCTCTGCTTTGGCTAGACTTCTTTTGGATTCTAATCCCGGTCACCTCGCTATGGGCAGCTCTCGACTCCAAAAGGATCGAGCTGCATCGTTATAAGCTGGGAATCTCGTGCAGACCGGTTGCCATGTTTTGTGGTTGTTACCTGCTCTGGATTGTCGTTTTCCCGTGGTATTTGTGGGCACGACTCAAGATCAAAGAGGGCACGGCACCTTTAAAAACCGAACTCTTGGGTAATCCCGGCCCGATCCGGCGTTTCTTTCGGCGCATTTCGCCGGGGGCGGAACGCGTTGGGGAATGGTCTCTGATTTTCCTGTTCAGCCTCCAAGTTGCCTTCCTGCTTTTCTGCATCGAGGAATCTTGGCGAGGCAAGCATGTCTGGGAACATTACCAACAGGAAGCGGCAGCAAAAGGTGAGATCCTCGACTGGAACGCCTTAATCCCTCCGCCCGTTCTGGATTCCCAAAACGTTTTTGGCGTTCCCATGATGTCGGTGTGGTTCGTCAAGCAGTCCAGCAACAACGTCGTTACTGAGGATTTGCGCAAACGCTTGATCTATCCCGGAAAGGCGCCACAAGTGTTGATTGCTGAAGTATCTGTTAAATCACCAGATGCACTCCTCCAAACGGATACGACCAATTTGATTTTGCAACTGGAGGATTCCGGGTCGCATCAGAAGACGAGTGAGCTCTTTGAAGACACCATCGGAATCAGCGCCTTTGGCGCAGTCGGTTCCGACACCTTGATTGTGCGGCTATTGAATACCAATCAAATCAAACCGCTGCACATCATTGTTGAGGCGCGTGGAAAAGTGAACGCGAGAGACCTTAACGAATTTTTAAGCGGCAACAGCTCCGGCAACGGACCGTTGCACGTTCAAATGGTAGGCACCAACTCATTTCGGGTGCTAACATCCTTTTGCCCAGCTGCAGATTATTTGAACTGGAGCGACCAGTTTCAGAGTGACTTTGATGTCATGCGGGATGCACTTAAACGACCCTATGCCCGTATGAACGGCGATTACCGTTATCCGCCAACCGTTCCCCTGCCGAACTTTGTCAATGTCCGGATCGTTTCCCAAACGCTCGCGCAACGAGCCCAATGCTATCTTCTGCTCGGTCAACCGGATAAAGCACTGGCAGCATTGACCCTTCTGGATGAGCTGCGTCGAATGTTGGAGAATCCACCGACAGGCAAGCCAATGACCATGGTTTCCGCGATGATTAATATCGCGGTCACGGGATTATATGTCGACGTCATTGCTGATGGATTCCGGCTGCATGCATGGCGAGAACCGCAATTAATCGTCCTGCAACGACAACTCGAACACATTGACTTGGGGCCTTATGTGAAGGAAGCGTTTCATGAGGAAGAGGTAGGCATGCTCCAAACTTTCCAGGTGGCAATGGCTAACGCCGTTGAGAATAAACGTGTTCCCAATGCGAACGTGTGGCAAAGGATCAAGAATTGGCGGCCCGCCTTTGGCATGTGGGGATTTTATTATTTCAACATGGTAAACATAGTGAGAATGGACCAAATGGGGATTGATACCATTGACACAGCCCAAAACACAATATCGCCTGAGAAAGCAGCGGCATCCCGACGTGCCATACACACCTTCGACCACGCACATCCCTGGCAGATCTATAGATTGCTCGCGCTAATCGCCGTTCCTGATTTTACCAGGGCGTTGCAAACATTCGCATATAACCAGACCAGAGCAAACCAAGCCCAGATTGTCTGCGCCTTGGAACACTATCGTTTGGCGCATGGAGTATATCCTGAAAAGTTAACGGAACTTCAGCCCCAGTTCATTGACAAATTGCCGCACGACCTCATAGGCGGCCAACCGTTGAAATATCAGCGGCAAGCCAATGGCCAGTTCTGGCTTTATTCCGTCGGCTGGAACGAAGTTGACGAAGGTGAAGATGTTTCCTTGTTTCCCTACGCGCGCGGTGTTTGGAATTGGCAGTAAATCACTAGTCAGCGGGGACCAGCCTATTCAAGCCATCCGGCGTCAGCGTCCCGCGATGGATCAAATTCGTGCATAATGATAAGAGGCGGCGGCGGTTGCCGGGTCGGTGGCAGTATCACGATACCGATGCCGCTTGTGATGTGCGGCTGATGCCGGATTTTTCGCCGCAAACCACCGCTAAATATCCACACAATCAGAATCAGGGACAACCAGACAATTATGAGATAAAGGTAAACGCCGTAATCCGCGATGGCTTCATCCAGAAAATGGAACACGGGTTTCAAAGTTTCGCCTGCATTCAAGTTCATATCGCCTCCTTGGTTTATGCGTTCAGGATTTTGATCACCGGTTCGATACTTCTAGAGCGATCTGAAGAATTGTTTCGCATCCTTTCAAATTCGCTCAATGGCGGCAGTTCCACCTGCGCCCGGCGTGCATACGCGCGATGCATGGCTTTGCTGTTATGTCCCAACGCTTCCTGCGCGAACCGTTCGGGATAACCGGCTTTTTTGGCGCGTTCCGCCCATGCATACCGATACGAATGCAATGTGACACCTTTGATGCCCAAGCCTGCGCAACGCTGGTGAAATTCCGTCGCGCGGTCGCCGGAACGAACCGTGCGTAGATACGGAAACAGCGGACCGCTCCCCGGCAAATCACGGAAAATGTCCGCCACTACGTCGTCAAACCGCATGATGGCAATCGAGCCGGTCTTTTTGCGCGCGTAACTGATGACGCTGTGTTCCCAATCAATGTTTTCAGCGTCGAGGCACGCCAGATCGGTCTGTGATGCACCCAAGTGCCACGCGAGTTGATAGAACGCTTTGCGTTCAGGATTCAGTTCACGGGCGACAATGGCTTGATGTTCCTCCCAAGTGACGGCGCGTTTATCCTTGAACTGAACTTTGGGCCACTGGCGTTTCACGATGACCGGCCACGGCAGCCACGTCATGTCCAGGGCGAAATTATGGATGCGCCGCAAATATACATTGGTCGAAACTTTTCCGGTTTCGAGCACGCGTAAAAAGTTTTCCGGGCGCGTTTCCAAAATTGGCAGGTGCCGGATGAGATTGAACGCCTTGTCCTTGATGGCGGTCTGCCAACGGTGCTGGGTCTCGTCTTTTTTGAGTTTGACCATCTCATCCATGACGAACTGCCAGTTGCGGGTGGCAATCTGTGGATCGCTGGCCGCGAGATAAGCACGGGCGATTTGCAGGTTCACGGCCGGCTGCTGGACAGCCTCGCTCTTGGAATGGAACAACCGGACGGCGGTGGCCCGGTCACTGGTGCCGAGGCTTTCCTGTTTACCGGTCGCGTCGTCGTGGATGTAGTAGCGTCCGCCGTTTTTCCGGCGGTAGAGTCGGTATCGTTGTCTCATAACTGTTTTTAGCAGCGATGAGTTTACGACAATTGAGTTCGACTCGGCATCCGAGTAGTGGGCGAGTTACCACCGATATGCTAGAAGTTGCCCGGATAATTATTTGCTGGCACTTCTGCTGGCACTCGCGTGTGGAAGAATCCCAAGTCCTTGCCGCACACACGGTTTAGACTGGAGGCGAGGGTCGGAATCGAACAAAAATAGCGGCTTTTTTCAAAGCGCACTATTCGCCGACTACCGCCCTACCACCAAAGGCGCGCTGCCTCATAACCGACGAACGCCAGTAGAATCACGCACTTTTTTGTTCGTGTCAAGCACCTCCCATTACCGACCAAAAAACCGTGAACTACTGACCAATTACTCATTTACTACGAGTTCACTGGCACTTTCACTGGCACTAAAATTGTCCGGGTAACAGGAGTGGCAGATATATCCACAAGATGTCATAAAGCTGAATCTAGGGTGAAGTCACAACTCTGCAGGCTCGCGAGGTAACGATCGAGGCTGTTTTCGTGCATGGCCGCATTATAAGAAAGGTACACACAACAGTCTCCCGACTAGGGGCGCAACATCGCGTCTCAATTCAAGTACTTGCGACCTGTTTCGCCACCTATGCCGATGGTGATACATTGTCCCCGCCGTCAGGATATGTGGAAGCAAAGGCGCTGGGCAGCATGTCGTCAATTCGCCAGATGTCGATCCCATGACGGAAGCCAACATCTAATAGAGCCTTTCAAACGTTCAAAACACATTCAACTGATTTTTCGGCGAAGTGCAATCGGCAGAAGTCGCGTTAAAGAAAAAAATGCTGAATTCGAGGCTCAAATAACCGAATTAATCCTAGAAAAAGTCAATGGAACAGGAACGGTTTAAAGTACCCAACTGGTCGCCGAGTACCAACGAGAGGCGGAAAACGACCGAAGCAATCGTTGAAAAGGTTGTCATCGGCATCTTCCTCCGCCTGATTGTTCTATTAAGTAATGCTGTTCGCTCACCTCGCGCAGGCGTGCCGCTGCTTGTTCGGGCGTGATATCCCGCTGCGCCTCCGCCAGCATCTCGTAGCCCACCATGAATTTCTTCACCGTCGCGGAACGCAACAACGGCGGATAAATGTGCGCATGTAGCTGCCAGCCCCGATGGTCGCCCTTGTCGTTCGGAACTGCATGCCAGCCCATCGAATAAGGGAACGACGTCTTAAAAAGATTGTCGTACCGAACCAATAATCGGCGCAGCAAATCAGCTAGGGAATCGCGCTCTATCCCGGTAAGATCAGGCATACGCAACACATGCCGGTTTGGAATTATTAACGTCTCAAACGGCCATACTGCCCACCAGGGAACCACCGCTAGCCAATGTTGGTTCTGCACTACGATGCGCTCGTCTTCCTTCAATTCCAAGTTGGCGTAATCCAGCAGCAATGGCGTGCGATGTCCAAGAAACCACCTGCTCTGCTGGATCAGTTCCTTCGCTGGTTCATTGGGAATGAAGTCGCCCGCCCAAATCTGTCCGTGAGGATGTGGATTTGAACAACCCATCACCTCGCCTTTGTTCTCAAAAACTTGGACCCATTCCCAGCGGTGTCCCAGTTCCGCAGTTTGCGCAGCCCACACATCGACAACATCGCGGATTTCCGACACGCTCATTTGGGCCAGCGTCAGGTCATGTCGCGGTGAAAAACAAATTACGCGGCACCTCCCGGCATGAGCGTTAGCGTAAAGCAAGTCATAGACTGGAACAGCTGCATTAGGCGTTTCCGGCCGAAACGCTGCAAAATCGTTATCAAAGACAAAGGTCGCCGGGTAGTTTGGATTCCGTTCGCCATTTGCCCGGACATTCCCCGCACATAGATAACAGGAGGGGTCATGGCTGGGTCGTGACAATGTCGCAGCCGGCTCAATTCCTCCCAGCCAAGGGCGTTTAGTACGATGTGGGGAAACAAAAACCCATTGGCCACTCAAGGCATTGAAACGGCGATGCGGTTGGTCAAAAATCTTTGCATACAACGCATTCATGCTAATAAAACCGGGGTTTCACTCCTAATAATTCTTGCCCCATCGGCCGGACGCGAACTGAAGATGGTGGCTTCAATGCCATTTTGTGCCCCATTGCCGGTGGTGGCGATTTTATAATAGGTGGCAATCTGTTTGGTGATGGCATCCACGGCGTCGACTTTAACCAAGGCAACGCAACTGCCGCCGAAACCACCGCCGGTCATACGGCAACCATAAACCCCGCCGTTGATGCCGATGTACTTGCACATATCCACGACGGAATCCAATTCCTTGCAACTGACCTCGTAATGGTAGCGCAACGAAGCGTGGCTTTCGCACATCAAGTCGCCTACGGTCGGCCAGTCGGAAGCGCGGATCGCTTCGGCTGCTTGAACCGTGCGTTCAATCTCGCCAATGACATGCCGCGCACGGTAAAACAAGGAGAGATCCATTTTGCTTCTGGCGCGTTCCAGTGCGTCGGCAGTGGCGTCGCGCAGTGAATGGACACCGAGAATCTTGGCGGCGGTTTCACATTGCGCGCGGCGCTGGGCGTATTCGCCGCCGCTCAACTCATGTTTCACATTCGTGTTGATGATGAGCAATGCGACCGATGGGTCATTCATCGGCACAAGCTCGGTCTGGCGCGAGCGGCAATCGAGCAGGAGTAAGTGATTTTTCTGTCCCATCACGGAAACAAATTGGTCCATGATACCGCACGGCACGCCAGCGAATTCATGTTCGGCCTTCTGGCACAGCAACGCTTTTTCGACCGCACTCATTTTCGTTCCGGTCACGGCTTCGAGCAAGGTTGCGGCGCAAACCTCGAGCGCGGCGCTGCTACTCAATCCGCCGCCCAGCGGCACGGTGGAAACGAGCGAAACGTCCAGTGATGGAATTGTCGCACCCCGATTTTGAAATCCGGCAACCACGCCGCGAACGTAATTCGACCATCGTGGATTGCCTTTGACGACAGGTTTTGAAAGATCAATCTGCGCTGTGTCGCCAGCGCGTGAATCGTGAATGAAGATTCTTGGCGCGGAGGATTGAGAAAGGTCCGCCGCCATTACGGCGTAACGCTCGATCGCCATCGGCAGCACGAAGCCATCGTTGTAATCGGTGTGTTCCCCGATGACGTTCACGCGCCCGGGGGCCGCGACCATCCAGCGCGGAGGACGACCGTAGAGGTTCTCAAACTCCGGAATTTTTAACATGGACTTTGACCGCTTCCTCCTTACTAGGGCTGCCGCCTTGAAAACAATTACGTCCCAGATCGGTTGTGACCGTTGACCACAGCGCGGCGTTGGCAAATAGCTCCGATGTCCCACTTTTTGTGCGAGCCAATATCTCAAACGCATCTCTGTGATGACAGTAACTGATCTGTCCAACTACAAGGTTATAGGGACAGTGCCACGCCCAAATGTTTAAGCACCTCAAGTGACTATCAAATTCAGCCAGCTTGACGCGGCAGGTAGCAGTGTCTGGGAATGCTTTAGGCGGCATGGAAAGTGACTGACTGCCTTCTTCGTTTAGCTTTTGTGCGTCGGACACACTCATCGGTCCAACGGATGTTCGACGATTCAATTCCGATCGTAGGTGCAGGCAAATTGTAGCTGCTCATCATTTTCATTGATTCGCGTAACGATGGTTTATTAATCAGCTTTCTTGCGGACACAATCCGCCACCACGGCAAAGATGGTGGTGGCCCCTGTGACGAGGCGTTAATGGGTTCCGTAGCCCCGATCTGCGCCAAACCTCCTCCAAGAGTAGCAATGATAAGCACGCCAATAAAAACGTGCAGACAACGGACCCCTTACCGCCGCTCAAACTCGTACCTCCGATAACCGCAGCAGCAATGGCGGATCGCTCCAGCCCCACACCACCACTAGGATCGTTCGCGCCCAGACGCGCGGTCTGGCAAAGTAAGGCCAGACCAGCCAGCGCACCAGAGGTGACAAAAACAAGCGTTTTGACTTGTACTGTGGAGATTTCAGAGAGCTGCGCAGCGACTTTTTGCGTGTTCGATACTATTCGTGGCATTTTGAATTCCATTTACAATCAGATTGTAATCAGCCGAGTGTGCTGCTTTGTCCGCTTTTGCGCCTTCGGGCAAGTGTTGGAAAAATTCATTGGCAAGCGAACCCATCACGAGGGCAACATGCGGCTTGCTGAGAGTGGTAGTGGAAGCCGAGGGGGAAGCAGGTTTGCAGCCGGACAGAAAGCCAGCCCGAGCAGGCCGCAAGGTGCAGGAATCGGCGATTGTTCATTTTGGTTTTTTGTTAAGGGTCTGTGACTTAAACTGCACTGAAAATCACGCCGAGCAGATGGCATAAGCCCGCCGCAAGGCTGAGATTGCGTCGGCCTTGGGCCTGAACTCGTGGCCGAGATAAAGGTCGTAGCCGGTGGCGTTGATGGCACGGCAGATACCGGTGTAATTGATCTCCTGGTCGTCATCCAGATCGTGGCGTCCGGGATTGCCGGCGGTGTGGTAATGACCGATCCAGCGGGCGGCGCGACGGATGTTGCGAATGATGTCCCCCTCCATAATCTGCATGTGGTAGATGTCATAAAGGATCCTAACTTGCGGACTGTTAACCAGTTCGCAGAGGGCCACTGCCCAATCGGTATTATCGCAAAGATAATGAGGATGATCAACGGTCGTGTTGAGCAGTTCCATGTTTAGATTAACTCCCTTTTCCTCGGCGTAGGGCGCAATTCGGCGCAATCCTTCGGCACAAACAAGAAGACTTTCGTAGTCACTCTCACCTGCATTACGGTGGCCGCTTAACGTGATGATTCCGGGAATGTGATGACGTGAGGCCACGTCAATTGATTCGCGCAACTCGGCCTCTAGGCGATCATGATTCCGCCGGCGGGAAAACCCTTCGGCATGGGTGCCAGCAGTAGGTGAGACATGTTCGTGACCGACAAAGCTAACCACTTTCAAGCCGCGGCCACGTGAGGCCTCAATAACTTCTTCGAAATCAGCCTCACGGCTCCACACTTCCACTGCCGGAAAACCAATTGCCTTAACTTCGTCGAGAAATTCACTCAGGGTAATCGATTTCGATTTGACCATCGGTATAACTACACTTTGCTTAAGTGGCATAGGATCAGTTGGTAATGGATCTCTACGTTTATTTAGTCGGGTGATGTACCATTCCCTCAGTATTCAACCCCCATTTTGATCGAATGATCTTTATCTGCCACGATTCGGGTGTAATCGGCGACCAAATTCTCACTGAACCTGATAACTGGCGAGACGATGGCATCACCGTTGATTTTACCTTCAATAATGAGCCGAAGAATCGTTTCACGGACGCGAACATTGTCCCAATTGGGGTGGTCGCGGTTAGGATCCGACTCGGTACGGGTAAAGACAATGTTCGGACGGTTCATATGAGCTTCGCCACCAAAGTCGAGGCCCTCCTGATAAGGAGCAGGAAAAGCACCGCAGGCAACAGTACCGCCGAATGCAATGCCCCGAAGCGCGGCATTTAAGGCAGAGACGGCACCGGAATATTCGATGATCCTGTCCACTCCGCGCCAGTTTGTCAGCTCGCGAAGTTTCATGCCCACATCTAAGCCGTCTGGATTCAGTGTCACGTCCGCACCGAGCGTCTCAGCAATTTGACGGCGACTTTTGACAGGATCAATAGCAATAATTGGATAACAGCCGGCCATTTTGGAAAGAGTTACCGCCGTAAGTCCAATTGCCCCAAGACCAAAAATGGCAACGGAGTCACCGATGCGGGTGTTGGAATCACGCAAGGCCGCGAAAGCGAAGGTTGCCGGATCAAGACAAGTGGCAGCCTTCCAACAGGTGTCTTTTTGAATCAACCAGCCTTCCATCTCGTCGATTACCGACCAAGTTTCAAATCCCCGAAAACAAACAAGTCGGTCACCGACTTTATAGCGGGTGACCAAGACACCGACCTTCTCGACAATTCCAACCTGCATGTTGCCCAGTGGGATCGGATAGGCCCACGCGAAGCCTTTGCCAGGCGTATGCATTAGGCGAGCAGTATCCCAAGCGCCGCGTTTGTTTCCATATTTATGAACAAATGCCTCCATTGTCCCATGTTTTTCCGCTCCATACGTATTTCGGACAAGAAGCTGAGTGCCGGCCAACGTCTGTGGTAAGGCGCATTCCGCAAGTTCAATGGTATTGTGGCGAGGGCATATTAGCCTTTTGCAGACCACTGGAACATCATGGCGAGAAGGGGTTGATGCTTTAACTGTCACCGGCTCTTCTAAAACCTCAGTAGATGTGAAAACAGCCTGTTTTTTTATATTGCCCATACGCATTACGTAATTCGATGATGTATGTAATTTACTATGAGTCATAAGAATACAGTACCGTGAAAGCTTAAAGAATTGGCGTTTGGAGAATAATCATATACTTTTCGATAATTAGCGCGATTCTTCATGGCCAAAAATGAAATGATTAGCATATTTCGACTCAGATAAAAGAAGATGAGTGCTCGCAGCATAGAAGCTAAACGAAGATACTGTGAACAAGTAGAGTTTGTTATTTCGCCCTATCAAGGCCCAGAAACGAATCTGGTGACATTGCCCGCCTTGAGGAATTGGTTTGCACAGCTTAAATCAGCAACTTATGGGACTGATGTATGCCTTAATTATCGGTCGATACCCATCCCGTTGGATTTGCTACACCCCGAGGGGCGGATACTTTCGGCAAGAGCTCATTTGCACGTGAAAGATTACTCGGGTGCCAAAATGCAGGCATCTTTATCTGGCTGGCCACAACTTGGCCTGACTCCGGTGACACATTTTTCGACTGCTTACAGGTCTCTTGGCGATGTCACTATCGCGAAAAGGTACAAGCCTATGGAAGCGGCAAGCGGCACTTGGATGATCGCCCCCACACCGTTACTTGTGGGCTACTAGGTCAATTGAGACTGGAACTAGGCATTCAGCAGTGATATTGTTTATGCGCACAAAACGTGAACTCACAAGTCCGGCGATGAAAACATCATTGTTACCATTAGGTGATCCAACACCGTCTTTGAATCGCATTTATTTTACAGACGAAGACGCTCGATTCAATACCCGTATCCGTTTGCTTGGGGTAGCTTGCCAAGAGATTATGCCGCCCGGTTTCGTGTCAAGGCGACTTGGACTTCCGGCGTTTCTGTGCGTTTTGTTCCATGATCAAGTATCAGCGGAGATCTTAGGCGAGCGAATTGAGATTTTGCCCGGAACGGTGATTTTGTGGGATGAGAACCGACCGCATTATTTCGGGAAAGCGAGCCAACCATGGAATCACTCATGGGTCGTCTTCGCAGGCGATGACGTAGAACAGGATTGGATGCACGCAGCATTTGAGCGCCCGCAGAGGTTCGAAGATACGTCGCATCTGTTGGGGTGCTTCTCGCGCCTGTTGCGTGAATTTCAAGCCTTTGATAAGCCCGACCTACCTACTCTTTCCGCAAATATCCACCTTTTATTGCGCGAGCTGTGTCGAGAATATAATGTCACCAGTCATTCAGGCGGCACATCGGATCCTGTTAGGCTGGCCCGCCACTGGATCGCAGGAAACCTTCGGCATAGACTTCCGATTGCAGCTGTGGCAAAACGGGTCAGTCTTTCCCCATCACGTCTACAGCAACTTTTTCGCGTGCAACTCAACTGCAGTGTACAGCAATATATCGAGAGAGAGCGGCTTCAAGAAGCACGTTATTGGCTCATGCACGAAGGACTGCGTATCAGCGAAATAGCGGAGCAAACAGGCTTTTCTAGCGCATTTTATTTTACCCGCCGTTTCACCAAGGCTTTCAACCAAAGTCCCCGTGAATATCGTAAACTCCAGCAGGTTGGGTCTGGGAAAGCTGACTCTTTTATGCAGAAGAGTTCAGTTAGCACAGTACGTTAATAATTGCGCACTTGGCTTGGCACGACTGCGTATGGCATTCCAGTCAACGTAATTGGCCCGCGGGCATCAGAATATTGGCCTCACCCATCAATTTTCAATATTCTGTGTAATCGCATCAACACGAGCCGTAATTTTTCAATCCGCTACCTCTTTTTTCAGTCGCTCGAGACGTTCAGTACATTCAATCATTGCCCGACCGGTATGGTAGGACACTTTCCAAGGGTTCCCGATGTTAGGATCCAGGGGCTTGCCGCAACGGTCAAGTAAGGTACGCCACTCACCCACTCCCTGAATAATCATAAGGCGTCTTACGAAGTTCCATAGGTTCTCAAAAGCGTCCAAGTATCGTTCCACGCCAAATTCTTCGTAGCCGCCGAGAAAACCGACCATAGACTCGGCATGCTGCCAGAACTCCTTCTCCAACACCAGGGGACCACCTCGGCGCAAGCCGTCTCTGTAAATGCCGCCATGCTCCCAATCTACTCCATATTGCACAGCATGGTCCAGTAACCGGCGCATGGCCGGGAGATATGGACTTCGATCGGCTTTCGCCACTTCCAGGGCGCGATGCATCAGCCAGAACAGTTCCACGTTGTGTCCATAAGAAGTGGTTTCAGTTGGTTGCGCCGGTACTTCGCCCAAACGCTCAGCGTTCCAAGTGCGCTTGATAGCGATCGCCGGAATGGGCTTAAATGAGGGGTCAAATTGATTCAGGCCACAGCCCGAAACTGGATCGATCATCCTAGTGGCAATAAGATCAACAAGTTCCAGCAGTTTGCGCCGGTGAATCTCCTGCCCTGATGACTGATAGAGGGTGGTAAACGCCTCCATTAGATGCATGTGGGTATCCAGACCTTTGCGGTCACCGCCAGCAAAGCCGGATTCTTCCCTTGTCCAGTTTCTGTTCAGGTTTTCAAAGTAACCACCGTACCGGGTGTCAGCAGAAAACTTTTGCAGCAAGTCGAACGTTTCGTTTGCGTATTCCAAGCCACGCGGGTCACCGGTGCCAATGGTATATTCGGCAAGGGCATAGATGCAGAAGCTTTCGCCGTAAACGATCTTGGCATCGTCCAGACAACTGCCATCCTGGTTGGTTTTCCAGAAGAAACCACCGTATGCGGAATCCCAGAAATGTTTCAGGAGAAAATCGGTCCCCCAAGTCGCAAGCTCTCGGCATTGCTTGATTTCAGGGCGTTTGTGTGCGAGTTGCGAAAAGGTCCAAATCAACCGGCACTGGGTATTAGTGTATTTCTCTGGCGTCCCCAATGAATGTCCGCGCTCGTTAAAATTGGTCAAATACCCACCGAATTCCGCATCGCGCGCCCGCTCCAACCAGAAGGGAATAATGCCTTCCTCCAAGTGCACACGAACTGATTGATAAAGAGATGCGATTCGCTCTTTTGCCTTATTCATAATATTCAAATTTTATAGTTGTTCTCCAATAACGGGCCGCCAGGGTGGTGTCCCACTTTGACTCGCGTTAATCGCTTCAAACGTTTATTAGTTCGCAGCTATTTCAGACATTGTTACTGCCTTCCACATTTGCGACCAACTCCATGTGTTGGCACCACAACGACGACATTTCATTTCGCCTAAATGGCATTCTTCCCTCGTTAGCAGCTTATGGATAAACAAGCTGGTAATACTCATTCAAGTTGGTCTTGAAAATCGTTAAGTTCATCGTGGTCACCCCGGTTGAACCAGCCACCGTCGCCCAGTCGTTCAGGTTGCTGCTCACTCCACGGTTTAGATCGTTCGTCTGCATCAACAAACGGTAACCCAGATAATCCGTCCCCCAGCTTAAATTCAGCACGCCGTTGCTCGCGCCGTACAATAGCTCTGGCGGTACTCGGCTAAGTACGACTGCGTAGGGCATGCCGGTCAGGTTAATTGGTCCGCGCGGAACAAAATTCACATTCGTTATGGTCCAACTCGCATAAGTACCTGTATCGTAAATCAAATTATTCGGATTTGCCGGATTGTGGTACTGCCCTGTCAGAGTAGTTCCCGACGATCCGTTGAAGGATGCAAAAGACAAGCCATTGGATAAGGGCCCACTACGACCACCAACACCGTAGTTATGTCCATCCCGAGTCCTAACCTGATTGAAATTAACGTTTGTGGCGGTGACGGCGGAGAATGCGCCATCCCCCTGATGCATGGTGTCCACATCTTCACACAAGCCGCCGGTCAGCGGTCCTTCGAACATGACCCCGACGCCACTAGGGCTGTTGTTGCCGTCCAGACACCCGCGTCGGACGGTAGCATTGATGGTATGATAGATACTAACGTTATCCTCTGTCCAAGATACATTCAGATCATTGAAATCATAAAAGTCTTCGATGATGACATTCGGGCTATTATCTGCTTGAACCAATTGACCGCGCGGGAATGGCCCCATCATATTGTAGCCATTTATATTGAAAATATGCGCCCCGGCGGCATTGTTCACCAGACGTACGCCGACCGATGAATTCCAGAACTCACAATTTGACACGACCGCATTCGTGCCGCCGGTACAACTGTTGAACTGGACGCCGTCCGCCTCGGAGTCACCCGTTCCGCGCGCCGGCACTGGCGTACGCACGAAGGCGCAGTGGTCCACCGTCGGATTCAAGCAATTCTGAGCCAATATCCCAATATGCTGGTGCTGGATGTAACAATTCTTCACAGTAACGTTGGCGTGCCCATTGAGATCCACGGCCACACTGCCTGATCCCGTGGCGGTAATGAGCAGATTCGAAATGATTTGACCGTTCGCACTGGCTACCACGGGGCCGGAAGGCGTCAAGGTTACCAACGGCACAGGGGGATTGGTATTGATCTGGGCCAAAACCAAAACCGGGCCAAACACTGCGAAGCAGTAAATTAAGAAGCGTCCCATGTTATAGTTTGGGGCTCAGCTTTGTTCAGCCCCGGCACAGGAAGGGCATAGCCGACTGGTGCAGAGTATAGAATACCCCTTAAACGCACCGAACAACACCTTAAGCGATCCGACTTGTGGCAGTTTTTTCGACGATACACTTCAGTTAATGACAGATACACAACTTCGAAAACTAAAGGAATGGCCGTTTGGAGAACAAACATATACTTTTAGACAATTTGTGTATTCCTCTGAAATCCCAACTACTGAACATAAATGTCGCGGTATCAATCGCTATTGGCAGACATTGAAACCTTAATTTGATCTACAAGCGGTCTTGTTACTTTTCATAAGTTCTTCGGTAAAGAAATCTGTCATTATCTTAAAATACTTGTCTTCAAGCAACCCGGGTCCATGTCGTGCGTCAGGCACCAAAATGAATTGGCATGCTACGCCATTCCTTTTCAGTGCATCGAAAAGCATTTGGCTTTCACAATAGGGAACTAAAGGATCAGCAGCGCCATGAAATATAAGAAACGGGGGGCTGTTTGAATTAACATAGGTGATGGGGTTAGCCAGCGCACATTTATCTTTATTTTCTTGAATCGGCCCTCCAATTAATCTTGATTCAGGCGAATCGGGTGCGTTGTGAACCAGATGGCTCCCGCAAGAGTCCATTTTCAGGAAGTCAGTCGGGCCAAACCAGTCAACAACGGCATCGACTGAACTGCTGTAATTTGTATATTTTCCCAGGTTTCCCTCTAATTGGGCGCTTGCTGAATTAATTTTGTATTGGGTAACAAATCCGGTTGTCCCTGCCAATGCAGAGAGGTGACCTCCCGAAGACCAACCGGTAATTCCAATAAAGGATGTATTAAATTGGTATTCCTTGGCATTGGCCCTGACAAACCGGATGACGGCTTTAATATCATTTATTTGTGCAGGAAATATTGCATCGCTGCTTGAGCGGTGATTGGGGGCAACAACGGCAAAACCGGCATCGAGCAATGCTTTGCCAATTGAAGTACTAACGTCATTCCTTTTCTGATTATTTCTTAACCACGCGCTTCCATAAATTAGAATTACAACGGGATACTTGGGCTTATTGCCATCGGGAATATAGATATCCAACCTGTGATACTCCATTAAATCGCCAGCATAATCCACATCCATTCGACTCTTTGAATTTCCCTCGCCAGAACAATTAACAAAGAGTAAAGAAAGAACAAAAAGTAGGAAGATTTTCATAATTATCAGATTCACATTGTCTTATAAATTAATCGAGCGGGCAATTCGTTTCAGTGCAGGATAAATTTGGTTCATCCAGCAAGACACAGGGATAGATTTTCAATTTACGTTCTCACGGCTTAGTTCATCCGATTACTGGCTTAATCGGAAGAACTGTTGTGCGCCGGAAATGGGATTGGTCACGGTGTTCTGCCCATTGACGATGACTGGTCCAGGAACATTGGGGCTCCAAAACGCCGGTGAAACAAGGTTGCTGGTGGATTGCAGAGTAAATCCGGCCACATTGGTCGGCCACTTCAGAATCACACTTGCTTCGGAAAGAACGGCGGTCAGTTGTGGCGGGGATAAAAGTGTAAAGTAATAAACACCGCTGGCCGCATTCATTGATACTGAATTGTTCACGAGGCTGACTGCATTGCCATACTGGTCATGACAGGCTGTGGCTGCCGGTACACTAACTGTTGCCGCTCCTTGAGGCACCCAGGCTATCTCTATCGCGGGTGAACCGGACAGGATCATCGTCCAAATCCCGTTGTTGGAGAGAGTTTTATTGGAGGGAGTAAAGCTCGATAAAGTCCGTCCCTTTATCGTCGAGGTCATGTATTGAAGCGCCGTGTTGGCACGGCGGAGGTTTCCGTTGTCATCATAGCTAAACAATCCCCACAGTTTCCCTGCTGTATTATCATCCATATCGTAATAGGATACAATTTTAAAACCCTGTATCCAATCGCAGAGGTACTCCCGGACATACAGGTAGGCATATTCGTGTTGATCCATACCACATTCATATAAAGCAGGCGCGGCTTCGGTCATCATATCGCCAAGGTTATTATTTGGCAGATATTGGTTAATTGTGGACTTCCATTGAGTCATATTACTGAAAACATATTCGGGATTCATGACCCCCTCTGGCCCATTACTATTTATCTTGCTCATCCAATATTCATGAACCCCGATTGCATCGAGCCCAGTTCCTCCGTTGGCCGCATACGCATTCATAAAAGCCGGCAAATAGATCCAGTCAAACCAGGCAATCCCGCCACTGCAAACAATAGCT
>Ga0209517_10000389_pt1 | contig 76563 bp, 60 predicted proteins | sample PeaSoiMetSII2010_FD_187695 | JGI IMG/M metagenome (GOLD analysis project Ga0209517, IMG submission 187695) | Peat soil microbial communities from Weissenstadt, Germany - SII-2010 (SPAdes) (version 2) | ecosystem: Environmental > Terrestrial > Soil > Wetlands > Peat | place: Germany...
GGAGCGACAACGGCGTGTTCAACTTCGAGGATGGCTGCTACGCCAAGGTGATCCGTCTTTCGCCCGAAGCCGAGCCGCAGATTTACGCCTGCACCCGCCGTTTCGGCACCGTACTCGAGAACGTCACGTTCGATCCCGTCTCGCGGCGGCTCGATCTGAACGATTACACCGTAACCGAGAACACGCGCGCGGCCTATCCGCTTTCCTACATCGACAACTGCATGCCGGAAAAGCGCGCCGGGCATCCCAAGAACGTCATTTTCCTGACCTGCGATGCCTCCGGCGTAATGCCGCCCATTGCCAAGCTGAACCCTGACCAGGCCATCTACCACTTCATTTCCGGCTACACCAGCAAAATTGCCGGTACCGAGATTGGCCTGGGCGTTGAGCCGGAGATGACGTTCAGCACCTGTTTTGGCGGGCCGTTCATGGTGCATCATCCGCTGGCCTACGCGGAGCTGCTGAAAAAGAAAATCCAGAAGCACGGTGCGCACGTTTGGCTGGTGAACACGGGCTGGACCGGCGGGCCGTTTGGCGTGGGCAAGCGCATCAGCATCCATCACACCCGCGCCCTGCTCAATGCCGCGCTCAGCGGATCGCTGGTGAACGTGGAGTACAAGAAAGACCCGGTATTTGGCTTCGATGTGCCGGTGAAGTGCGAAGGCGTGCCCTCGCAGATTCTCGATCCCGCCAACACCTGGCCCAGCCAGGAGCAGTATTACAACAAGTATGACGCTCTCGCCGCCCGCTTCATCGAGAACTTCAAGCTGATGATGACCGAGTGCCCGGAGCAGATCCTGGAGGCCGGCCCGAAGCGGCTGACCACCAGCGCGGTGCGGTAGAGCGAATTCAGCGTTGCTGTAGTCCGCTCGTGTGGGGACGGGCGCCCCCGCCCGTCCAAGCCGAGCGCAGCTCGGCAGTTGCCTGGAGTCACAGCAATCTAGTTTCGCAATAAGGGCACGAAAAACCGGGCTTTGCGCCGCGAGACCTCGCACCGCGCCTGCACCGCGGCAGCTTGTTCGGAGGTCGTCAGGTGATGCTGACTTCCGTATACGTGCCGTACAGCTGCCGTAGCGCCTCGCAGATTTCGCCCACGGTGGCGTAGGCGCGGACCGCATCCACGATGTAGGGCATGGTGTTGGCAGAAGAAATATTGCCGTTCGACGCCGCCTTCGGCTCCTGGCCGGCCGCCTTCTTCAGCGCATCGAGCGCGCGCCGCACGTCGTCATTCGACCGCCGCGCCCGCAGCGCTTTCAATTTCACCGTCTGCTGCCGAGCGACGGTCTCGCCAATGTAGAGAATGTGCGGCGGCTCTTCCTCGATGGCGAACTCGTTCACGCCGACAATCACTTTTTCGCGCGCCTCGACCGCTCGCTGGTACTGGTAAGACGCCTCGGCAATCTCCTTCTGCGGATAGCCGCGCTCGATGGCCTTCACCATGCCGCCCATGGCGTCAAGCTTGCCGAAGTAATCGAAGGCGCCGTTTTCCATCTGGAGGGTTTGGTTTTCAACGAAATAAGACCCGCCCAGCGGGTCGACCGTCTGTGCGACACCCGACTCATAAGCAATAATCTGCTGCGTGCGCAACGCGATGCGCGCCGCTTCCTCGGTGGGCAGGGCCAGCGCCTCATCGTAAGAATCGGTATGCAGCGACTGCGTCCCGCCCAGCACGGCGGCCAGCGCTTGCAGCGCCACGCGCGCAATGTTGTTCATCGGTTGCTGCGCAGGCAGCGACACTCCCGCCGTCTGCGTGTGAAAGCGCATCAGCCAAGTGCGCTGGTTCTTCGCGCCGAAGCGGTCTTTCATCACGCGATGCCAGATCTTGCGCGCCGCGCGGTACTTGGCAATCTCCTCGAAGAAATCATTGTGCGCGTTGAAGAAGAAACTCAGCCGCGGGCCGAACTCGTCCACATCTAGCCCGCGCCGCCGCGCCCACTCCACGTACTCGACGCCGTCGTAAAGCGTAAACGCTAGTTCCTGCAGCGCGGTCGAGCCGGCTTCGCGAATGTGATACCCACTGATCGAAATCGTGTTATAGCGCGGCGTGAATTTCGACCCGAACTCGAAGGTGTCAATCACCAGCCGCATCGACGGCGCCGGCGGATAAATGTATTCCTTCTGCGCGATGTATTCCTTGAGAATGTCGTTCTGAATCGTGCCGGAAATCTTTTTCCAGTCCGCGCCCTGTTTTTCTGCGACCACCAGGTACATCGCCCACAGCACCGACGCGGGCGAGTTGATGGTCATCGAGACCGTGGTCTTTTCGAGATCAATGCCGCGGAACAGAATCTCCATGTCTTCGAGCGAGTCAATGGCCACGCCGCACTTGCCGACCTCGCCTTCGCTCGCCGCATGATCGGAGTCGTAGCCCATCAGCGTGGGCAGATCGAATGCTACGGAAAGTCCGCTGCCGCCGTGTTCGAGCAAATATTTGTAGCGCTGGTTGGTTTCCTCGGGCGACGCGAAGCCGGAAAACTGGCGCATGGTGTAGAGCTTGCCGCGGTATCCGGTGGCGTGAATGCCGCGCGTGAAGGGCGCCTGGCCGGGACAGCCGAGATACTGCTCTTCACTCCAGTCCGCGGGCAGATCGGCCTGCGTATAAAGCCGGCGAATCGGAACGCCGGAAATCGTGGTGAATCGCGCCTGGCCGCGCTCATCGAGATTCACGCCCGTGGGCGCGCCGATCGGCCGCTCCGGAGCTTTTTCGAGCGTTGGCGCCAGCGTTTTCTCAGCCCATTTGGTTTCGCCCTCAGAGGGATGACGATTCTCGACAATGTCGGCGAGTGGACTCTCTGCGACTTGCGGCTTGGATGGATTCTTTGGCATCGTTAGTTCGAACCCGCGAACCCCACTGTTCTGTCTCGATAATAGGGAAGCGCAGCCGCGGGAGCAAGGTGAGGAAGTGGAACCGGAACGACCGGTCGGTTAGTGACAAAACCTTCACCGCAGAGGACGCCGAGTACGCAGAGGAACATCAATGAAGAATCATTAATCGGGCTGAGTTCGGTTATTGCGGCTCAATTCCCACGCCTTGGCATATTTCCACGAAACATAAAGGGCGTGATACATGTGCAGCAGCAGGCCCTCGCGGCCGTCGAGAAATCCGAGACGGAAGAAATAGTTGTACATGAATGTCGCCAGCGGCCGCAGCGCGATATTGATGAAACTGAAGCTGCGATGGCCTTTGCTGACCGCCAGTTGTGCTCCCAGCGACGAGTAACGATTCATGTGAGCGATGTAAAGCGTCAGGTTCGGATACGTGTAGTGCACCAGCGCATTCTTGAATTGGCGCGTGCGCTGCGGGGCATCTTGCGGCACTCCTGGCATCAGTTCGCAGCGGTCGTGCGGATCGTGGCCGGTCACGAATCCCTGTCCGCGGCGGAACAGGCGCAGCTTGGGATCAGGATAGAAACCGCCATGGCGCATCCAGCGGCCCAGGAACAGATTCTTCCGCGGCAACCGGTAGCCGCTCGCGGCGTTTGGGTCGGCGATCGCGGCTCGAATCTCCTCAGCCAAACCCGGACTGACCTCTTCATCGGCGTCGAGCAGCAGAATCCAGTCCTTCGTGCACAATTCAATCGCGTACTGTTTTTGCGCGACGTATCCGCGCCACGGCTCGGCGATCACCCGCGCCCCGTGTTCGCGCGCGATCTCGCAGGTGCGGTCTCTCGACCCGGAATCTACCAGCACGATTTCGTCGGCCCAGCGCACACTGGCCAGCGTGCGGCCTATGTTCGCCTCTTCATCCATCGCCGCAATGGCTACGGAAATCGTCATGGTTCAGGGATTAAACGCGGTATTGTCTCACACGACAAATGCAGAAGTGAGAAGTAAGAGTGCAGAAGTAACGCCAACCTGGTTTTACTTTTGCATTCTGACTTCTGAGTTCTGACTTTTCCCGACTTCCGTCAGCAAGAACACAATCAGCACCAGCAACTCCGGCTCCATCGGATGCCGGTAGCGCGCGTGCGGAAATACGAAGTAATACACGGTCGGATACGTCAGCACCAGCCCCGCGAAAAGCCATGCTCCGGGCCGCTTTTGGCGCAACGCCCGCAACAGTCCCCAAAACGCCAGCACCGAAGTAGCCAGAAACGCTGAACTGCGGAAATCCACTGGCGCGACGCTGCTGGTGGGCCGGGGCACGCCATTCCAGAAGTAGAAGAAGCGCTTAAGGCTGATCACGGCAAACCGTCCCGGATGCGCGCGAATCCAGTCGAACGCGATCCGCTTGCAATCGGCGGCATATGCCATCTCGCCCATGCGCTGAAAGTTTTCCAGCTCCAGCTTGTTGAGATTGGGCTGAAGATACGGCATCAGCATGCCGTCGGCGCCAGTGCTGTTGCCCAGGCGAAACTGCAATCCAAAATCATTGCGGATGAAAACGAAGCGCCCAAACGCCTCGTAATTGCGTATGAGCCACGGCGAGAGAACCAGAAAAAACGTGACGGAAGCAAGCGCTACTCCGGTCAGCGACGTCAGCCCCCGAAGATACCTCTGCCGCCAAATCCATAACCCGCAGAACGGCAGAAAAGCCAGCATGGTCGGATTGGCCAGAGCCCCGACGCCATACAGCGCCCCGAACAGCACCCAGCCCTGCCATCCCGGCCACTCCTGCAGTTCCTGCGCGAGAAAGAATATGCAGGTCAGCACTAGGGGCGTGAAAGTCACATCCCAGATCCAGTGAACGCCGAAAGACCACACCCAGGGATTCAAAGCCCAGCCGTACGCCGACCAGTTTGCAACGCGCTCGCCGAAGGTCCGGTGACCAATCCAGTAGATGGGAATTGTGTTGAGCGTGGCGAACACGCAGTTGATGCCGAGCAGCACCCACGCCGACGCCGGCGTGTAGATACCGAAAAGTTTGAACACCCCGCCGATCAGGAACGGATAAAGCGGAGGCTCCCAGGCCGACGGGCCGGTGTTGCCCTCGTAGGGGCTGCTGAAACCGTGGCCCAGCGCGATCGAGCGGCCGATGCGGCCCATCTCGAAGCCGAACCCGAAGTTGTCCTCGCCCGGTCGCATTCGATATTGATGGAGTACTCCGATCGCCGCCAGTTGCAGAACAAATGAGAGGGGCAAGAGCCAGAGAAAAAATCTGGGGAGCGCAGGCCGGGAGGGTTTCACCATCGCGCGATAGTGTATCAGGACGGGCCGGACCAAATGGCGCGGGTGCCCCATCCTGGCCGCGTTCTGTGCGGCAAGAGCCTGCCCTGAGCGAGCCCAGCGAGCCGAAGGGGTGGGGACTCGGACCGAGCGAAGGGAGTTGCGGAGCTACGCTACATCTGGCCTCCCTGCTGCGCTGATGGATCCGCAGCGGAGTTGGAAGATGACGGCGCCGTTGGTACCGCATCCGGCCGCGGCGCGACGTAGGGAACGTTCGGCAAATGCGTGACCGCGCCGCGCGTGGCGTCAGCCACGTCAATGCCGGCATGATCCAGCAGCAGTCCGGTGGCGCGATCGAGTTCCACACGCGACTTCTCGTAGGCGGCCTTTGCCGACACCAGGTTCGACTCGCCGGTGGTTAACGTAGCCGCGTCCTGCAGAATTGTGACCTGGGTCGTGAGGCCCACTTTCAGCTTCTCTTGATCGGCATTCAGAGTCTGGCGGGCGAGATCCACGGCAGATTGCGCGGCCTGCACCGCGACCCGGTTCTGCCGCACATCAAATTGCGCGTTGCGCACCTCGATCCGCACCTGATTCTCCAGCTGCTTCTCCCGCACCTCCGCCTGCCGGTATTCCAATTCGGCACGCACCTGGTTGGCCTGTGCTACACGGTTGCGCAGCGGGATGGTGAGCGTCAGGCCGATGCCCTTGTCGGGCGCGGTCGAGTTCACGAGTTGGTTGAGGGTGGCGCCGTAGCCGACTGATGTGGTGTTCGCAAAAGGAGGCGGGATCGTTGTGTAGCAATGGAGGGTGGCAGTGCCGGAACATGCGGGAAGAATAAGGTCTCCACCCACGCCGGATCCACCGTAGTAGGCAAACAGATCCAGGCTGGGGAGCATGGAGTTGCGCACGGCCTTGTTATTGATGTCGCGCGAGTTGAGATCAATGCGCGACTCCACCAGTTCGGCGCGATGGCGCAGCGCGTCGTTGATCAGGTCCTGAATGGGAATCACAGTCTCTTCCTGTGGAAGCTGCATCGTGGAGGTGGGGACCACGTCGGCCTCGGCCAGCACTGGATCTTCGATGCTGCGGCTCAGCGCATTCTTCGTGAGCAGTTGCTGCAATTGCAGATTGTTCTGCGCCACGATCAGGTTCTGCAGATCGGTGGCGACCGTGCTCTGCGCGCTCACCACCTGAATGGGAGGCACAGTACCGACTTGCGCCTGATGTTTGGCGTCGTCGAGCGCTTTCTGGGCGTAGGTCAGCGATTCCTGCTGCACGCGAACGTTTTCGTAGGCGTAGACCAGATCCCAATATATGTTCTCGATCTGGTCAACCGTGGTGATCACTTGCAGGCGGAAGGCCACATCGGAAATTTCCCGGTTGTTCTTGGCGATGCGGATGAAACGCGTATTGGGCAGGGAACCGAAGCCCTGCAGAAGATTTTGCGTCACGCGGAACTGGAAGTTGGACGCAAGCGCGGGGCTCAAAAGACTGGTGGGATTGTTGGTCGTGAGGTGCGTGTTGTTGAAGGCGGCCGTCATCGTGGTGCCCCATTGAAATCCCTGCGTGTAGCCGAAATTAGCCGTGTATGTGTTTTGCGCAAGAATCGGGACCGGGCTGAGCGCGCTGGTGGATTCCATGTCGTTCTTGTCGAGTTGCAGCGTGCTCGTCACCTGCGGATCGAAGCTGGTAATGGGCGCGCCAATGCCCAGAGTCGAACTGACCAGTCCGTTGGTGCCCGTGCCGGCGCCGCTGGCCGCGACGGTGGTGCCGCCCGTGCCGGAGCCGACGGTGCCGCCCAGTCCCCCGACTCCGCCGCCCGGCGTATTCTGCACGATCCCGGCGTTAACGCCGAGAATGGTTGCGCCGGACTTGGCCCGCAGCAAGTCGGCCTCGGCGATGTTCAGGTTATAGCGCGCGATGTCAATATCGAGATTGTTCTCCAGGGCGAGCGCGACCGCGTCGTCGATGGAGAGATAAAGTTTGCCGTCCCTCATCAGCGCGTCGATGCGCGGCGAGTTGCCCAGGTTCGGCTGCGCCAGTTCCGCCGGCAGATACGGCTGCAGCACGCGCGGAAACGCCGAGCGTGGAACGGAGTAGTCCTTCAGGTGGATGAGTTGCGGCTGCACCGGCTGCGGCGCCGCAGGAGGCGTTGCCTGCTGCGCGCCAAGCGCGGCCGTAAACATCAGAAACAATGCGGCGGCAAGATAAAACCGCAAGCGGACCGGGAAAATCAAACGTGGTACGAGCATGAATATTCTCCTCGCTCTACAGCGAACACAGATTCTTTCACACCAGAATTCTGAGATTCCAGGATTGTCGGCGAGACGCGAAAGCGCGCCATGTCACTTCATCATAACGGGAGAAGGTTGGCTGGAGGCGCGCGCGATTGTAAAGAATTGTTGAACAGCAGACCTCAGACGTCGGACGTCAGACCTTCGACTTCAGACCTCGAACCTCGGACCGCGCTTTGGACAGATCGCTGAGGTCTGAAGTCCGAGGTCCGACGTCTGGTGTCCGGTGTGGCGCGGGCACTCCTGCCCGCGCTGCATGCAGTCTCTGAAAGCGGGACGCGGGCAAAGCCTGCCCTGAGCCTGTCGAAGGGAGTGCCCGCGCCACACAACCTATGGCTGCATCTGCGGTGCCGCCATCGGCAGGTCTTTGCGCGGCGCAACGTAAGGCACGTTGGGCATGCGCGTGACCTGGCCCTTGGCAGCGTCATCAATGCTGATGCCGGCATGATCGAGCAATTCACCCGTGGCGCGGTCGAGTTCGAGCCGAGACTTCTCATACGCGGCCATGGCCGAAAGCAGCGTAGACTCGGCCGTTGCCAGCGCGCTCCGCGTCTGCAGAACCGCCGTCGTGGTCGAAGTGCCGAACTGATACTTTTTCTGCTCGGCATCGAGCGATTGCCGCGCATAGTCCACGGCAGCCTGGGCCGAAGCCACGCTGGCCCGGTTCTGCTCCACTCCGAACTGTGCGTTGCGAACTTCAATGGTGACGCGGTTTTCGGTCTGCTGCAGAGCCATCTGCAGCTGTCGGTATTCCAGTTCGGAGCGAATCTGCGTTGCTTGTCCAGCGCGGTTGCGCAGCGGAATGTTGAGCTGCAGGCCGACGCCCTTGTCAGGAGCAGTGGAGTTGACGAGTTGGTTCAAGGCAGCGCCGTAGCTCGTGGTCGGAAAGATCGGTGTCTCGCCCGTTCCGGTTCCGGCGCAGGCTAAGCCTGGATTACCTGGGGTGGCGCACAGGTTTTGCGGATTCTGCACTCCTCCGACACCCGAGCCGCCGTAGTAGGCAAAAAGGTCAAGCGTCGGCAGTAAAGCGCTGCGCACCGCTTTGTTGCTCAGTTCCTGGCTGTTCAACTGGATGCGTGACTCCACCAATTCGGCACGGTGACGGAGTGCTTCGTTCACCAGGTCCTCGGTGGGGCGGATTTGCTCGGTCTCCGGTACTTCCAGGGTGGAAGTTGGGATCACTTCCGCCCCGGCCAGCGTCGGATCGTGCAGGGTCCGGCTCAGCGCGTTTTTCATGAGCAGCTGTTCCAACTGCAGGTTGGTTCTGGCCACCGTCAGAGCCTGCTGGTCCGCGGCGACCTGGCTTTGCGCGCGTACCGCTTCGATCGGTGCCAGGCTGCCGATTTCCACCTGCTTCTTGGTGTCGGAGAGCGTCTTTTCTGAGAACGTCAGCGATTCCTGCTTTACCCGCAGGTTTTCATAGGCATACACGAGGTCCCAGTACATGTTCTCGATCTGGTCCACGGTGGTGATAGTCTGCAGGCGGAAGGCGACGTCCGAAAGTTCCCGGTTGTTCTTGGCAATGCGAATGAACCGTGTATTCGCCGGGAATCCAAATCCCTGCAGCAGATGCTGCGTCACCGTGGCTCTGAAGCCGGAGTTGATCAGTGGGCTGGTGGCACTGAAGAAGTTGTTCGTAGTTGACCGCGTGTTGTTGAAGCCGACCGACAGGTTTGTGCCCCAGCTAAACCCCTGCTGGTAGGCAAAGTTCACTGTTCCGGTGTTTTGCGCGAGCGAAGTGCCAGGAATTACACCTTGGAATATGCTGGTTGCTTGCTGGCTAAAGTGATCTTCCTGTAGGGTCCCCGTGAGAACAGGATCAAAGCTTGTGATCTGCGGTCCCACCCCAAGCGTGGAACCAGTCAGGCCTGCAGCGCCTGCGCCCGCACCGCCTGCTCCGAGGCTGGTTCCACCAGTGCCGGAGCCGACTTGCGTCCCAAATCCGCCCACGCCGCCGCCCGGCGTATTCTGCACGATGCCCAGCGGCACGCCCAGAATCGCCGACCCCGCTTTGGCCCGCAGCACGTCGGTGTCGGCGATGTTCAGGTTATAGCGCGCAATGGCGATGTCGAGATTGTTCTCGAGCGTGAGAGCGATCGCGTCATTGAGCGACAAGTACAGCTTGCCGTCGTGCATGAGCTGGTCAATCCGCGCCGTGTTCGCCAGATTCGGCGGAGCCGCGTGCCGGGCCGTGTACGGCCCAATCGGATTGGGGAAGTGCGACACCGGCTCGGCATAATTCAGAACCGGCAGCGCTCTCTCCGCCGACGGCTGCGGAGCCGGCGCCGTGGGCGTTTCCTGTGCCCAGCACCCGAGAGTCAGCATGGCGAGCAGGCTTGCCGCAGCAGCCAGCCGGAGGGTCGAAGCGAAACGTGCGAATGGCATCTACTTGTCTCCGTTCGTAAGACCGATGGATTAAGGCCTTCAGCAAGGGAGGCCGCATTTCCCTGAGACCGCAAACTGCGGAAATCACAGTCCTGGTCAAGCATTGGTACGCAAAAGACGTGCGGAAGGTTCCTGAAAGCTGGAGAACACCACCTTCCCGACGCTGCGCCGGTTTCTTGCTTCCGCCCGTCACTGCTCCCGCCTCTCCAGTCCAGGCGACGCAGTAGCGCACAACCTTCACTCGTGGAGCCTAGAGTTCCGACGGAAGCCTTCCAGTATAGCTGACCTGAATCCTGCCTGACTCTCACCGCACCGTGGACAATGTCGAAGTTCGCGGAAACAACTACGTGGGGACAGCCGCCACCGGCTGTCCGGTCGAGCTTAGCTCGACAGCGCAGTCCGTCCCAGCCGCGAAACTCAGACATTACGCGTCGTCCGCGGAACTGGTACATTGCTGGCGAAGGGAATGTCCGCCAGTCCCGCCAAGCCTGAAAATGCTTGGATGGCATAATTCCGATGCGAGATTCGAAAGATCGTTGTCCGAAAGATCAAAGCGTGCGCAATCTCAAAGTGATTCTTTCCTATGACGGATCGGAGTTCTCCGGATGGCAAGTGCAGCCTGACGTCGTTACGGTGCAAGGCACACTGGCCTCAGCCATTGGACGCATCACCGGCGAAAAGGTCCTGCCGCAGGGCTCGGGCCGAACCGACGCGGGCGTGCATGCCCTGGCGCAAGTCATGACATTTGTCACGGAGTCGTTGGTCCCTACCGAGAATTTCGTTAAAGCGCTGAACGATATTTTGCCGGCCGCCGTGCGGGTGCTGGAAGTCAGCGAAGCACCGCCGGAGTTTCACGCCCGCCATTCCGCGCGGGCCAAAACTTATCGTTACCGCATCTATCGGCAAGCAATCTGCCCGCCCTTTCTGGCGCGCTATGTATGGCATTACCCTTATCCGCTGGATGAGCAGGCGATGATTCGCTCCGCGTCGCTCGTAGTGGGCGAGCTCGATTTCACTTCGTTTGCCGCGGTCGATCCGGAGCGCGGCCGGGACGAAGACGCAGTCTCGAATGTGCGTTCCATTTCTTCCTCGACGTGGGAGCGAACTGGAGATGAATTCGTCTACACCGTTCGCGGTTCTGGATTTCTCCACCACATGGTGCGGAATCTGGTGGGAACGTTCATCCTCGTCGGCAAAGGCACGCTGCAGGTCGAGGACGTGACGCGCATCCTTGAGGCGCACAGCCGCTCAGCGGCTGGGCCGACCGCGCCCGCTGGCGGACTGTATCTGGTGGATGTCGAATACTAGAAGCGGCCCTACAAACGAGTACTAGAACCGGCTGCGCAAGTAGGTTTTGGGTAGGGTCCGGCTGCGCTAGCCGCGAAGCGGCGCAAGAATGCAGCCCACGGCGTAAGCCGTGGGCCGTCAGCGGGAAATGGGCAAGCCCCGGAAGGGCGAAAGAAAAGCTACAACCCCGACTCCGCCGGGACGACACAGACTCTGAGAATTGAAGATCGTGGCAACCGACATTCAAATCCCGCAAACGAAGGGCCGCAAAATCACTTCGTCAAATCCCGCGACGGGCGAGCTCCTCCGCGAGTTCGCCTGTGCCGAGGAACACGATGTTCTCGCCGCGGTAACGCGCGCCCGCACCGAGCAGCCGGCATGGCGCGACCTGGGCCTTAGGAACCGCATTGCCATCGTGCGCGAGTTCCAGCGGCGCCTGCACGATAAGAAATCGGAAATTGCCGCCGCCATAACCCGCGAAGCCGGCAAGCCACGAGCCGAGGCGCTGGTCACCGAAGTTCTGGTCGTGCTCGACGCGGCCAGATTCCTGATCGACCATGCCCACCGTCTGCTTGCCGACGAACCCATAGCCCACGGCAATCTTGCCACCAGGATGAAAAGCGGGCAGCTGGTGCGCGAGCCCTACGGCGTCATGGGGATCATTTCTCCGTGGAATTATCCGTTCTCGATTCCTGCGACCGAAACCTTGGCCGCATTGGTCGCGGGCAACGCCGTGGTGCTGAAACCGTCGGACTTTACCTCCATCGTTGCGCTGGAATTGCGTTCGATGCTGCATGCCGCAGGAGTTCCCGAAGGCATCTTCCAGGTGATCGTCGGAGACGGCGCCACCGGCGCGGCTCTCGTGCATTCGCCCCTGGGGCACCGTGGCATTGACAAGCTGGTTTTCACCGGCAGCGTCTCAACCGGAAAGCGCATTGCCGCGGCGGCCGCCGAGCGTTTGCTTCCCGTGGTGCTGGAACTGGGCGGGAAAGATCCCATGCTCGTGCTCGATGATGCCGACATTGACGTGGCTTCGAGCGCCGCCGTCTGGGGAGCGTTCGTGAACGCGGGGCAGGCCTGCTTGTCGGTCGAGCGCTGCTACGTGCATCGCAGTCTGTACGAGCAGTTCCTGGCGGCGTGCGCGGAGAAAACGAAAAAGCTGCGCGTGGGGAACGGCATGGACGCCGAGACCGACGTGGGCCCGCTGATCCATGAGCGGCAACTGCTCATCGTCGAAGCTCACGTCGAAGACGCCAAGGCCCGTGGGGCGCGGGTTTTGACCGGCGGCACACGAATTCCCGAGCTCGGCAGGAACTTCTATCGTCCCACTGTACTGGCCGACGCGACCCACCAGATGCGCATCATGCGGGAAGAAACCTTCGGCCCGGTGTTGCCCGTTATGCCGTTCAACCGCGACGAAGAAGCCGTGCGCTTGGCCAACGATTCCGAGTATGGCTTGGCGGCGAGCGTGTGGACCCGCGACTCGAAACGCGGCGAGCGCCTGGCCCGGCAGATTCAAGCCGGCACCGTCATGGTCAACGATGTGATTTCCTGCTTCGGCATCAGCGAAGCTCCGCATGGCGGCTTCAAATCGAGCGGCCTTGGCCGCACTCACGGGCGTTTCGGTCTGGAAGAGATGGTGCGGCTGAAATATCTGGACGTAGACCTTATGCCGGGAATGAAAAAGGTCTGGTGGTACAGTTATGGCGAACGCTTCGCGCAGCAGATGGAAGGCTTTCTCGATTTTCAGTTTGCCCGGGGATTAGGACAGCGCGTCCGCGGCGCGCTGCGCGCGGCGGCAGTGGTCCGGCGCAAGCAGTTGTGACTACTCGGAAATCTCGGCCAAACTTCAAAGCTTGCATTCCGAGCGGAGTGGAGTTGCCCGTTAGCGGGCGACGCCACGAAGTCGAGGAACCTGCTTTTTCCCTGTAGCAGGAAGCATAGCTTGTTCATTGGCCTGATCTCCCTGGCTCCAGCCCGGTTTTTCAATGAGACGGCGCGGCCGACAGCAGAATGTTCGCGACTTCGTCCGGCCGCTCGACGTGGCAGTCGTGGCCAGTCTTCACTTCAGCCACCTCCCAGCCGGAGGCACGAGCCTTTCTGGCAAACGGCTCGAAGAACGGCCTCGCCGGATATCCTTCCGCGACGCAGCTGACGAAGGTGGCTGGAGTGCCGGCCTTCCGGTTGGCCGGAAGACGCAGCCGCTCCTCAAAGCAACGCAGACTGAAATCGCACAGCCGGGCACGCACGAAATCGCGCGCTTCGCCCGGCTTCAGTCCCCAGAGATCAAGTTGGTTTTCCCCGCCCGGTAACCGCCAGCCATCTCCCTTTTCTCGTGCGACGCCGCGAAAATGGGCGCCAATCTCAGGCGGAAGCAAGTCGAGTGCGCTTTGCCCATCTTCTGGAATGAAGGCATCCAGGAAAACCAATCGCTCGACTTGAGTTGGGTTCGTCTCGACCACGCCGCTGATGATCATGCCGGCGTAACTGTGGCCTACAAGGGTCACTTGCTCCGGGGACTTTGAAAGCTCGCGCGAAACGTCCGTCACATGTTGCTGCAGCGTAATGCCGGGAGACAGACGGCGTTGGTCTGTGCCAAGCCCGCTGAGGACCGGTGTTATCACCCGATGGCCCTGCTTTTCCAGCAACGGGACCAGCCGGTCCCACGTGCCGGTCGATTGCCACGCGCCGTGTACGAGGACGAACGTCGTCGACATGCGGGAGATTCTAACAGTTTGAGATGAGTCGCGTTCTGCGTGGCCTGCGCTGCACTTTTTTCCCCTCCCGGCGATCAATGGAATACGAATCACTCCGGAATTATTCCGATTGTTCCCAGCCAAGTCTCCACCAACTGAGGCCATGCCGTCACCGGAAGCTTCGTGCGCCGCAGCCCGAACGCATGCCCGCCGTGCGCATACAAATGCATCTCCACGGGTGCCCCGGCCTTCTTCAGCGCAGCGTAGTAAACCAGCGAGTTCTGTACCGGGTCCACCGGGTCATCTTCCGCCTGCAGAATAAATGTAGGCGGCGTCTCGCGGATGACTGGAACATACGGATTCAACTCAAACTCTTGCGAAGTATTCTCCAGCATATGTCCCGGGTAAATAGCCACCGCAAAGTCCGGGCGGCAGCTTTCGTTGTCGGCGGCATCGACAGCCGGATACAAGCGCTTCTTAAAATGCGTGCTCATCGCTGCCACCAGATGCCCGCCTGCCGAAAACCCGAGCACGCCAATCTTGTGCGGATCGATCTTCCACTCCGCCGCGTGAAATCGCACCAGCCCCAGGGTCCTCTGCGCATCCTCCAGCGCCATCGGTGATTTCGGATACGGCCCCGATTTCGGAAATAGTCCCTCACCCGGAACGCGATACTTCAACAGCACACACGTGATCCCCTTCGACGTCAGCCAGTCGCAGACCTCTGTGCCCTCAAGATCGATGGCCAGAGCCCAATAGCCCCCGCCAGGAAAAACGACGACCGCAACACCCGTGTTCTTTCCCTCTGGCGAATAAACCGTCATCGTAGGCCGGGAGACTTTGCCCACCCCAGCCACCGGCCTGCCGGCAACCAGAAAGTCCCTATCCGTCCCGTCAGCGAAAACCTCCGGCCCCGCGACAGGCACCGCATCAGGCACCACACCCGGCCATATCGCCACTTGCGTATGTCCCGGAGACGGCTGCCAGGTGGGCGTCTGCGCGCTCAGACCGCCGCACGCAAACACAACAGAGAAAGCAAAGATCAAAGGCTTCATCACAATCTCCACAACTCAATATAACCAGTTGTCGGAAGCCTTGCTTTCGACTGCGGGCGATCATGCGCAGTCGGACTTAAGTGTTGTAATCTTGTCGCCATGACTCCGCCTGCCCCAACCCACCCGTCCGATCCTAAACGCGAATTGTTTCGCCACACCCTGGCTACGCTGGCTTATCGCGGCGGCAAGACCCTGCGCCACGCGCCCGCCGGATTCGCCGACTTTCGTGGTGGTGAGGGCCTGCGCACCCCGGGACAGATTCTGGCCCACATGGGCGACCTGTTCGATTGGGCGCTGTCCATTGCCGCCGGCCAGCAGAAGTGGCAGGACTCGCAGCCCATGCCTTGGGATCAAGAGGTCGAGCGATTTTTCGCCGCGCTGAGAAAATTCGACGACTTTCTGGCTTCCCCGGAGGCGGTTCAGGCGCCGTTCGAAAAATTGTTTCAGGGTCCGGTCGCCGACGCACTCACGCACGTCGGCCAGATCGCCATCCTGCGGCGCATGGCGGGCGCGCCCATCAAGGGCGAGAACTACCACAAGGCGGAAATCCAAATCGGCCGCGTGGGCGCCGATCAAACCCCGCCCAAGCGCGAATTCTAAGAGCTGATTTCCTTTGCGACCGCTGCGGCTTTTCCTGGCGGAGCGTGCGGTGCAAGCTCTTGGCCCGGACGTTGCTGGGGTTTTGAAAGGGCGCGGCTTCCAGCCGCGCCGACACGGGCAAGAACAGCTCCGGCTTTAGCCGCTGAGGTGAGCGTTTCGAAGCATCCTGGGTGTCGGAAACAAAGATGCCCACGCTTGTCCCGGGGGGCTGAAGCCCCAGTTTTCCAGGGTGCCATGGCGGCGCGGCTGGAAGCCGCGCCCTTTCAAGGCAGCTTCATGAATAGTGCAGGATGGTTACTTCCCCCGATTCCGGTACAGCGACCCATCTACCTGCTGAACCATCGCTTCGATGTTCAATCTGATCCCGAGAAACTGCTCCAGTTGCTGCGCCACTTCCTCCGGCTGATGCAATGTATCGTGATAAGGAACACGCAGACTCTTCACATACGGCTTGCCCTCCATCCACGCGTACACCTCGCGCAGATGCTTCTCAAACGCCGCGGAAACGGCAGCCTGGTCAGCGCCCTCCTTGTACGTGCCTCTTCGCCGCAGCATCTGATCCTGCGAGGCCAGCACTTCCGCCATCGGACGCTGCATGAAAATCACCCGGTACTCATGCCCGGCCGGCAGCGCCAGCAGAAGCTGTGAGATTACCTTCACCACTTTCCCTTCGGCCCCGGCAATGCAGGCGGGATCTTTCGGCAGTTGCTTGATCCGCTCCCACTCCAGGTAACCCCGCGGATTGTCCTCGTCAGCCCGGCGTTCGCCATCGGAAAGAGGCGTCATTCCGCCCGCCACCAGCATCTGCATCATCAATGAAGTGCCCGAGCGGGGAAGTTCCGAAACGATCGTGATCATGATTCTTCAGCATACGACAGTCCGGAGTCGCGAGTCCCTAGTCCCGGTAGTGGCTGAATTTGAACTCTAGAAGTTTTCCACAGCACTAAAACCCAAACCACATCCAAAATTCAGCCACTGCCCTAGTCCCGACTTTCGAGCCGCAAAGCCGCGAGCGAGAACAGATTTGTTCTCGCGACTCGCAACCTCGGACTCGGGTGGCGCGGCTCGCACCTGAGATACAATGTTGGCTTGAGTGCTGAGTCGCCAACGAGGGCCGTGCATTCTCGGGACTCACGAGTCAGGACTCGCAACTACGAACGAGGGTATATCCTTTGTCGACCAGCGCAGTCACCACTTCCGCTTCTACCAACCTCCAGCAACTTCCTCATCACAAGGTCAAGGTCAAGAAATCCGGCCAGCGCGCCTGCAATGAAAAAAACGACAAGGGCAAGTTCTGCGGCGGGCACCTGAAGCGCTGGTTTTACATGAAAGACGTGGTCGAGCGCGAGTGCGGCGACATTGAGAAGGCCTGGGGACCGAATGCCGAAGTGTATCGCTGCGAGAATTGCAAGACGCTCTACCTGCCCACTCCCGGCGAGACCAAGGTGAATGTAGCTGGGCAGGGGCAGATCTCGGTGTTCGGATTGACGCTGCCGCCGAAGGAAAAATAGCTTCGAGCTCCTAGCTTCTAGCTGCTAACCATCAAAGATTGTGGGGCCGTTGGGGACCAACAAAATGCGAGTCTTTGTGCGCCGCGTCGAGGGTCGGTATGGACGCTCGTACATAGGGCTTCGCTAGAAGCTAGGAGCTAGCAGCTTTCCCATGAACACCTCCGACCTCATCTACGACTGGAACAATATCCTCCCGCCGGGAATGAAGCATCCAGGGCCAGTGTTGTTGAACGACGAGAGTCTGCGCGATGGCTTGCAATCGCCCTCTGTGCGCGATCCTTCGGTTCCAGAAAAGATCGAAATTCTTCATCTGATGGAAGCGCTCGGGATCGATTTCCTCGATCTCGGCCTGCCCGGCGCCGGGCCCCGCGCGGTCGAAGCCGTGACTGCGCTGGCGCGCGAAATCGTGGCGCACAAGATGAAGATTCGCGCTAACTGCGCCGCCCGCACCCACGAAAACGACATTCGCCCCATCGCCGAGATCGTCCAGAAAACGGGCCTGCGCATCGAGGCGGCAACCTTCATCGGTTCGAGTCCGATCCGCCGCTTCACCGAGGGATGGACCGACGACTTTCTCCTGCACACCACCGAAAAAGCGATCAAGTACGCGGTCTCGCTCGGGCTCGACGTCATGTACGTCACCGAAGACACCAGCCGCTGCGATCCCGAAACGGTGAAGCGCCTCTATTCCACCGCCATCAACTGCGGCGCGCGCGCCATCTGCATTTGCGACACCGCGGGTCATGCCACGCCCATGGGCGCGCTGGCGCTGGTGCGGTTCGTGATCGAAGAAGTGGTCAAGCCCTCGGGCGAAAAGATTCGCGTGGATTGGCACGGCCACAGCGATCGCGGCCTTTCCATCGCCAACTCCATCGCGGCGATCATCGCCGGCGCTAATTGCGTCCACGGATGCGCCATCGGCCTGGGCGAGCGCGTCGGCAACACCCAGATTGATCAGATGCTAGTGAATCTCAAGCTGATGGGCATTCCGCCCTGGGACCAGCAGGACCTGACCAGGCTGAAGGCATATTGCCAGGCGGTCTCGCGCGCCACCGGTGTGCCCATTCCGAAGAATTATCCCGTGGTTGGCGACGATGCTTTCCGCACCGCGACCGGCGTGCACGCCGCCGCCATCATCAAGGCCTATCACAAAAATGACGTCGTGCTGGCCAACACCGTCTATTCCGGCGTGCCCTCGCACGTGTTCGGCCTGGACCAGATCATTGACGTCGGCCCCATGAGCGGCAAATCGAATATTCTGTTCTGGCTGGAGCGCCATGACATTCGAGCTACCGACGACATTGTCGATCGAATTTATCAGCGCGCCAAGCAGAGCGACCACACGCTTACGGATGCGGAGATAATGGAGGGTGTGGATGCCGGCGTTAAGCCGAGGTGATCACTGCGGTATGCAGATTTGGGCTGCGTCATCCCGAAGCCCCGCGTCTTTCACCAGCGGGGCGAGGGATCTCGCGGGCAGCTGCGAGAAAGCTTCGCGCGCGATCCTTCGCTCCGCCTGAAAAGCGGCTTCGCTCAGGATGACGCACTAACAAAATGTCGCAATCACTGCATCATGCGATTCTCGGCGTAGGCGGTGTTGGCGGCCTGATGGGCGCCTGCCTGGCGCGATCCGGCGCTTCGGTCACGCTGGTGGTAAGACGCGACTCGCTCGCCCAATATCCCGAACAACTGCAACTCGAAAGCGCGTTCGGAAACTTCAGCGTGCCGGTTTCGCGCGCTGCGGAAGTCCCACCCGCCGACGTGCTTTGGCTCACGGTGAAGGCCACCCAACTGGAGCCAGCCCTGCACGCGCTGACCAGGCCCGAGTCGGTCGGTGCGATCGTTCCCCTGCTCAATGGCATCGACCATATCCCTCTGCTTCGTTCCCGGTACGGTGCCGACAAACTCATCGCCGCGACGATCGGTGTGGAATCCGAACGCGTCGCTCCCGGACACATCATCTACCGGTCGCCGTTCGCCCGGCTCAGCGTTTCCTCCAGAGGACAAGCCTTGCTCGGCCCCACGGTCGCACAGCTACAGCAAATGGGCTTCGACTGCCGCTTCGTCGACGACGAGCCCACGCTGATGTGGAGCAAGCTCGTGTTCCTCGCCCCGCTGGCCCTCACCTCGACCGCGGGAGACCTCACCACCGGGCAAATCACGTCAGATCCCGCATGGAGACGCCAACTGGAGGCGTGCGTGCGAGAAACCGGCGCCGTCGCCAAGGCCGAGGGAGCGAGCGTTGATGTGGACGCGGTGCTCGCCCTCATGATGAAGATGCCCGGCAACATGCGCAGTTCCATGCAGAAAGATGTAGCTCAGGGCAAGCCGCCGGAACTCGATGCCATCGCGGGACCGATCCTGCGCGGCGCTCATCGGCATGGGATTGACGTGCCGGTTACGAGGAGCCTGGTTGCCGCGGTAGAGCAGAAGTCTGGTATCTCGGCGTCTCTGTCATGCTGAGCGGAGCAGCGTCTCCGCAGGGCGGGGACGCCGCGCAGTCGAAGCATCCCTATCTCCACTCGGGCGCTGTTAGGGATCCCTCGACTCCGCCATTTGCTTCGCCAAAGGAGAAGCAATGGCTCCGCTCAGGATGACAACCCATCCAGGTCCCCGCCGTCTCCCTCTCGCCAATCCCCATTCCTTCCCACGCGTTGTAAACTGACCTCTATAACTCTCATGAGCCCCACTCCCCCACGTGCGGACATGCCCGATCTTGCCTCGGCGCTGCAGCACGAAGTCTCGCGCCTGGCCGCGGCTCCGGAAGTGCGCTCGGCGTTCAACTGGTTTCGCACGCAAGAGCCGCAAATGGCGCAGTGGCAGATGGAGATGGCGCGCATTCCGGCTCCTCCCTTTGGCGAGGCGGCGCGCGCCGCCTGGCTGGCCGAGCGCTTTCGCGAAGTCGGCCTCGACGACGTCCGCATTGACGACGTGGGCAACGTTTTCGGCACGCATCCTGGCTTCGGCCGCCGCTACGTCGCGCTCAGCGCCCACATTGACACGGTTTTTCCCGCCAACACGCCGCTGAATATCCGCCAGCAGGGAAGCCGCATGTACGGCCCGGGCGTTTCCGATAACGGCGCCGGTGTGGCCGCCATGCTGGGGATCGCCGCGCTGCTGCGCTCGGTGCGCATCCGCCACGCCCTGCCCTTCGTGTTCATCGGCAACGTGGGCGAGGAGGGCGAAGGCGACCTGCGCGGCATGCGCCACATTTTTTCCACCCCGCGCTGGAAAGATTCGATTGCCTACACCGTTGTGCTCGATGGCGCGGGTGCCGATACCATCGTCGCCGAAGCCCTCGGCAGCCGCCGCTTTGAAGTGATCGTGCGCGGGCCGGGCGGACATTCCTGGAGCGATTTTGGCGCGCCCAACCCTATCGTGATTCTGGCCAAAGCTATCGAGACTTTCATCGCGACGCCGGTTCCAGCCTCGCCCAAAACCACGTTCAATATCGGCGTCATTCGCGGCGGCACCTCGGTGAATTCGATTCCCGAGTCGGCCAGCATGAAAGTGGATATCCGCTCGACTTCCATGGCCGAAATGGAGCGGCTGGAACAATCGATGCGCCAGGCGCTGAATCGCGCCGTGGAAGAAGAAACACTGGCGGCCGAGATGCGCTCCACGGCGCAGAAACGTCCCGCCGGCGTCAGTTGCGAAGTGGTGGTGATCGGCAGCCGTCCTGCGGGCGAGTTGACGGCGGGGGCGCGGATTTTACAGGTGGTGCGCGCCGTGGACGTGCAACTGGGCAACGCTGCCCACGTCCAGCGCGCCTCCACCGACGCCAATATCCCCTTGTCGCTCGGCCTGGAAGCCGTGGCCATCGGCGGCGGCGGATCGGGCGGTGGGGCGCACACTTTGCAGGAGTGGTTCGATTCCAACGGGCGCGAGCTGGCCTTGAAACGCATTCTGCTGACCATGCTCGCGCTGGCGGGGGTGGGAGAATGAATCTGAACAACCATATGAACGGCGGCTCACTGGCGAGTTCCGAGACGACGTTTTCTTTGCGGTCTTCGCGGCTGTTCTTCGTGAACTTAGCGGTGAGGAAAAGATCAACCGCGAAGGACGCAAAGAGTGCGCCAAGGACGCAAAGCAGAGCCGCACACGTGAGGCTGAGCCGTTGTCTCAGCATGAAAGCCATGGCGTGTGGGGTTCTTTCTGCTTGTCTGTTGGCCTCACTCCCCAGCCGCGCTCAGACCTCCGCGCCCAAGCCCGAGGAAGCCAAGCCAAAGGCCGACATCATCTTCATGCACGCCAACATCTACACCGGCGTGCCCGCCAATACTCCGTTCAGTTCCATCCTGCGCGAAGAGGCCATTGCCGTGCGCGGCGACCGCATTCAGGCCGTGGGCAAGACCTTCGACCTGATGAAGCTGAAAGGGCCCGATACGCAGGTGATCGACCTGGGCGGGCACTTCGTCATGCCCGGATTCAACGACGCGCATCTCCACCTCGCCGATGCCGGGCAGCAGAAACTCGGCGTGGATCTCGATGGCGTGAAGTCGCTCGACGAAATGCGCGAGCGCCTGGCGGCCAAGGTGCAGACGGCCAAGCCCGGCGACTGGATTCTGGGCGGCGGTTGGGATGAAACCGCCTGGCTGGTGAAAGCGTTGCCCAGCCGCTGGGACCTGGATGAGGTTTCCGGCGGCCATCCGGTATTTCTCGATCGCGTGGATGGGCATCTCGCGGTGGCCAACACGCGTGCTCTGCAGCTTGCCGGCATTACCTTGGCCAGCCGCGATCCTCAGGGCGGGCACATTGACCGCAACGACGCCGGCGAACCCACCGGCATCCTGCGCGATACCGCTCAGGACGCAGTGCAGTTGGCCATTCCGAAACTCACCCACGACCAGAGGCGGCATGCGATCGAAGTCGCACTGGCAGAACTGGCGGAAAATGGCGTGACTTCGGCCCAGGACAACTCCGCCTGGGAAGATTTTCAGATCTACGAAGAACTCGAAAAGGAAGGCAAGCTGACCGCGCGCATCTCAGAATGGCTGCCCTTCGACGAAACGGTCGAGCAACTCGATAAGAAACGCACGTCGCATCCACAGTCGGACCTGATGCTGCACACCGGAATGCTGAAGGGCTTCATGGACGGCTCTCTCGGCGGGCACACGGCTGCGCTTTCCGAACCTTACGCCGACGATCCGAAAAACTACGGATTGGCTCGCTACGATCCCGAGAAATTGAATGCGATGACCACGGAGCGCGTGCTCGCCGGCTTTCAGATCGGATTTCATGCCATCGGCGACAAAGGCATCCAGATGGCGCTCGACGCCTTCGCCGCGGCTGAGAAGGCCGCTAAAGAAGCGAAAGTGAAGGCGGCCAACGGCGGAGACGATTACCGTCTGCGCATCGAACATGCGCAGTGCCCCACCGTTGCCCAAATCGCACAATTCAAGCAGCTGAAAGTGATCGCCTCCATGCAGCCCAGCCACGTGCTGACCGATATGCGCTGGGCCGAGGCGCGGCTGGGCCCGGCGCGGGCGTCGCTTTCCTACGGATGGGCAGCATTCTTGAATAAGGGCGTGACCCTGGCCTTCGGCACCGACTACAACGTGGAACCGGTCTCGCCCTACCGCGGACTCTATGCCGCCGTCACCCGCAAGAGTGTGGACGGCAAGCAGGAGTTCTTCCCGGCGCAGCGCATCACCATGGATCAGGCCATCGCCGCCTACACCACCGGCTCGGCCTTCGCCGAATTCGAGGAGAAAGAAAAAGGCAAGATCGTGCCCGGCATGCTGGCCGATTTCGTCGTCCTCGACCGCGACGTGACCGCGTCCGCGGCCGAGAAGTTGCTGGGCACCAAAGTCCTGCGCACCGTCGTGGGTGGCAAGACGATTTACGAGGCGAAGTGAATCCGTGCGGTCGCGGTTCTAGTTCTTTTTGGCTACGCCACCACAGTGGGTGCCCCGTCCTTCGCGTCCTTTGCGAAGGGCGGGAGGCAAGGGCCTCAACGGCTAAGTCGTAGGTCCGAGGTTCCCACCCCTTGCACAGAACTCAAGCGTGGGGCACCCCCCGCGCGGCCGCCGTTCTAGTTCTTTTCAACTACGCCGTGGCGCGGGTGCCCCATCCTTTCGCGTTCTTTGCGAAAGGGTGGGAGGCAAGGACGCCGGCGATCTCGGTAGTCCATCAAACGATTTTGCCTTTTTCTGCGTCTAATAGGCTGTAGCCCCACCATAGCGGCGAATCGCTACCAACGCCGCCCCCGGGCGCGGTCCCGACGGGGTCGTGTAAATGGGTATAATGGAAGGGGTTTCTGATTCTCGGAGGGAAGTAAGACTATGGATTCGCGCGCAATGTGGATGCGCATGAGGGCCCATCGCTGGGCCTACTCGTTGAGCATTCTGGCAACTCTCGCGGTCGGCATTCTGATCGGCACGGTTATCTCGTACGGGGTGAAGGGCAAGGAGGGGCAGAAATCAGGCGACGCATCCCCGCTGGCCATCACCGCGTCGCAGCCCGCGAGCGGTTTCTCGCAGCAGCTTTCGAACGCTTTTGCCCAGGTCGCCAAACAGCTCGAGCCGAGCGTGGTCAACATCAACACCGAATCGACCATCAAGCAGGTGCACCGGCGCCGCGGCAACCAGGATGATGACGACGAAGGCGGCATGGACGATTTCTTCAATCATTTCTTCGGTGGTCCCGGCGGCCAGAATCCGCTGGGCCAGGGCGAAAGCCCCATGCGCGAGCACTCGCTCGGTTCCGGCGTAATTGTCGATGCCAAGGGATACATCGTCACCAACCGGCATGTGGTCGAGAGGGCCGACCGCATCCGGGTACGCTTCAAGGATGATCCGCCCGGCGTGCAGCACGACGCCAAAGTCATCGGCACGGATCAGGAGACTGATCTGGCGGTGATCAAGGTGGATGTGGACCATGCTCTGCCAGCCGCCAAGATGGGCGACTCTGACGCCATGCAGGTGGGCGATTGGGTCCTGGCCGTCGGCAGTCCGTTTGGCTTGTCGGAGACCGTGACCGCCGGCATCGTTTCGGCCAAGGGCCGCGAAATCGTACAAGGCCGTCAGTTCCAGAACTTTATTCAGACCGACGCCGCCATCAATCCCGGCAATTCCGGCGGGCCGCTGGTCAACATGAGCGGGGAAGTGATCGGCATCAACACCGCCATTCTCAGCCAGACGGATGCCTACGCGGGTGTCGGTTTTGCCCTGCCCTCGAAGACCGTGGTTGAGGTTTACAACCAACTTATCCAGCCCGAACATCGCGTAGCGCGCGGCTCGATCGGCATCAGGTTTGGCCAGCTCGAGAACCCGGCTATCGCCCGGGTCTACGGCGCCGGTTCCGGGATCACGGTGTCTACGGTAGTCGCGGGCAGTCCCGCCGACGAGGCCGGCCTGAAAGTTGGCGACACGATCATCGCGGTGGATGGCGAGAAAGTCGCCAAGGGAGACGAGTTGGTGTCAGACATTGCCTCTCGCAAACCTGGATCCAAGGTGAAGCTGACGTTCATTCGCAACGGCAAACAGCAGGATGCAACCGTGACCATTGCGGATCGCGCCAAGCTGTTTGCTTCCGAGCTGGGAGAGGATCAGGAGAACGGCGAGAGCGCTCCCAAACCGAGCAAGTTCGGCGTAACCGTGCGCAAGGTGACTCCGGAAATGGCGGAGCGACTCGACCTGCCGGTCGGCAAAGGCGTGATCGTGCAGGATGTGAAGCCGGGCTCTTTTGCCGAAGACGTCAATCTGATACGAGGCGACATCGTGCTGGAAATCAACAAGCAGCCGGTGAACAGCGAAGAAGATTTCGCCAGAATCGAGGCCGGCATGAAGAGCGGCCAGGATGTGGTATTCCTGGTTCGCCCGCGTGGTTCGACGCGGGCAGACGGAATGATCTTCGACGCCGGTACACTTCCGTAACCGAAGTCAGCCCAACGGGAATTGGCACTGTACCCCCTCATCGGGGATGATTACAATGCCAGCGTCCGTTGGGCGTTTTGTTGGCTGCGGACTGCTCAGTCCTCCGGCCCTTCGAAGATTGACGCTTTCGCTGGCGGAAGTTAGCTGGCTGACGATCTTCGCCTAATGATCAGCGACTTGAGGAGAATCCGCAGAGCACGATTCAGTGCGCTGAGCGCGCTGCTGGCCAGCTGTGTCTTCGTTCCGGTGGCCAGCGCCCGGCAAGACGCCAGCGCCGACACGGCGGCGAAGAAGCCTGCGACCCAGCAACATTCCACCACGAAGTCAAGTTCTCCGGCCAGCGCGACGAAATCCGCGACTGCAACCCATACCGCGTCTTCCGCGCATCATTCCTCGCGCAAAAAGAAATCATCCCGGGTGCGAGGTCAGAAGAAAATTGACGCGGATCGAGCCCGCACCATTCAGGAAGCGTTGATCCGCGAGCATTACCTCACGGGAGAACCGACCGGCACCTGGAACCAGGCCAGCGAAGACGCCATGCGCCGTTATCAGGGCGACCACGGCTGGCAGACCAAGGAAGTTCCCGACTCGCGCGCGCTGATCAGTCTGGGCCTGGGGCCGAGCAAGGATCACCTGCTCAATCCCGAGAGCGCCATGACCACCGGCCCGCAGAAGACGTCGCCGGCAGCGTCGCCCGCGGCTCCTCACACCGCTACTCCCGCGCCTTCTCCTGCTCCAGCGTCGCCCAACCCGCCTCCTCCCGCGACAGCACCAACGACAAGTTCCGGCCAAGGGGATCCTTCCAGCCCGCAGTAATCGGACCGGTTCTAGCTGAACCAGAAATGGTGAAGTTCCTCGCAACGCGCTGATTCTCAACGCCCTTACAGGCTTCATCCCCTGTGGGAGGTAATTATCCCTTGACAGTAGGTATAGAATAAGGTGTCGTTCAAGGCGGGATGTGTAGATCGCCGCTTATTTGGGCTGGATACGCGCTACCTCTGCCCGCCGAAAGACATCAACATGCGAATTCCGCATCAGGTCTTAAAATGCGTCGGCTTTATCTCGCATGATCAGCCGAAGTCGGATTACCTTGGAACTGTTTTCGTGGTATCGCTCCAATCCGAAGCCGATCCGAGCGGCGGCTATGCTCACCTAGTCACCGCTAAGCATGTGGCTGAGCTTATTGATCCCGGTCCATTCGTCATAGGGATGAACGCCAAAGACGGGACAAAGCTGATGCTTAAGAGCGGTGATGCGCGATGGTGGTATCACCCGACCGAGAGCGATTCCGTTGACGTGGCAGTCACTTATTTTGCTCCTGGAATGGCCGATGAGTATGACGTTGAGAGCATCCCATCTACGATATTTGCGAGTGATAGTAGCCTCATGCAATATGGTGTCGGTCTAGGCGACGAGATTTTCACAGTTGGATTATTCACGCGGTTTTTTGGAACTTCACGATTTGAGCCCATCGTAAGAATCGGTAATCTTGCGATGATGCCACATCAGCGGATTCCCTTGAAAGGATTCGGCGAAGCTGAAGGATATTTAGTTGAAGGTAGGTCCATCGGTGGTCTAAGTGGCTCTCCAGTGTTCGTCCGCAACACCGTCTACATGCCGGGAAGAACCGCAGAGGGCGAGGAGGTACAACTCGCAGGAACAGGCTCTCGCATTCAACTTCTTGGATTAATGCACGGCCATTGGGATTTGCCGATGAAGTTCAAGAAGGCAGAGCAAGAGGAAGCTGTTAACATGGGAGTGGCAATTGTCATTCCAGCAAAAAAGATTCTCGAAACGTTGCATCATCCGGAGTTAGTTCAGATGCGTAAAGAGATGGACGAAAAGACCCGAGATTCCAACCTTCCCGCGGCAGATGCGGCTTCGCCGAAAAAGCCTTTCACAAAAGTTGACTTCGAGACTACGCTAAAGAAGGTCAGTCGCAAAATCCAACCAAAATAAACCTCATCACAATGGAAAATCGTCCGACTCGAACCAGCGATACATCGCGCTGCGAAGCGCGAGCGTGTGTCCCGCCTCGCACTTCGCTGACGGCGAAACTCGCCAGCCTCTCAGCGTTTTTCGCATCGGCAGCACTCCGATTGTTTCCGGCCCGCTCCCGAGCATATATATCCGTCTGGGAGCTTCGCAGTGCTTTCCTTCACACTCGGGCTCTATGTAGCCAAGAGTCAGCCTCCCTGCCAGATGTGGGTCCGGTGTGGGAAGAAACGTCTCGTGGACATTTAGTGAGGTGTAAGCGGACACAAGCCCGCAGTCGGTACATGCAAACACTGCTGTCCGAGCGGCCCTATCTCGCTGCGTCTCATCTCCAGGCATTTCTTCGAGGGTGGGATGAGGCAGAGGAATGGCATGACCGCACTCGCATTTCAGAAAGAACTGCTGATGTATTGCGTGCATAGCGCGTTCGCGTTCGTTTCCCGACGCTGAGTCAGAACGGTTCAACCTCAACCGGGATTTGCCGCACAACCGCATCCCGCTTCTCGATCTGATGCAGGAAACTGTGGAACATAGGCGCCCTGTCGAAGCGGCGATTATAGCGGAAGCTGTACTCGTTCAGGTAGGTTTGCAGATAGTGACGGCCAACCTGATGGTAGACGCCGCGAATGCCGGTTTTGACCAACGCCCAGAATCCGTCAATGGTGTTCGTATGCACATCGCCCACGACGTACACCTTCTCGCTGTGATTGATGCGGCGATGATCATATTGGTTCAGGTGCCGATCCAGAGAGTTGTAACCCTTGAACTCGTCGGTAAACACGGTGCTCTTGGGCAGGACATGTTCTTTGACCAAGCCGAGCATTGTGGAACCTTGAACGTCCTGCGCGACGACTGCGCGGACACTTCCTTTGCGCTTAACCATGCCGATGACGGTGACTTTCTTTCCCATGTCGCCGGCCATCGGTCGCCCGCCCTGGCCTTTGCGGACTCCGCCGTAGTACATCTCATCCATTTCGACGGGCCGCTTGCGTCCGCCGCCGAGCGGAGGCATTTTCTCGTCGTCAAGCATCGAGCGAATCTGCCTGAACATTCTCCACGCAGTTTTGTACGTCACTCCCGTTTCCCGCTGAATCTGCTTCGCGCTGATACCGCACCTCGTCTGCGCCATCAGGTAGATCGCATAGAACCAAGTCGTGAGCGGAGTGGGCGACTTATGGAAGATCGTGCCAGCGGTCGGGTGAACGTGATGGCCGCAATGATCGCAAGAGTAGGACGGACGGCTCTTGATGCGGTGATGCTTGGTCGTCGCTTCGCAGGTCTCGCAGTAGATTCCTTCTGTCGGGTACAGATAGTTGCGAAGCCATTCAAGGCAGGTTGCATCATCCGGGAACTGTCGCTGGAAGTCTTTCAATGTGTACGGCAGCATGTTCGGCTTGCGGTTGTTGTGAGCCATGGAGGTCACCTATGTCAGACGATTACGTAGCCGGTGAAATAGCTCCCGAACGTTGGGAGGTAATTCGTTTTCACTGTTTTTTTCGTGCCCTGCAATGGCTTTGTAGGCGCGCTCGTACTCAAGCGCAAAACTGGGAGCAGTCTTTGCGAGAGCAATTAGGGTCGCTGTCTGTTGCAGATCAAGCTCGTCTACTTTCTCTAATAGAACGTGGATTTGTTCCCATGCCTCCGCCAGAGAAGTCTGCAAGTCCGGTTTCCCAGAAGGTACTGGACAGTTTGATTTATCTTCTGGCATCTGACTTACCTACCCTGACGGTAGCAAAATCCGTACCTACTGTCAAGGGATAATTACCCCTGTGGGAAATATTCCTTGTAACACAATGATAACAAGCCACTTAAATCCGGCAGTTAAATCGATTGAACTCCCCGATGCAGGGCCGCGGAACGCGACCCATCCCGAGAGCCCTCGGCCTGTTCCGCCCGCGCCCAGCAGTTGGTTCAGGAATCGCCGCGCGGGGCATTTCACGGAGCCATCAGCTCACAAAAGCTCTGGACCGCGAAGATCGTAAAGAAACGCCGCGAAGGTCGCGAAGGGATCTGAGGACCGCGCGCTCCAATCGGACATCCCCAATGGGTGCCTGTGATCTGAAAGCTTTAGAACGCAGAGTCCGCAGAGAAATGCCCCGAAGTTCGCCGAGAAAATGCCCCAGCGGGAGCACTGACCACTAGCCCCTGGCCCCTGATTCCTACTTCCCGGTCCGGTAGCTCGTCCTCAGCGGCTCGGGGAAGTAGGGCAAAGGCTGGTTGGTGACGATGGCGCGAGGATTAGTTGCGGTGAGGGCCTCGGCGACATCTTCGCCGCAAATGGCAGCGGCGGCATCGCGCGCGGTCGAGAGCACGGGCGGGCGCTTTTCCAGGTCGTGAGCGTCGGTAGCGAGCACGTGCACGGCTTGATGTTCGAGCAGCCACTCGGCCGCGCGGCGCGTGCGTTCGCCCCACGCGCCGGTGAGCGCCGAGCCGGTCATCTGAATCACGCAGCCCTGTTCCGCCCACTCGGCCACGCGCGGTAGATTCTCGCGCAGAATCGGGTTGCGCTCGGGGTGGGTGACGATCGCGGTAACGCCGCAATCGCCCAGCCGGAGCAGCGAATCCGAGATCTGCTGCGGGATGCCGTAGTTCGAGAACTCCACCAGCAGGTAGCGCGTGCCTTCGATCGTGTAACGCGCCGGATGGGCGAACGCGTCCTGCAGGTTGTCGTAGGAAAGATGGAAATCACAGCCCAGGCCGATCTTCAGCGCATCGCCTACAAGCTGTTGCAGGTGCCTGACCAGGCCCTCGGAGTATTCGCGGTCATAGGCGTAGCGGTCGTTGGCGTGCGGCGTGGCCACCATGTGGGTGATGCCATCGGCGGCCGCGGCGCGGCACATGGCCACGCACTCGTCCCAGGTCTTGGGACCATCGTCTACTGCGGGGAGAATGTGGGAATGAATGTCAACCACGGTTACAGGAGCACCGTTTTCTGGAACGGCGATTTCTGGAAACACCGGGCGCGCGCCGCAGTTGCGCCTGTCTTGATTTAAGCAGATTCGAGGGGAAAGAGGAAGATCAAGAGCCTTACCGCAAAGGAGAGACGATGCGGAGGACGCAAAGGGGAACGAGGCGGCGTTACAAAGTTTTCGGCGGCCAGCCCGGCGTCCACACATTGCCCGCCATCACGACGTGAACCGGAAGGGAAGTGATGGCAGAGATCGCAAGGGCGAGGCCAGCGGAATTCTCGAATCCAACTCGCCGGTTGCCGCGGGCGGAAGTTGCGAACAGGACATTCTTGCCTTCCACGGCGAGGAACTCCATGTGCCACAGCGAGCCAGCTTCGCCCTGGGAAATCTCGCGCATGCGAATCGCCGAGAACTTCGAAAACGGAAAGCTGGTGACCTTTTCTTTTCGTTTCAGTTCGATCGCGCCGCGCGAGCCATCGAAAAGGACCTCGTCCCATGTCGCTTGCTCGCTCAGTCCGGTCAGCCAGCGATACTGAAATTGCAGCCATTTGGTTTTCTGAGAGCTTTTTGCCAGCCGGATAAGTCCAGGCCGGTGTTCAGCGATATCGAGAGTTCCGAGGAACGACTCGGCAGGGCCGCACTTGCCCAGCGCGATCCACTGCTCGAGCACTTCATTCCGCTTCTGGCGTGATTGCGCCCAGAAACCCAGAAGGACAAGGATCAGGATGATGACGACAGGCCCGAAGAGGTTAATCCAATCTGACATTGGCGTGGTGCTGTGGCGCTGAGCCATTCTCCCACTGGCGGGGCGGGAACGGAGATCAAAATCTTCCACCGCAGAGGGCGCAAAGGACGCAGAGAAAATGTTCCTTCTAAACGCTTGTCATTCCGAGGAGCGAAGCGACGAGGAACCTGCTTCTCGCCAACGCCATCGAAAAGCAGGTTCCTCGCTTCGCTCGGAATGACAAGCCACTTTCTCTGCCTACCCCGCGGTGTCTGCGGCGAGATTCTCTTTCCGTCTGCGCTGAATCAGTTCCCGTACCGCTCGCGAAGGAATTCCGCGATCGCTGCATACGCCTTCGCCAGCGTCGCCTCATCCGGCAAAAACACGATGCGGAAGTGCTGCGTGCCCGGCTTCTGGCCGAAGCCGGAGCCGTGCACCACCATGACGTGCTTCTGGCGGATTAATTCCTTCACGAAGATTTCATCGCTCTCCGGAATGTCGATTTTAGGGTAAGCGTAAAAAGCGCCGCGCGGCGCGACGCAACTCACGCGCGCCGTCGACTCGCACCACTTCTGGGTGAGATCGCGGCGGGAGCGCAGTTTGCGCCGCACTTCGAGGAGATGATCCTGCGGGCCTTCGAGCGCGGGCTTGATCCCGTACTGCTCGGGATGGTTGGCGCACAAGCGGGCGCGCAGCAGGCGGTGCACGCCTTCGCTGTAAGCCTTAACCGCGGCGGCGTCACCCGACACGATGCCCCAGCCGATGCGCCATCCCGGCACGAGATAGTTCTTCGACATGCCGCCGAAGGTCACGCAGGGTACGTCGGGCGCGACCGCGGCGAAGGCCAGGTGCGGCGTCTCGTTTTTCTGAGAATCGAAATCGAGAATCAGCTTGTCGTAAATTTCATCCGAAAACACGATCAGGTTGTGGCGGCGCGCCAGTTCGGCGATCTGCTCGAGCATCTGCCGCGTGCACAGCGATCCGGTGGGATTGTTGGGATTAATCAGCACGATGCCGCGGGTGCGGGGGGTGAGCTTGCGCGTGATGTCGGCCAGTTCCGGCTGCCATTGGTCGTCTTCGTTCAAATCGTAAGTGTTCAGCCGGATGCCTAATTTGCAGAGCACCGCCGAGTAGAGCGGGTAATCGGGGCTGGGTGTGAGGAGGTCTTCGCCCGGGTTGACCAGGGCGGCCAGGCAGACATCCACCGCTTCGCTGGCCCCTGACGTGACGAAAACGTCGCGTACCGTGCGGATGCCCTTGCGCGCAGCTTCACCGCGAATGGCTTCGAGCGCCTCCGGAACACCGGGAGAAGGCGCGTATCCATTCCTGCCGTCGCGCATCGCCTTGTAGACGGCTTCGATGATGTGCGGCGGCGTCTGGAAATCGAAGTTGAGCGGGTCGCCGACGTTCAGGGGAAGAACCTTGTGGCCCTGGGCGATGACCTCGTCGGCGACCGAGGCCAGGTCGCGGATGGCATAGCGGACATTATCAAGACGGGAGGCAGCAGTGATTTCGCGGGATTGAGTGAGCGCCATCAGGAAATTCTAACCGCGGAGGACGCGGAAGCAGCAGAGAAATCTGGAGCTGCGCGCAGCCGAGGTTGGCCTGCGTTGTGCGGGATCAGCGCGGGGTGAACTTGACGGTGACTTCTTCGTTGGTTACTGCCGGACCCGGGGCGTATCGCCACTTCATAACGGCAGTCACCGCGGATTCGGCCAGAACGGGATTGCCGCCGCGAATCTGGACCTTGGAAACTGTGCCGTTAGGAAGCACGGTCGCGCTCAGCCGGACCAATCCGCCGATTTGAGCGTGCTGCAGGGCGGCGGGATATTCCGGCTTTACGGTGGCGATGAGCTTGCGGCCCGACTCTTCCTGCGTTGTCGTCTGGGCCAGCAGACTCGGGGCCCACGCAGCGGTGGCGACGACGAACAGCGCCAGTGCCAGACACACCAATCCTCCGCTGAGACCACGCACGACCTGGCAAACCCGATTTCTCCCCAATCCCGTAAGCATAAATTCGGACACCACCCCCCAGCTTCCGACCACAGTAGGAGATGGAGAGTAGGCGCGCAAGATTACCAACGTAAGGAGCACGCTTGCATCTTGTTCATTAGAAAACTTTAATCCTCCAGCCGATCCAGGCTGAGATTGTGACTTTGAGGTTGTGGGACAGGAGAGCGAGATCAAAGCCTAACCGCCGGGGACCACCGAGGACATAGAGAACACAAGAGTTAACCATGGAGGAAGACGTTCAGTCGTCGCGGTTATTTTGCGCCTTCGGCAGCCGGCCGAAGGGGCGGCCTTCCCCACAGGAATTCGCCTCAGCGCCAGCGCTTGATTTGCGGCCACAACTCAGCGAGCTTGCCGAACTTCGGTTTGCGGCAGATGTAGAAGCCGATATTCGACTCCAACGCCCAAGGGTTGTCCGCGGACGTGCCTACGTAGTCGACTTCTCCAAAGAGTTGTTCCAGACGTTCTCTCCTGTCGCCGGCCACGATCAGGCAATTGCCGGAATAGCCGCGCGGTCCCCATATCCAATAGGTGCGGTCGCCGCTGAAAGCCGGAGGCAGGCCCAGCTTGCGGTCGAAGAAATCAATGGCGCCGGCCTGACCGTAATCCTGTCCGAAGATGCCGCAGTCAGATCGTTCGGCCGCGGGAATGCGGTCCCAGGCCACGAGCGCCTCGTCGGCGATCTCCTTGTACCCGAACTGGTCGGAATACCACTGCGGCAGCGCAGCGCGGGCGTGAGAGTACTCGTTCACCGGAAGCTTGAAAGGCAGGGTTTTCGCATAGGCGAGGAAGTGCTCGGGGGAAAGAATGGGAATAACGATTGGAGCCAGATACGCTCCGTTAGCCAACAGAACCACTGCGATGACTGGCTTCAGCCATTGCAGGCGGGGCTGGCCGGCGTCGCGGCGATCGAGCCCGGACTCAAGAACCACGGCGCCTGCGGCAAAGAGCATGGGATAAATGGGCGCCAGGTAATAGTTCTTTCCGTGCAGAACGAAAAAGGCTGCATAGGAAACGAGATAGGCCCAGCCCAGCGCGCAGTAGGGCCGAAGGCGGGCCGAGAAAAGCAAAGCGAATAGTCCCGCCAGCCAGAGGGGAGCGTTCAAAGGATTGGAAACCAGCACTTGCTGAAAGAAAAATTGAAATGGTCCCAGCACCAGGTCGCGCCCTTCGGCGCGGATGTTGTGCATCAACTGCAAGAATGGCCAGTCGTAGTGGATATTCCACAACAAGTTGGGCAGAAAGACGAGAAAAGCGACGACTCCGCCCAGCCAGATCCAGGGGTTGAGAAACACGCGGCGCTGCGCGGTCAGCAGCGGGCCGACGACAATGCCCAGGCCAAAGACGGCGATGGAATATTTGTTCTCCATGCCGAGGCCGGCTGTGACGCCGAACCAGAGCCAATACCGGGGATCGGAGCGCTTGATGGCGAGGATGACAAAGTAAGCGCAGCCCATCCAGAGATTGGGTTCGAGGCAGTTCGTTCCGAGCAGGCTGCCGTTGGACAGATACTGCGGCGAGACCAGGGCGCAGATGGCGCTGAGCACCAGGGCATAGCGGCGTCCGCCCAGTTCACGCGCGATGGCTGCGGTTTGGACGAGCAATAGAGAAGAGGCCACGGCGGGGACGAAACGAATGGCGCGGAGGGAGTCTCCCAGCACGGCGCGGCAGACGTGAATCAGGAACGGGATGAGCGGCGGCTGGTCCACGTATCCCCACTGCAGATGCTCGCCGCACGACATGTAATCGAACTCGTCGCGGAAATAGCCGTAGCGATTATTGAAGTAGATATGGAAAACCAGGTCAGCCAGGGCAATGGCCCAGACGATGGCCATGCCGTTGGCGAGCCATTGCCGGTCGCGATCCGGAGCAGAGAGGGCAGGACTCCTGTCCATAAGGCAGCCCTAAAGCATAGCCGACCCGGCGGGAGTGCGCCATGGGCGGGGCAGAGCTGCTTCTGCCGGTTGGCCGGCAGCCATGAGGAGAGTTTCGAAGGGTTATTGGCCTCGCAGGGCCGTTCGGGTCCGGGGTGGTGACGAGTCTGCACCAAGGTAATGTCCCAAACTCATTACCTGTTCTGTCCCCTGTTTTGCTTGTGCTACCGTTTTCTTTTACCGCGTATTTACGGAGTTTCGAGGTTCTTCGCCCAAAGTGTCTTCCGTTAACCGCAAACCGGGAATCCACATTGCCTGGACGACGATCACGTACCGCAGCGTGGCGCTGCTGATCCTGGCCGCCGCCGCGATCCTTTTCATCGCCATGCGGGTGGCGTTTCCGCAATTCACCGAGAGCAGCGTCAAGAAGACCGACGATCTCGTCGGCAAGTTGCTGGAGCGAGTGGCGAACATGGCTCCGGCAACGGGCACTGGCATGGTAACGGCGCAGCAGGCGCACTTCACGGCGCTCGACGGCACGGTGCGGGTGAAGAAAGCCAACGGCAATAGCTGGGTGACGGCCGACTACAACGTGCCGCTCGACAAGGGCGACATCGTCCAGACCGGCTCGGAAGGCATGGCCAAGGTCGTTTTCAACGACGGCACCAGTTACACGGTGAAACAGGATTCGCTGATCGTGATCGAGGAGAACTCGGCCAATGATCAGCAGCAGACCAATGTCGCAGTTGCGGTGAGCACAGGAACCGTGGATCTTTCGACCGCGACCTACAGCCAGGGTTCGAAATCGCAGGTGATCGTGGCGGGAGCAACCGCCTCACTGGCTCCGGAGTCAGCGGCGCAGGTGCACAACGATCCTCAGGCCGACCAGCACGAAATCCTGATGAAGAAAGGTGCGGGCGAGGTCACGCGCAACGGCGAAACCGTGCAACTGGCCAACTGGGAGAAAGTGTCCTTCCACGGGGGGGCGGACACGCACCTGGAGAAGGCGAAAGAAACCGGGCCGCCCACGCCCATTGCCCCGGCCAACATGGCGCCGCTGTTTTCTTCGGGCGAAGCGACGAAAGACGTGGCGTTTTCCTGGACGCCGATGGCGAACGCGACTGGTTACCGTTTGCGCATCTCGCGCAACCCATATTTTTCCTCTACACTGGTTGACAAGCGGGTTAATACCGCTGCGGTTACGGTAAGCGGTTTGGGCGAAGGCGCGTATTACTGGATGGTACAGTCGTACGATGCGGCGGGAAACGAATCGGTGGAAAGCGAGAAGAATCGCTTCAACATCGTGGTCAAAGGCAAACAGACGGAAGCGATCGAGCTGGAACTGGACCCGTTTATTCAGCACGGGCACGTGATCGAGGTGACAGGCAAGACACAGAATGGGGCGCGGGTGATGGTGAACGGCAGCGAAGTGCCGATGGTGGCCGCGGATGGCAGTTTTCATTATTTCACGCCGCCGCTGCCGACCGGGGAAGCGGTGATCACGGTGACGGCGCAGACGGCGCAGGGCGGAGTGAATACGCAGCAGCAGAAGATCATTATTCAGTAAGAGCAAGGTTTCAAAGTGTCAAGGTTTCAATGTTTCAAAGTCTCAGCCCGGCATGTGCTGTGGTTCTTGGTTTACGCTTGAAACCTTGAAACTCTGAAACCTTGAAACTTTGAATTCGAGCAGGGTTGACGGCAATCCCTTAGAATAAGGGCAGCCAATACCCTGACAAAGAATTCCGGGAATATTCCCGGCAGAGCAGGAAAGTAGAAAGACGGAACATTCGTCATGTCAAACAACGGATTTCATTCGGGCTCAACGCGGGCCCACAACCTTCGGTCGCTGTTCAGCATTTTTTCCAGCGATCTGGCCATTGACCTCGGCACCGCCAATACGCTGGTCTATGCCCGCGGCAAGGGCATTGTGGTGAACGAGCCCTCCATCGTCGCCATCAACAAAAACACAGGCGAAGTGGAGGCGGTGGGCAAAGAGGCGAAAGAGATGCTGGGCCGCACGCCCGGCAACATTGTCGCCATCAAGCCCATGAAGGATGGCGTGATCGCCGACTTCAAAGTCACCGAAAAGATGCTGAACTATTTCATCCAGAAGGCGCACAACCGCAAGATGCTGGTGCATCCGCGCATCGTGATCGGCGTGCCTTCCGAGATCACGCAGGTGGAAAAGCGCGCGGTCATGGACTCGGCCTATCGCGCCAAGGCCAGCGAAGTGCACCTGGTGGAGCAGGCCATGGTGGCGGCGATCGGCGCAGGACTGCCCATCACCGAACCCAGCGGCAACATGGTGGTCGATATTGGCGGCGGCACGACCGATATCGCGGTGATTTCGCTGAGCGGCATCGTCTATTCGCGGTCGGTGCGCATGGCCGGCAATCAGATGGACGAAGCCATCATGAATTACCTGAAGCGGAAATATAACCTGCTGATCGGCGAGCGCACGGCCGAACAGATCAAGATGGAAATCGGCTCCGCGCACCAGCTCGACAAGCCGATGACGATGGAGATCAAGGGCCGCAACCTGATTGAGGGCGTGCCCAAAACCATCACAGTCGACGACGGAGAAATCCGCGAGGCGCTCAGCGAGTGCGTTTCGACCATCATGAATGCGATTCGCGTGGCGCTGGAGCGGACACCGCCCGAGCTTTCCGCCGACATCAGCGACCGCGGCATCGTGCTGACCGGCGGCGGGGCGCTCTTGAAAAATCTTGACAAGCGCATCCGCGAGGAAACCGGGCTGCCCGTCTCGATCGCTGACGATCCGCTGTGCAGCGTGGTGCTGGGCACGGGCAAGATGCTCTCCGACTTCAAGCTGCTACGGAAAATATCGATCGAATAGGGAGACAGTTGCCAGTAGCCAGTTGCCGGTTGCCAGTCAAAATCCATCTGACCAGTGGCGCATCACTACTCGCTACCGAACCCTGGCCACGACAAACTGGCAACTGACCGCTGACAACTGGCAACTGGTTTTATGGAATCCGTGCTGGCCCGCTACCGCAACCTGATCATTCTGGTGGGCGTGCTGTTTCTGCAGGTGCTGGGGCTGGCGGTGCAGGTCAAGCGCGGCGGCAACGACACGGAAAACACCCGCCTGATCCGCATCTGGGCGGTTGGCGCGATTACCCCTTTCGAGCGCGGCCTGGTCTGGGTCGAGAACAGCACCGGCAATCTCTGGCACAACTATTTTTATCTGCGCGGCGTGCGCACCGAGAACCGCGAACTCAAGCAGCAGATCGAGCAGATGCGGCTGGAGCAGGTGCGGCTGACCGAAGATGCCGCCCAGGCGCACCGCCTGCAGGCGCTGCTGGCGTTCAAGGAGCAGTTCGTCGCGAAAACCGAGGCGGCGCAGGTGATCGGTTGGAGCGGCAGCGACCAGTCCCGCATCATCTGGATTGACAAGGGTCAGGACGAGGGTCTGAAGCGCGACATGCCGGTGATTACGGCGGATGGAATTGTGGGCAAGGTGCTGCTGGTCTACAAGAACCCGTCCGTCTCGCAGGTGCTCTTGATCAACGATCAGTCGAGCGGAGTGGGAGTGATCCTGGAAAAATCGCGGCTGCAGGGTGTGCTGCGGGGAACGGTCAATGGCGAGGTCACGCTGGAGCGGGTGATGAGCGACGAGCAAGTGGCCCCGGGTGAAACCGTGCTGACCAGCGGCGGCGACCAGATTTTTCCCAAAGGCTTGCCGGTCGGTACGGTGACCAAGGTAGGTGCCGGGAAAGATCTGTTTCTGAATGTCAAAGTCAGGCCGGCTGCCAACCTGAGCAAGCTGGAAGAAGTGCTGGTCCTGGTGGAGAAACAGCAGCAGGAAGCGGTGGCGGAAGAAACCGGACACACCCGCGCGGCCGATATTCTGGCGCAGCGCTTGCCATCGGTGCCGGAGAAACCGCCGGATGCGAATGCGGGCTCGGGCGAAACCAAGCCTTCCTCGACTCCAACTGCGGGAAGCAAGATATCCCACCCATCGAACCACGCGATGGGTGGGGCAGCCCAGGCGTCAGCGGGCCCGAAACCGCCGGTATCACCCAAGCCCTCGGGCGCGCAACCTCAGACCGCGAATCCCTCTGCGCGGCCGCCTGCGACGCCTGCCAACACCCAGCCGCCAACCGATCAGGACAATCCAAACTAGCGTGCCCATCACCTACACATCGGGAGAGCAGGTTGAGGTTTACCGGTTCAGTTTGCCGGCAACCGTCGGCATTCCGCTGCTGGCCCTGTTTCTGCAGGCTTTCCTGCCGCGGCGGTTTCCGTTCCTTTCCTACCTCGATCTGCCGCTGCTGGTGACGATCTTCTTCGGCATCTCGCGGCGCAACCCGATTTCCGGCCTGCTCACCGGGGCGGTCATCGGCCTGTTGCAGGATTCCCTCGGCGGGCTTCAGCTGGGCCTGTACGGAATCGCCAAGACGGTTGTAGGCTATGGCGCTTCATCGCTGGGAGTGAAACTCGACGTGGAGAACGCGGGAGCGCGGTTTCTGGTCACTCTGGGTTTTTATCTGGTGCATGCCGCCGTCTATTTCACGGTGGCGCGCGGCCTGGTGAGCCTCAACCTGAACTGGAGCTGGAGCCACGGTATCGTGGCTGGACTGGCCAACGCCGTGTTCGGCGTCGTGCTGTTCTTCCTGCTGGATAAGTTTAAACAGAGAACCTGAAAGCAGTTGCCAGTTGCCAGTGGTCAGTTGCCAGTCAAGAGCCGTGACTTCCGTTACCTTCTTTGGCAATGCCGCAATCCCAGCAAGCATTACAATATTCTTAACGCCTACTTCACGTCACCTAGCGAGGATAGTGACACGTTGCGGACCGGAAGTGCTCTCACCAGCTCTTAACTGGCAACTGGCAACTGGCCACTGATAACTGATGTTCGGCCGCGACGACAAAGTATCGGGAATCCGCCTCACGGCGGCGCAGTACATCATCCTGGCGATTTTCCTGGTGCTGGCGTACGGGTTGTGGCATCTGCAGGTGATGCAGAGCGATTACTACTCGCTGGCGGCGGAGAGAAACCGCATTCGCAACGTGCCCGTGCTGGCTCCAAGGGGCCGGATTCTGGACCGCGAAGGGCGCGTAATCGTCGATAATTATCCATCGTTTTCCGCGCTGCTGCTGCGCGATTCCTCGCGCGACCTGAACGCCGATGCGGACCTGATCGCGCAGGGGCTGCACCTTGATCCCAATGAAGTGCGGGCCCGCATCCGGCGCTTTGCTTCGATGCCGCAATACCAGCCGATTTTTCTGAAGGAAGACATCACCCCGGACGAATTGCAGTTCATCGATGCGCACCGCAACGAACTGCCGGAGCTGGATACGATCATGGCGCACCGGCGGCTGTATCCGCGCAACGGGTTCATGGCGCACCTGATCGGCTACGTGGGCGAGGTCAGCGAAGACATGTTGAACCAGCCGGGATTCGAACTTTACAACCCCGGCGACGTGGTCGGCATTTCGGGGGTGGAGCGGCAGTACAACGGGGTGCTGATGGGCACGAACGGATCGCGGCAAGCGGTGGTCGACAGCCACGGGCGGGAAGTGGGACGTTTGGGCGAAACCGAAGCCGTGCCGGGCAAGCCGCTGAAGCTGACCATTGACATTGATCTGCAGATTGCCGCCGAAGAGGCGCTGGAAGGGAAGAACGGAGCGATCGTGGCCATGGATCCGCGCACGGGCGAGATCCTCGCCATGGTGAGCCGGCCATCATTTAATCCGAACGATTTCTCGGTGCGCATTTCGCGGGACGAGTGGAGCAAGCTGGTCAACGATCGCGACAAGCCGCTGCTGAATAAAGCGATTCAAGCGCAACTGGCGCCGGGCTCGACGTTCAAAATCATCATGGCGACGGCCGGCCTGCAGGAAGGCATCGCGCAGGACATGCACGTGAACTGCGCCGGAGGCGCGGAGTTCTACGGGCGCTACTTCGAATGCTGGAGCAAAGAGAAACACATCGTGCACGGCATCGTGGACATCACCAAGGGGATCTATCAGTCCTGCGATGTCTTCTTCTACACCCTGGCGGAAAAACTGGGCATTGAGCGCATTGCGAAATACGCGACCATGCTCGGATTGGGACAGAAAACGGGAATTGATCTGCCACAGGAAGTGAGCGGGGTGATGCCGTCGGAGGAATGGAAGATCCACAATTTCAAGCAGAAATGGTTTGCGGGCGAAACGATTTCGGTGGGCATCGGGCAGGGCGCGGTCGCGGTGACGCCGATGCAGTTGGCGCGCGCCATTGGCGGAATTGCCAGCGACGGCATGCTGGTCAAGCCGCATGTGGCGTTTCCCAGTGAGTTGCCGCCCAACGTGATTCCGGCGTCCAGCGTGCCGGATAAGGTGCAGGTTCCGATTGACCCCAAGAATTGGCAGATCATCACCGATGCGATGGCCGACGTGACTTCGCCGCTGGTCGTGGACTCGACCGGCAGAAAATGGAACGGGACCGCTTCGCAGGCGCACCTGGAGGGCATCGATTTCGCGGGGAAGACGGGGACGGCACAGACGATCAGTGCGGGAGCCAAGGCCAAACTGCTGAACGGGAAGGCGCGCTTCAAGAACAATGCCTGGTTTGTGGGCATCAGCCCGCGGCGCAATCCGGAGATCGTGGTGACCGTGCTGTGGGAGAGCGGCGAGGAAGGGCCGCTGGCCGCGCGCGTGGCGGCGCAGGTGATCAAGGCGTATGTCGAGAAGCAGCGGCGCTCGCCGCAGAAGATGGTGGAGCAGCCCAAGAACGGCGGAAAAGTGGACGTCGGCGCGCTGTGGACGGACCCGGATTCCGATGGAGGAAAAGATGCGCTGCACGGCGGGCGATTCGCCGTCGACCTGGCGAAGAGGCATCTGCCGCTGGCGACCGCCGCGCCGGGGATGCCTGCTCAGTAAGTGACGCTGTCATTCCGAGCGAAGCGAGGAATCTGATTTTCTGCCTGCTCCGGCAAACAGCAGGTTCCTCGCTCCGCTCGGAATGACAACATGAAGGGTTAACTGGCAACTGGCAACTGGCAACTGACAACTAATCCATGTCCCGCTACGTTTCATTTCACGATTTTGACTGGGTGCTGCTGGGCTTCGTGCTGGCGATCTGCGGCCTGGGGATCATGGAGATCCACAGCGCCACCATGCACACCAAGTTCGCCGGAGCCCAGATGCGCCAGATCTATTGGGTGCTGGCGGGGGTGGGACTGATGTTCCTGGTCAGCCTGATCAACTACCAGGCGCTGCTCGACAAGATCCACTGGTTCTACATTGCCGCGGTGGCTTCGCTGATGGCCGTGCTGGTGTTCGGCACCAAGGCGCTGGGGGCGAAGCGTTGGATCAGAATGCCCGGCGGCAATCACTTCCAGCCGTCGGAATGGGTCAAGCTGATCCTGATTCTGGCCGTCGCCAAGTATTTTGCGGAACTGCGCCATCGCGATCTCTCCTGGTCAGATTTCATGAAGGCGGGAGCCATGGTCGGCGTACCCATGCTGCTGGTGCTGGCTCAGCCCGATCTGGGCACGGCGCTGACTTATGTCCCCATTGCCGTGATGGGGGTGTTTCTGGGTGGCTTGCAGTGGAAGCAGGGTCTGGCGGTGGCTTTGCTGGCTGCGGTAGGGATTGGAGCCGTCTTTTTGGTCCCGCGGGTGCACGTGTTGAAGTCGTACCAGCGGCAGCGTCTGACTAGTTTTCTCAATCCCGAGGCGGATCCGCAGGGCTCGGGGTACCAAGTTGAGCAATCCATGATTGCGGTAGGTTCGGGAGGGCTTTGGGGCGGGAAAGGCTCGCAAACACACGGTGCTTTCCTGCCGGTTTCCCATACCGACTTCATTTTCGCGGCGTTCGCCGAGGAACATGGATTCGTAGGCGCTCTCGGGGTTCTGCTGTTATACTTCATTGTGCTGATGCGTTTGACGCAGAACGCGCAAACAGCGCCCGACCGCGCTGGCACGTTCCTGGTGATGGGTGTGGTGGCTGTGCTTAGCTTCCATATCCTGGTCAACGTCGGCATGGTGGTCGGCTTTATGCCGGTCACTGGAATACCCCTGCCGCTGATGAGTTATGGTGGGTCTTCCGTATTGTTCATGTTTCTGGCGCTGGGGATGGTTATGAACGTACGTATGCGTCGCTTCGTAAACTAGCCGGTGAGCTGGCTCTGACGAGGGTGGACAAAAGGGGAAGGCAGGGTAGGTAGCAAGCTGCGCGTCGTTCCGCCAAATCGGGAGGCGCAGCCACAAAAACATATCGATCGCCCTCGCGTGAAGAGGGCATTTCACCGGCCGGTTTGCACTGTAAAAGGACAGTGGAAGGCCGGGCAGGATTGAAGCTTCTTGAGCAGCCGGGCAGGGAACGGCCCCCCGACCAGAAAGGTCTGAGAGTGCGGTCACAAACCCGGCGGAAGTTAAAGCGATAAGTGCAGAAGATTCCCAAGCTTGTGCAACGAACCCGTCCAGGGGAACGGCCGTGTGGCCGAGTTGGTCCCCTATCCAGGGTAATATCGCCGCAATCAATCCTCCCGCAACTTCTCTGACTCCGCGCCGTTGAACCCCGCCCGGCTTCTGGAATCGCCGGGGCAGGGACCGGAGTATGCGATGAACAAAGAGTTATTTGTCTCGTCCACGCCTCACGAAACCAAGGTGGGATTGCTGGAAGACGATCTACTTGCAGAAGTCTATCTGGAGCGCGAGAACGAGTACACGCTGGCCGGGTCCATCTACAAAGGCAAAGTCACGCGGGTGCTGCCCGGCATGCAGTCGGCATTCGTGGATATCGGCCTGGAGCGTGACGCCTTCCTGTATGTTTCCGATTTCATGGACCTGGAGGATCAGGACGAGGATCTGACCGAAGCCGTGCCGGCCGGCCGCGATGTGCAGGATTTGCGGCCGCAGTCGGCGCAACAGGAGAATGTTACGGCGGAGGCGTCCGAGACCGAAACCGTAGCCGAGGCTGGTGGGGAGCCGGAATCGAGCGCAGGATTTGCCGAGAAAGCGGCGAGGGAGACACAACCTTCGGTATCGCAGGAGCCGGCCAACGGGGGCGATTTTCAGAACCGTGACCGCGGAGGCTGGCGCGGCCGGCGTCGCCGCCGCGGCGGACGCCGGGATGGCCGGGATCGATTTGATCGTGGACCGGAGCGCGGGGCAGACGCGCGACCGGCGCGGCCGCCGGAGACACATCGTGGTCCAGAGGATGGGCGAACCCAGCCCGCGGGACCTCCCGCGGGATATGAGCCGATCCTGTTGCCGGGAGAGTCCATTTCCAAGTATCAGCGCTGGGCGCAGCAGCAGGCTCCTGCAGCGGCGCCGCCAGCCACCGAACCGGCAAGCCAAGGCGAAGTGACGTCGCCGGGCGAAGCTGCCGAGCCTGTGGCCGCAGCGTTCCCCGAGGATGAACCCATCTTTGCAGAAACGGAATCGGTGGCAGAACCCCTGCACGAAGAGCACGAAGAAATTCGCGCCATCGCGGAAGAACCCGCCGAGTCGGTGGCGACGACCGCGGAGTGGAACCAGGAATTTCGCCATGCGGAATTTCGGCGTCCGGAACCGGAGAGTCTGCCGGCGCTCGGGTGGCCGGGCGAAGCCAGCGTCAGAGTTGAGCAGGAGGAAGTCAGGGAAGAAATCCCCAAAGAGGAAGACGAAGAAGAGGAAGTGAGCCAGCAGGCGGTCGCTGCCCCTGAGCGCGCGGATCAGCCTGTCCCTTCGCCACGCGAGGAAGAGAAACCGGTATTTGCGGCTCCGGGCACGATGGAGGAAGAAACCATCGAAGACGAGGAAGCGGACGCGATCCGCTACGAGTCGTCTTCCGAAGAGGATTACGACGAATTTGAAGAGGAGACGCAGGCGGCCGGCCCCGCACATCTGAACGGCGATGCCCGGGAGGCGGTTACGGAGATTCACCTGTCGTCGCTGGCGGAATCGGGCGAAACGCATGCCGCGGAAGCGGCTCCGGCCGGGAGCGAAGAAGACAGTGAAGAACTGGAACTCGAGGAAGCTCAGGCCGAGGCGGAAGCCATGCTGGAAGCCGAGGCCCGCGCCAACGGCACGGTGGATGCGCGGGTGGAAGTGCGGGCGCCGTTGAGCACAGCCGGATTGACGCAACGCGCGCCCCGTCCGGCATGGGAGCGCCGCGGCCAGCGCGGACGCCGCGGCGGCAGCGGCGGCGGAGGAGGGCGTTTTCGCCGGCGCGAGTCGGCGCCGGTGCCGCTGATCAGCGACCTGCTCAAGGAAGGCCAGGAGATTCTGGTCCAGATCGCCAAAGAGCCGATCGGCAAGAAAGGCGCGCGCATCACCAGCCACATCGCGCTGCCGGGACGCTTTCTGGTTTATATGCCCACGGTCAACCACACCGGGGTTTCGCGCAAAATCTCGTCGGAGGAAGAACGGCAACGCCTGAAGCGGATCATCCAGAGCGAGCGCGACAACGGCCACGGCGGATTCATCGTGCGCACGGCCGCGCAGAACGCCGGCGAAGAAGAGCTGCGCGCCGACATCCGATTCCTGAAGGGATTGTGGAACGATATCCGGACGCGGGCCGAGGGTTCCAAGCCGCCGGCACTGATTTACCACGATCTCAACGTGGTCGAACGCGTACTGCGCGACCAGGTCAGCAGCGACTTCAGCGTGATCTGGGTGGATTCAGAGCCGGAGTATGAGCGCATCCTGCGCTTCTTCAACCGCTTCCAGCCGGCTCTGGTCAAGCGCGTGAAACTCTATACCAAAGAAACGCCGCTGTTCGAGCAATTCGGCCTGGCTGAAGAAATGAACAAGGCGCTCAAGTCAAAAGTGTGGCTGAAGAGCGGCGGCTACATCGTGATCAACCAGACCGAAGCGCTGGTGGCCATCGACATTAACACCGGCAAGTATGTGGGCAAGACGCAACGCCTGGAAGACACGATCGTCAAAACCAACGTAGATGCTATTAAGGAAATTGTCCGGCAGATTCGGCTCAGGGATCTGGGCGGGATCATCATCATTGACTTCATTGACATGGATGAGCGGCGCAACCGCCAGCGCGTGATGCAGGCGCTCGAAGAAGAACTGCGCCGCGACCGTGCCCCGTCGAAGACGCTGCAGTTCAACGATTTCGGGCTGGTTGCGATCACGCGTAAGCGGGTCAAGCAATCGCTCGAACGCACTATCGGGTCGCCCTGCCCGTATTGCCAGGCGACCGGCTACGTGAAATCGGTGACCACGATCTGCAACGAGATTTACGTGGAGATGCGCAAGATCGCGAAGCATCTGGAACATGAAGACGTGATGCTGCGGGTGCATCCCGACGTGGCCAAGGAGTTGAAAGGGAACAACGCACGGTTGCTGAACGAGATGGAAGAACTGACCAAGCGCACCATCATCGTAAAGAGCGATCCGGCCGTGCATCAGGAGCAGTTCGACATCAACTAGCTGCGAGTCGTGAGTCGCGAGTCGCGAGCCAAGGAGAGACGGGCGAGATCGCCCGTCTTTTGTTTTCTTTGGGGCATCTCCGTAGTGGCACCGCCTGCGCTGTCAAAGCGAAGGCGGATAATCTCTACACCTGGAACACGCGAGATTTCCAGCGGCTAGGGGCAAATGTGAGCAAGCGCGTGCGCACGCCGTAAAGGCACGGCTTCCAGGTGTTTCTAGCTCACATTTGCCAGGGTTTTCGCCGCGACATCGGATTGGGCGCGCAGTTTCAGAGCGGACTCGTGGATGGACTTGGCAGCCGGGCCTGCGCCCGCTTGTTCGGCGAGTTTGGCTACGCTGCCGGCTTCTTCGGTGGAACTGCTGGCCATGTCGAGCAGGACGACCAGCGCGTCGGCGTGGAGTTTCCACAGGGATGACATCTTCTGGCTGCGCTTCAGATCTTCCAGTTCAGTGCAGATGCGCGCCGAGATCGAGACCAGCCGAATCAAAGTGCGGGCCACGTCGGCACGCAGACTCTTCTCTTCGAGGAACGCGGCGCTGTAGGCGTCGGCTTCCGCCACGGTCAGCGTGAGGTTGAAGAAGCGCATGGGCACAACCTGGCGGTATTTCGGGTCGGCGACGCGCACAAAGACGCGAATGGATTCTTCGACCCGGCGCAGTTTACCTTCTTCGGTCGCAATCTGGTGCGCGGTAATGGCCGGGGGCTGGAACACGGGTGCTGCCGGAGGCGCCTTCACCTTGGCGGCCCGGGCAGTTCTAGGCGCGGCAGCCGCGCCGCCGGCTGCGTGGGAAGTGCGCGCGGCTGGGCTCAGGAGCGAGCGGCGGATGGGCGGCCGCCGGTCCAGTTCCTTTTTCAATTTCGATACGCGGCGGAATTTCTCCAGGGTGCTGCCGTAATCGGCCTGCAGCATCTGCTTCTGTTCGATGGCCGCGACATGCTCGACCGTGACTTCCACTCCATCCACGGTGCTGAGAATCGTGCCGCCCATTTCCTCCAGCGCCTGTCCGAATTGCTTGATTTCGGCGAGTGCGTTCTCGAACAATTCGTCGAACTTCTTGCCGAACGAGGCGTTGTAAGCCGCGACCGTGGCGAGCACGCCGGGATGATAAAAAGACGAATCCAGCCACTGCTTCAGTTCGCGGACGCGCCCGATCAAGCCGGAATCGATCAGCCCGTTAAAGTCGCGGAAGCGGGAAACCTCTTCCCGCAGCGGATCGAAGCGGCGCAGCAACTGCACGTGCTCCTCGCGCAGGGAAGGCACATCGGTGTCGGCCAGAATTTCAATCAGCGCGATCTCGAAGGGCGAAAGCGGCAGCGCTCCGTCCAGTCCATAACCGCTTTGTTCCCACTGGCCGGGCACGCGGGGATGGCGGTAGAGGAAGGTCGCGATCAAATCGGTCTTGTCGCGGTTCACATCGCTGGGCTCGCGCCGGCGTACAAAATAGCGCAGCAGAGCCTCGGCCACTTCCGAATCCGTGTCGGGAGTAAGCGCCTGGCGCAGCATCGCCGGAGTGATGGCCATGTCCAGAAGATGCAGCCAGCGGGTCATCCGCGTGAGAGTATTCGGCAGTTCCTGCCCGGAACGCCGCAGCGCGCCCTCGTCAAGGTCTCTCGGTACGGGTAATTCTCCACCCAGCGAGTCCCCCAAAAGCTTCTGATAGAAGCCTTGAACGGTCGCAAGAATGGATAGCTCAAACCGAAGATCTTCGGCCAAGAATGCCCCCGAGAGCAAAAATTACGCTAAGGCTTTACTAACCTATGAGTAGAAACGATAGGTTACTTCCGGTGCAAGTTACCACCGGAGCGGCACTTTCTTGCCGTGGAATGAGCACCTTCCCGGAGTACATGAACTTCCGCGCAGGGGCTCCGGGCGCGGGTTTCTCACCACGGAGACCCCGAGGCACAGAGAAACACGGGGATCAGTTTGAACTATCAAAGAGTGTGCCCGTCTAGGGCGTCATCCTGAGCGGAGCCGTCTTTCAGGCGGAGCGAAGGATCTCCCGTGCACAAACCTATTGCGTGGGAGATCCCTCGTCCCGCTGGTAAAAGCGCGGGACATCGGGATGACTCCCCAGGCGTTAGATTTCAGACTGAGATACAAGCAGAACCTCATCAAGATGTTTGGTAACCGTGGCTCCCTGCCTCTGTGAAAAATTGCGGCCGAAACGCAAGCTCAGAAAACCACGGTCTTGTTGCCGTAGACCAGAACGCGGTTCTCCACGTGCCAGGCGACGGCGCGCGAGAGTACGACCTTCTCCAGATCGCGGCCTTTGCGGATCAAGTCTTCGACCTCGTCGCGGTGGGAGATGCGGGCCACATCCTGCTCGATGATGGGGCCGTCGTCGAGCACTTCGGTGACGTAATGGCTGGTTGCTCCAATGATCTTTACTCCGCGCTCAAAGGCCTGGTGATAGGGCCGGGCGCCAATAAACGCCGGCAGAAAGGAATGGTGAATGTTGATGATGCGATGGGGATAGCGTTGCACAAAGTCCTGCGGAAGAATCTGCATGTAGCGCGCCAGCACGATGAGATCCGGACGGTGCTCGTCGACCAGGGCCTGGATTCTGGCCTCGGCCTCGCCTTTGTTTTCCTTCGTGACCGGAACCATGGCGTAAGGAATCTTGTAAAAGGCCGCAATGGGCTGGTTATCGGGATGGTTGGAGATGATCAGGGGAATGTCGCAAGCCAGTTCGCCGCTCTGCCGGCGGAAGAGCAGGTCGGCCAGGCAGTGTCCGTACTTCGAAACGAAGATAATCATGCGCGGGCGGCGGGACGACTGCGCCACCCGCCAGGTCATGTGAAAAGTTTCCGCTACCGGGGCGAAGTGCCTGCTGAAGTCGTTCAGGTCTTTCTGAGAAAGGTCAATGTCGAAATCCCTGGGATCAAATTCCACCCGCATCAGGAACAGGCCGGATTCCTGGTCGGCATGCTCGTCGGCGTGCAGGATGTTGCCGCCATGCCGGTAGACGAAATCGGCTATGGTCGCGACTTCGCCCTTGCGGTCAGGACAACTGGTGAGGAGAATGACGGTGTTCTTCATATGTGCTTGGTGGAGCGTGTCTTTGTGGAGCGTTCGTCGTGCTGAATACGATCTGGCACCAGAATAACCGAATGCCCGCCAAAGCGACGCTGGCTCAGAGAATCGCGTGGCACAGAGAACATCAAAGGCACTGCGGCTGCCGCGAAGTGCCCAAGAGCCTGAAGAAGTACTTTACCGGAAAGAACAGGCGCAAGCATTGTGCTCTAGATTCGGCGGTTACGGCTGATTTGAAAACGCAATAGCACTGTGAAATCATGGATTTGCACCAAACAGGCCCCGTAGCTCAGATGGATAGAGCAGCGGTTTCCTAAACCGTTGGTCGGCAGTTCGACTCTGCCCGGGGCCCCCATTCCCTCTTAAAGCAAACGCGCTAGTTAACGGACGCGGCTCATCTCTTACGCCCCAGCTCGTCCAGAGCCAGATTGAGTTCCAGCACGTTGACCCGAGGCTCGCCGAGCAGGCCAAGATCGCGCGGATGGGTGTGCTTCTGCACCAGCTCTCGGATCTTCGATTCGGGAAAGCCCCGCTCCCGCGCCACGCGCGGAATCTGAAACTCCGCACCCGCGGGAGAAATCTCAGGGTCCAGGCCTGATGCAGACGTGGTGATCAGATCCACCGGGACCGGCTGGCTGGGATTTTCCTGCTGCAGTGTGGCGGCATCGGCGCGAACGCGGTCAATGAGTTTCTGGTTGGTAGGCCCGAGATTCGTACCTCCGGAGTTGGCGGCATCGTATCCGTTGCCCGCCGCAGACGGCCTCGGATGGAAGTACTTCGCCGCCGTGAAGGGCTGAGCGATGATGCGCGAACCGATGGCTTCGCCGTTGCGATAGATGATCTGGCCATTGGCTTTGTTGGGGAAGAGGACGCGCGCCAGGCCGGTGATGACAAGGGGATAAATCAGTCCCAGCAGAATCGTGGTTGCGATCGTCATCAGGAATGCGGTCATCAGATGCTTTTTCATAAGAGTCCTCAGGCTAACCGGGCTGCGCTGATCAGCAGGTCAATGATCTTGATGCCCACGAAGGGCGCGATCAGTCCACCCACGCCGTAGATGAACAGATTCCGGCGCAGCAACGCCTCGGCATTCATGGCGCGGTACTTTACGCCGCGCAGCGCCAGTGGAATCAGCGCAATGATGATCAGGGCGTTGAAGATGACCGCCGACAGCACCGCTGATTGCGGGGTTCGAAGGTGCATGATGTTCAGCGCATTCAGCACCGGGAATGTGCCGGCAAACATGGCGGGGATGATGGCGAAATATTTCGCGACATCGTTGGCGATGGAGAAAGTCGTCAAGGCGCCGCGCGTCATCAGCAACTGTTTGCCGATTTCAACCACCTCAATGAGCTTGGTGGGATTGGAATCCAGGTCCACCATGTTCCCGGCTTCTTTGGCAGCTTGCGTGCCGGTATTCATGGCCACGCCGACGTCGGCTTGAGCCAGCGCGGGAGCGTCATTGGTGCCGTCGCCCGTCATGGCAACGAGTTTGCCGCCGGCCTGCTCGCTGCGAATCAGCTTCAGTTTGTCTTCGGGCGTAGCCTGGGCGAGGAAATCGTCCACCCCGGCCTCGCGGGCAATTGCGGCCGCGGTGAGCGGATTGTCTCCCGTGATCATCACGGTGCGAATGCCCATGGCCCGCAGTTGCGCGAAACGATCGCGGATTCCGCCCTTGACCACGTCCTTGAGATGAATCACTCCCATGGCGCGCCGATTTTCGGCGACCACCAGAGGCGTGCCGCCGGAGGATGCGATACGGTCCACGGCGCTGCGAACTTCCTGGGGCATTGTTCCGTTGTTCTGCTCAAGGTAGCGGGCAATCGCTTCGGTCGCACCCTTGCGAATCTCGCGGCCATCCAGATTCACGCCAGACATGCGAGTCTGCGCGGTAAACGGGATGAACTGCGCCTCGTGGCTGGCGAAGTCGCGGCCGCGCAGCCGGTATTTTTCTTTGGCCAGGACCACGATCGAGCGGCCTTCGGGAGTTTCGTCAGCCAGCGAGGAGAGCTGTGCCGCGTCGGCCATCTCGGCCTCGGTTACGCCCGGAGCGGGCAGAAATTCCGTTGCCTGGCGGTTGCCGAAGGTGATCGTGCCCGTTTTGTCGAGCAGCAAAGTATTGACGTCTCCGGCCGCTTCCACCGCGCGTCCTGACATGGCCAGCACGTTGTGCTGCACCAGCCGATCCATACCCGCGATCCCGATGGCCGAAAGCAATCCGCCGATCGTGGTAGGAATCAGGCATACCAGCAGCGAGACCAGCACGAAAACCGTCTGCGGCGATCCGGAGTAGATGGCGAAGGGCTGCAGTGTAACCACCGCCAGCAGGAAAATAATGGTCAGGCCGGCGAGCAGGATGTTGAGCGCGATCTCGTTGGGCGTCTTCTGCCGCGCCGCGCCTTCCACCAGCGCGATCATGCGGTCGAGAAACGTCTCGCCGGGATTCGACGTGATCTTCACCTTAATCTGGTCGCTCAGAACGCGCGTGCCGCCGGTAACCGCCGAGCGATCGCCGCCCGCTTCTCGAATCACCGGGGCGGACTCGCCGGTGATGGCGGATTCGTCCACCGAGGCGACACCCTCGATGATCTCGCCGTCGCCGGGAATCAGTTCGCCGGCGGAAACTGAAACCAGATCGCCGGCCCGCAGCTTCGCGCTCGCGACCTGTTCAATTGTGCCGTCCGGGAGAAGGCGGTTGGCCATGGTCTCGGATCGGGCGCGCCGCAGGGTCTCGGCCTGCGCCTTTCCGCGGCCTTCCGCCATGGCTTCGGCGAAGTTGGCAAAAAGAACGGTAAACCACAGCCACAGCGTGATCTGCAGGTTGAAACGAAATGCCTGGTGCGGATGCAGAAGCAGGAGCACCGTCGTGATCACGCTGCCGATTTCGACCACGAACATGACGGGATTCCCCATCATGTTGCGCGGCTCCAGTTTCAACACCGAACTCCATGCGGCGTTGCGAACCAGATTCAGATCCCAGACCGATTTGCGATGGCTTGCCATAAGGTTCCCTAGAAAATCTTTCCTACATACAAAAGAAGATGTTCAAGAATCGGCCCCAGGCTCAGCGCCGGGAAGAACGTGAGCGCGCCCAGGATGAGGATGACGCTGATCAGCAGGAACGTGAACAGCGGCGTCGTGACCGGGAACGTGCCCACCGACGGCGGCACGTATTTTTTCTCCGCGAGATTGCCGGCAATCGCCAACATGGGAATGACCATGAAAAATCGGCCGATCAGCATGGTCATCCCAATGGCCGTGTCATACCACAGATTGGTGGCGATGATTCCTCCGAAAGCCGAGCCGTTGTTGCCCGCTGCCGAAACGAACGCGTACAGAATCTCGCTGAAGCCGTGCGGGCCGGGATTGAAGATGCCCACGGTCCCGAAGTTCTTAGCCACGGAAATGCCGGCCAGCGAAAGAATGATGAGCGGAAAGACCAGCGATACCAGCATCGCCATCTTCACGTCATAGGCTTCGATTTTCTTGCCCAGGTATTCCGGCGTGCGCCCGACCATGAGGCCGGCAATGAACACTGCCAGCACCACATAGATCAGCATGCCGTACAGGCCCGCGCCGACACCGCCGAAGATCACCTCGCTCAGCATGATGTTGACCAGCGGGACCATGCCGCCCAGCGGGGTGAACGAGTCGTGCCAGCCGTTGATCGCTCCGCAACTCGCATCGGTGGTGACCGTCGCGAACAGTGCCGAGTTGGCGATGCCGAACCTCGTCTCCTTGCCTTCCATATTGCCGCCCGGCTGCGTATTCGTCACGTGCTGTGCGACCGTAGAGGGATAAAGCGGATTGCCTTGCGACTCCGCCCAGTAGGCGGTGGTTACCCCGCAGAGAAAAAGAATCGCCATTGCCGCCCAGACTGCCCATCCGTGCGCGGGAGAGTTGGTCATGCGTCCCAGCGTGTAGGTAAGCCCCGCAGACACCGCAAAAATGGCAAACAGCTCAATCAGGTTGGAAAGCGGCGTCGGATTCTCGAAGGGATGCGCGCTATTGGCATTGAAGAAGCCGCCGCCATTCGTTCCCCACTCCTTGATGATCTCCTGCGAAGCCACGGGTCCTTGCGCAATGGTCTGGGTTGAGACTGTGTCCATCACCGGCTTGCCGCTCGGATCGACCACGGGTTTGCCGTCCGCACCCACGCGCTGGACCTGTTGCGGTTCGACCAGCTTCACCGTGTCGTACGCCTTGAGGTTCTGCACCACCCCCTGCGAAACCAGCAGCAGTGCGCCAACCACGCTGAAGGGCAGCAGCACCCAGAGAGTCGCGCGCACCATGTCGACCCAGAAGTTGCCGATGGTTTTCATCTGGCGCCGCGCGATGCCGCGGATGAAAGCGATCGCCAGGGCAATTCCCGTCGCGGCCGAGATGAAGTTGTGATAGGCGAGCCCGGCCATTTGCGTGAAATAGCTCATGGTCGTCTCGCCCGAGTAGACCTGCCAGTTGGTGTTGGTGGTGAATGATGCCGCCGTGTTGAACGCCAGGTGTTCGGGCATGACCCCCGCAAAATGCTGCGGATTGAACGGCATCCACGAGGCGCCTTGAATCCTCTGGATCAAATACAGCACCAGCATTGAAACGCCGCTGAACACCAGCATCGTCGTCGCGTATTCAGTCCAGGGCATCTCGTGTTCCTCGTCAACCCCGGTGACGCGATAGAGCAGGCGCTCGACCGGGCGCAGCACCGGATCAAGGAAGGTGCGCTCCCGCGCGAACACATGCGCCATGAAAATTCCCATGGGCTTGGTCACGGCGAAGATCAGTGCCAGAAATACAAGGATCTGTAGCCAGCCGTTGATCGTCATCTCAGAATTTCTCCGGACGCAATAGCGCGTAGAACAAATAAATCGTGGTCAGCGCGCTGATGATGAGCATGATGAGAGATTGGGTGTCCATAAGCTCCTCTTACCTCACGCGGTCGCAGAAATGTACATAAGCGACCGACAGCACAAAAAACGCAATTGTTACCGCAGTCCAAATCAGGTCTTGCATGTTTTCTCCTTGCGGCAGGGGCCAAGGCCCGCTGGTTAGCGGCTTGGATCGTCAACCCTCCGACCACTGACCACTAACCACTGCTTAGAACTTCACCAGGATTGCCATCGTGGCGCGATCCTCGGTCTGGCGCAAATCCGGGTACCACGTGTTCAGCCCTGAACCGTTACAAGTCGTAAAGCCGCTCAAACAGGTGTAGCTCCCGGGATTTCCGTTGTTGCCTCCCGGAGGCGTGATCCCACCCGGGCCGGTCCAGTAGGGCACGTTGGCATGGCGGTGATTGAACTCCCAGCGGAACGTAATGTACTGGCTGGGCATGTAATCGTATGTGGCCGATATATCCCAGGCCTTGAACGGATCGCCGGGACTCTCCGGGAAGTACGGCGTTCCCGAAGTGGCGGTTGCGCCGTCGATCGGCGGCAGCAGCACCAGGTAGCGGCCCGGATTGTTGATCTTTCCGCCGCCCAGCGTAAACCCGTAGCGGTCCTTTTTGAACCACCAGCGGTTATAGATCATGTAACCGAGAAAGCTCTGCTTGTAGGAGACGATCTGGCCCGATGCGTTTTTCTGGTTGGTCAGGCAATTTACTCCCGCGCCGGTTTCGCAACCCGCGTCGCCAGTGAAGGTGAAAGCCATCTTGTCGAGAAAACGCTCCGGATGATCGTAGTACTTCACTTCCAGGCTGTTGTCGGTGTGCATGCGGGTGCGATTGGGGATACCGAGGTCGTCGGCGCCGACTCCATAATTGTTGGAAAGCATCGAAACCCAGCCGTTCGGACGATACAGCACCTGCCCGCCCAGGCCGAGCCGGCCGTTGTAGCGGCCGTAAGACTGCCATCCGTTGATGATCCAGGGCTCGATCTTCAACTTCTCCGTTGGAAAAATCTGAATGCGCATGCCGGTGAAAAACCACGGCGTGTTCGAGGAAACATACGAAGGCTGGTAGGCCCAATTGTCGAAGTTGTAATAGCTGAACAGCCCGACGTACGACATGAAGATGCCGGCGTCGACGTTGATGCCGTGGAGCACATCGATATGGTACCCGCCGTAGGCTTCAGACAAGTAGCGATACGCGTCAGCCAGATTCCACTGGCCGCGCGAATAGCTGGCATCGTTGCGCGGCGTGGTTTCCGAATACATGCCGAACTGCGTCATCAGGCGCGCCCGCACGTGGTCGAAGTGAAAATCGCCGCCCACTCCGAGTTGCGTGATGTTCACTTCGTTGGAGCGGAAGACCTCGCTCGATCCACCGATCGAGTCGTCGCTGGGGTGGTTGAAGTCGTAGGTATAGTCAACGTCCGCGCGAATTTCCGGAGTGAAGAATTTCGAATCGAATGCCGCTTCCTTGGTGCGCGGATTGCCGTTCAACCACGTCCAGTCGGCGAAAGCGAAAGGCTCAGACGCCGGTGGCTTTGCCGCCGGTGTGGGCTCGGACTGCACCGCCGCAACCGCCGGCGGAGTGCCTGCAAAAGAGACTACAGGAACATTGGGCGAGACCGCGGCGGTCGCCGCCTCCGTCGCTGCGGGAGCAGCCGGGCCAGAGTCTCCCGCGCTCGAACGCTGCTTGAGCTGAGCTTCCAGTTGCTCGATGCGCTTCTTCATCGATTCCAGCTCTTCCAGGATCTCTCTGGGCACCTGCGCAGTGCTGCCGCCAACTTGCGAACCGTTGGTGCTTTCTTTTTCGGCCGCAGGGCTATGGGTTGGCTGTTGACCATGCAGAGGAAGCGCGAGTCCTGCCGCCAACAATGCGACCAGAGCGGCCCGCTCGCCAGTGTGCGCTGGCCATTTGCGTTTCACAGCCTCAGGATTCATCACAATAAGTTCTCCTTGTTTGCGGGGGGTGAACTTTGCCAGGTAGACCTGCAGGGTGTGCGGCGGCGAGCTAATTCTCTCCTTGACCAGGGCAACCAACACCCGCACGAAGAAGCTCACCGTGCCGACACACAGCACCACCATTCCCAGTCTTAGCATCGTTCGAACACTTGTCGCGGAAAAGGGTTCCCAACCAGATTGGATACTGCCGCGCGTAAAAGCGGGATCAGGAATTCATAAAGAATTCGTAAAGGGTGCCTGACAGATTACTCTGGTTGGCCCTGCCTGAAACCAGGCTGGCGGTCGAAAAAGCCTTTCAGCAGCCCCAATCGGCTTCGCCGGGCTTGGCAAAATACGGCCGGCCGGCATCGGCCGGCGCGGCCGTGGCGGCCAGTTCGAGCAGCGCCAGACGGGCTGCGGCGACCATCAACTTGCGCTCGCTCGGCGGGGTGCGATCCCAGGAAGACGTTTCCTGCTCGCCGTTGTGACCATCGCAGTCATGCGCCAGCGCTCCCCGATAGTGATGGAATAACTTCGCCAGCTCTTCCGCCGAAACATCCTGAATCGACCACATAGACTCTTCGCCTTTCTGGATTGCTCTTTCCCCATTCGCGCAGAGGGCAACGAGCCTCGTTTTGCTTGCGCTCAGAGGATTTGATACGGAAGGGCGTAAAGATTGAATAAAGAGTTCGTAGAATGTTCGTAAGAGGAACTGTCGAGAGTAACCGGAACACCCCGGGCGTGATAGGCGGCTTATTCCCCCGGTTCGAACCGGTATCCCACCCACGGCTCGGTCACGATATAGCGCGGCGACGACGCATCCGGCTCCAGCTTTTTGCGCAACTGGCCGACGAAAACGCGCAGATACTCCACCTGCTCGGTGCTCTGCCCGCCCCAGATCGCGCCCAGCAAAGTGCGGTGGTTGATGACCTTGCCCGGCCGGCGCGCCATATAGACCAGCAGTTCAAACTCCTTGGGAGTGAGCCGCACCTCGCGCCGCCGCACCGTAACTTTGCGCGCCCCCGTGTCAATGCGGAAATCGCCGATTTCGATCACCGACTCCGGCTCGCTTTCGGTGGCGACGCGGCGAAGATTCGCCCGCACCCTCGCCAGAAGCTCGCTCATGCCGAACGGCTTGGTGACGTAGTCGTCAGCCCCCGCGTCCAGCGCCTCGACCTTCTGTCGCTCCTGGTCGCGAACCGAGAGCACGAGGATGGGAATGTGAGACACCGCGCGTACGGCGCGGCAAAGCTGCACCCCGTCGATCGAGGGCATGGAAAGATCGGTGATGATCAGATTGGGCGACCAGTCCTTCATGATCTCCAGCGCCATTTCGCCGCTGTTGGCGACCCGGATGTCGTAGCCTTGGGCCGAGAGACTGGTGCGCAGCACGCGGGTGATTTGCGGTTCGTCATCCACCACGAGAATGTGAGGCGGATCAGCCATCAACGCGCCTCCTGGGTTACGATGTGCACATCGACCGAAGGCGAGTCGCGCAGAAACCGCTGAATGGCCGACATGTACAAATATCGCTGCCAGCCGGTGCGGGCGGACCGTCCAAAAATCACCTGCGTGATGTGATGCTCGCGCACCAGTTGCGCGAGCCCATCCGCGATGCTTCGGCCCGCGGTGCGAACCACGCGCGCGCCCAGATTTTCGGCGAAGCTGATGTTTTCCGCCAGAGTCTTCTGGTCCTCGGGACGCGTATCCCGGCCAACATCAATGTAGAAGACGAAAAACTCGCCGCCCATGGCCTGGGCCATGCGTGAGCCTCGAGCGATCAGATACTGCGCCGCCGGATTCGAACTCACACAGACGCCGATGCGCTCTCGCACGGTGTGCGCCTGCTGTTCGTCATCCTTTTCCAGATAGGCGTCGAGACTGCGGTCGACCACGCGCGTGACTTGGCGAAGCGCCAACTCGCGCAGCGCGATCAGATTGCCCGGCCGGAAGAAGTGCGAAAGGGCCCGCTGGGCGCGGTCCGCGGGATACACGTCGCCGCGCAGCATGCGATTCTGCAGGGCCTGGGGGGTCAAGTCGGCGAGCACAATCTCGTCCACCCGCTGCATCACCCAGTCCGGAACCGTCTCGCGCACCTGCACCCCGGTGATCTGCTGCACGGTGGGACCAAGGCTCTCGACATGCTGCACGTTCATGGTCGAGAGCACGTCAATCTTGGCCTCCAGCAATTCGATGACGTCTTCGTAGCGCTTGTGGTGCTTGCTGCCTTCGATGTTCGTGTGAGCCAGTTCATCAACCAGCGCGACCGCCGGTTTACGGGCCAGGATGGCGTCCACGTCCATCTCCTCAAAGACCGTGCCCTTATATTCCAGCTTGCGCGGTGGAACACGATCCAGCTTGGTGGCCAGTTCCGCCGTGGCTTTGCGGCCGTGGCTCTCGACCACGCCCAACAGGATGTCCTCTCCGCGGCTGGCACGGCGGATCGCCTCGCTCAGCATGTTGTAGGTCTTGCCAACTCCAGGGGCATAGCCGAGAAAAAGCTTGAAGATGCCCCGGGTCTTCTCGGTTGAAATCTCGCTCAGCCACTCCTCGGGCGTTTTAGTCATCGCAGCTATTGTCTTTCGGAGCGCCGAAATTGTCACGTCCATCGTACAATGCGGGTGTGAAAACCAGCCCTCCGAAGCAGGCATTTCGCTATGTGGCGGTGGTTGCAGCCATCGGCTTGATCACGGCGGTGGACTTCCGCCTGCACGTGAATCCCACCACCGTTGCCCTGATGTTCTTAGTGGCCGTGCTTCTGGCTTCCGCCTACTGGGGATTGCGCTACGCGGTGGTGCTGGCTCTAGGAGCCACGGCCGCGTTCAATTTTTTCTTTTTGCCACCGATCAAGACCTTCACCATCGCCGATCCTCAGAATTGGGTGGCATTGTTTGCCTTTCTGGTGACCGCGCTTGTAGCTAGCAATCTGGCGGAGCGCGCCCGCCGCGAGGCGGAGCGCGCCAAAGGACGCCGGCGCGAAGTGGAGCGTCTTTACGGCCTCAGCCAGCGCCTGCTCACTTCCGAGAATGTCCTCGAACTGCTGGACGCCCTGCCGCGCTATGTGCAAGAAACGTTCTCGGTCGGCAGCGTTGCCGTGGTCGCAGCCGACCGCCCCACGATCCATCGTTCTTCGCTCGATATGGTGTTTGAAGAGAGTGTGCTGCGCTCCACTTTGCTGCGCGGAGAGCCCATCACCCAGACCGGCGTCTCTTACGTCCCGTTGCGCCTGGGAATGCGCACGGTGGGGGCCTTGGCTGTCACCGGCGACGAACTCTCGCGGGAGACTCTCGACGCGCTCGGAAGTCTGGTAGGTCTGGCCATCGAGCGCGCCCGCGCTCTGGAGGCGCTCAGCAAGCACCGGGCGGAACAGGAGCATGAGCGCCTCCGATCTGCCCTGCTGGATTCCGTAACTCACGAGTTCCGCACCCCACTCACTTCCATCAAGGCCAGCGTAACCACCCTGTTGTCCAGCGCGACCCTCGACGATCAAGGCAGAAGGGAACTGTTGACCGTCATGGACGAGGAGACCGATCGTTTGAATCGCCTGGTCGGCGAAGCCGCGGAAATGGCCCAGCTCGATGCTGGTATGTTTCAGCTCGATCTGCGGCTCCACTCCCTCCAGGATGCCCTCCAACCCGCGCTTGAGGACGCCAGGCTGCCGCTGGAAAATCACCCGGTCGAAGTCATGGCCGCGGCGGATTTGCCCAACCTCCGCATGGACGCCCCGCGCATTCGCGAAGTGCTCATGCATTTGCTGGAGAATGCGGGCAAGTATTCCCCTCCGGGATCGCCCATCAAAATTACCGCCGAGGTCAAGGAGGACCGGGTTGTGATCAGCGTTGCCGACCGTGGGCCGGGCATCGATTCCTTCGAGCAATCGTTGATCTTTGAGAAGTTCTACCGGGGCCAGAATCAGCGTTACACCGCGCCGGGGACGGGCATGGGCCTGGCCATCGCCAAGGTCATCGTCGAAGCCCACGGAGGCACAATCGGGGTGGTCAGCCAGTTGGGAAGCGGCTCAGTTTTCTCCTTCAGCTTGCCGATTGACAAAAACCCTGCTGCGGGGCAGGCACCACGAGGACCGGTTGTCGCCACTGCTTCGTGAGGCAGGCCGACTTCTGCATCCCTGCGCCACGCAATCGACACATGCGATTCGATCAGTAAAGCCCTGTCGTCTGGGCTACAATCATGCGTTTGAGTTGTTAGGCAGTTGGCCCGCTCTTCATATCAACCAGTGACGACGAACGGTGGAAACACATTATGACGGCTGAGATCGCAAGCAACACAAACTCTGTGGTCAATCAAAAGTCCTTATCCTTTTACAACCGATTGTTGCTGGCGGTGGCCGGCCTGGGCGGCCTGCTCTACGGAGCGGTCGTCGGCGTCATTGCGGGCGCCCTGCCCTACTTGCAGGCGACCTCCGATCTGAATGCCGGCCAGCTGTCCTATGTCGTTGCCGCTCCCATGTTGGGAGCCGTGCTCTCGACTCTTTTCGCCGGCCTGTTGGCGGATTGGATGGGCCGCAAGTCTCTGATGACAGTCAGCGGCCTCCTGTTCGTCATCAGCATTCCGATGATTGCTCTGTCCCACGGTTACGGACCGCTGGTGCTCGGGCAGTTGTTGCAGGGGCTCAGTGTGGGGCTGATCGGAGTGGCCGTCCCGCTTTATCTGGCGGAATGTCTGCTGGCCTCGGGCCGTGGCAAGGGAGCGGGCATGTTCCAGTGGATGCTGACGGCCGGAATCGCGGTTGCCGCGCTCATCGGTCTACTGTTCAGTTTCCGTCTGGAGCATGTGGCGCAGCTTGCCGATCCGGCCGCTATCTTCCACTTCAAAGACTCAGCTTGGCGCGGGATCTTCTGGGCTGCTCTGCCTGGCGGCATTCTGTTTCTGATCGGGAGCCTGATGGTGGCGGAGTCGCCGCGCTGGTTGCTGCGCCGGGGGAAGAAAGATGCCGCCTACGCCGCCCTCCTGCGTTCCCGCGACGCGGAGCAGGCGAACCGGGAAATCCGGGAAATGGAGGAAGTCCTTGCCTCCGAAAAGAAGAACACGTCGGCCGCTGGTGGCGCCAAAGAGTCCCTCCTGCGCCGCAAATACGTGATCCCCTTCGTTCTGGCCTGTATCGTTCTCGCCTTTACCCAGGCCACGGGCATTAACTCGATCATCGCCTACAACACCAACATTCTTTTGCAGAGCGGGCTTTCCGACCTGGCTGCCCATGTGGGCTACGTCTTGTTCACCTTTGTCAACTTTTTCGTGACGCTTGTGGCGGTGGTGCTGGTGGACCGCAAGGGCCGAAAGTTTCTATTGGGAATCGGGACTGCCGGCATCATCGTTTCCGTCATCTGCGCCGGCCTGCTGTTTGTTCGAACCGAAAAGCAGCGCGTGGACACGCGCGGCGCGGTGCAGGGCATGGTCGGCGCCGATCAGAAACTCACCCTGATCTACAACGACGAATTAGCCGGCAGGCTCCTGAAAGAAACCGGCGGCAGCAGCGATGCGGCGTCGGGTCGGACAACCTCGCTGGTCGTCATCTATTCGTACGGCGATTTCCGGGCGGCGAGCCAGGCCGTGCGTTCCGACGATCCGGCTTCCAAGCCGATCCAAATTACGCGCGCGGGCTGCGTGCCTGTAAACAAGGTCGTAGCCTTTTTCTCCAATCCGTTTGGCGATCTCGATGCCTCGCGCGAGGCGCCCCTGAGGATCGAAAATGCGTTGATCACGCCCCTTCCGGGCACCGGCAATGGCTGGCTTGTGGCCCTCACCCTTTTCCTGTTCATCGCATCTTTTGCCATTGGTCCGGGCGTGTGCGTCTGGCTGGCCCTTTCCGAGTTGATGCCCACCCGCATCCGCTCCAATGGAATGAGCATCGCGTTGGTGCTCAACCAGGGAGTCTCCACCGGAATCGCGGCGATTTTTCTTCCCACGGTCGGCAAGTACGGCTACTCCACCATGTTTTTCGGCTTTGCTGCCTGCACCGTGATTTTCTTCATCACAGCCGTCTGGTTCCTCCCGGAAACGAAAGGGAAAACGCTGGAGGAAATCGAAGCCCACTTTGAAGGCAAGGGCGCAAACTGAGGCATTGCCGATTTCAGATTGCAGATTTCAGATTGAAAAGCAGATGAGGACGAAGACAGAACAGCTCTGATAGGGTCGGATCTTCGACTCTGAAATCTAAAATCTCAAATCTGCAATCGCACGCCCTCGTTTGCCCCACGCCCCGCGAATGATTTAGTCTCGCCTTGTCCCCATGACTCCGATCAAACCGAAGAAAAACGGTACCAGCCAGCATTCCCACATCATGCGGCGGGAGATCTACGAGCAGCCCGCGTCCATCGCCAAGACGGTCGCCAAGCACGTCAAAGACGATATGATTTTTCCCGGCGAGTTACATGCCATTGAAACTTCGCTGCTGACCTTCGGGAAGCTCATCATCGCCGCCAGCGGATCGAGCCGTCACGCAGGCCTCGCCGGCGAAATCATGATCGAGGATCTCTCCGGTATACCGGTTGACGTCGAATACGCCAGCGAATACTGCTATCGCTCGACTCATGCCGCCACTGCTCCCATCGTGATGGTGATTACCCAGTCGGGAGAAACTGCGGACACGATCGCGGCACAACGCGAGGCTTCCCGGCGCGGGGTGCAGACCATCGCCGTCTCCAACGTGGATCGGACCACGATTGTGCGCGAGGCTTCCGCTGCCCTGATCTCAGGAGCTGGCCCCGAGTTGGCCATTCCCGCCACCAAGAGTTTCACCGCGCAGCTGACCATCCTCCATCTGATGGCACTGTTTCTGGCCCGCAAGCGCGGACGCATGACTTCGGAAGTCACCCGCGTGTACCTGGAGCGCCTCGAGCGCCTTCCGCAGGCCATCGAGCAGAACCTGCGCTCATGGGACGATCTCGCCGAGGAGTTCGGAGCCGTCCACTTCAAGGCGGAAAAGTTCCTCTATCTTGGGCGCGGCGTGCACTACGCCATTGCCCGCGAGGGCGCGCTCAAGTTGAAGGAAATTTCCTACGCCCACGCGGAAGGGTATCCCGCGGGCGAGCTCAAGCACGGTCCCAATGCCCTGGTGGATGAGACTTTGCCCGTGGTCGTGCTCGCCACCTGCGACCACAGCGATCCCGATTCCGTCTTGCGCTATCGGCGAACCCTCGAGGTTATGAAGGAAGTGAAATCCCGCCGCGGATCACTGGTGGCTGTAGCGACCGAGGGCGACACCGAAGTCGCCAACATCGCGGCCCATGTTTTCTACGTGCCCGCTGCTCCCGAATTGCTGCTGCCCGTGGTGGAAGTGATTCCTCTGCAGCTCTTCGCCTACCACGTTGCCACAAAGAAGGGATATGACGTAGACCATCCCCGGAACCTGGTGAAGTCGGTGGTCACGGAGTAGCGGCGGCGAAGTGCGGGTGCAGGTGCTGGTGTGGGTCCGGGTCGGAGCCTGTCCCGAGCGAAGTCGAGGGAACCCGGACAAGCCGCACGGGGCACGATGAGTCCGGGAAAGCCGAGCCTCAGCTCGCCGGCGGGTTTCCCATCTCCGTTTCTTCCGCGTGATGGCTCTCCACCGACAACTTCCTTAGCGATAATCTCTCGTGATGCGACAGCAGTAATCCGACCGGAACGACCGCCGCAAACGTTACCAGCCATAGCAGGATCCCGCAACTGGCCGCCATCTCCGGGGGCACATCAAACACGCTCGACAGCGTCGCAATGGTCGCCATCTGTGATCCGCCGCCCACGGCCGGGAGCTGCAGCATCGATCCCACCATGCTCGATCCCATCAGAATCAGCAACTGTGAAACTGGAATCTCTAAAGCATCCGCTCCATAAGAATGCGTCACCGCTTTGTACGCCAGCGCAATCACGTACCACATGCCCACCGAAACCAGCGTCAGCCAAAGCAGCGACCATGGTCCATGAATCGTGTTCAGCCCGATGCCGAATTCCCGCACTTTTTGCCCCAGCTTGTGCCCAAAGCTCGCCCCGACTTTCGACGGCACGTGCGCGAACCGTTGCTCTACCCATCGCGCTGCCGCCTCACCCTTGCGACCGATTACCACTGCTGCCGCTGTGGTCGCTAACACCAACGCAATCAGAAGGAATCCCGCTTCACGAAAGCGCGTGTAATATTCCGGGTGCGGAATCGAAGGCAGCGCGCTCGGCAGAAAAATTGCCAGCACGATGAGAAAAGCGAAGGCGCCGATGTCAAAAATTCGCTCCACCGCCCAAACTGCCAGTTGCGAGGAGAAGGGAAGATCTGTCCGGCGCGCGATCAAATACGGGCGAATGAACTCTCCCGCACGCCCCAGCAAAGCTATCCCGGTGAATCCGATCAGCGTGGGCGAGAGCAGTTCGGCCGCTTTCACTGTCGGTTTTACCGGCCTCAGGAAAATCTTCCACCGTACCGCCCGGAGAACGTATGCGAAATAGATCAGAGCGACTGCGTACAAAACGCGAAACTTGTTGATACGGTGGGTTTGGCTCCAGAAAGTTGGCCAGTCAAACGTCCGCCAGTGCCGGTATTGCAGATAAACCAGAACCGCCAGGATGAGGAACACCACCACGCTGGCCAGAATGCGCTTTCGATCCATGGGGGAGAGTATCTCCGCGCCGCGGCCCTTGCAACGCGAAGTGGGAAACGGCAGTTCCCAAGGTAAATGACCTCGCGCACCGGGTCAAACCTGTGGCGCGGGCGCGCTCACCCGCGCTCTGATCTTTCCTTGTTTCTCGGTTGTGTGGCGCGGGCACTCTTGCCCGCGGCCTTTGGTTTCGCCCTACTCGCTCGCCTGCCCGGCGCTGGCCTTGTTCTGATTCACAGATCCGGAATTGTGGCCCTTGCTTGCGGCGCCCTGCGCACTGGTCGCTTTGGCGGGAGCCGTTTTCTGCCCTGTCGCCGACCCGGCCTTCTGCGCCACTTTCTTTTTATTGAAATCTCTTACCACACGCGCCACATACGCCCGCGTCTCGTAATACGGAGGCACGCCGCCAAACTGCTCCACCCGCTGCGGCCCGGCATTGTAAGCGGCCAGCGCCTTCACCAGGTCAAAGTTGTAGCGCTCCAGCAATTCCCGCAGGTATTTCGTCCCACCCTCGACGTTGGCCCGCGGATCGAATACATTGGGCACGCCCAGCTGCGAGGCGGTTCCCGGCATCAGCTGCATCAATCCCTGCGCGCCCTTCGGCGACACCGCCCGCACATTGAATCCGCTCTCCGCCTTGATGACGCTGTTCACCAGGTCCGGATCCAGCCGGTAGCGCCCGCTGGCCTCGTTCACGACTTCACCCAGGTCGGTGTTCGGTCGCCCGGGAAACCCAGGTCTCTCGGATCGCCCATCGTTCGCCGTTCCCAGGAAAGAAGGTGCTGGCAACTCCGGCGCCGCTTCGAAGTGCTCAATCTCCGCCGTGGGCACGTCCACATAACTCGATCCGTCGGCGTTGACATAGAGCCGTGTGACATCGCCTACCACTTCCCGCCGTTCATAGCGGATCGAGAACCCGTTTCTAAGCACCGCAACTTCTGCGGCAAAGCAGGGAAGCACCGCCACCGCGATGATCGCGATTGCTGCACCCCTCAGCCGAAATGACCAAAACCGTCGCATTCGCCCGCCCGTTCACTGACCACTGACCACTGGCCACTGGCCACTGACGATCTCCTCCACCGCTGCCGCGACCCCACAATCATCGTTGCCGCGGGTCACCCTCCAGCCGCGCCCGCGCAACTCCTCGCAGGCATTCCCCATGATAACCGGGTGCCCGGCAAACTCAAGCATCTCCACGTCATTGTGATTGTCACCGATGGCCATGACCTCATCGCGCTGGTAGCCGCGGTGCGCCGCCCATCGCTCCAGCGCATGTCCCTTCGAGCAGCCGGCATTGAGCACATCAACCATGGACAAATCCCGCGCCGGATACTCCGTCCGTAGGACCGTGATCTTGCCATCCATTCCTGCCGCATCGAGCGCCCGCAGCGCCTCATTCATCCGCGCCATCGTTCCACAGAACATGGTTTGCACCGGATCGCGCACCACCGCCTTTTCGATCGGCACCACGAACTCGATGAACTCCATGTTCTTCTCCACCCAGCGCCGGATGCTCGGCCCGATCTCATCCAGCCGCTCCAGTACGATGGCTCCCTTCGATTCGCTATCAAAAGTCAGAACCGTGTTGCCGCGGAATTCTTGCATGGCCCGGCAGAGCTGCCGGCAGGTTTCTGCCGGCATCAGGTCGCGATGAAACGTCTCGCTCGCCAGCGACCGCGTCACCGCGCCATTCGAACTGATCAGCCACAAATCAAACCCTAACTGCTTCGCGATGGGCAAGGCAAACGTATGCCGCCGCCCAGTCACCAACACGATTTCGATGCCCGCCGCGTGCGCCTGCCGCAGCGCCGCCAGGTCGCCTTCGGAAATCTGAAATTGAGGATTGAGCAGCGTGCCGTCGATATCCGTGGCCAGCAGCCGGATAGAACCCTTGGAACTCGTCACCATCCGTAATTTTAGCATCTGGCCATGTGGGGACGGTCGCCCGTGCTGAGACATCTCACCCGGCCTTCAGCCGCCCCAGCAACCCGCTAGCCTTGCGGAACCATGGCCGTTCTCGCCGTCGCAAATATCCCGGCATGGTCGGCTTCTTGTCGAGAATCTTTTGCGCCCACTCGCGCGCCTCGGCCCCGCGCCCCTGCGACTGCAGGAAAAGCGCATAGTGGTAATACGTCTCCGAAATGGTCGAAATCCTCGTAGCCTCGCGAAACAGCGCGTCCGCCTTCTCGTTCTGGCCGGTCTGCGCATACGCCCACGCCAGCAGTCCCATCGCGCGATAGAAGTCATAGTCGGTGTCGGAGCTGACGACGTGTTCCAGATCCGGCATAGCCGCGGCAAAGTCCCCGAGTTCGATTTCGGCGATCCCGCGCCGGTAGAAGGGATCTACGTGGTCAGTGCGCGAGGAAATCGCCTTGTCGTAGCAGGCGCGGGCCTTGGCGAAGTTGCCGTCGTCGAGATAGAGCAGGCCGAGTTCTTCGTAGTTTCCCGCCGCCGGATTGTCCAGAACAATCCGCTCCAGTTCGCCGATTCGCCGCCGCCGCGGGAACATCTGAAAAGAATCGCGCAGCAGCCCCGCATCCGGGATTACCTCGACCGCGATGTAGACCAGCGCCCCGATTGGATGAATCAGGATTACCCAAATCCAGAAGAAATCCGGACGCCGCCGGATGAAGTGGACAATCGCCACAACCCGCACCACAATCCCCCACCATGAAAAGGCGAAGAAGAGAAACGATCCCATAGCGTCAACGCACTATAGCACGCGCGCGCGCGGCCGCGGTTTCGGCCATTGCCGTCGGACGAACACGCCGTGGTAACTTCAGCATGAGACCGAGTAAGAAAGCGAGGTCTCGTCAACGTGATTCCGCTGAAATCGCACGATGTGCTCCTGATAGAAGTCGATTACACTCTCGTGGCCACAATTGTGGTGGGAGCTATCATCGGCGGCTTGAGTGGCAAACTGGTGTTGCTCCCGGAAGCGAAGTGAAGGAGATATGCCGACGAGTCCGGGCGGCATTATGCGGCATTATTACGGGACGAATGCCGGCATCGTGAGTGCAATCGCCTGGTTACGCCAACCATCCCCCATCAAGCTTGTTATGGGCACGGACTCGAACAGCAGCGCAATCTGGAAGAGTCTGATCGATACCTAGTTCGCCTTTCTCTAGATCTGAGCGGTGATGTGAGCGATTTGGCACAGACTGTCCCACTTCTTACCGGGTAAGGTTGTGTTGTTGTTTCACTTGGGTGCTCCAAGTTTTCCAGCCGGGGCCTGAACGCGCAAGAATTCGACAGAGAAATCGGAGGCACAATCAAACCCAAGCGGAGTTCAGACCGCCGCAAGGCGAGACTTCTCGGAGGATTCCATGAAGAAAATATTCCTGCTGATCGTAGTACCGGCCCTGCTGGTCGCGATGGGGTTTGCACAGACTCCCACGGCGAGCGACAATACAGACCAGATCAACATTAAAGGTTGCCTGGGTGGCTCGTACGGCAACTACACTGTTGCGGAAGACAACACGGGCAAGATTTTCAAGATCACCAGCAGCGCCGATCTCAAGGCGTATGTGGGCCAGGACGTAAACTTCATTGGGCACAAAGCAGGTACTGCTGAGAACAGCATTGCTGTCACCGAATTCAATATGATCTCCGAACAGTGCGCGACGGCCGCGGCTGCACCTGCTGCGACTGTCAGCACGACTCCGGAGACGATCAGCACACCTCCTGCGGCCGCTGCCGCACCTGCCGCGGATGCACCCGATGCGGCTGTCAGCGCGCCGGTCAGCACGCCTCCTGCGGCTGCCGCCGCACCTGCCGCGACTGTCAGCACGCCTGCGGTAACTGCCAGCGCGCCCCCTGCGGCCACCCCCGTTCACCGAACGGAGCCGGCAGCACGACCTCGGAAGTCGTCCGCAACACCCGCTGCCGCAGCTGCACCCGCTGAGCCTGTCAGCACACCTGTCGCGGACGCGGCTGTACCTACCGCGCCTGTCGGCCCATCTTCGGAGACTGCCAGTACCCCTGTTGCACCTGCCGAAGCTGCTGCAAAGGCGTCCACGAGCCGGTCTGCAGGGTTGTTAGTTTCTGTTGTCGTGGTGGTACTCCTCATAGGCGCAGCGGTCCCTCTTTACAACCGGTGGAAAAAACGAAGACTTGCGGAGCAGACGAGAGGCCAAAATCTCTCTTTTACGAAGGAAGCAAAAACCGACCCGGGCAAGACCGACACGACCGGAGGGCGTAAAGCTGCGTAGTCTGAGTACGGAGTAACGATTCTCGAACAAGCGATCGCTTGGCAACAACTACCCTGCCATGGTGATCGTTTGGAAATTGATTAGGATCGGTTCGCTTGAAGGCAAACGCTGGAGGAAAGAGTATGTTTCACATAATCTGGTATGTTCTTATTGGGCTAATCTCGGGGGTTATAGCGAAATCGGTGATGCACGTGCATATAACGATCTTCTGGACGATCGTGCTAGGCATCATTGGATCGATCATTGGTGGCGGCGTTACCCACATGTTTTCGCGCCCGGCAAACGAACGATATCATCCCGCCGGCCTCATTTTTTCCACACTGGGCGCGATCCTGGTTCTCTTCATTTGCTATAAGCTGAAGATTCATTTACCCCAGGTCAACCCGTTCTAGCTCATCGACGACCAGCCTCGTATCCCGATCGGACGGTCACGTCTCGGGCTCATGGAGCCACTGGTCTGCCTTTTTACGCCCTTGCCCCCAGGAAACGATAAGGCAAATTACCACTCAATACCAAGTTATTTACCGGGACGCTCGCCGGTCCGTAGGGCACTCTTTTGCGGTAAGGTACCGACAAAACTAGAAATTTCCAATAGAGAGTCTAAACGTGGAGGTCGTCGCATTTTTCCCGAGTTACTGGCGAAATATCCCGTTTACACGCATCGACCTTAGGGATCGAAGCCAGGTCACCGATGTCCCAACTATTTCGCCGGTGCGCCGGCTTTTGTTGCCACCAGGTTCATGTACTCCGTCAGGGTGACGAAGCGATATCCGCGTTCCTTGAGCAGGGTGATCAGTTGCGGCATGACCGCCGTCGTGCTCGACAACTCATGGAAGGCAAGAATGTGGGTGTAGATTCCTTGCTTCTCACGCTGCTCCACCTGCTTTAATACTGCGTCCGCCAGAGAAGGTTTGGGGCAGCCGGCTGGATTCCGGCTGGTGCACAGATAGTCCAGCGAGTTTACGTCGCGCAATGCCATGGGGTTGTCACTCGAGATCGTCAGCAGGTGATAGCCTTCGCGTTCGAGATCCCGGCGTGCATCCTCCGATATCGACCATTCCGGCGGACGGACGTAGCGGGGTTGGGTGCCGGTAATCGCCTTGATGGCTTGCGCACCACGATCCACGTCGCCCAGGACCCACTGCTCTCCCCGTTTGCTCTCCGCGCCGCGCAGTTCGATGTGACTGAAGGTGTGGTCTTCCAACTCATGGCCGTGCCGGACCACTTGCTCTGCCGCATCGACGCAGGTGACGCCAATGTTCTCTTCCGCGCGCTCGTTCCCCCAGGTCTTGGGCGTGAGCCGCCACCCCACCACAAAAAACGTTGCCTTGACGCCGTTATTGTCGAGGACATCCAGCAGCCCAGGAACTGGGTGATCCTTCTGGGTGCCCAATAAGACGTACGGTCGAGGGCCGTCATCGAAGGTGAGGGCAATCAGCTTGTCCGCCGCGAACGCAGGCGCGGCCAGCAGCATTAACAGCGAGAAATGTGTGAGCGCTCTCCAGAACGTCATCGCTCCACCTGCGGCGTAGTCGTTCGTTCAATTATTGGAGAGTGCTCGCTCCAAGGCTAATTACCTTTGTTGATGTCCCTCGGGCGTTCCGGCGCAGGACCAGAGTCGGCAAAGGTCTTGGGCAGCGACGGAGCCGTGCGCTCGTGCGTCGAGTTCCTGTACGAGATGGCCGCGTAGGCCGAGACTGGCAGCTGGCAACTGACAGCCGGCAACTGGCGACCGCCCTCTGCTAAACTCGCATTCGTCATGCTCACTCATCTCGAATGCACCCGCTGCGGCGACCGCTATCCCGCCGACCGCCCGCAATCCGTCTGCCCCAAAGACGCCGGCGTCCTTTACGCTCGCTACGATCTCGACAAGATCAAGCGAACCTTCTCGCCTGCCCGCCTCGCCGGCCGCGCTCCTACTATGTGGCGCTACGACGCAGTCCTCCCCGAAGCCGATCCCGTCACCCTCGGCGAAGGCTTCACGCCCATGCTGCCCAGCCGGGAATATCCCAACGTCTTTATCAAGGACGAGGGCCTCAACCCTACCGGCTCCTTCAAAGCCCGCGGACTTTCCGCCTGCGTGACCATGGCCCGGCATTTCGGCCTGAAGAAGCTCGCCATCCCATCTGCGGGAAATGCTGCCGGTGCCCTCGCCGCCTACGCTGCCACTGCCGGCCTCGAAGCCCACATCTTCATGCCGAAGGATGTCCCCGCGGCCAACCGCATCGAGTGCAACTACTACGGTGCGCACGTGACGCTGGTCGATGGCCTCATCAGCGACTGCGCCCGCAAAGTCGCCGAACTCAAGGATTCCGAGTTCTGGAAAAAAGACGGCTGGTTCGACGTCTCCACCACCAAAGAGCCCTATCGTGTCGAAGGCAAGAAGACCATGGGCTACGAAGTTGCCGAACAACTTGGCTGGACAATGCCGAAAGGCATCATCTATCCCACCGGCGGCGGCGTCGGCCTGCTGGGCATGTGGAAGGCCTTTGAAGAGATGCAGATTTTGGGCTGGATCGGCCGCGAGCGTCCGAAAATGATCACTGTGCAATCATCCGGTTGCGCTCCCATAGTGAAAGCATGGGATGAAGGCAAGCCCGCGGCCGAAATGTGGCCCAACGCCGCCACTCTCGCCTCCGGGCTGCGCGTCCCCAAACCCTACGGCGACTATCTGATCCTGGACATACTAAAGAAGAGCAAGGGCACAGCGGTTGCCGCCACGGACGAAGAAATCCTCGACGCGACGCGACACTGGGCCAAAGTCGAAGGCATCTTCGCGGCGCCGGAAGGCGCAGCGTGCCTGGTCGCATACCGCAAACTTCGCGCCAGCGGATTCTTCCAGCCCGAAGACACGGTCGTCCTGTTCAACACCGGCAGCGGGTTGAAGTATCTCGATGTGCTCGATGCCGGCGTGGCAACCGCTGGTGTGGGCGCGGGTCATGTGGGCGCGGGCGACCCTTCGACTTCGCTTAGGGCAGGCTCGCCCGCGCGGTCGGCAAAGTCGGAGAAACCGGCCGCGCGCCAGATCGGCGGCATCATCGGGCCGTACTGAAAGTGTAGGGGCGGACGCATTCGTCCGCCCCGCGAGTATAGCGAGCTTTCTGGCCGCGTCGATTGCGCGCCTCGCACGCGACCCCGGACGAATGCGTCCGGGGCTACACTTAGAATCAACTTCCTATGACTGACCGCCTCTACTACCGCGATTCCTTCCTCTACGACTTCGATGCCCAAGTGCGCGAGGTGGCCGATAGCCCGCGCCCATCGCTGGTTCTGGACCGCACCGCCTTTTATCCCACCAGCGGCGGACAGGTCTTCGACACCGGCTGGATTTCCCTCGACAGCGGCGCCAGGCTCCGCGTAAGCGAAGTCGCCGAGTCGGAAGACGGCCGCGTCGTCCACTACCTGGAAGCACCGCCGCGCGATCTGCCAACAGAAAACTTGCAGCCTGGAACCCGCGTCCATGGCCAGGTTGACGCTGTCCGCCGCCGTGACCACATGCAGCAGCATTCGGGACAGCACGTGCTCTCCGCCGCGTTCGTGCGCCTCTACAGCATGCCGACGGTATCCTTCCACATGGCCGACGAATATTGTTCGATCGACCTCGACACTCCGAATCTCACGAAAGAGCAGGTCGAATCTGCCGAGCGGCTGGCCAACGAAATCATTCTTGAGAATCGCCCCGTGGATGTCCGCTTCGTGACTCGCGACGAAGCTCAGACGCTCGGCCTGCGCAAGCTTCCTCCCGCCGAGCGCGACGCACTCCGCATCATTGACATTCACGACTTCGACCTCAGCGCCTGCGGCGGCACGCATGTGCGCCAGACCGGACAGATTGGATCGATCCTTCTGCGCAAGATAGAAAAAGTTCGCCAGGGATGGCGGGTCGAGTTCGTGGCCGGCCAGCGCGCGGTCGCGACTGCGCGCCGCGACTTCATGACGCTGACCGAAGCCGCTGCGCTTTTTTCGGCGAACATTTACGACGTGCCGCAACAAGCGCGAAAGTCGCTCGATGAAATCAAATCCCTGCGCAAGCAGCGTGAGCAATCGCAGGAAGAACTGGCGGAAGTACAGGCGGCGGCGCTGCTGGCCGAGACTCTCGAAACCAACGGCCGCAAGATCGTGGTGCGGACTTTTTCTGAGCGCGACATGAACGCGCTCAAGCTGCTGGCGCAGAAACTGACTCGCCGGCCTTCTCACGGAGATCCCAACGCGGTCGCGCTCCTCGCCACGACCTCGCCGCAGCCGTCGCTGGTATTCGCGCAATCTCCCGGCCAGCCCTTCGACATGGGGGCCCTGCTGAAACAGACGATGGCGGCGCTGGGCGGCCGCGGCGGCGGCAGCAAAGACATGGCGCAGGGGGGAGTGGCGAAGAGCGAAGGACTGGAAGCCGCCCTTAAAGAGGCCGCTCAGAATCTTGCGGCTGATTTGGGAAAATTGCGGTGATCGGGTGGCTCGAGACCTGAACCGCCGTGGTGGCCTGCGGGTCGTGGCTGGCGGATCTAGGCTGACTGATGCCCGCGCGTCCGTTCCCACCAGACCTTAGGATCGTCAGGCGGATTGAGCATCTGCGACAGTTCCTGCTTGATCTCGCGCAGGCGGCTGGTGCGCAGTTCCAGAGCCGTCCGGTCGAGCTCGGAGTGACTGCCCTTTTCCTCAAGGCGCGCGTTCATCTGGCGTAACTCGGTGATTTCCTTGCGAAGGCTGGAGAGATGTTCCGAGATATAAGGCATCTCTTTCATCATACGCTGTATTCGCCGGGTCGCCGGATTTATTCCTCCCCAGGGTTCACCGTCGTAACCTCAATCGTGGGGCAGCGCCGAACCTACCGGACTATATCCTTCAACGGTCCCGACAGCCTGCCTTCGAGTTCGCGGTCAACATGCCGGATCTCTTCCAGCAACGCCTGCATCGAGGTCTGAAACGCACGTTTCAGCTCGGAGTGCTCAAGCGACCGGGGAATACATGTGGCTGCGGTGTCCCGCTCAGAAACGGGAAGATCGTCGAGGCCGCGGCCCTGTTGCGCAATCACGCCGCAGCGCAGGCAGGTGAGCTCGCCAACCTGGTTGCGCATACCACTCAACATGTATTCCGCCTGCAGGATGCGGCCACGGGCGAGGCTCGATCGCACATGCAGCGCATAAAGCCAGGCCATCCCGATCAGAGCGCTGGGATTCGGTTGCGGCGCGGGGCGCGGCGGGTTGGCTTCGCCGCCCTCCCGCATAAAGATCAGCCGGAAATTGGGCCCCGTCGCGCCGAAGTCTTGCGCACGCCAGAAGGCGATATCCACCTGCAAGGTGTTTTTCAGCAGGAAGACGCGGAACAGCGTCGTGCCGTGCATGACGTCGACGTGAGCGACCGCGCCGTGATTGCGGTAAAGGCGGTCGGTCCATTCTGCGACGACCTGCTCGTGAGCGACGGGCGGCTTGAGGCAGAGCGCCAGATCGATGTCGGACCAGCGGTCGAGTCGGGACGATGCGGCCGAACCCGTGTGCGCCGCGGCGCAGAGATTGAGGTCGGCTTGCGCGGCAGAAACCAGCTCATCGCGGAGACGCTCGCGTTCGTCAGGAGTGAAGATCCCCACGGGGAAGATGTTAAACGAACGGGCGGGTTCATGGTTTCGGCGAACCGGTTTGCGGCTGTTCATCTTCGGACTCTTCTTCCTCGAACTCTGCGTCTTCCCAAGCGCGATAGTTCAGGGGAGTGATGGCGGCGTCGCTGGGGTCGAGGATGATTTCGTGATGGTTGGGATCGAAGCGGGTGCGGTGGAGATTGCCGCTGGCGGTTTGCAGCGCGTAGAGAAGCAGGCTGGCGGTTTTGTGATCAATCTGGCGGGAGAGCAGCAGGCGCATGACTTCCATGAGGGCGATCTGGATGGAGTTGGCGTCTTCGAGAACGGGGAGGATGAAAGTGGCGGGGCCGCGGCGGGCGCGGTCGGCGGCGAGGCGGATGCGTTCGTCGTGAAAGCGCTTGTGAAAGAAACAGAAACGGTTCCGGCGCAGGGCGGGCGATCCGCACTGCACGCCGTTGATTTTGATCTGCTGACAGCGATTGGGATATCCGGGCATGTGGCTCCTACCCCCTCCCCTGGTGGTTCTGTGGAATCATCGGGTTAGCGGAAAATTCGATTTTGATCTATGGGCTGCAACAAGATGCGGGGAAAATCTTAAGAGGAAAGGAGTTAGAGGTTCCTATTCCCGATTCCGCGCGAGGTCGTTGCAGGCCTGAGCCAGTATTGGCGGAAATCAATTTCTCAGTAAAGGTCGAATGAACATCGGTGGGCTGTGGAAAAGTTTGGGCGGTTGTTCCCCTACACAACGAAAACAGCGTTGTGTGGGCCACCCCGCCCAGATCGTACCCAATCTGGGAATGAAAAGCGTCCGAAGGACGTTTGATAGTAGCCCGGCGTTTCAACGCCGGGTAGGCTAGAGACGTTGGGAGCCGCGTCCCCGAGGGACGCCTGAAATCCCGTGTCGCACACCTACGTTTCCGAACTCGTGCATTGCGTATTCTCCACAAAGGAACGCCGCAATCTGATTCCTCCTGACATCCAGCCGGGATTGTGGGCCTTCCTCGGTGGAATCGCGCGAAAGAATGGATTCAAAGCGCTCGTGGTTGGCGGGACTGACAATCATGTGCACATTCTATTGTCGCTGCCGGCGAGCATGCCGTTGGCCAAGGCAATGCAGTTGATCAAAGGCGCGTCCTCGCATTGGATGAATCAGGAACAAACGAAGGATTTCGCATGGCAAGAGGGTTACGGTGCATTCACGGTTGGGATTTCGCAGAAGGACGACACTATTGCGTACATTCGTTCGCAGGCCGAGCATCATCGCAAGCGGAGTTTCGAAGAGGAGTTCGTGGCGTTCTTGAAGAAGCACGATGTGGAATACGATCCACAATACGTGTTCGGATAGGGTTCAGGCGTGCCTCCGGCACGCGGTTCCATTATTTGCGCGCTGACCCGGCGTTGAAACGCCGGGCTATTGTCGGGCATCCCTCCGGGATGCGCGCCGGATGCCGTTTCCACAGGGGACGCGTGGGTCCCGGCGGGACTACGGATGGAGCTTACCCGGCGTTGAAACGCCACAATTCAAGCTAAAAGGCAAGAGCTATGAACCCGGGGACAGACCGGACGTCTCCCGGCGAGAAACAGTAAGGGCGGCCTTGGCGGGCCGCCCTGAACTCAGCCTAGTCGAACGACCAGGTTCGCACCTTACAATCAAAGTTTCGCGCTCAGTTTGACGGATGTCAAGAACGAATGCACCTTACCACCAAACTTAGGTGTGGCCCCGGTGAGACTCGAACTCACGACCTCTAAGGTGCGAACCTAGTGCTCTATCCAGGCTGAGCTACGGGGCCACTTCGCGCGTCAACGCCCAACCATCAGAACCTGTTTCGCACCAACCACGTTCGGGCTCACGACTGCTTCCGTAGGAATCTTTTCATACGGCGACCTCGTATTGCTGTGACGCGCGAGTATTTTTCTTTGGGGATTTCCTGATTCGGGAATTTGTAAAGATGAAGAACAAGAAAGCCCCGCTCTTGCGAGCGGGGCTTCGTTTCCTGCTGCCGAGCTTCGCTCGGCCGGACAGCCGAGGGCGGCTGTCCCTACATGGTTCTTGCTGGCCACTGATCACTGACTACTGGCCACTGTCTTTAGTACATGTCGCCCATGCCGCCGCCGTGGCCGCCGCCCGGCATTGGAGCTTCCTTCTTTTCCGGAATCTCCGCCACCAGAGCTTCGGTGGTGAGCATCAACGACGCGATCGAGCCGGCGTTCTGCAGCGCGGTCCGCACAACTTTCGTCGGATCGAGCACGCCCGCCTTCACCAGATCCTCGTACTCGTTGTTCAAGGCGTTGAAGCCGTAGTTGGGGTCCTTGGACTCGAGCACCTTGCCCAGGATCACAGCGCCTTCTTCGCCGGCGTTCTCAACGATCATGCGCAGGGGCTCGGTGATGGCGCGCCTCACAATGTTCACGCCGATCTGCTCATCGCCTTCCAGCTTCAGCTTGTCGAGAGCCGAAACGCTGCGGGCCAGAGCTACGCCGCCGCCGGGGACAATGCCTTCTTCCACGGCCGCGCGCGTCGCGTGCATGGCGTCTTCGACCCGAGCCTTCTTCTCTTTCATTTCGGTCTCGGTCGCGGCGCCCACTTTGATCACAGCCACGCCACCGACCAGCTTCGCCAGCCGCTCCTGCAGCTTCTCGCGGTCG